>Ga0315551_10000981_pt1 | contig 22174 bp, 19 predicted proteins | sample SalMarSW160290MG_FD_203678 | JGI IMG/M metagenome (GOLD analysis project Ga0315551, IMG submission 203678) | Salt marsh sediment microbial communities from the Plum Island Ecosystem LTER, Massachusetts, United States - Salt Marsh Sediment SW1602-90 ...
CAACACAATACGCCCCCACCAAGCACTGGGATATCTCACCCCCTTGCAATTCCTCCAACAGCGCAGTATGGTACCTAACAAAAACCCCTCAGTGTCTCATATGTAGTGAACGAGTACATCCTCTTGCCTTTTTCTGTGATTGAGAGCAGACTAAGAACAACTATACAGGCATGAAATAGAGAGATATCTCCCTTCCTCAAAGAAACACATGACCCACGGGCTTTCATATACCCCGTTATAGGAAACAGCGCAACCCTTCGAAGAAAAACGCGGCTGTTCAAGTGCAGACGTGTCAAAGGATTAGTGTCGAGAGAGCGACCACGGATAACCTTCGTGAAGGAGGTACGCGGCGTTGTCACACCCTAAGATGACAGAGAATACGTTACAGAAGATCCACGCGGCGATTGATGAGGCCTTTTCAGAGCATCTGGAGCGCTCCCGAGCCTTTCTCAGGCAAAAAAGCATCTCGGCCACCGGTGAGGGGATCCGCGAGACCGCTCAGATGGTAAAATCCTTTATAGAAGAGATCGGCGGAGAGGTCAGGTTCTGGGGTGATCCCTCCGCCCCTATCGTCTTCGGACGCCTGGACCGGGGTGCCCCCCGGACCCTCATCATCTACGGGATGTACGACGTCCAGCCTGCTGACGAGCCGACCTGGATGAGCCCACCTTTTGGCGCCGAGATACACACCTTACCTGGGCTGGGGGAGTGCGTCATAGCCCGGGGGGCTACCAACTCCAAAGGTGCCCTCTGCGGCATCTTCAACACCCTCAAGACGATTGCGGAAATGGACGGGATCCCCCTCAACCTCATCTTTACCATCGAGGGGGAAGAGGAGGTCGGCAGCCCGCAACTGGAGGCCTTTACCCAGGCCAACAAAAATAATCTTGCAGCGGACGGGATGGCGGACTTCGATTTTTCGCAGGATGTCCGGGGCAAGGTCTCCATGCACCTGGGGCTCAAGGGAATCGTCTACCTCGACCTCGTGTGCCGGGGAGGGAAGCGAGGAGGACCTACGGAGACATCTCTGCACGGGGCTGACAGCGCCTGGGTTTTATCACCGGTGTGGCGGCTGATCCACGCCTTGAGCTCGCTCACCGACAACAAAGAAAATATCAAGATCCCCGGTTTTTACGAACATATGGCGCCGCCGAGCCGGCAGGATATAAGACTCCTCAAAAAATTGGCCGAGACCTTTGACGAAAAGACCTTCCTCAAAGAAATGAAAAGCATCTGCTTTAAGTATGACCGGCACGGCGTGGACCTCCTTAAGAAAGGTCTCTACTCGCCGATCCTCAATATCAACGGGTTTCACGCAGGGTATGGCGGGCCGGGCACCAAGACCATCCTGCCGCGGCGGGCAACAGCGAAGATCGACATCCGCTTCGGCCCAAACATGGAACCTGAAGAGGTGGTGGAGAAACTTCGACAATACCTCCTTGACCAGGGCTTTGACGATATCGAGGTGAAAGTCAGGGACAACTACCCGTGGTCAAAGACCGAATTCTCAGAACCCGTGGTTCAGAGAATGCTCACGGCATACCGACTTCACGGCGTGGAACCCGAGGTATGGCCCATGGCCACCTGGACTGCGCCGTACTTCGTCTATTCCCGCATTCTTGGCCTGCCGGTTGCCGCCGGCGGGCTCGGACACGGCGGCAGACCCCACGTGGCCAATGAGTACATGAGCGTGCAAGGGCTGCGGGCATTTGAAAAATTTGCAGCAACCTTCCTCTACCTTATGGCCGAGTCAGACTAGAGTGTGCGTGGCCTCACTATGGCCAATGGATTCAATTACTTCTTGCATCCTTTCATCGAAATTGCTAGAAAGGGACGTAAGCGGTGAAGCATATGAATATATCACAGAGGATTAAACAACGCTTGCAACCCATTCTAGAGAAGAGGCGGGTTGTCATCCCTATTGTCATCCTCTTGCTGCTGGCACTTATCGCTCTCATCTACTATCAAACGCACAGTGGCGCGGAAACGATCCTGCTTTCGGGAACGGTGGAGGTCATCGAGGTGGAGATCTCACCGGAACTCTCAGCAAAGGTAGCAACCCTCTATCACCGGGAGGGGGATGCAGTTGAGAAGGGTGATCCCTTGCTCGACCTGGACAAAAGTGAGCTCGAGGCAAGACTCCGAGAGGCCGAGGCCGCCAAACAGGCCGCCGAGGCCCAGAGTTCCCTTGCCCGGGCCAAGATGGCGAACGCCCAGCGTGATTATAACAGGAGTCTCAAGCTCTATGAGGCCAAGGCCATCTCAGAAAGCGCCTTCGATGCCGCCAAGACCGCCTATGAGATCGCCAAGAATACCTATGAGGTCTCTTTGAACCAATTGAAAGGGGTGCAAGCCCAGGTCGAGACCCTCACGTTACAATTGGAGAAGACCCACCTCACTTCCCCTATCACCGGCCTGATCCTGGAGCGGAATGTCGAGGCAGGAGAGGTGGTCTCCCCCGGCATGGTGCTGATGACCATCGGAGACCTCCAACGCCCCTGGGTCCGGGTATATATCGGGGAACCGGATATCGGCAGGGTACGCATTGGCCAGGAAGCCTTTGTGGTGACCGATGCCTATCCCAAGAGAGAGTTCCCCGGTATCCTGCGCTACATCGCCAACGAGGCGGAGTTCACCCCTAAAAACATACAGACCCGGCAGGAGCGCATCAAGCTCGTCTACGAGGCCAAGGTCTATCTCACCAATGAAGAAGGCATCCTCAAACCCGGGATGCCAGCCGACGTCTCCCTGCCCCTGGAGGAATAGGGCATGGCCCTCATCCAGGTCCGAGGGCTGCGCAAGCGTTTCGGGGATGGTGACGTTGTCCAAGGGATTGACCTCTCCATAGAGGAGAGGGAGATATTCGGCCTCATCGGCCCGGACGGGGCCGGTAAAAGCACCCTGATCCGGATGCTCGCCGGCATCCTCGAACCTACTGACGGTGAAATCTCCCTGCGCGGCATCGACGTCGTCCACAACTATGAAGAGGTCCGCGGTGCCGTGGGCTATATGCCACAGACCTTCGGCCTCTACGGACTCCTCACCGTTGAGGAGAACCTCCGCGCAGTAGCACGCATCCACGGGGTACGGGGAGCGGAATTTCAGAAGCGGATAAAAAGGCTCTATCAATTCAGCGGCCTGGGTCCCTTCCGGGACCGCCGGGCGGCCCAACTCTCTGGTGGTATGAAGCAGAAGTTAGGCCTCTCCTGTGTCCTGATCCATCAACCCAATATCCTCCTGCTTGATGAACCCACCGTGGGGGTAGATCCCGTCTCTCGGCGGGAGTTCTGGGATATCCTCCACTCTTTCTCTGCACAGGGAACAACGATCCTCATTGCCACCCCCTATCTGGAGGAGGCCGAGCGCTGCCATCGCATCGCCTTCCTCCATGAGGGTAAAATCCTGGAGACACTGGATCCCCGTGAGCTGCGCACACGCTTCCCCTACGCCACCTGCGACATCTACGCCCCCGAAATCAGAGGACTGCTGGGGTCTATACAGGAACGTCTCACCCCACCCGTTGCCTTTCTCAGCGGCGATCACATCCACCTGATCTGCGACAAAAAAACCATCAATTCAGGGAAGCTGGAGGGGGCCGTGAGGAAGCTTCGCCCGGAGGGTGCCCGCATAAAGGAGACAGCGCCTACTGTTCAAGACCTCTATTTCATATTGGAGCGGAGGGGTCATGAAAGCTGATCAGCTGCGCCGCATCGGCGCTATTGCGCACATCGAGACTCTCATGATCCTTCGGGATAAGCGGAGCTTGGGACTGGCCTTTATCCTCCCCCTGCTGCTCCTGGTTCTCTTCGGCTCCACCCTCTCGTACGATGTGACAAACATACCCCTGGCCATTTGGGATCAGGATCATACCCCGGCCAGCCGTGCCCTCATCTCCTCCTTTGAGGGGTCACCGTACTATCATATCGTCGCCATCAGGGAGGGATACCCCGATCTCATCAGAGACCTCGATCGGGGTAAGGCACTCGTGGTCATGATCATCCCCCACGATTTTGCGAAACGCCTCAACCGGAGGCAAGAGGCCCAGGTCCAGTTTATCCTCGACGGTACCGACTCTACCACAGCCGGCATCTCCCTGGGCTATATCCAAGGAATCATGGAGCGGCAGAACCTCAGTCTCCGGCATACAGCGGCCCAAGGGGGCGGGGGGCTTCCGCTCGATCTGGCCATCAGGGTCTGGTTCAACCCGGAGATGGAGAGCCGCAACTTCATCGTACCCGGCCTTATCGCCGTCATCCTGATGATCATTGCGGCCTTGCTGACCTCCCTTACCCTGGCCCGGGAATGGGAGAGCGGTACCATGGAGACCCTCCTCTCCCTCCCCCTCAAGCCCACAGAAATAGTCATCGGAAAGATCATCCCCTACTTCGTCATCGGGATGATCAACGTTACCGTCCTCCTGTTAGCCAGCCGCTTCATCTTTCATATCCCCATGAGGGGGAGCATTGCCCTTCTGTATCTCTTCGCCGTGATCTTCACGGTCGGTGTCTTGGGCCTGGGGATATTCATATCAGGAGTTGCCAAGAGGCAGACAGTGGCCACTCAGCTGGCCCTCATTACCACCATGCTTCCTACCATGCTCCTCTCCGGTTTTGTCTTTCCAATCCGCAACATGCCCCTCATCTTGCAGGGGATCAGCTATCTCGTCCCGGCCCGTTACCTCATCCGTGCCCTCAAGGGGATCTTCCTCAAGGGGATCGGCATCTCCGTCCTCTACCCCTCCCTTTTGCTCCTGACGGCCTTTGCCTGCTTTATCGTATGGCTTGCCGCCCGCCAGGTACCCCGACAGATCAAGGAGAAAAGGCGATGAACCTGCATCGCATCAAGGCCCTGCTGCGCAAAGAGATCAGACAGGCCCTCCGGGACAAGAGGATGCGGGCCATCATATTTGTCTCCCCCCTGATTCAGCTCTTCCTCTTCGGGTATGCCGTCAATACCGATGTGCGTGCAATTCGCACCGTTGTCTGCGATCAATCAAATACCAGCATCAGCCGGGGACTGGTAGATGCCTTCCAATCCAGCGGGTACTTTCGGATTGTGCAGAGGGCGCGCGATCCCCGCGAGGCAGATCCCCTAATAGACAGGGGGAAGGCCCAGGTTATCCTGGTCATCCCCGAGGACTTCTCCCGCTCTCTGCGCAGGGGTCGTCCCGCTGCCCTGCAGCTGATTGTAGAGGGGACCGATTCCATCGTGGCATCCAACGCGGTCTCCTATGGCAACATGATCATCGCCGCTCACCTCCAAAAACTCGCAAAACCTCTGCCCACACTCAATACGGTAATGCAAACGAGGGGACGCCTTCCCCAGGTGAAGCCGGTGGTCAGGGTGTGGTTCAACCCCGATCTCAAGAGCCGTAACTTCTTCGTCCCCGGGGTCATCGCCCTCTTGCTCACCCTCGTCTCACTGATCCTGACCTCCTTCTCCATCGTGCGGGAGTGGGAAATAGGTACGATGGAGCAGCTCATCGTCACCCCCCTGCGGCCGACCGAGTTGATCATCGGCAAAACCCTGCCCTTTTTTCTCGTGGGTCTGATCGATCTTATCCTCATATTCCTCGTGGGGACCCTCTGGTTTCAGATCCCCTTCAGGGGGAACATCGTGCTGCTGGCCTTCTCCGCCGTCCTGTACCTGATCAACGCCCTCAGCATCGGCATCTTCATCTCCACCATCTCGCGGACCCAGCAACAGGCCCTCATGGGCGTTATCTTTTTCTTTATGCCCGCGATGTTACTCTCAGGATTCGTCTTTCCCATCTACAACATACCGCTCGTGTTGCGTTGGATCGCTTACATCAACCCGCTCACCTATTTCTTGGTCATCGTGAGGGGAATCTTCCTCAAGGGGGTGGGGATAACGATCTTGTGGCCTCAACTTGTGTTTCTGGCCGTCACCGGGCCGATCTTGCTGGGAATCAGCATCAAACGATTTTATAGACAATTAGACTAGGAGGCACGATGGAGGCAATTCTCACAGAAGGACTTACGAAGCGGTTCAAGGATTTTATCGCGGTGGATGACATCTCCTTCGCCGTCTCCCCGGGTGAGGTATTCGGTTTCTTAGGCCCCAACGGCGCAGGCAAGACGACCACCATCAGGATGCTCTGCGGCATCCTTCCTCTCTCAGCAGGACGGGCCTTGATAGGCGGGGTGGATGTGGCTGCAGAGCCCGAACGGATTCGGAGCCGGATCGGGTACATGTCCCAGCGCTTCTCCCTCTATACGGACCTGAGCGTCTGGGAAAACCTCACCCTCTACGCAGGGATCTACGGCATCCCTGAGAGGCGTATGAAGAAGCGTCTCAAAGAGGTCATGGAAATGAGCGCCCTCACCGGCAAAGAAGAATCCATGGTAGAAGACCTCCCCACCGGCTGGCGACAGCGCCTGGCCCTGGGGTGCGCCGTGCTGCACCAACCGGAGGTCCTCTTTCTGGACGAACCGACCTCAGGGGTGGACCCGGCTGCCCGCCAGACCTTTTGGGAGTTGATCTATCAGCTCTCCGCTCAGGGCACGGCTGTGCTCGTGACCACCCACTATATGGACGAGGCGGAACAGTGCCACCGGATCGGGATGATCTTCGACGGCACATTGGTCGCCGTGGACACCCCTACCTTATTAAAGGAAAAAATTCCAGGAAAGGTCTACGAGCTGGAAGCAGAGAATATTATAAGGGCCTCTGAGGTCCTTCGTCAGATACCCGGTATCACGGAGGTCTCACCCTTCGGACGCCGGCTCCATATCCTCACCGAGGCAGAGACTCCCTCGCAGAAGAACATCCGAAAAATGCTCGCAGAGGCCAAGATCGCTGTCGCTTCATTAGAACAGGTACCCCCCCACTTGGAAGACGTCTTCATCTATTTGGCACAGACGGGCAACGCAAAAGGCTAAGCATGAAACCACCATATCATGACGTTGAGAAAAGATATTGACTGCTCTGTTAAAACATGCAAAGGTCATTGCAAAATAGGAAGACATGAAGAAACCGTTAAAAATCGCTCCGTTTGGAAAACACCTGGGCATAGAGATCCTGGAGGCTGGGGAGGGGGTTGCCCGGCTGAAAATGCCCTATCAACATGAGCTCACCAACCCAGCGGGGAATCTGCACGGAGGGGCTATCGCCACGGTGGCGGATAGCGCTATGGCCGTAGCCATCGGCTCCGTGGTGGGAACATCAGGACGGCACTTTACCGTAAAACTGGAAATAAGATATAAGGCCGCGGTAACGGATGGTGTGATCATCGCCGAGGCAACGGTCACGAGGCGAAAGCCGAGACTCTTTCTGGGGGAGGCGGTGGTCACAAACGGAGAAGGTCAGGTGATAGCCACTGCAGCCGGGACCTTCATGTTCTCGGACTCAGACGCAAATACCCGCTAGGCTATCCTCCTTCTGAAAGCTCTTTATTATAACGGAGAATTCAGCCGCCGAGGTACGATGTCGGCTGCAACGACTGGTTGGGCAAGTAATGCGACAACTACTTTGTATAATCCTCTATCGTAGCAACACGAACATCCCCGTGCCGTGAAACGCTCAAGCCCCCTGTAGCGGCACGCTTGCTGAGAAGACGGCGATGCCTCTCTCTACGCGAGGATGCCAACAAGCGGCACGCGTGCCGTTACAGGGGCGTGTCTTTGCCGTTCGTGCGGAGTGTGCAATGCGCCTGTTTCAGTCGCACATTAAAACGGCAAACGGTAAATCCGCATGACTTACCGACCGAACAGGATTAAAATACCAGCAGCAATGGCGAGGATCCCCATGACTATGGGTAGCCCATTAAAGTGTAAGCTGAACAATACGATTAGCCCAGTCACGATGAGCCAGATGCTCAGAAGGAGCATTCCCAAGTTATCTAACAGATTCCTTTTTCCCATTTTGCTCACCTCCTTAGTGTGAGAAGTGCGATTCGTAATACCGCAGACTCCGCATGCCGCGGTGTCCCACGGCGTGGGCTGCGTCGTACCCATACTCGCCAGTAAGCAATGTGAAAACAAGTCGGGACTTTTGGCTTATAGATGTTCCTCCTTTCTTCACTCGTCCCCATTGCCCAGGCTAACGCCACGATAGGGGTAAGGTCTTGAATTATCGGTTTTCTTCTACATTCTTTAATGCCTTGCCGACTGTAGTATAATGAATTGCAAGAAAATCGGCAATCTCTTTTAGTCTGTAACAGTATATGACATGGGTGGTATCAAGCAATAATCTTATATTTCAAGATCACCAATCCACTGGGGCTTGCAGCCGTTCGTCTAACGCTCAGCATCAGCCGCGGCGCTAAGCGTCCGCTGCATGCTGTTGTTCGGCGGCCTCTTCGCTGACCGCCAAGGCACCCAGCCCAATATCCAACCCATATCGCCGCAGAGTGAACCGCCCGCGACTACGTGCGTTTCAGCGGCCAGACCCTGCCGGTTCGCTGCACAACTGGCTTACCGCCAGGCAGCGCTCTTCCACCGCCCGGCGGGCCTCGTCTTCGGGCAACCCCTCACTAGCCCCTCGGGCGATCATTTCAGCGTGCCGTAAGAGCGTGGCGCGGTCCTCTGGCCGATGTGCGAATCCTGCGACCACGGCGATCGTTTCCAGCAGGCGGATGGTCACCGCGGCGCTGGAGCGGCTATATTGCCGAATCTGGTTGAACGCCGCGTCCGTGAGGTCCGAGAACGTGACGACAGGCGTAATGACCCGAAGCTGATCCTGAGAGTCATGGCGAAAAGGCGACGGCATGTCTCGCTGAACCAAACGACACAGTGCGGAGCCCAAGTGGTCCACACACGTCATCGCCGTGAATGGGTCATTCACCCCGGGGGAGAGGGCTCGTACCGCGATTTCGACGAGTTGGTTGACCACGAACTCAATGTCTTGGCCGGACGTCCGCTGGTTACCCAGGGCGAACGCGGAATTGACCCGGTCCGCGAGCTGGTCGGTAATCCGGTTTCCTGGCCAGACCAGCACCAGCGGGCAGCTGGCGACGACATAGTGCCCGGGTCCTCGCTCCAGTCGAATAATGACATCCTCTTGCATGGCCAAAGCCATCAAGTCATCTCCGTCGATGAACTGGATGTAGCCATCCTCGGCCGAGCCAACAGGACGGGCTTCCCTATCCAACGCGTCAAGGAAACCGGCGTCGGGTGGCTCCGTCGGAACCCGTGGTACTCCCCGTCCAATGTTTTCCGGGAACAGACGGTCGATCTCCCCGATCAACTCCTTTCCGACCCGCGTCACAATCTCGTTGGCCTGGATGGAAACGGACACGTGATGGATGAAGTAGATCAATACCCCCACACTCACGACCGCAAGCAGCACACCGAGGGTGACCGACAGGTGAGGGACAAAGGCGACCTCATCAGCACGGCGGATGGTGCGCAGGACGAGCAAGCAGTATAGGAAGGTGGCGATGAACGTGCCGAGTACCGCCTGGGTCGTGGTATCGCGCATGAAATTGCGAAGCAGACGGGGTCCGAGCTGTGCCGAGGCAAGCGACAGGGCGACCAGGGTCATTGAGAAGACTACGCCGGCGATTGTGATCATGGACGCCGCGATGGTCCCCAGCACGGCAGTCGTCCCCTCCGCTCCACCGGTAAATGTCCAGCCCCATTCACGCTGCAACCAGTTTGTCACCGGCGCATCAAGGGCGACGGTCACGAAGGCCAACGCTACCGCCCCGCCAGCCATGACTGCCGGGAGGAACCAGAAGCTAGAATGAACGCGATCCCATGTTTTGAAAATCTGTACTCTCATGACGGTGGCACCTAATCCGCTCGCATTCCCTGCTTGGCCGAACGAATGAGTTCAGGCGCATTGCCCGCCTGAGCTCAGTCTAGGACCACGAAAAATCGTCGCGGCGGGCAACGTCGCCTGCAACGACTGGTTCGGCGATTAGCATCCGCCCTTTTTCCCGCCCTTTTTCGAACCAGCGGGTTTACTTGTTCCTTTCCCTTTACCTCCGCCGTGCCCATCTTTCGATCCTTGGCCCTTTGGGCCTTTTCCATCTTTATTTGGCATAGGTATCACCTCCTTTCTTTGTGTCTTTGTGGTTTACTATCGCAGCCGAACGCTTGGGTCAGTGGGAGCCGGGTTTTTCGGCAATCCACTGCACCCGGTTGTTATGTGCTGCTTCCGATTGCTCAGCTAAGCGAAAAGAGCAGCATGTCAAAACTCCTTCCAAGCGGCAGTGGACTTAGCGATTCTATGCCTGCCTGCCTCATTTCACTGGTCGCCAATTGATCGAGGCAAATGCCGTGCTGAGATTCGAAGTCCTTTATCCAGACTCCAATTTCCACGAGTGCTGCTACAAGTGCGGCGTTGGACATGTCGCACCGTAATTTCAAAATAGACCTGATGCGGCTGTCAAACGCTGGGGATTGTCCCCAGTTGAACATGAGAATGACTTTAGTCAAGAAACATAGACTGTCTGAACTCGAGTGCCATCCGCGCAAAGTTTTACGGATCTTGTCGAATGACGTTTCTATCTGCCTCAAGAGCATGATAGTGGCGTCTGGCATGTCACGAAGGACGTAACTATGCAGGGAATCCACCGTGTTCCAAAAACACTCCAACTCCTCTCTCGATATCCTTTCGGCCTGTATCTCCTCTATGATGTGGGTACATTGGCCTTGCCTATTCATGTTCCACCCGCTTCCACGTACGATGGTTAGCAGCTCCACCATTCTCTTATCCGATGTTGCCGTTGACCGTGTCGTTCCGAAGAACGTGTCATACTGGGATAGCCAAGGACGATACTGGCTACTATAGCGTTTAATTGAGGTTTTGACATCCTTCAACGTCAGGTCATGCAATAGGCCGAAATCGCAAACACTCATTCGTGCGCGCCCTTCACTGTTCTGTTTCGTCTTCTTGGAGGATGAAACTCCTTTCTCCCTGCGGAAGCAACTGAAACGTAGGCGGTGTCCCCAAAGGCCAAGGAGCTTTGTGGCTTTCGATTAGCCAGATCCCGATTCCCTTATTTATCAATTCTCGGCACGATTCGTTCCAAAACGATGCCTTATCCGTATTGACTTCGACCTCTAATCCGTTCGGCAAACGAATACATATCGATTTCCAGCATCTCTTGAAATAGCGATCTCGGTCCGGAGCGGCGAGCTTCAGTCCGTATCCGGCTCCGGATTTATGATGGCTACCATCGTTCCAAGCTGTTGCTTTCATATTAGCCACACATAACAATGAGTATATGGTTTCTCTATAACACCCTTGGCCCGCAAAATTGCGGTATAACACCCCACGGCCGAAATTGCCATAAGCCTTGTGAAAACAGCGCATTACGGCGGTTGAACTGTTTGGCGAGAGGTGTTATATGGTTTCTGTATAACACACCTGGTCTTCCCTTCACAACTCGCCCATAGGGCTCTTGACACCCTTGCCTCCCCGGTTCAACACATGTGTATATACCATCGTCATTTTGTGAAGGGATATCGCTTGTGCGGATGACACAGGTGCACGGCCCTGGGATCGTCCAACTTGATTAGAAGCAACTGATATGGAGTGAACCCTTGTCATAGGCCCCCCCGGCTTTTGGAACAAACGAAAAATATCACCTTTTTTTCAAGAATGTCAAGTTTCAGAAGAAATTCTATCTTGTAATAAAAAAGATGGCGGAATAGGCTCAAATTATGAGGCGAGGAGCTTCCAATTCATGTACAGATTCCTCACCTGCCCGCAAAGAGACATGCGCCATAGCTCAAAGCAGGCGACCTCACAGTGATTATACAGTCTGTCTAAAACGGATCAGATTTGGAGTTTGCCGAATTTCAATCACACGCCGATTACGACCTCCGGGCCAGGGGGGTATGTTACTCGCCGATGATCTTTACGAGCACGCGCTTTTTGCGCCTGCCGTCGAACTCCCCGTAAAAGATCTGCTCCCATGGTCCAAAGTCGAGATCTCCGTCAGTGATGGCGACAACTACCTCCCTGCCCATAATCTGGCGTTTAAGGTGTGCATCGCCATTGTCCTCACCTGTGCGATTGTGGCGGTAATGGGAGACGGGCTCGTGGGGGGCAAGCTCCTCAAGCCAGTCTTTGTAGTCCTGGTGGAGTCCTGATTCGTCATCATTGATAAAAACACTGGCGGTGATGTGCATGGCATTGACAAGACAGAGCCCCTCTTTGACACCACTTTCTTTGACTGCTTTGTTTACGTCTTTCGTAATGTTGATGAAAGCAACGCGCGTCGGGGCATTGAACCAGAGCTCTTTGCGAAGGGATTTCATCTCAGCCTCCTGTTTCGTCTATGAGCGGAACTCTCACCGTTACATACCCAGCATCCCCTTTTTCAATTTTGCATCTGCCGGTTTTTCCCCAAGCCATATGCCAAAGACCGCCTTCTTAAACTCAAGCCCCGGTATAGGCCCGTTTTGTTTGCCCTTTATCTCTACACTTAAGCCTTGACCCGGTAGGTAGATCACGTCATAGATATCTCCCTTCTTCGCATCCTCTTGGAAATATCCATTAAACTCTTTGATTTCTTTTTCTATCGCAGCAATATTACCATTGGTGGCATTGGCGAACCCTTCGTTCCATGCATTGACCAGGCTTTCCTTGGACACGCTGCTATGGATGAAGTGCATACGAATCACCATGGGTTCGTCTGCTGTAATAATCTTCGCTGGGTCTGTTTCCTTTTGCAGAAGATAGAGCCCCCCTGCGTAGACCTTGATAACCACTTTTGTTCTCAGGCCAGCACCATTTAACTGCAGCTTCGCATTATTCACCGTTAGAGCGTCGGGCAGCTGAACTCCTCCGATTTCTATGCCCAGAGCAAGAGACACCGGGAAGATGGCCAAAAGAATCAACACCAAAAACATTTTTTTCATGTTAGATTCCTTTCTTTATTAAAAAGCGAAATCTGTTGCTCGTGAAAAAAGATGACCTGCTTGAATTCTTGCGATGATAGTTCCCTCCTCGTTGTCTTAAATCATAATTACACTATTCGCTGTAAGTGAAAGGCAGACTCGCGTGCGCGCGAAGAAAGGCCATGATATTGTTGCGACTACCTTCCAGGTACAGAAAGTCCAGATCAATCGTTACACCATGTTGCTGTGCAAGCTGATCGAGCCTTGAATCGTCTACGTCAGGATACATTTGCTTAAAACGGCGGTCGCTGGTAAATTGATAGAAGACTAGACAGTAGCCGTCTTCGTCGTCATACTTGGCCTGGACGATATAGATATCCCCCTTTAAGGGGACCAATCGTAAATAGCCTGTCGAGACCTTATTGTCCTTGCTCACTTCTCGGAAGCGGTAGTCATTGCTGTGGGGCACAGCCGAGATAGTCACCGATCCCCCTGCGTCGTACGTATAATTCCCTGGTACACCGTACACGGCAATTGCCGAGGAGGCATCGATAACCTCAACATCGGTCCCGTAACAACCGGCAGCGGTAAGGATCGCCGCAGCCAGCAACACGACCCCTGCCGAATACAGGATGGTCTTATGTGCCCTGCTGCCCTGCAAAAATCTGAACAGTTCTCTGGCCATATCTTTCCTCCTTATTATGTTAAGTTGACCTTACTGAGCATTATGCTTTGTGCCGGAAGTGAAAGGTAGACTCGCGTGCCCGAGGAGAAAGGCCTTGATACTGCTGCGACTACCGCTCAGGTACGGTACGAGATCAAAATCCCGATCAATCTTAACACCATATTGTTGGGCAAGTTGATCGAGTTTTTTGTCGTCTACATGAGATTCCATGGGCTTAAAACGACGGTCGCTGGTAAATTGATAGAAGGTGAGATAGTAGACCTCATCGTCGTCATACTTGGCCTGGACGATATAGATATCCCCCTGTAAGGGGACTGCTCGGAGATAGCCTGTCGAGACGTCGTTGTCTTTGCTCACTTCTCGGAAGCGGTAGTCATTGCTGTGGGGCACAGCCGAGATAGTCACCGATCCCCCTGCGTCGTACGTATAATGCCCTGGTGCATCGAACACGGCAACAGCTGAAGAGGCATCGATAACCTCAACATAGGTCTCGTAACAGCCGGCAGCGGTAAGGATCGCCGCAGCCATCAGCATGATCCCTGCGGAATACAGGATAGTCTTATGTGCCCCGCTGTCTTGCAAACACTTTAACAGCGACCTGGTCATATCTCCCCTCCTTAATAGCAAATGTAACGACGGCTTATTATCTGGACGCCGTCGTCTTATGTATCAAAAAATAGCACACTGTATGAGCAAGTCAAGGAGAGCGTGACGGCGCTGAAGAGAGTCTCTCATATCGATATGACGATCCAGCCCCCCCTTCTCGTACATCATGAACACGTTATTTCACGATCGGTGACGCCTCTTGATCAAAGGGGTTTATCCTCATCGCCAGGGAAAAGAGATAGGGGAAGTTATCTTTTAAATGCCCCATATAATTCACCCATTGATGGACCAGCAAGACATATACCCTTTTGATATCACCGGCGAGATGCTGATGGTCGGTGTCCGGTAATTTTTTGACATTATCCCTGGCTGCCAACTCTTCTGCAAGGTGAAAGACCGCCCAGAGGAGTTCGGTGAAGGATTCGTGCTCCAGCAGCGTTGGATTCTCAAGAAGTCGGAGTAAAAAGTCAATCTTTTCCCTCAAAAACTTCCGTAAGCTTGATAAGTCGACCTTGTCGATATCAATGCCATAATCGAATTTCTTAAGACGCTTGCTCACATCTAGAAATTCTTGATGGGTCCAATCGCTCGTCACCATGAGATCTTTTCTGATCTTATCCAATTTAGGATCCCAATCGGAAAAGTACGTAAGCAAACTTATTCCAACCTCGCTGAAGAAAGCCCCGATAACCATGTTCAGCTTTTCCATCCGGGCATTTTTCTCCCGTGCGCTCAGCATCTGATGGATTATCACCGTAACCAGCAAAACCTCAATGGGGACAAAGGCAATATCTCCAACCAGGTAGATAAAGATATGGTGGGCGTCGTGGAAGACCACATAATGGAAGAAATAAAAAACCGCCGATAAAATAATGAGCAACGAAGCCAAAAGGATTTGCCACCTGAAACGTTTCATGTTTCTTCCTCCCTCCTTGTATGTTTTTGATCATTATTTTTAAGGTGTATCACCGTTGTTGAAGAAATGTACAATATGGCGATACCTATGCCTGCCTCACAAAGCTCAGATACGATGTCGTTCGATCCCCTGAAAAAAGTTAAGGGAGAACACCCTTTTTTAGTAGTATATTACCTTGAGGATACCGCCGCAAGAGGAGATAGCCAAGACAGGTGTGCATGCTGCCAAAACAGCAAACCATTTGAAGGAAAAATCCAATAGAAATGTGCGATTGGTATGATTCTTGATCGGTCCAGCCGATTTGCCTAAAACAATGAGTTACTCGGGGGGTCTATGTGTAGCTTTGATAGTTGTTTCTTCCCTTTTGTTTAGCACGGTACATGGCTATGTCGGCGTTCTTGAGCAAGGTATCAGCATCTGCACCATCATCGGGATAGATGGTAACCCCTATACTGGCAGTGGTGCGGAGTTCATGGCCCTCAACCGAAAACGGTTCTTGAAAGGATACAAGAATCTTTCGTGCAACCTCGGTTGCATGTTCGAGCCGAGTTATGTCTGGCACTAAAAATAAAAATTCATCACCCCCCATACGCCCCAGGGTATCACTCTCGCGCAGAAGTCTGTGCAAACGCTTACTGACAACGCGGAGCAACTGATCTCCTACGCTATGCCCTAAGGTATCATTGATGTCCTTGAACCGATCAAGATCGAGCAACATCACGGCGAGTTTTTGCTGATGGCGATGTGCTTGGGCCAACGCCAGGGTGAGGCGATCATTGAACAACACCCGGTTGGGCAAGCCTGTCAGGGCATCATGGGTAGCCATATAGGCAAGCTGTTGTTCCGCCCGCTTGCGCTCAGTGATGTCCCGTGCAACGCTCAGGATAACGCTTCTTCCCTCAAGTTCAATCGGGCGCTCGTTAACCTCCGCTACGATATGGCGCCCGGTGCGCGAAATGTAGGTTGTCTCAAAACTGCACGAGCCATTGGTAAGGGCCGCTCTGACGTTATCGGAAATTACCGTAGCGTTCTCAGATTCTACGATCTCACGCAAATTTCTCCCTACCAGATCTTCCACAGTCCATTCGAGTCGTTTTGCACCGAAGTCATTGATAAGGAGGATATAACCCTCTTCATCGTGGACAATAACAGCTTCGGGAATTGCCTCGAAGAGTTTACGAAGGCGCGTTTCAGATTCTCGTAGTACCTCTTCTGCCTGCTTGCGCTCGGTGATGTCGGATAACGTTATGATAATCTTTCCATCTTCTAGCACGGTCCCCTTGAATTCTATTTCTTTTACCGCTCCTTCATTACAGACCACACGAAATACCCTGTCAAAGGCCTTATACCCTAAATCTTTTTTCCAGATCTCGATAACTTTCCGTCTGTATTTTGGGTTGGGATAGGCCCGGTTAAACCAGCCATTGCCGGTGGCGACATCCTCAAACGTATAGCCCGTGATGTTGGTGAATTCAGCATTGATATAAAGATACCGCCCATCTTTGTCGATCAGGGCCATACCGTTAGGGGCCCCTTGAATGGTTGAGTAGAAGGTTTCCCGCTCTCTCTGTAATAATTGTTCAACCCTCGTGCGCTCTTTAATCTCAGCCTCAATCTGCGCTACATAATTGGCATTGGCCATGGCCAATCCGATGGTTTTACCAATATGCATGAGGGTTTCTCGCTCAAAATCCGTCAAGGAAGGGATGTCCCCTTTAAAGAAAAGATTAATAACCCCTAAGGCCTGATCCTGAAAGAGCAAAGGTACCGATATGATCCCTTGCACCCCCTGTTTGAGCAGTGCCTTCTTAACCTCCGGTTCAACACGATCGTCGTTCGTTACATTGTCAGTGGTAACGAGTTCCTCGCGAGCAACGGTAACACCACTCAAGCTTCCCTTGAGCGGCACGTGTGCTATCTCCCGGCGCACTTCTTCACTGAATCCAATGGAATAGCGTGATTCCAGACACTGTGATTCTGCATTCACAACAAAGATACTGACGCAGGGAGCTTGGCTGTAGTTCATCATAGCGGCAACGGCCCGTTCCGCCACGGTTTGCACATCGAGGGAACCATATATCTTATCAGCAATACTGCTGAGGACCTCCAATGATTTGTTTTTCGCCTGGAGGTCTGATTGAAATGATCTCAGCGCCTTTTCGGCGTGCTTACGTTCAGTGATCTCTGCTTGGAGCTGTTCATTGATTGCTTTCAGTTCAGCGGTGCGCTCTGCAACCAACGCTTCTAACTGTTCTTGATGTTTCGCAAAACCCTCCTCTTTTCGCTTACGCTCGGTGATATCCTTTGACACGGTAAGGATACATTGCGTGGCGGCAATTTCAATAAGCTCTGCGGACATCAGCACCCAACAGAGTTCTCCTGATTTTTTACGGAGGGCGACCTTTTTATTGTGGACAGCTCCTTGATCCCGCAGTATCTGAGCAAACTGTTCACGCTCTTGTGGATCTGCCCACATATTGAGTTCGACGACGGTGTGGCCAATAAGCTCTTCACGGCGATAACCAACTGCTTGCAAAAAGCTGTCGTTGACCTCAACATAGCGTCCATCGGCTAATGAGGTGATGACGATACAGTCAGGACTGGCATGGAAGGACTGAAAAAAATTCTTCTCTGAATCCCCGAGCGCCTTTTCCACTCCCTTGAGTTTACTATCTGATATCTCAAGTTCAGCTATACGGTGACGCACTTCTTTTAACTCATTGAGGAGTTGCGCTTTTGTATTTTCGTTATTTTCCATCCTGCGCCCCTCCTTCAAGAGGCGACCTGCAAGTGCACTCCTCCTCTTGACACCGCACATGTCTCTCAGGTGTGTTCGGTTATCTCATCGCGCAACAATTCAGTATGAAGCAAAAAACCTATTCCGCCGTTTCTAGTGGCACGTCGAATGCTCACGGTCTTGTTGATGCCTCGATTATATTTGTAGGTGTTATATTGTAAGAGCAGACAAAGAAATAGCACAAGCTGAATGAACTGTCAATGATTGACAGGTTGTTACCCACATCAAAATGTGACCTCAATACGAGCTTTTGCTTGTTTTAGAATCTAATAATTTCAATGGTTTAAAAAAGATCGTTCATCTATATATAAAAAACTACACAAGGGGATGTGCCTAAAAGCCCCTTGATAAATAATGGCAACTAGTCATTTTCCCTTTGTATCGCTCTATACATGGGGCAGTGGTTGCAGTATGGCATAAACAGTAAGCAGGGAATCTCATTGACTGCCTTGAAGGACTTTGCTAGCTTAAGGGACAGTGATACCTCTTAGAGATACCAATCGATCTGACACATATCCTGTCGTCAACACGTGCATCATCGCGGTCTCAGTATTGGCGTTTATTATAGAGCTAACCCAAGGGCAAGGGATCACTGACTTCATCTATCGCTACGGGCTTGTCCCTGCGCGGTATACTGACCCACAGATTGCACTGTATTTCACCTTCGGTCAGCAGGTGCTCCCCTTTCTCACCTTTATGTTTTTGCACGGTGGCTTCTGGCACCTCTTGGGGAACATGTGGTTCCTCTATGTCTTCGGGGACAATGTGGAAGATCGACTGGGACACATTCGATATCTTTGCTTCTATCTTTTGTGTGGTTTGGCATCGGGGGCTTCACAATTCGTTGTTAATTGGCATTCGGACATCCCAACCATCGGTGCCAGCGGCGCCATTGCTGGCGTAATGGGGGCCTACCTCATCCTCTATCCGCGGGCAAAGGTCTTGACCCTCATACCCATCTTTTTCTTGCCCTATTTCGTCCAGATTCCTGCATTCTTTTTTCTCGGCATCTGGCTCTTGTTTCAGCTTCTGAACGCCGCGGCTACAGCAGGCAAGGGGGGAGGCATTGCCTGGTGGGCTCATATTGGTGGATTTCTATTCGGCATAGTCTTTTTAAAGCTCTTTGAGATGGTGCCGACAACAGGCGTGGATGAACGCATCCAACGATTGACCAGAAAGCGGGCGACACCACGCCTCCACCTGATCCATCCCGTTGCCTCAGGAGATGGCCCCGATCTCCACGGCGTTATATCGGTGAGCGAGCGGGAGGCCCGCCAGGGGGGGCGCAAACTGGTCAACATCGCCCATAATCGTACCAAGAAGACCTTTTTCGTGAACATACCGCCGGGACTTTCGGAGGGCACCACATTACGACTGAGGGGAATGGGGCGGCAGACAACTGAAGGGGGAACAGGGGATCTCTATCTCAAGGTGCAGATAAAGCGTTAGTTCTTCTCTAGGAGGTAATCACCTTTTCCCATTCCTCGATTGCGCCTTCAATAGTTTCAAAAATCGGATGACATTCGATTGCTTCAACAGCCAGCAACCGTTGATATGTGGGAGGATCGCGCCGCTGCACCTTGGTGCAGAGCCATTGCAATTCATATCGCAGCTGGCCTTTGGTTATTGGAATCTTCTGTATTGTTAGTGGTCCCTCTGCGCCGATCTTTGCTTTGTTAAAATGATACCCTCTCCTGCGTCCCTCTTCCCACACCCCCATCAGATAGTGCGCGATCGCTCGCTGAGGGTGCGGGTGATCCCTAAATCTCCTCAGCTGTGGATGACTTCTATAGCCTTTTGTCCCCCCCTCTAAAACCTTTTGTGCCAGGAGAGATTCTCGCCACAATGCTACAAGGCCCATCCTATCAAGGTACTGGGGATGTATGCTCCACAATCTCAAAGATTGAGCCTCCAGATGTAAACGTTAAGCACCGCCGCAAAGCTTACCCACACTATGTACGGCAAGAGGAGTACGCCGGCCGTCTTCGATACCTTCAAGAAATAAAAAATTGTGAGGGCGATCGCAAGCCAGAGCACGGCGATATCTATGAACCCTGCAAGGGGAGACCTGAGGCCGAAGAATAGCACCGACCACAAGATGTTGAAGATCAGCTGCGAGCCGAAGAAACCGAGGGCTATCTTAACCTTGCTCTCAGCAAGGCCTCTGCGCCATATGAGGAAGAGCGATATCCCCATAAGCAAAAAGAGCGTAATCCACACCGGTGAAAATACCCCATTGGGCGGAGTGAAGGGTGGTTTGTCAAGGGTCGCATACCAGGTTGGGATTGAGGGCCGTGTGAAGAACGAACCGATAAACCCCGCACATTGACATATCAGTATGCAGATCGCCAACGTCAAAACATCTTTTTTCTTGCTATGTATCATGCTTTTCCTCCTTTGGGTCTCCGGAGACCAATCTGTATCTGCATAGTATTCCCCTCCTCTCAAGCTTACATATTAGCATGGAAACATCCCTCGTACACAATGTTTCCATAGATTGCAAAACGAAACCCACCCTCATATATGTAACAAATAGGAGCATCATAATAACATGATACAGGATGCGTTATGTAGGGGCTACGAACGGTTGGTAGAGAGTCTTGCCCTTTCAGGGACCAAGGAATATAATGTATTTACGGATGCTTAGATTTAACGACATAGCGGAACAAGTCGAATCGTACAATCCCTCGGCAGACCTGGGGCTCTTGGAGAAGGCCTATGTCTTTTCGGCCAAGGTCCACCAAGGGCAGGTGCGTCGTTCTGGTGAACCCTATCTCATCCACCCTCTAGAAGTAGCCGGGATTTTGACCAAGATGAAGCTGGACGTGGCCACCGTCGCCACCGGTTTGCTCCACGATACGATGGAGGACACCCTGACTACCTTGGAGGAAGTCAAAGAGCACTTCGGCGATGAAATCGCCCAGTTGGTAGATGGAGTGACCAAGATCAGCCAGATAAGCTTCCAGACTCGCGAAGAACAGCAGGCCGAGAATTTCCGTAAGATGGTCTTGGCCATGGTAAAAGACATCAAGGTGATCCTTATCAAGCTCGCCGACAGACTGCATAATATGCGTACCCTCCACTTTCTCGACTCCCAGAAACAGCGGGAGATCGCCCAAGAAACCCTGGAAATCTTTGCCCCCATTGCCAACCGCCTCGGTATCGATTGGATCAAGACGGAACTGGAGGAATTGGCGTTCAGTTACTTAGAACCTCAGGCCTATCGTGAGCTCTCCCAGAAAGTTGCTAAGACGAAAAAGGAGCGGGATCGATATGTGGATGATCTAAGGGGTATTATTATAGAAAAACTCGGCACGTTAGGCCTCAAGGGAGAGGTGACAGGGAGAGTAAAACAACTCTCCAGCATCTATCGGAAGATGAAGCGGCAGGGCGTAGAGTTTCACGAAGTATACGACATCACCGCCTTTAGGATCATCGTGGGTACTGTTAAGGATTGTTATGAGGCATTGGGCGTCATCCACTCCCTCTGGCCCCCTGTTCCGGGGAAATTCGATGATTACATAGCCCTGCCAAAAGGGAATCTGTATCAATCCCTCCATACGACGGTCATTGGTCCCTATGGGGAGAGGATAGAGATTCAGATTAGGACGTGGGAAATGCACATGATAGCTGAAGAAGGGATCGCAGCTCATTGGAAATATAAGGAAAGCGAAAAGATTGGTGAAAAAGACGAAAAACAATTCGCTTGGCTGCGACAACTGCTCGAGTGGCAGATGGATCTGGAGGACAACCGGGAGTTTCTGCAGACAGTCAAAGTGGATCTCTTCCCTACTGAGGTATATGTATTCACCCCCAACGGAGAGGTGAGGGAGTTCCCCAAGGGTGCTACCCCCGTCGATTTCGCCTACAGCGTTCATACCGATGTCGGGCATCAATGCGTGAGGGCAAAGGTGAACGGCCGTCTGGTCCCACTCAATTACCAACTCAAAAATGGAGACACGGTGGAGATCATCACCTCTGTGAAACACCACCCCAGCCGAGATTGGCTTAAATTTGTAAAGACCTCACGGGCGAAGACCAAGATTCTCCAATGGATAAAGGCCCAGCAGAGGGAAAAGAGCATCACCCTGGGAAGGGATTTGTGCGAGAGGGATTTCAAAAAATTCGGGTTAAAATTCTCTAAGTACTGGAAACCGGGGGATTTTGAAAAGGTAGCCCACGAGTTCAGCCTCACCAACGGAGAGGAGCTTCTGGCCTCCATTGGCTATGGAAAAATCACCACGCAGCAGGTGATCGGACGCCTTGCCCCAGAGAAGCTCAGAATGGACGAGAAAAAGGCAGGCGAAGGAGGGCTGGAAAAGGTTATTAAGCGGATGACCAGCCGCGCAAAGGGG
>Ga0315551_10000986_pt1 | contig 22115 bp, 22 predicted proteins | sample SalMarSW160290MG_FD_203678 | JGI IMG/M metagenome (GOLD analysis project Ga0315551, IMG submission 203678) | Salt marsh sediment microbial communities from the Plum Island Ecosystem LTER, Massachusetts, United States - Salt Marsh Sediment SW1602-90 ...
CGGTCCAGGAGGACGATGGCCGCCGCGTGGGTGGGAGTGGCGTTGAAGATCCGGGTCAGGAGAGTCAACATGCCCGCCTCCACGAGGCCCAGGCCGGCGGGCGTGAACGGGATGGCCGTCAGCAGCGAGCCGATGAGGGCCACGAACATGGCGCCCGAAAGGCCCAGATCGACCTCCGTGAAGCCTAGCGCCCGGACCACGAAGTAGAGCCGCAGGGCCTCGGTGATCCAGACGGCCACCGTCATCACCCCCAGCAGCGGCAGGCCTCGCAGACCTACGGAGCCGAAGACTCCTTCTTCGAAGCGCTCATACAGGTCCGAGACGCGGCTCGGCAGCGGCAGGACGGCGATCACCCGGCGGCCGAAGTTGCGCATCACGACCAGGGCCACGATCAGGCCGACGATCACCACCACGCCCAGGGCGAAGATGATCTGGACCGATGGCGGCAGATCGTTGAGGCTGCCGCGGAAGCGGATGTAGCCGGCGGCGATGCCCAGGGCGGCGATCGCGATCAGGTCCAGCATCCGCTCCATGAAGACGGTGCCCAGGGTCCGGGTGGCGGACACGGGGCTGTTCAGCTTCAACAGATAGGCCCGGTAGAGATCGCCCAGCTTGGCCGGCACGACGCAGTTGACCAGCCAGGAGATGAAGATGATCTCCGTCCCGTCCCTGACCCGGATCCGGTAGCCGGCCCCCCGCAGGAGCCTGGCCCAGCGGCCGCCTCGCAGCGGGAAGCCCAGGTAGTAGATGACAAAGGCGACCAGGAGCAGCAACGGGTCGGCCCGGGCGATCTCGCCGGGAACCTTCTCCATGTCGCTCCAGTTGGCGGCCACAGCCACGGCGATGATGGCCAGCGGGACGGTGATGGACAGGATGGTCCGAGGCTGGCGCATCCGCCGCAGCAACGACATCTGCTCCGGTGGCGGGACCTCCACCGGCTCCTCGGGGTGGATCAGGGCCTCCACCTCCTCCTCCAGGGCCTCGCCCATGGGATGGAGGTGGTGTTCGGGCTGATCGGTCACCGGCTCACTCCCGTGCTGCTCGGGGCGCGGCGCCTGCCGTTGCCTCTCAGCCTTTGGATCATCTTGGCGATGGGCGTCCAGGCGCGCACGTAGAGAGTAGCGCGGCCGGGGACCAGCTCTGTCGAGGCGAAGGAGGCCAGCATGCCGGCTGGGGTTCCAGGGTCGCCCCTGACGATGGTGTAAGTGACGCCGACTTCCATGACGCTGTGCGCATCTGAGGCGCACAGGCCGGGCAGGCCGTGCCCGGCGGCGAACTCGGCCGCGCGCTCGTTGGCGCTGCCGCCCAGGACCCGGGCGTTGTGGACCTCGATCCAGTCGACTCGCTCGGCGATCTCCCCAAGGGCCGTCCCGGTCTTGCGACCGAAGCCCCGCATGCCGTCGAAGGGGTGTGGCACGCCCACCAGACCGCCCTGCTCGCGAATGGCGGCGATCGTCTCCAGGGCCGTCAGCCCGGGCGGGATCTCGCGCTCCAGGAAGATGCCCAGGATGTCCCCGTCGGCCGTCTTGATCTCCTCGCCGACGATGATCGTCAGCTCGGGCGGGGCGGCGTCGCGGGCACGCAGGGCGCCTTCGATCCGGTCGTGGTCGGTGATCGCCAGGTGAGTCAGGCCGCGGGCCGCAGCCGCGCGAGCGACGGAAGTGGGATTGGCCAGCGAATCGAAGCTGGTGCTGGTGTGGCAGTGCAGGTCGATGAATGCCCGCCGGGTGTCCCGGGCCTCGGGCTCGGCCGGGGCCGCCATCAGCCCTGCGGCCCGAGGTAGCGCTTGTAGAAGTCGAAGTGCTCCAGGGCCAGGCCGGTACCACGGGCGACGCAGTTGATCGGATCGTCGGCAACGTGGCACGGCACGCCGGTCACCTGCGTCAGGAGCTTGTCGATGTTGCGCAGCAGCGAGCCGCCGCCCGACATGACCATGCCCTTGTCGATGATGTCGCTGGCCAGCTCGGGCGGAGTCTGCTCCAGCACCAGGCGGATGGCGCCGATGATCTGCTGGAGGGGCGGCTCCATGGCCTCCATCACCTCGGAGCTGGTCATGGGGATAGTGCGCGGCAGGCCGGCGATCAGGTCGCGACCCCGCACGTCCATCGTCATCTCGCGCTCCAGCGGCAGGGCCGTGCCGATCGCCATCTTGACTTCCTCGGCCATCCGGTCGCCGATCATCAGGTTGTACTTCTTGCGGACGTAGCTGGCGATGGCCTCGTCTATCTTGTTGCCGCCGACACGCAGGCTGGTCGAGCAGACGATCGAGCCCAGTGACATGACGGCGACCTCGCTGGTCCCGCCACCGATGTCGATGATCATCGCCCCGGAGGGGCCGCTGATGGGCATCGCCGCGCCGATGGCGGCGGCCATCGGCTCCTCGATCAGGTACGCCTTGTCCGCGCCAGCCTTTATCGCAGCGTCGCTGACGGCTCGCTTCTCGACGCTGGTCACGCCGGCCGGGACGCTGATCATCACGACCGGCTTGCCGAAGCCGAAGCGGCGAGTCTGCTGGACGCGGCCGATGAAGTGCCGCAGCAGCGCCTCGGTGATGACGTAGTCGGCGATGACCCCGTCGCGCATCGGCCGGATGGCGGAGATGGTGGACGGCGTGCGGCCGATCATCTCGCGGGCCTCCTCGCCCACGGCGACGATGTTGAGGTTCTCGTCCACCGCCACGACGGAGGGCTCCTGCATCACGATGCCCTGACCCCTGACGAAGACCATGATGTTGGCCGTGCCCAGGTCGATACCGATCTTCATGCCGTTGCGCTAGGTCCCTTCCGCGAGGCGCTCGATCCTGGCGCCCAGCTCGGTGAATTTCGAATCGATCTTCTCATAGCCGCGGTGAACGTGGTGTGCACCGCGAATGCTGGTCGCGCCCTCGGCGGCCAGGGCGGCAAGGATAAGCGAAGCCCCGGCTCGCAGGTCGCCGATCTCGACGTCGGCGCCGTGGAGCCTGGACGGGCCGCGGATGGTGGCGTGGCGCTGATCCACCACTTCCACGTCCGCCCCCATCCGGCGCAGCTCCGAGAGCCACTCCAGGCGGTCCTCGAAGATGGTCTCGGTGACGTGGCTGGTGCCCTCCGTCTGGGTCAGCAGGACGCAGGTGGGCGGCTGGAGGTCCGTGGCCAGGCCTGGGTAGGGGGCCGTCTCGATGTCGCAACAGCGCAGCCGGCCCGGCTCGGAAGCGGTGGCGTCCACCACCAGCGCGTCGCCTTCTCGGGCCACGGCCACGCCGACGCGGTCCAGGATCGCCAGCAGGGCCTCGATATGGCCGGCGTGGGCGTTCGTGATCCTAACCTTGCCGCGGGTCACGGCGGCGGCAACGGCGAAGGTGCCGGCCTCGATGCGGTCGGCGATGACGGCGTGCGATGCGCCGCGCAGGCGGCGCTGCCCCTCGACTTCGATCCGGTTGGGGGCGGTCCGCTCCGCCCGTGCCCCCATCTTCTGCAGGAATTCGATCAGGTCGTCTATCTCGGGCTCCTGGGCGGCAGGCTCGATGACGGTGTGGCCCGCCGCCAGCGTGGCCGCCAGCAGGGCGTTCTCGGTACCCATGACGGTGATCTGGGGGAAGGTGACGTTGCCCCCTCGCAGCCGGCCCGGCGCCTTGGCGAAGTAGTAGCCGTTGCGGTACTCGATCTCCGCGCCCAGGGCCCGCATGGCATCGACGTGCAGGTTGACCGGCCGGCGGCCGATTCGGTCGCCGCCCGGGTTGCTGATGATGACCCGCCCGAAACGGCCTAGCAGGGGCCCCAGGAGGATGAAGCTGGCCCGCATCTTGGCCGCGGCCTCGAGCGGCACGAAGAGCCACTCGGTATCGCCGCCGGCGACCTCGTAGACGTTGGGCTCGGGATGCTCGACCGTCACGCCGATGTCTTCCAGGACGGCCGTCATCACGTGCACGTCCTCGATCTCGGGCACGTTTGTGAAGCGGCAGCGCTCGCCCGTCAGCACGGCGGCGGCCATCAGCTTGAGGGCCGCGTTCTTGGCGCCGCTGATGCGCACCGAGCCGTCGAGGCGGCGGCCGCCTTCGATTCGGAAGACCTCCCGGGCGACCGGCTCAGGCTTGAACTCCCACTGGAAGGGCTTGGGGCCGGCCACTGCCTAGACTCCCGCTGGACCCTGGCCGGAGCCTTCGCCCCGGTGGCGGGCCGCCTCACGCGACCCCCGCTGGCGGCGAGCGTCGCGCTCGGCCAGGCGGACGCGGATGATCGCCCGCTGCAGGGCCGCGCGGGCCATCTCCAGGTCGGCCGGCTCAAGGCCCGCCTCCAGGACCCGCTCCGCCTCGCGACGGGCGCGCTCCGCGCGCTCCAGGTCGATCGTGGAACCCATGTCGGCGTGCTCGGCCAGGACCACCACTCTGTTGGGCCGGACCTGGACGAAGCCGCCGAAGATGGCGAACTCCTCCTGCTGGCCGCCGCGACGCAGCCGCAGGACGCCCTGGCCCAGGGTGGAGACCAGCGGGGCGTGGTGCGGCAGGATGCCCAGCTCGCCCTCGATCCCGGGCACGACCACCTCGTCGACCTCTCCCGAGAAAGCTCGCTTCTCCGGCGTCACGATCTCCAGATGCAGCGGCATGTCTATGCCTCCAGCGAGCGGACAGGGCCACGCGGGACGACCGTTCGCCGCGAGCCGTGGCGACCGCGACAGCGCATTGGCGACCAGGGCCGGCTTACGGGCATGTTGGCGACCGGCCGAAGGTCGGTTGAGCGCAGAGCGGCGCCGCGGCGAGAAGGCGAACGGCCGATCGACGTCGTCATTTCGCGAGCCTCGCGGCGTTGGAGCGGACGTCATCGAGGGTACCCGCCAGGAAGAAGGCCTGCTCGGGCAGATGGTCCACCTTGCCCTCCAGGATCTCCTTGAACGAGGCCACCGTGTCGCGGACCGGCACGTATGTGCCCGGCCGGCCGGTGAAGACCTCGGCCACGTGGAACGGCTGGCTGTTGAAGATCTGCAGGCGGCGCGCTCGGGCGACGGTGGACTTGTCCTCGTCGGACAGCTCGTCGATGCCCAGAATGGCGATGATGTCCTGCAGGTCGCGGTAGCGCTGGAGGACGCGCTGGACCTCGCGCGCCGTCTCGTAGTGCTCCTGGCCCACGACAAGCGGATCCAGCACCCGGGAGGTGGAGGTCAGCGGATCGACGGCCGGGTAGATGCCCAGCTCGGCGATGGAGCGCTCCAGGCGAATGGTGGAGTCCAGGTGGCCGAAGGTCGTGGCCGGCGCCGGATCCGTGTAGTCGTCGGCCGGAACGTAGACCGCCTGCAGCGAGGTGATCGAGCCCTTCTTGGTGGAGGTGATCCGCTCCTGCAGGGCGGCCATCTCGGTCGCCAGGTTCGGCTGGTAGCCCACCGCCGAGGGCATCCGGCCCAGCAGGGCGGACACTTCGGCCCCGGCCTGGGTGAAGCGGAAGATGTTGTCGATGAAGAGCAGGATGTCGCGGCCTTCGGTGTCGCGGAAGTACTCGGCGATCGTCAGGGCGGTCAGGCCCACCCTCTGCCGGGCCCCGGGCGGCTCGTTCATCTGGCCGAAGACGAAGGCCGTCTTGGTGATGACGCCCGAGTCGGTCATCTCGTCGATCAGGTCGTTGCCTTCGCGCGAGCGCTCGCCCACCCCGGCGAACACGGAGTAGCCGGAATGCTCGGCCGCGACGTTCCGGATCAGCTCCTGGATGATGACCGTCTTGCCCACGCCGGCGCCGCCGAAGACACCGATCTTGCCGCCCTTGATGAAGGGGCAAACAAGGTCGATGACCTTGATGCCGGTCTCGAACAACTCGGTCTCGGTCCGCTGCTGGTCGAAGGCCGGAGCGGGCCGGTGGATCGACATCCGTTCGGTCGCCGCCACCGGGCCCTTGCCGTCGATCGCCTCGCCCAGGACGTTGAAGACGCGGCCCAGAGTGGCCTCGCCGACGGGCGCGGAGATCGGGCCGCCGGTATCCACCGCCTCGACGCCCCGAGCCAGGCCGTCGGTGGTGGTCATGGCCACGCTGCGGACCCAGTTGTTGCCAAGGTGCTGCTGGACCTCGCACACGATCTTGGCCCCGTCGCCCCGTTCGATCTCGATGGCGTTGTAGATCCCGGGCATGTGGCCTGCCGAGAACTCGATGTCCACGACGGGACCAGTGATCTGGATCACCCGGCCCGTCCGGCTCCCGGCGGTCTTGCCGGCGGCTTTCTTGGGGGCGGCTTTCTTGGCGGCGGTCGCCATCGTCTTGTCGGTGCCTCCTGGTCTTGCCGCTAGCGCGCCTGAGCGCCCGAAGCGATTTCGATCAGCTCTCTGGTGATGGTGGCCTGGCGGGCCTTGTTGTAGCTCAGGGTCAGGTCGTCGATCAGCTCGTCGGCGTTCTCGGTGGCGTTCTTCATGGCCACCATCTGGGCCGAGAAGAAGCTGGCCGTGCCCTCCAGCGCGGTCTGGTAGAGCCTGGTGCCCAGGTAGCGCGGCAGCAGCTGGTCCAGGACCTTGCTGGGCGAGGGCTCGAAGATGAACTGCGAGCCGAGGATGCCCCGCGAGCCGGTAGCCGGCCTGACCGGAAGCAGCTGCACCCGGTCCGGCTTCTGGACGAGGGTCGAGACGAAGCTCGAGAAGATGACGTCCACCTGATTGTAGGTTCCCGACTCGTACTCGTCGGCGATGAGCCGGGCCAGCGGCAAGACGTCCTCGAAGCGTGGCCGGTCGCCGAAGGCGCTGAAGTGGGCGATGATCGGGACGCGGGCGCGGCGCATGGCGTCGCGGCCCTTGCGGCCGATGGTGATCATCTCCAACTCCCCCTCCGCCTCGACTATCTCGCTGGCGGCCAGCCGGATGACGTTGGAGGTGAGGGCGCCGGCCAGGCCGCGGTCGCTGGTAACCAGGACGATGAGGCGCTTGCCCTCGGGCCGGCGGCTCAGCAGCGGATGCTCGTCGCTGCCCATGACCGCCGCCAGGTTGCCGATGATCTCGTCCAGCAGGTCCGAGTACGGCCGGGCGGCCAGGGTCGAATCCTGGGCGCGCCGGAACTTGGACGCTGCCACGAACTGCATCGCCCGGGTGATCTGCCTGATGTTCCGGGAAGCGGTAATCCGCCTCCGGATGTCACGCTGGCTGGGCACGTCTCTCCATCATGCGAGGAAGGTCCGGCGGAACTCGTTGACGGCCTTCTCGAGCTCTTTGGCCGTCTTGTCGTCGAGATCGTTCGATGTCGCGATCTTGCGCAGGATCGGGGGGTAGTTGGCCTCGAGATGGCGTATGAACTGGGCATCGAAGTCGCGCACCCGGGGCGAAGGCACGTCGTCCAGGAAGCCCTTAGTGGCCACGTACAGGATGGCCACCTGCTGCTCCAGCGGGACCGGCCGGTACTGCGGCTGCTTGATCACCTCGGACAGCTTCTCGCCCCGGACGAGCTGGTCCCTGGTGGCCTTGTCCAGGTCGCTGGCGAACTGGGCGAAGGCGGCCAGGGAGCGGAACTGGGCCAGGTCCAGCTTGAGCGGCGCGGCGACCTTCTTCATGGCTTTGGTCTGGGCAGCCGAGCCCACTCTCGAAACCGAGATGCCGATGTTGAGCGCCGGTCGCTGGCCGGCGTTGAAAAGGTCCGTCTCCAGGAAGATCTGGCCGTCGGTGATCGAGATGACGTTGGTCGGGATGTAGGCCGAGACGTCGCCGGCCTGGGTCTCGATGATCGGCAGGGCGGTGAGCGTCCCGCCGCCGTTGTCGTCGTTCATTCGGGCGGCGCGCTCCAGAAGACGGCTGTGGAGGTAGAAGACGTCGCCCGGATAGGCCTCCCGGCCGGGCGGCCGGCGCAGCAACAGGCTCATCTCGCGATAGGCCCAGGCGTGCTTGGAGAGGTCATCGTAGACGCACAGGGCGTCCTTCACGGTCCGGCCGCCCAGCGTGACGCCGTCCTCCATGATCTCCTCGCCCATGGCGCAGCCGGCGTACGGGGCCAGGAACTGCAGGGCGGCCGATTCCGCCGCGCCGGCCACTACCACGATCGTGTGGTCCATGGCCCCGTGCTGCTCCAGGACGGCCACCACCTTGGCCACCGTGGAGAGCTTCTGGCCGATGGCGACGTAGATGCAGACCAGGCCCTGGCCCTTCTGGTTGATGATCGTGTCCACGGCCAGGGCGCTCTTGCCCGTCTGGCGGTCGCCGATGATCAGCTCGCGCTGGCCGCGCCCGATCGGGATCAGGGCGTCGATGGCCTTGATGCCGGTCTGGACCGGCGTGTCCACCTTCTGGCGGGTGATGACGCCGGGGGCGATGCGCTCGGCGGGCCGGGTCCGCGTCGTGGCGATGGGGCCCTTGTCGTCCAGCGGCCGTCCGAGCGGGTCCACCACGCGGCCCAGCAAGGCCTGGCCGACGGGAACCTCCACCACGCGCCCGGTGGTCTTGACAGTGTCGCCTTCCTTGATCGCGGTGGCATCGCCCAGGATGACCGCGCCAACGGTCTCCTCCTCCAGGTTCAGGGCGATGCCCATGATCCCGCCGGGGAACTCCAGCAGCTCCGAGGCCAGCGCGCCCGAGAGTCCGTAGATTCGGGCGATGCCGTCGCCGACCTCGACCACGGTGCCGACGGTTCGCGTCTCGGCGCCCTGATCGAAGGTCTCGATGGAGTTCCTGATGATGGTGACGATCTCGTCCGACCTGATGGTCATGCTTTCTCCGTTGGGCCGTCTGCGGCGGGCCCGGTGCGGCGGCGCTGCGGCTCCACGTCAGCTCGCTGGATTGGCCAGCCGCTCTTTCAGCCGCTCCAAGCGGCCCCGAACGCTGGCGTCGATGAGTTGGTCCCCGATTCTGACGGTCAGCCCGCCGATGAGCGACTCGTCCGTGGCCGTCGTCAGCTCGACCGGAGCTCCGGCGAGCTTCTCCACCCTGGCCTTGACCGCGACCGCGTCGCCGCCCGAGAGCGGAGCTGGAGTGGTCACGGTAGCCGCCACGATGCCCCGCGAGCGGCGGAGCAGGGCGTCGTACTCGACGGAGACGGCCGGCAGAAGGTAGAAGCGGCCGCGGCCCAGGAGGATCAGGCACAGGTTGAGGGCATAGGCGGAGACCCGCCCTCCGAGGGCCTTGCGCAGCGCCTCGCGCCGCACGGCCTCAGAGATGGCGGGGTTGTCAAGGTCGCGCGTGGCCTCCGGGTCGGCGGCCAGCGACGCCACGAACGCCAGGTCACGCTGCCAGGCTTCGACGGTGCCGTCGCGCTCGGCTAGCTGCCAGGCGGCTTCGGCGTAGCGCCGGCCGCTGCTCCGGCGGGGCATCAGTTGGGCCTCCCGGCCCGGCCGCCCATCTCTTCGTCGTCGGATTGCTTCAGGAAGTCCTCCACCAGGCGGCGCTGCCGGGCGCCGGTCATCGATTCGCCAACGACCTTGCCGGCGGCCGCCAGCGCCAGGTCCGCGACCTCAGCTCGCAACTCGGCCAGGGCGCGGTCGCGCTCCGCCGCGATCTCGGCCACGGCCCGCTCGCGCATCCTGCCCAGCTCCTCGCGCGTGGCCGCGATGTCCGCCTCTCGCAGATCCTGGGACGCCTTCTGGGCGGCGGTGACGATCAGCATGGCCTCACGCCGGGCGTCGCCGATAGAGCGGTCGCGCTCGACGGCGGCGGCGTCGCGCTCCTTGCGGGCCTGCTCCGCGTCCGCCAATCCCTGATCGATACGGGCCTTGCGCTGGGCCAGGATGTCCGAGATCGGGTCGAAGAACAACCGATAGAGGACAGCCAGGAAGACGAGGAAGTTCAGGGCCCCGACGATCACCCAGAATAGGTTGATCGAGAGACCCGAGGCCTCGCCACTTCCAGCGACCTCGGCCGCGGGCTGGATCGTGGTCGCGGCGCCGGCCGCCACGGCTCCGAGCAGATACACCAGATTGACTCCGTCCAGCAGCCGCTACTTGAGCGACAGCAATAGGCCGAGGACGATGGCCAGCACGCCCAGCCCTTCGGCGAAGCCCGCCAGGATGATTGCCAGACCACGAATCTGGCCGGCGGCGTCCGGGTTGCGCCCGATGGCGGCGCTGGACATGCCGCCCAGGATGCCGATGCCAATGCCGGGCCCGATGACGGCCAGGGCCGCGAGGCCGGCCCCGATGTATTCGTTGATCTGCATGGCCGGGTGATCTCCTTGCGCTGGACTGGTTCAGGCGGTAGTGGGCTTGGCGCTGGCGCCGCCGGGCACCTCGTTCTTCGCCGCATCGTGCGCAGCCGGCTCGTGCTCCTCGCCAGCGTGGCCTTCGACGGCGATCAGAATGAACATCAGGGTCAGGACCGAGAAGATAAGGGCCTGGATGACGTTGAGCAGGGACTCGAGACCCACCATGAAAGCCGGCACGACGGCGATCGTGAGGCCGGTGATGACGGCTATCGCGACCTCTCCGCCGTAGATGTTGCCGAAGAGTCGCATGGCCAGCGTCACGGGCTTCACGAACTCGAGGAACAGCTCCACGATCCCGACGTACATGGCCACCAGGCCGGTCGCGATCCCGTGCCGGAACTCCCCAATCGGGAAGAACTTGCCCAGATAGCCGCGCACGCCAAGGCGGTGGAAGCCCTCGCCCTCGAAGATGAGGAACGAGGTGAGAGCCAGGCCGACGGTGATGTTCACGTCGCTGGTGGGCGCCCGAAGGTCCTCGACGCGGCCGATGGGGGGCACGAGGCCGCTCCAGTTGCTGAACAGGATCAGCAGGAAGAAGGCGGCGAAGACAGGGTAGTAACGATGGGCTCCCTCGCCTCCGATGCCCACGGTGAAGTCGCGCCCGAACTCGTAGACCCACTCAACCGCGTTCTGCACTCTGCCGGGCGACGCCTTCATGCCGCGCGTGACGGCGAAAGCGAGCAGCAGGACCGTGCCCATGACCAGCCACATCGTCAGGATCGTCGAGCTGATGCTGGGGTGGAAGTAGAACATAGGTGTCGGGCCGCTCTCACCCGAAGGCGCCAGGTCCCAGACCACGGCCGGCGGGGGCAGTTCGACGATGCTCTCGATGTAGCAGGTCGGGTAGGAGCAAGGCTGGCCCTCCTGGCCGCCCTTGGGGAAGGGCGGGACGAGCTGGAGAGCCAGGAAGTCCAGCACGATGACGGCCGCGATCAGGAGCGCCAGGTTGCGAACGGTGTGGTGGCCGCCCTTGCGCTGCGCCCGGCCGGCGTTGCCCTTTCCTTCGCCTGTCGCGGCTGCAGCCGCTTCGGGATCGCTGCTCACTCCTGCTCCATTGCAGGCGGCCCGGGGGCCGCGTTCACTTCTTGTCTTCTTCATCGAGCTGGGCCAGGAACCGGGAGATGAACCGCCAGCCGGCGATCGCTCCCGTGGTGGTACCCAACCCGAAGCCGATCAGGGCGATGATCGGAGAGGTGCCCAGGCGCTCGTCGAGCCAGTCGCCCCCGAGCACGCCTGCCAGAACCGCGATCAGCAGTACGAAGCCGGTCTCTGAGAACAGGGCAACGTACGCCGACGCTTTCCCGAACTCGTCCATGGCACTCCCTGACGGGCGGCCTGAGTTTAGCAAGCGGCCCCCGACCGCGCCCATGCCCCCCTACCCGGACACACGGGCCGAGCCTCCCCTCCGAATCGGGACCGGGGCGGCTCCGGGCGGGCCTTCGGTCAAACCTCGCTACTCCTCCTGGAGACCAGGGACGGGGAAGCGGGAGCAGAGGTCGCGGACGATGGCGGCCAGCTTGGCCTGCTCGGACGGATCCGAACGGGTGACGATGGCGTTGACGATCGTCTCGCCGATGACCCTCATCTCCGGCTCGCGGAAGCCGCGACTGGTGGTCGCGGGGGTTCCGATGCGCAGGCCCGACGCCGTGTTGGGCGGGTTCTTGTCGAACGGGATGGCGTTCTTGTTGACCGTGATCCCGATCTCGTCCAGCAGGTGCTCGGCCTCCTTGCCGGTCACGCCGAACGGGGTGACGTCCATCAGCATCAGGTGGTTGTCCGTGCCGCCGGAGACGATTCGGGCGCCCTTGTCGGCCATGGTCGCCGCCAGCACCGCGGCGTTGGCGATCGTCTGACGTTGGTCCTCTCGGTACTCCTCGCTGTCGGCCAGGCGCAGGGCAACGGCCTTGGCGGCGATGACATGCATCAGCGGGCCACCCTGGACGCCTGGGAAGACGCTCTTGTCCACGGCCGCGGCGAGCGTCGTCTTCTCCAGCTTGGGGAAGTTGGCCTTCAGATCGGCCGGCAGGTCGGCCAGGCAGAAGACCAGGCCGCCGCGCGGGCCGCGCAGTGTCTTGTGTGTGGTGGTCGTGACGATGTCGGCGTGGCCGAAGGGCGTGGGATGCAGCCCGGCCGCGATGAGCCCGGCGATGTGGGCCATGTCCACGAACAGCAGGGCGCCGTTCTGGTGGGCGATCTTGCCCATCCGCTCGAAGTCGATCGTGCGGGGATAGGCGCTGGCGCCGGCGACGATCAGCTTGGGCTTGATCTCGGCCGCCTGGCGCTCGAGGGCGTCGTAGTCGATCTGCTCGGTCTCGGGGCCGACGCCGTAGGCGTGAACCTCGAACCAGCGGCCGCTGAAGTTGACCGGCGAGCCGTGAGTCAGGTGGCCGCCGTGGGCCAGGTTCATGCCCAAGATCCGGTCGCCGATCTCCAGGACGGAGAGATAGGCGGCCATGTTGGCCTGGGCGCCCGAATGAGCCTGGACGTTGACGTGCTCGGAGCCGGGGAAGAGAGCCAGGGCGCGCTCCTGGGCCAGGCGCTCGGCGACGTCCACGTACTCGCAGCCGCCGTAGTAGCGCTTGCCGGGCAAGCCTTCGGCGTACTTGTTGGTCAGGCACGAACCCTGCGCCTCCATGACGGCGGCGAAAGTGTAGTTCTCGCTGGCGATCAGCTCTATCTTCCAGCGCTGGCGGTCGGCCTCACCCTGGATGGCCGCCCACAGGTCCGGGTCGACTTCGGCCAGCCGGGACCAGGCGATCCCCTCTCGGCTCGCGATCGTCATCGGGCGCTCCTCGTGCTCGGTGCCCGTCAGGAACGCCGGACCGTCCTCCGAGCGTGCGAGACGGGAACGTCCCTATTGTGGGGGATGAGGGGCGGTCGCGTCCGGGCGGCGCGATCACAGCTCGACCGTCTGGCGCGCCCCGCCGCTGCTGGTGAACTCCGCCAAGGACCTGGGCCGTCGGAGACGGACCTCCGCCGCGCACTCGGCGTCGCCGTTGCGCCACGACATCTTCAGCCGGTCCGGGCCGGGCACCAACACCGTAGGTGGACCACGGATGGGGCCGGCGCAGGAAGATCCGGTCCAAGTCCGCCTCGGCGGGGAGGCCATCAGGCCAGATCTTGTCGAGGCTGTGCCCCGTCGGGTGCTCGCAACAACAAGGGAAGCGATGAGGGGCGTCGGAACGTCCGGCGGCGGTGCCTACTGGCGCGCGGCGGCCTCGATCTCCCCCTGGTCGATGGCCCCGACCCGCAGGACGCGGGGCTCGGGGCCCGAGCAATCCACGACCGTGGAGGGGACGCTGCCCCGCGCCGGGCCGCCGTCCAGGACCAGGGCCACGCGCTCGCCGAGCTGGGCGAGGACGCCGGCGGCGTCGCGGGCGTCGGGCTGGCCCGACAGGTTGGCAGAGGTGACCGGCAACGGGCCAAGGTCGCGGGCGAGGACGCGGGGGCAGTCGTGATCGGGCAGGCGAAGGCCGATCGTTCGAGCGCCGCCGGTGAGGACCGCGGGCAGGCTCGCCCCCGGGGCCTGTTCCAGGACGAGCGTCAGGCCGCCGGGCCAGAAGCGCTCGGCCAGGGCCCGAGCAGCCGGGGTGAGGACGCCGACGCCGGCCGCCTGCGCCAGGTCCGCCACCAGCAGCACGATGGCGCGATCCAGCGCCCGGTCCTTGGCCGCGAACAGCCGCTCCAGGCCGTCAGGCGCGTCCAGGGCCACTCCCACGCCGTAGACCGTGTCGGTGGGCATCGCCACCAGCTCGCCTCGTCGCAGCGCCTCCACGGCCGCGGCTCGCCCCGCGGTGCCGTCAGGGAGCAGCCGCGCGGTCATCGCCGCTCCACTTTGATCCCGCCCTGGAACATGCCGTCGGTCGCCGTGTCCGGCCCGGACCCGGGGACGGTCACTCCGGCTGGGTGCCCCGCGCCGCGCGCCGCCGGGGGGCGCCAGCCGCCAAGGGCGACACGCTCGATCACCTGAGCCGCCCCTTCCTCGTCCACTGCCGGGGCCACAAACCGGGCCACGGCCTGGACCGCTTCCGGTGCCGTGGGCATGGCCACCCCGTGGCCCACCTCGCGGATCATCTCCAGGTCGTTGAACTGGTCGCCGATGGCCAGGCACCGCCCCAGCGGCACCCCCAGCCGCCGCGCCAGCCAGCGCACCGCGCGTCCCTTCGAGACGCCCGGGGCCAGGAACTCGAGGAAGCGGGGATGGCTGAGGGTGACCTCGGCCCGGCCGGCGAAGCGGGCCCTGCCCTCCTCCATCACCTCCAGCTGGTGCTCGCCCTCGCCCAGAGCCACGACCTTCGTCACCGGGCGCTGGGCCCGGGCCATGATGTCGTCCACGATGCGCAGCCGGTCGCCGACGAAGGCCCGGTACTCCTCGATGCGCGTCTCCCGCGCCCCGACGATCATCCACTCCAGGTAGTTGAAGTGGGCCATCAGGTCGCGCTCGTGGCACCAGCGCACGATCTCCATCGTGACCGCCGGCGCCAGCGTGCGATGGTAGAGGAGCCGGCCCGGACGCTGCCACCCAGGCTCGGGCATGGAGCGCACCAGCGCCCCCTGCTGAGCCACGATCGGCCCGGTCAGGCCCAGCGTCTCGGCGAACGGCGTCGCCGAGGTAGCCATCCGGCCCGTGACCAGAGAGACGGCGATCCCCCGCCGCCGCGCTTCCGCGATCGTCTCCAGGGTTCGCCGGCCGATCACCAGGTCGTCGCCGACCAGCGTGCCGTCGATGTCCAGGGCGATCAGCTCGATCGGCAGCTCGGGCCTGGGTGAGTGGGGCATCAGCTGGCTCTCGGGAAGGCGGCCCGGGCCGCGCCCGCCGCCGTGCGCTCGATGTGGGCCAGGCGCGGCTTGCCTGAAAGGTCGTCCTGGATCCGGCACGTCCACTCCGCGCCCAGGTCGGCCACCAGGGCTTCCCCGACCGGCCCCTGGTCGAAGCCGATCTCCAGGAGGGCCGTCCCTTCGTCTGCCAGCGCCGAAGGCAAGGCGGCCACCAGCCGCCGGACGACGTCAAGTCCGTCCGGCCCGCCGTCCAGGGCCAGGCGCGGCTCGAAGGAGGCAGCTACCGGCAAGCCTTCGATAGCGCCCGAGGGTATGTAGGGCAGGTTGGCCAGGATCAGGTCGAGGGGGAGCTGGCCGGCCGGCAGCAGGTCTGCCTCGGCGAAGGCCACGTCTTCGGCGACCGCATGGCCGACGGCGTTCTCCTTCGCCAGGCTCAACGCTTGGGCAGAGCAGTCGGCCGCCAGGATCGAGACATCGGCCAGCATCCGCCGCCGCCGCAGGATCACCGCCAGGGCGATGGCCACCGCCCCCGAGCCTGTGCCCACGTCCACGACGCGCAGCCTGGGCGTCCCCTCCGGCCGCGGCGCCGAGAGCAGCCGCCAGGCCACCTCTCGCTCGGCCTCGCCGACAAGCAGCTCCGTCTCCGGCCGGGGAATGAGGGCCCGGGCATCGACCGAGAAGGCCAGGCCGTAGAACTCCTTCAGGCCGCGGATGTAGGCCACCGGCTCGCCGGCCTCGCGCCGCACCAGCGCCGCCTCGTAGGCCTTCGCCGCGTCGGCCCCGACCGGGGCCTCGGAGTGGGCGATCAAGGCCGTGCGTTCGGCGCCGACCGCCCAACCCAGCAGCAGCTCGGCGTCCAGGCGGGCGGATTCGGACCCGGCGGTGCGCAGGCGGGCGACCCCCGAATCCAGCAGCTCAGCGACGCTAGCCATCCGGCGCCGGCTACCCGTTCGACCCTTCGGCCAGCTCGGCCAGCCGTTCGGCCTCGTAGGTGTTGCGGAGCGCGTCGATCAGCCTGTCCAGATCTCCGTCCATGACCCCGGGGAGGTTGTGCAGGTCCAGGCCGATGCGATGGTCTGTCAGCCGGTCCTGGGGAAAGTTGTAGGTCCGGATCTTCTCCGAGCGATCGCCGGAGCCCACCATTCCGCGCCGCATGGCCGACTCCGCCTCCGCCGCCTTGGCCCGCTCGCGTTCCATCAGCCGGCTGCGCAGGACGCTCATAGCCTTGGCCTTGTTCTTGATCTGGCTCTTTTCGTCCTGGATGGCGACGACGATGCCGCTCGGCAGGTGGGTGATGCGGACCGCCGAGTCGGTGGTGTTGACCGACTGCCCGCCGTGCCCCGTCGAGCGGTAGACGTCGACCCGCAGGTCCTTCTCGTCGATCTGGATGTCCACCTCTTCCGCCTCGGGCATGACGGCCACCGTGGCGGTGGAGGTGTGGATGCGCCCCGACGATTCGGTGACGGGGATGCGCTGGACGCGGTGCACACCGGCCTCGAACTTGAGGCGGCTGTAGGCGCCGTCGGCCGCGATCTCGACGATCGCCTCGCTGATGCCGCCGATGCCCGTCTCTCCGGAGCTCAGGATCTCGGAATGCATGCGGTGGCGCTCGGCGTAGCGCAGGTACATCCGCAGCAGTTCGGCCGCGAAGAGCTTGGCCTCCTCGCCGCCGGCGCCGGCCCGGATCTCCAGGATGACGTTCTTGTCGTCGGCCGGGTCGCGGGGCAGCAGCAGGACGCGCAGCTTGTCCACCAACTCGGCCTCGCGGGCCTCCAGGCTGCGGACCTCATCCTGAGCCAGCGAATGCATCTCCTCGTCGCCCGAATCCCGAAGCTCGCGCGCGCCGGCCAGCTCCTTGCGGGTGGCCTGCATCTCGCGCCAGGCCTTCACCACGGGCTCGAGCTGGCTCAGCTCCTTGCCCAGGCGTTTGATGGCCGCGGGATCGGAGGTGGTCTCGGGCTTGCCCAGCTCGGCGCCGATGGCTTCGTACTGGCTCTCGATCTCGATCAGCTTGGCGTCGATCATCGGCCGCTCTCGCCCGCGACACCCGGCGCCGCCGAGGCACCGCCGGCGTCCTCGGGCCGGAGCGGCCGGCACTCGAACACGGAGCTGCCGGCCGGGACCTCGTTGCCGTCGGCCAGGAGAGCCCTCTGGAGCGAGACGATTGCCACCTCGTTCATGTCCGGCGTGGGCTGGCGAGTGGTGATGCCCTGGACCCAGATGCCAGGTGACCACAGCCAGCGCACCAGGGCGCGGTTGCGATGGCGGGCACCGAACTGCAGCACCTCGTAGCTGACGGCGGCGATGACCGGCACCAGGGCCACGCGGGTGCCGATCAGCCACCAGGGAGGCCCGCTGCCGACCAGGGCGAAGACGACGATCGAGACTATCAGGACCACCACCAGGAACTCGGTCCCGCAGCGGGGATGGGCGGTGGGGTGCTGGCGGGCCGCGTCAGGGGTCAGCGGGCCGCCGGCCTCCAGGGCGTGGATGGCCTGATGCTCGGCCCCGTGGTACTGGAAGGTGCGCCGGATGTCGGCCGCCTGAGCGATCAGTATCAGGTAGGCGATGAAGATCACGACCCGGATCAGGCCCTCCGTCAGCTGAAAGGCCAGGCCTCTGTCGGCACCGCCCACGGCCAGCTGGGCCAGGAGGAGCGGCAGGAGGAAGAAGATCCCGATGCCCAGGAGCAGCGCCATGAACAGCATTCCGCCGACCGCCACCTGCCAGCCCTTGCCCAGGCTGGGGTCCTGCGGGGGGCCCTCGGGAGCGGCCGAGTCAGGGTCCGAGTAGGCGGCACAGGCCGGGACGAAGGGCGACCCGGCCAGTGCCAGCAGGCCGAGCATCGACCCGAGCATCGGCCCGGTTGGGCCGCTTCCCCCGGCAGCCCCGGACGAGCCCCGGCCGGCCTTCTCAGTCTCCTGGCGGCCCTCCTTCTCCGCCGCGGCGGCTTGCTCGGCGGCCATCTGCGCCTCGGCCTGGAGGGTTGCGGAACGGACCAGCCAGCGTGTGCCGGTCACCAGGGTGTCGTACAGGACGACCAGGCCGCGCATGAAGGGCAGCTTCATGGCGCGCCGGGCGCGCAGGCCCAGGTCCAGCCTCTCGGTGGCATAGAGGATCGAGCCGTCGGGGTGGCGCAGGGCTACAGCGAGGGCGGTCTTGCCGCGCATCAGGACGCCCTCGATCAGGGCCTGACCGCCGTAATGGAAGGTTGCCATGAGGAGAGTCTAGCGGCCGAGGCCGCCGGGAGCCGGCGGTCGTGCGGCAGGCTAGGCCCTCTGAGTGCGCTCCAGGCGGCGCTGGAAGCGCTCTACCTGGCCGGCGGTGTCGATGATCGTCTGCTTGCCGGTGAAGAAGGGGTGGCAGTTGCTGCAGACGTCGACTCGGAGCTCGCTGCGCGTGCTGCCCACCTCGAAGGTGGCCTTGCACGACGCGCACGTGACCGTGGCCTGCTGGTACTTAGGGTGTATGTCTGCCTTCATCTGCTCTCCCAGACGCCTTCCGAACGGTCTCCCGCCGGTGGTCGTCGGATGGGCGGCCGGCTGTCGCCGGCCGCGGATCGGGCCTGGCGAGCTACTCGCCCGCGGCGGCCTCGACGCGGATTCGCTTCTTGGTTCGGGTCTTGTGCTCGTAGTGGACGGTCCCGTCCACCGTGGCGAAGACCGTGTAGTCGTGGCCCAGCCCGGCGCCGGGGCCGGCCGCGAAGGTCATGCCGCGCTGCCGGACGATGATCGAGCCGGCGGTCACGAACTGGCCGTCGCCAGCCTTGCAGCCCAATCGCTGGCCGACGCTGTCGCGGCCGTTCTTCGAGCTCGAGCCTGCCTTCTTGTGGGCCATCTCTACTCTTCCTTCTTGGTTCGCTTGGCCGGAGCCTCACCCTCGGCCTCAGGGGCCTTCTCGGCCTCGGGGGCCTTCTCAGGCGTGGCGGCCTTCGGCGCTGCCTTGCCTGCGGCCTTGGGCGCGGCCTTGGGCGCGGCCTTGGCAGCCGGCTTCTCAGATGGCGCAGCGGCTCGCTTGGCGCGGGCCTTGAGCTTCGCGGCCAGGGCGGCGTCCTCTGCGGCCTGACGGCCGGCAGCCTTCTCGACGCGCTCGCGCTCGGCGGCAGCCTGGGCCTTGGCCTCCTTGGCCCGGGCCGCGGCCGACCTGGCGCCGAGCCGCACGTCGGTGATCTCGATGACCGTCAGCTCCTGGCGGTGGCCCTTCTTCACGCGCCGGCGCGCCTTGGGCCGGTACTTGAAGGAGATCAGCTTCTCGCCGCGATCCTGCCGCACGACGCGGGCATCTACGGCAGCGTCCTTGACGACCGGCTGGCCGACTACCGTCTTCTCGCCATCCGCGACCAGCAGGACGCGCTCGAGCTTGATCTCCTGGCCGGGCTCGGCATCGAGCAGCTCGACCTCGAGCTCGGTCCCGAGCTCGACTCTGTACTGCTTGCCGCCGGTCTCGATGACTGCGTACATTGGTCCTCGGATGGAGGGGCGACGCCCCTTCTGTGCAAGACACGAATACGCCCCCGGCCTGGCCGGGGCGCGAAGTGCGAGTTTACGGCTCAGGCCCGGTCGCGTCAACCGGCGCCTCGCCGTCCAGCCAGAGCCGCTCTCGCACCGGCCGGACCATCTCGAGCAAGGCGGCGGTGGCCGGTTCGATCGAGGGCGCGAACGTCCGCTCGGATGGCCGAACCTCGCCGTCCTCTTCGCCTTTCGGTTTCTCGGTCTCCTGCTGTTCGAAGGCCTCTACCCTCAGCCCCAGGTGGTCGGCCAGGGCGGCCACGACCTCCTCCGGTCGGCCGCTGCCCTGGCGCTGGCTGTGGCGCAGGCGCATCCAGATGCCGGCCGCGGGCTGCCCCCGATCCAGGCCCGCCGCTTCGGCCGCGCGCGTCTGGAGGGCCAGGAGCAACGGGCGCAGGTCGTAGGCGGTCACCTTCTTCTCCCGTCTCCGCTCGCGGGGCAGGCTCTCGGCACGGAGAAGGGCTTCGGCGGCCGGGTGCAGTCGATCCTCATCCACGCCGAGCAGGGTCAGGCGGTAGTCGGCCGCGACCAGCTCCGTCGCCAGGGCGGGCGCGCCCACCCACTCGTCGCGCAGGTCGATCAGCCGGAAGCCGCGAGGCATGCCGGCCTCGAGACAGCCTCGCATCTCGCGGCGCGTCAGGCGCCGGCTGACGAAGAGGTCGGCCAGCTCGTGCTCGGCCAGCATCCCCAGCGGCAGCGGAGCCGCGAACACCAGCCGGGGCCGGGGGCTGAAGCCCTCACTCATGGCGACCGGGACCTGGCCTCGCCTCATGGCTCGCTCCCAGAGATGGGACGCGTCAAGGTGGGACAGGTAGCGGGCCTCCTCGTCGCGGGCGAAGACCAGCCGCCAGCGCTGCTTCGACTCGCTCATGGCGTCCCGCCTCTGGATGGTTCGGACGCCGCCGTCCGCCCGGCAGCGCGTTTCGAAGGCAGCAGCCGCCGCGGGCCGTCCTCGCCCGTCCGACAGCGGAAGCCGGTCGCCTCGGCCACGCCGCACTCCGGACAAGCGCCCCAGTGGCAATCGGCCAGCGTCCGCTCCCGCATCGCCCGCTCGTAATCGCTCGCCAGGAACCCATCCGAGATGCCGCAGCTCAGGTGCCCCCAGGGCAGCGGCTCGTCGGGGGGTATGTCGCGCTGGGCGTACCAGGCCGGGTCCAGGCCCTCTTCGGCGAAGGCCTCCTGCCAGGCGTCGAAGCGGAAGTGCTCGTCCCAGGCGTCGAAGCGGGTGCCCTTCTGCCACGCCTTGCGAATGACGGCGGCCAGCCGCCTGTCGCCCCGGCCCAGCGCCGCCTCCAGGATGGAGATCCGTGGATCCGTCCAGCGCAGCTCCAGGCCCCGGCCATGGATCGCCTTGCGCAAAGCCGCGACCTTGGCACCGATCTCATCGGTCGAGTCCTGGCCGGCCCAGACGAAGGGCGTGGCCACCTTGGGCACGAAGGTGGAGATGCTGGCCTTCACGGTCGCCTTCGCTCCCAGGTGGTGCCGTCCCGCCTGCAGCGCCCGCCGGGAGATGCCGGCGATCGCCAGGACGTCGTCCATCGTCTCGCCGGGCAGGCCGATCATGAAGTAGAGCTTCAGAGAGTTCCAGCCGTTGCCGAAGACCAGGTCGGCGCAGCGCTCGATCTCCTCGTCGCTGACCCCTTTGTTGATCACATCGCGCAGCCGCTGGCTGCCGGCCTCCGGAGCCAGAGTGAAGCCGCCACGCCGGCCGCCCGGGGCAGCGGCATCGATCAGCTCCACGGTGAAGGCGTCGACGCGGGTGCTCGGCAGCGAGATCGTGACGTCCGGCCACCGGGCGCGCAAGGAGGAGGCGACCTCCTTGATGTACGTGTAGTCGGCGGCGGAGAGCGAAGTCAGCCCGAGCTCCTCGTAGCCGGTGGCGTCCAGGATCGCCCCGGCCGCCGCGACGGCCACCTGCGGGTCGCGCTCGCGCACGGGGCGGTAGCTCATGCCGGCCTGGCAGAAACGGCAGCCTCGGGTGCAGCCCCGCATGACCTCGAGCTGGGCCCGATCGAAGACGATGGCCAGGTTGGGGACGAGCTGACGGATGCCGCGGACGCTGGTCTCGAAGTCGGCGGCGATGCGAGCGACGACCCGAGACGGCGCGGCCGGGTCCAGCGCCTCCAGCCCAGCGAGGGCGCCGCCCGGCGCATAGCTGGGCCGGTAGAACGAGGGAACGTAGACGCCGGGGATTCGGGCCAGGGCGCGGAGGGCCTCCGTGCGCCGCGGACCCGGGCCGCTCGACTTCCTGCCCCTGCCTGCCGGGGTTCGGTCCGGCCGCCGGTGCCAGCCCAGCCCTTCCAGGACGTCGCTGATCTCGAGCACCACGTCCTCACCCTCGCCCAGGACGACGGCATCCAGGAAATCCGCCACCGGCTCGGGGTTCAGGACGCACGAGCCACCGGCGATCACAAGCGGTTCGGCGTCCGTTCTCGCCGCCGCGTCGAGCGCCAGCCCGCCCAGCTGCAGCATGTCCAGCAGATTGGTGTAGGTCAGCTCGTAGCCCAGGCTGACGCCCAGCACGTCGAACTCGCGCAGCGGCCGCCGCGTCTCGATGCTCCACAGCGGCAGGCCGTCCGAGCGGAGGCGAGCCTGGAAGTCCACGCCGGGCGCATAGCAGCGCTCGGCCAGCCGGTCGGGCCGGTCGTTCAGGACCTCGTACAGGATGCGCAGCCCCAGGTTGCTCATCCCGATCTCATACAGGTCC
>Ga0315551_10000989_pt1 | contig 22089 bp, 19 predicted proteins | sample SalMarSW160290MG_FD_203678 | JGI IMG/M metagenome (GOLD analysis project Ga0315551, IMG submission 203678) | Salt marsh sediment microbial communities from the Plum Island Ecosystem LTER, Massachusetts, United States - Salt Marsh Sediment SW1602-90 ...
GTGCCGACATGGCCGCCGCCGCCTTTCTGCAGTCCGGGAACCAACCCGCAGCCGTAGCTGCCAGCATGCCGGCGCCCAGCGCCGTAGCCTCCGGGCTGGCCAGCGTCGCCACGGGCCGCCCGCAGATATCCGCGAATATCTGACACCACAGAGCGTTGCGGCTGCCGCCGCCGACGGCCCGGTATTCCTCGAAGTCCCGTACCCCGCTGAAGTACACCTGCTCCACTGCGAGTCGCTGCTCGAAGGCAATCCCTTCCAGGATGGCTCTGTAGAAATGCTCCGGGCCGTGCGACCCGTTCCAGCCGATTATCGAACCCGAGGCATCGGGATCCCAGAAGGGATTCATCGCGCTGAGCCAGTAGGGAACGAGGAGCAAACCCTCCGACCCGGCGGGAACCCCGTTGGCGCGCTGTTCCAGCAGCTGTTCGACGCTGGAGCCCGACCCGGGCTTGTTCGACTCCGAAGCGAACTTTTCGACAAACCAGGCCACGGTAAAGACACCTCCCTTGATTACGGTCTCCAGATAGTAAGACTCGGGAAGAGGCGCATAGAGGGTGCGATAGGCGCGATCCGTCCGGTAGGAGTCGCTGTAGAATCCTCCGATCACCCCCGTACCCAATATGAGATAGGCGAGTTCGGGTCCGGTAACATCCGCGCCAAGCCCCGCACACTGCCCGTCTCCGGCACCCGCGACCACCGGCAGGCCCTCGGGAAGCCCTGTCCGGGACGCCGCGGAGGAGGTAACCGAGCCGATGATCTCCCCAGGTCGCGCCAGCTCGGGGAACTGATCCTGCCGGAAACCGAACTGTTCGATAAGCTCTACCGCCCACCCGTCCGAGCGCATGTCTACCAGTCCCACAGGATCGGCACAGGCCAGGCTGGTGCGGTACTTTCCCGTAAGTCTATGCACGAGGAAGGCGTGGGCTTCGAGAAATTTTCCGCACCTGCCAAAGATTTCCGGCTCAGACTGCGCGATCCACAGGAGCTTGGGCAGAGAAGGTACCTTGGAGAGGGGCTTTCCCGTAATCCTGTGCAGTTGCTCCGGCTCGACGGTTCGTGCAATGAACTCCAGCTGACTTCGGCAGCGCTCGTCCAACCAAAGAATCGCCGGCCTCAAAGGGAATCCTTTCCGGTCCACCGCCACGATCGTCTCCCGCTGATTGCTGATGCACAGTGCCTCGACGCGGGAGGGGGAAATTTTTCGGAACAGCTCGTCCAGGGCGCTGCACAGACTCGACCACCAGAGCTCGGCGTCCTGCTCGTACCAACCGGGCCTGGGATTGCGGGTCGGATGCGCTGAGCGCCCCTCGGCCGCCGCTCTGCCGGATCGGTCCCAAGCGATGGCCTTGCAGGAGGTTGTGCTGCTGTCCACGCCGATTACGTATCTTCTTGCCACGATGCGCCTCGGGGGGCTATTGTACTACAGTTCGAATGAGGAAAAAAGGACCGCCAAAATCTCCCTTCACGGGTGTCTTTCGTCTGCGCAACACGATCCAGGAATACGCCTGGGGATCCCGAAGCGCCATCCCCGAGCTCCTGGGCCGGTCCTCCCCTGCGGACAGACCCCAGGCCGAGCTGTGGATGGGGGCGCACCCCAAGGCTCCCTCGCGGGTGCTTCTCGAGGATGGGGGTGAGCTCTCCCTTGCCGAGCTGATCGCCCGGGATCCCCCCGGGATCCTGGGGCCCGCCGTGGCTGCGAAATTTTCCGGACGTCGTCCCTTTCTTTTCAAGGTGCTGGCCGCAGCCCAGCCTCTGTCGATCCAGGCCCATCCCAACCTCGAACAGGCCCGAGCAGGCTTCCGCAGGGAGAACGAGGGGGGGATCCCCCCGGATGCTTTCCGGCGAAACTACCGTGACGAAAACCACAAGCCGGAGGTGATCTCCGCTCTTACCCCCTTCTGGGCCTTTAACGGCTTTCGGCCGATCCCGGAGATGCTCGATCTTCTGCGTTCGGTCGGATTCTCCAGTATCGGGAAACAGATCACCGCCTTCGGCGAGCATCCGAACGGTGGCGGGCTGAAAACGTTCTTCGCCTCGCTCATGAACCTTGATGCGGAGACCCGGGAAGGGGCGATCCAAGAGGCTCTGGCCTGGGCCGAGCGCCAGCAGGGCGGGCAGAGCCAGCCGGTGGACGGCGGCGCGATCGCCCGGACGGCCGTACCATGCTGGCTCCTGCGCCTGGCCGAGCTGTATCCCGGGGACATCGGGGTGCTCTCGCCGCTGCTGCTCAACCTCCTCCTCCTGCAGCCGGGAGACACGATGTTCCTCCAGGCGGGGGTGCTTCACGCCTACCTCGAGGGTACGGGAATCGAGCTGATGGCCAACTCGGACAACGTGATCCGCGGGGGACTGACCCCGAAGCACGTGGACGTGGATGAGCTGCTGTCCATCCTGCGTTTCGAGGGCCGTGCCGTTCGGCTGGCCGAATCCTCCGAAACCGTCCCCGGACAACGGGTTTTCCACACGCCCGCGGAGGAATTCCGCCTGGCCGAAATTCACGTGTACCCGAACCAGCCCTACCGGAGCCCCGGCAGCGGCACCATCGAGCTGATGATCATTGTCGAGGGGGAAGGGCGGATCGAGACAACTGCTTCGCTGGCCCTCGGCAAGGGGGATTCCCTGTTGGTTCCCGCGTCGACGGGTCCCTACACGATGCACGGGTCGCTGCACCTCTACAAAGCCTGCGTCCCTCTTTAGCTCCGCCGGGCCGGGGGAGCGGCTCAGCCGGTTGGCGGCCGCGATCACTGCCCGGAATTACTGCCGGTGATCGCTGGCCGGCGTTGCGCACGCAGTCCCCGGCGCCGATCCCACAAGAAAGGCGAAATCGTGTATAATAGCCTTGTGAAACGGGTTCGCGACTGGGCCGAACAGATCAGGAAATCCACGGAGAAGGCCTTCTACGGCAAGGAAGAGGCCGTGGAAAAGCTGCTCATCGCCCTCCTGTGCCGGGGCCATGTACTGATCGAGGACGTTCCCGGGGTGGGCAAGACCATCGCGGCCAGGGCGCTGGGCCAGAGCCTCGGGGGCACCTTCAAACGCATCCAGTGCACCCCGGATCTGCTGCCCGCCGACGTTCTGGGGGTCTCCGTGTACAATCCCAAGAGCGGGGATTTTACCTTCCGGGAGGGACCGATCTTGAGCAATATCCTGCTGGTGGATGAGATCAACCGGGCGACCCCCCGAACCCAGTCCGCTCTTCTCGAAGCCATGGCGGAGAATCAGATCAGCGTGGATGGAAGGCGCATCCTCCTGCCGGAACCGTTCTTCCTCATGGCAACGGAGAACCCCGTGGAGTTCGAAGGAACCTTTCCCCTGCCGGAAGCGCAGAAGGACAGATTCTTCCTCTCCCTCAAGATCGGCTACCCGGACCGCGCCTCGGAGGAGGAGATCCTGGAAAGCCAGAGACGAACCACCCATCCGGTCTCGGACGTGGAAGCGGTCACGGAACTGCCAACCGTGCTGGAGATGCAACAGCGGGTGGTGGAGGTGCATGTCAGTCCGGCACTGCGCAGCTATATCCTGGATATCACGGAGCAGACCCGCAATGAACCGCGCCTGCGGTTGGGGGTGTCCCCCAGGGGTTCCCTGGCGTTGTACAAGGGGTCCCAGGCTATGGCGGCCATTCGCGGCCGGGATTACATTATCCCTGAGGACGTCAAGGAGCTGTTCATCCCGGTCTGCGCCAAGCGGGTGATCGTACGCTCGGAGCATTTGGTAAAGGGAATCACCGCGGAGGAGCTTCTCTCCCAGGCGATCGATCGTGTGGAGGTTCCGGTCCTCAAAGGCGTCTGAGTGAAGGCAATCCATCTGCTTCTGCTCGTCCTTCTCCTCGTTCTGGTGCTCTTCTTCCCCCTGCGGATCCTGCAGTTCGTGGTGCTTCTGTACATCGGGGTCATCGGGCTTTCCTATCTGTACTCCCGCATCATCCCCCGCTACGTGACGGTGCGCAGAGAAAACAAGGTTCTCAGGACACACCGATTCGAGCCCCTGGAGATCGCCCTCATCGTGGAAAACCGCAGCTTTCTGCCGGCGGCCTACCTCAATGTGGTCGACGAACAGAACACCTTCTTCGCCTCCGAACCGGGAAACTTCCTCATCAAACTGAGACCCGGTGAACGGAAGATCCTGAGTTATTCGCTCGAGAGCCAGAACCGGGGGCAGTACACGGTGGGACCGGCCGTGATCCAGGGCAGCGATCCGCTGGGTTTCTTCCCCTTCCGGGCGAGGTCCGCGGAGAGCCAGACCCTGATCGTGTATCCGGAGGTGCTGCCCCTGTCCCTGCTCAGTTCCGAAGGCCTGCCGGCGGGCACCATCCGGGTGGAAAACCCGGTGTATGAGGACGTGACCCGCTACCGAACACTACGGGAGTACCTGCCCGGGGACAGCCTGCGACGGGTGAACTGGAAGGCTTCGGCCAAAACAGGGCAGCTGTTCGTGATGGACTATCTGCCCCTGCTCCACGCCCCGGTCCTGATTCTTCTCAACCTGAACAGCCAGGACTACCCGATGCGCTTCCGCTACCACCGCATCGAGCGGGCGGCCACCCTGGCGGCTTCCCTGGTCGTGCATTTCCTCTCTCTGCGCCAGGAGATCGGTTTGATCGCTTCGGCGCGGCTTGAAGGGGGGGAGGCGGTTCCGGTGGCCGAGATCCGGGGTACCCACGGGCACGCCACCATCCTGCTGGAGATGCTGGGGAAGATGGAGCCGGCCCAGGGCGGGCCGGATTTCAGCGAGCTTCCGTTCACCTCCGGCATAGAGCTGCCGGTACGAACGCGGGTGGAGGTTATCACCCCCGTGCTCGGACAGCTCGATATCAGCCGGCTGAGACAGCTCAGGGGAAAGGGCTGCACCGTGGAGCTGTTTATTCTGGGCGAACAGCTTGAGGCAGCCAGAGAGCTCTGCGGACGGGAATTTTCGGTCTTCTCCGTACAGGATTTCGGGAGTGATCTCATCTATCGGTAAGCGTTACCTGCGGCTGCTTCGCTCGCTGGTGCATCCGCTGCTCTCGATCTTCCTGCCGCTGCTGTTCCTGCTGAGCGCGGACCAGCTTCTGCGGGTGCTGTTCCCAGGCGTTTTCTGGTTTCCCCGGCAGCTGGCGCCCCTGCTGCTGGCCGCCGGCATCGAAGAGGCGGTGATGGGCAACCTGCTGTTCAAGGAACGAGCAGCCTTTCTGGCCCGAATCCGCGAGCTGGTGGTGCTGCTGGCCCTGGCCTTCGGATACCTGTTCATCCTCTTGGGGGTGCGATCGGGGCGGGCTCTTCATCTCTCCCCGGTATTGATCTACCCCCTTACCGCGACCCTGCTGCAGTGGCTGTTCTCCCACGGCATCCACTGCGGCTTGAGGGAGCGGGAACTGCTGCTCGGCTCGTTGACGGGAAAAAGAGGGGCGGCTCTTCGCCACTGCCTGAGAGACTCCTCCTACCAGGCCGGGCTCACCGTTCGCGTGCTGCGAAACATCAAGGCGGGGGCAATCGTCTTTCAGATTCAGATCGTTGCTCTGCTGATCGCCGCAGCGGTGCTGAAGCGCCAGCCCGCGTTCGGCGGCCAGCTGGTGATATCCCTTCATACCATAGTGGGGCTGCTGGGGATAGGACTTCTCCACGGTTTCGAAGAGCAGCAGCTGCTGCTGGGAAGCGGCATTCCCCTCCCCCTCGCTCTGGAAAGGAGACGGGTGCTGTTCTGCCTTTCGATCCTGGCGATCACCGCCGCTGCGGTCATCCTGGCGGCCCGGAACGCCTCCCTGCTGCCCCTCTCCGCTCTGATCGCCCTGCTCAGGAAGCTGGCCTCTCTGTTTCGCTTTCCCGCCGGTCCCGGATGGGCCGAGGCCCTGCAAAATACCCTGATCGAACGACAGCGCTACTACCAGGCCATGCCCCTTGCTCAGCCGGCGCCGGTTGTAAGTCCTCTGGCTCTGCTCATGGTGGAGTTCTTGCGAAGGCTGTTCACCACGCTTCTGGGTACCGGCCTGTTTCTCTTCCTCGTTTTTCCCCTGCTGTCCCAGGACTTCATCGACCGGCTGCGGGAGTTGAGGCCGTTTGCGTCTCTGTGGAGGCGATTGCGGGTCTTCCTCGGATTTACCGTCCGATTCTGGCTGCGCTTCCTCCGCTGGCTGCGGCTGTCCCGCCGGCGGGCTTTCCTGACCGTGAAAGATGAGCGGGAAGCCGCTTCGGGCCCGAAGCACGGCAGGATCAAAAGCCGGCGGCTTTCAGTACGCAAGAGGGTGCAGATGAGCCGGGTCCAGCGCGCGTTCCTGGTCCTGACGAAGTGGGGTGAGCGGCTGGGCGTTCCCTACGTTTTTTTCCTCACACCCCTGGAATACTCCGATCAGCTGAGCGCCGCGGTTCCCGCCGGGTCCGGACAGCTGACCTACGTGGTGGAGGTGTTCGAAGAGGTGATGTTTTCGACCCATCTGGTGGCCGGGGGAAGGATTGCCCGCTATCTTCGCACTATCCGCAGCTTGAGCCGCCTGGCTCCGGAAGAGACAAGAGAGGCGGGGAGGAGCTCCCCCTGAACTCCTCAGCCGGCGGCTACAGTACCCTGGTGCCGGGGTCCACCACCGCATCGGGGCGCACCAGCACCACGTCCCCCTCTTCGGGGACCGCACCCAGGATCAGGACCTGGGAGGAAAAACCGGCGATCTTTCTGGGAGGGAAGTTGGTCACGGCCAGAACCTGGCTGCCGACCAGCTCATCGGGCCCGTAGCGCCGGGTGATCTGGGCACTTGAGGTCAGGACTCCCAACTGTCCGAAATCGATCCACATCTTGATAGCCGGCTTGCGGGCTTGGGCAAAGGCCTCGGTCTTGATCACCTTGCCGGTGCGAATCTCGATTTTAGCAAAATCATCGTAGGTTGCCATGGCTGTCCTTCCGTGGTTGTATGCTTGGCAGGCGCTCGCCTCTCCCGTCGTACGTGCGCCCGGTCAGGCGATGCCAGCGCCCAACCAGGGCGGCCTTTTCCTCGCTTCCCTGGGGGTGATAGCTCGACACCAGAATCAGACGGGTTCGATGGCGCCTGCACAGCCCGGCCAGACGCTCCAGGTAGCTCTCCCCGTCCTCCCCGTCCAGCAGGGGCAGGTGCCCGAAGTAGACGGTACCGCTCTCGCCGCAGAGCGAAAAAACCTCCTCCAGGTCGTACATCTCCGGGTTTCCCAGGTTCAGAGTGGAGATCTCCTCCATCTGACAGAGCATCTCCAGGAATCCGGGGTGATATCCGCAGTAATGCATGAACAGACGCCCGAAGGGTTTGGCCGCCCGCCGGATGAAGGGCAGGCAGAACGTGCGGATCATGTCGGCGGAGATCAGGGTGGCGCTGTCCTCTGAGATGCGGGCTCCGGTGTCGGGGAACCAGACCCCGATCGGCATGCCGTGTCCGTGCACCATCGAAGCGCTCCGTTCCCCGAGCAGGTCCTTGAAGAACCTGGTGGCTGTCAGGAACAGCCGGAGACTGCGTTCCTGGATCGCCAGGACCTGCTCCGCACGGTCGCTGAGCAGGTAGAGCAGATCCGTGCCCACGATCAGGTGGGAGAGGTCGAAGATCCCCTGGGTGTCCGGGACGTAGGGGTACACTTCCGCCGGGATGAGGCCGGCCTCCCGGCGCCGCTCGAACAGTTGGTAAAACTGCCGGGAGAAGCGCATCTCGTTTTTCAGCAGATCCTCCGGGTCCCGGGGTATCTCGAGCTTCGCGTACTGCTCCGGACCGAGGTGCTCAGCCAGCCAGGGGTGAAGCTCCGGCTGCACCTCGATCCGCAGTCCCAGACCGCTGGGAAGCAGGGTGGTACCAAGGTCGGAGCGCAGCGTGGGGATGCCGTCGTCGATCAGCTCGAGATGCGGTTCAATCTCCAGAAGACGCTCTTCCAGGTGTTTTTCCGCATCCCGATGCTGCTCTACCAGATCGTGTCGCAGGTAGGGCTTGCCCTTCGCGAGATGAGGCTCGGTGAACAGGATGGGACAGGGTCCCTCCTCCTTCCAGAACTCCTCGAAGAAGCGGAACTTCTCGCGGACGGCTTCGTTCATGTCTCAACCGAGCCGGACCTTGACCACCACCTTGCGAACCCGCTCCGGAGCGTCCCAGGCGCAGTTGGGCTTGTGGGCGTCCTCCGGGTAGAACACGGCGAAACTGCCCGGGGTCAGCTGCAATCGCGCCCGCGCCTCCCCGGAGAGGAACACGATATCCTTCTCATCCGAATAATCGCCTGTCGCCGCCAGCTCCTCCGTTGGAACCCAGAAGATGGTCTCCCGCCCGGCCAGGATGAACTGAACATCGATGTACCTGCGATGGGCCTCGAAGCTCCGCACTGTCTCCGGCTCGCTGTTGTAGGTCATGAGCAGGGCGTAAATCTCATCACCGTCGATCGCTTGTCTTCCATCCGCCATGCCGGTGAAATCCGTTTTGCTCAGGTAGTCCAACGCCCTGCCGATACCGGGATGCATCCCCCCGTATCTTTGGCGGTTAGTGAGAATGTCCAGAATCACGTTTCACCTCCTTGATCTAAAGAGTATATCCTTACAGCTTTTCCCATGATGCTTTGCCCCGGCGAACGGTCCGTCAAATCCCGGAGCTGCTCGCAGAGCTCCATCGTCCTTGTAATCAGCTGCTCCGCCACTTTTTCGTGGACCTGGTCGAAGGGCAGGATCGGTTCCCGTACACGGGAGGTGGCGTAGATCCCCTGTTTGTACAGGAGTCTCTTGAAAAAATGCACAGAAATGTCCAGGTGCTGATTTGCAAAGGCCAGCACGGGGAGCAGCCGCTCGAACAGGGCGCTGGCCTCCTGTCTCCGCCCCGCCTGATACAGGTCGTAGATGCGGGTGTACAGCTCGTGCATTCCCGTAGGCATGAAGGCGTGGACACCCCGATCCAGGGCTTCGATGATCTGCATCACCGCCCAGCCACCCGAAACGTGCAGTCGTCCCTCGGTTATCGCCAGCACCTCGGAGTACTTCACCCCCGCCGGCACCACCTCCACCTTGAGGCAGCGGAAGCTCTCCACCTGATCGAACAGGCGGGCGATCAGGGAAATCGGAAGACCGTATCCCTGGAAATCCCAGTCCTGCAGCATCAGGAAACCGGGTCCCAGGGCGTCCAGAACGCGAACGTCCCTTTCATACTGGACCTCGTCCTGGAAAGGGATGCTGGCCAGGATACCGTCGCAACCCTGCTCGATCAGGGTGGCGGCGATGCTTTTCCGCTCCTCCGCCGTGGCGGCGGAGGCGCCTCCGATCACCGGTACCCGATGGCCGTTTTCCTCCAGCACCGCCTCTACGATCCGCCGCCGCTCCTCCAGGGAGAGCTTGTCCACCTCGCCGGCCATGGCCGGCACTAGAAAGCCCGCCACTCCGGCCTCCAGGGCATAGCGGACATTCTTCCGCAGGGAGAGCAGATCCACCGCATCATCATCGTTGAATGGGGTGTTCAGCACCGTGATGATTCCGCGCAGTTCCAGCAGCTCTTTGTTCATCATGCCCGGCCGTCCTTATCATATCACCCGGCAGCGATTATACAAGCTTAGCCGCACGTGCAATTGACCCGCAGGAGCGCTTGGCCGTACCATGATTGAACCATGAAAGCCGCGGTGCTCGTCGCTCCCGGTCAATTCGAAATCCGGGAAATCCCGAAACCCCAAATAAAGCCGGAGGAGATCCTGATCCGAGTCAGGGCCTGCGGGATCTGCGGTACGGATCTGCGCATCTATCGCCACGGCCACCGGAAGATCGAGCTGCCCGCGGTCATCGGGCACGAGATCGTGGGGAAGGTCGAAGAGGTTGGAGCCGGCATCCACGCAGAGGAGGTGGACTACGGGCCGGGAACAATGGTGATGGTCACTCCCGGCATTCCCTGCGGCCGCTGCAGCAACTGCCTGCGCGGCTTGTTCTGTACGAACAAGACCTCGATCGCCTATCACTACCCCGGCGGATTCGCCGAGTACCTGCGGGTGCCGGCGCGGGGAGTGAGAAGCATCGTCTTCCCCCTGCCCGATCCCCTGCCGCCGGGTCAGGAGCCGGCCGACTACACGATCGCCGAACCACTGGCCTGCGCCCTGAACGGACTCAAGCGGCTGGGTGCGGTTCCCCTGGGGGGCAGGGGACTGGTGGTCGGCGCCGGTGCCATCGGCGTGCTCCTGGCCAAGCTGCTTCTCCGCAGCGGGCTGCAGGAGGTTGCCGTGGCCGATATCCGCGCCGAAAAACTCACCCGGGCAAAGCGGCTCCTCCCCCCCGAAATCATCCCGATCAACAATGCGGAGGAGGATCTGGCCGAGCGAAGCGGGGAGATCACGGATAAGCAGGGTTTCGACGCGGTGGTCGTGGCCTGCTCCTCCCCGGAAATCCAGGAGCTGTCCCTGGAGCTGATCGGCCTGTACGGAAAAATCCTCTACTTCGCCGGCCTTCCCCCCGACCAACCCCGGATCCGCTTCGACAGCAACCTGCTGCACTACAAGCTGGCCTCTGTGCACGGAACCTACGGCTCGACCCTCTACCAGAACCGCCTGGCCATGCGGATGATCGCTTCGGGTTTTACGAGGGGTATATGCGACGCCCGCTACCCCCTGGAGCGTATATCCGAAGCCTTCAAAAACGCCTCCGAGGGAGGGGCGCTGAAGGCCGTGATCGAACCGTAAGGTTCCGTTATGGCGGCGAGGAAGTGAAGATGGCGGCGTTCCTTGGAATCGATCTGGGCACTACGGGGATTCGGGCTACCCTGCTCGGCCAGGCCGGGCAGATCCTGGCCCGCTGCAGTCGAGGGTACGGCGGGCCGTCCCGGCAGATCGATGCGGCGCGGGGGGAGGCGGAGGTCTCGATCTTTCTGACCGCCCTGAAACGGATCGTCGCAGACGCCTTGGAGGCCGCGGGTATCGGCTCTTCGGCGGTGCAGGCAATCGCCGTCAGCGCCATGGCCCCTGACGCGGTCGCCGTGGATGCCCGTGCCCGGGCCTTGATGCCCTGCATCCTCTGGATGGACCGCCGGGCCGTTTCCGAGGCCGAGGAGGTTCGCCGCAGGATCGGTGAGCAGCGCATCTTCCGGCTCAGCGGGAATCCCGTGGATCCCTACTACGGGCTGATCAAGACACTGTGGATCAAGAACAACCTCCCCGACATCTACGGCAAGGCGGAGAAAATACTCAGCCTGAAGGATTGTCTGGTGGGCCGGCTGACAGGCAGGCTGGTCACCGATGTGAGCCACGCCGGGCTGTTCGGAATCGCCTATGACATCCGGCGCAACTGCTGGGATAGTGAGATTCTCGACGAACTGGAACTGGATTCGGCAAAGCTCCCCGACCCGCTAGCCAGTGACGAGATTGCCGGCTGCCTGACAAGCGAAGGGGCGTCCCGGCTGGGGCTGAACCGGGGAACGCCCGTAGCCGTCGGTACGATCGATTCGGCCGCAGGATATCTGGCCTGCGGTTGCCTGGAGGCCGGACAGAGCGCCATGACCCTGGGCAGCTCCAGCTGCTGGGGCATCTACACGGAGACTGACCTGTGGCCCAGGGGCATGAACGTCACCAAGGCGCCTTGGAATCCGAACGGCTACCTGATCAACGCCAGCCTGGCGGCCGGCGGCATGGTGCTGGACTGGCTGCGGAAGCTGTTCTTCTCCGCCGGGGGAATAGCGGGGGGAATCGACGGGCAAAACACCGGGGGAACCGTTCAGCACCAGGCGCTGGAGGAACGGGCCGCCCGGGTGCCGATAGGCTGCGGCGGGCTCCTCACCCTTCCCCACTTCCTGGGGGAGCGGGCACCCCTCTGGGATCCCCACGCCCGGGGGGTGCTCTTCGGCCTTCACCCCGGTCACGGCCGGGCGGAGATGTACCGATCGGCGATGGAGGGGATCGCCCTGAGCCTGTACAGAAACAAGCTGCTGCTCGAGGAAGCGGGAGTGACCGTGGATCGTCGCATCCCGGTGACCGGTGGAGCGGCGCGCAGCCCGCTCTTTCGGCGCATACTGGCCGATGCCCTGGATTCCGCGGTGGAATATATCGGCGAGGAGCGGGGCAGCGACTACGGCGCCGCCTGGCTGGCCGGTAAGGCGGTTGGTGCATTTGCTTGTTTCCAGACTCTGGTCGGCAGGAACCGGATCGTCGAAACCGTTGAGCCTGACGCTTCCGCCCATCCCCGGTACGCCGGAATCTATGAGCGGATCTACAGTGATCTTTATCCAAGGATAAAGGATCTGTATCCAAGATTGGCGGATTCCGCAAAGCCGGCGGGAGGATCACCGGCGGATAGCCCGGAAATCTCGAAATAGAGGAACGATATGAAAGTGCTGATAACCGACATGCACCACGGCTCGATAGAGGAGGAGACGACGGTGCTGGAACCGGCGGGTGTTACGCTGGATACCACCTTCTGTCGAAGCGAGGATGACCTGATCCGCCGCGGAAGAGGAGCCTTCGGCTTCCTCGTCTCTTACGCACAGGTATCCAGGCGGGTCATGGAGCAGCTTCCCGACCTCAAGGTCATCGTGAAATACGGTGTGGGGGTGGACAATATAGATGTAGAAGCGGCCCGGCAGCTCGGGAAAATCGTCGCCAATGTGCCGGATTACTGCGTCGAGGAAGTCGCCGCCCACACCCTGGCGCTGATCCTGGCGGGGTTGCGTATGCTCTTTCCACTGACCGAGGCAGCAAAGACAGGCCGTTGGATCGAAGATGCGTCCGCAGAGAAGCTCCGGCGTCCAACATCCTTGACCGCGGGCATCCTTGGGCTGGGGCGGATCGGTCGAAGGGTCGCCCACTGCCTGCAGCCGCTGGTAGCCAGGATCCTTTTCTACGACCCCTACGTTTCCACGGCTGGTTTGCCCCGGAGCGACTGGGAGTCGGTGGGTTCACCCGCCGAACTAATCGAACGCTGCCAGATCCTAAGCCTCCACGCTCCCCTGAACCACGAAACCCGAGATATAATCGATAAGAAAACGCTGGCGCGAGCCAGAGGGCTCGTCCTGGTCAACACCAGCCGGGCTGGCCTTGTAAACCGAGCGGCTCTGGAAACGGCTCTGGTCGAGGGACGGGTTTCCTTCTATGGAAGCGACGTTTTCTGGCAGGAGCCTCCCGATTACTCGGATCCCAGGACCGTAGAGTTCCTGCTGCGCAGAGACGTGCTCCTTACTCCACACATGGCCTGGTACAGCGAGGACAGTGAGAGGGAGATGCGCCGGAAAGCGGCAGAGGAGATCCTCCGGGTTCTGCAGGGAGGGCAGCCCCTGCACGGTCTGTAAGCCTCAAGACTCCAAGCCCGGCGGAAAGCCCACTACGGGGCGGCTGCAGTCATTCTCTCGGTATCAATCCGGTTTTGAGTCAAACTCGCGCAAGATCCCGGCCACTTCCTTCATCTGCGTATCGCTGAGGCTCTGGCTGTGCTGACGCATCCAGCGGCTTCCCCGACCGGCCAGCTCGGCTGCCGCTTTGGCGGCAGCGATGGAGTTTCCGCATAAGCGGATGATTCCATATAGAGTGTTGATCCGAGCCTGACACTCCCGTACGGTCTGCCAATCCGCCTCTCGGGCCGCCTGGTAGATGCGGAGGTAGGGTTCGATGCGGGCGTTGCCCAACCCCGTAACGATTCCATGACAACCGATCATCAGAGCCGGTCCGTCAAGGTAGTCCTCCCCCTGGATCCAGACAAACCCTTCGGGGCTTTTGCCCAGCACTCCCCGGCTGAAATCGACGAAATTTCCGGTGGAATCCTTTATTCCGGCGATGTTTTTCTCTTCGGCCAGCCCGACCACGGTTTCCAGGGCGATAGGATTGTGGGTGTTCCCCGGTATGTTGTAGAGGATCAGGGGGGCGGGCGCGGCGGCGGCGATACGACGGAAGTGCTGCAGGATATCCTCCTGCCGCATCGCCAGGTAGTATGGCGTCACCGCGACAATGTAGTCCGGCCCGGTCGCCTCCAGGGCGCGCATCTGCTCCAGCACGGCGGCGGTGGAAGGCTGGATATAGGCGGCGCAGAGGAATTGCCTGCCTTCGGTCACCCGGCGCACCACCTTGAAGATCTCCCCCTTCTCCTCCGTGCTCAGGTAAGCGCCCTCGGCCGTGGTACCGCCGACAAAAAAGCCGTGCACACCCGCCCCGGAAAGATAGGCGGCCTGTTTTTCCAGGAGATCGAAATCGATCTTCCCCTGCTCATCCATCGGTGTAACGATCGCCGGGATCACTCCTCTCAACTGCAGTTTTTCTTTGGCTGTCATGTCTTCACCTCTGTTCTATTCTCTCCTCGCAATATCCGCGCACATATCGAGCAATGCTCGGACCCGCTCATCCGGGGTGGAGGCCTGGATATCCGCCATCACCAGATCGCAGGGTCCCAGATCGTTGTAGATCTTCTCCATGTCCTTCCGGATCTCCTCCAGACCGCCCTCCTGCAGCTTGACCGGGGAGTAGAGAACCGCCCGGTAGGTGTCGGGGAAGGTCTCCCGCACCCGGCGCATGTCGCTCATCATACCCATGTCCAGGTAGCCGAGCTTGGGCAGCTCGGCGAGCACCTCGATGTAGGGCGTGACGTCCCAGTTGCAGGTGTGCACCCCGAAGCGCTTGAAGCTCCCTGATATCTTTAGGTCGAAGGGTCGGACGAACTCGGCATAGGCTTCCGGGGAAATCATGTTCATCACGCAGTTGCTCACGCTGAACTGATCGACCGGGAAGCCCGAGGCCCGCTGCCGCTCCTGGACCTCTCGGGCCAGGGTTATCATGACCTCTGTGATCACCGTGAAAAAATGCCGCACCAGATCCGGCTTGTCGAACATGTCGAGGAAGATCTCCTGACCTCGGAGGTTGAAGGCGTTGTTCAGCACTCCCTGCCAGTTCAGGTAGCCGTGGACCACACCCCACCTCTGCTCGATGATCTCCATCTGCCGGAAGATGTCCTCCACCACGGGACTCTGCAGCACTTTGCCGGCCTCGAGGTTTTCGATCTCCTCCGGGGAGAGCCTGCGCTTCGGGTCCAGGGCCGGCCAGCGGTCCTCCCCGTAGATCAGGGGAATGCCGAAGGCGCGGGGAACCGGATAGGCTCCGTAGATACCGGAAATCGTGGCCAGATCCTGATTGTTGCCCGGATTCCAGTAAGGCACCTTTGGAAAAGTGCGGACCAGCTCCGCCTTCATCGCTTTGAGCGTCGTGAAGCGGTACTCCGGATCCCGGTGCCACTGATCAGTGAACTTCACCTCGCAGCGCCGGGTGTACCAGGCCGGCTCGAAGCCCAAAGAAACTCGGAACCGCGCTTCGGTGCCGTCAGCCGGCTCCCGTCGGGCCGGAGCGGCTATGGGTATGTGATTGCGCAATTTCAGGATTTCCACGCTACTTCTCCACCAGACGGCCCTGCCGATAGATCCCGTAGGCATCGGCAGCCTCACGCATGGCCAGTAGATTTTCCCGCGGTGCGCCCCGGGGGACCACACAGCCGGACCCAAGGATGTAGCCGCCCCGACTCCCGGCCTGACGCATGCAGGCCACGGATTCATCGATGATCTGCTCAGGCCTTCCTTCCAGAAAGGTCATGGTGTTGACCCCGCCCATCAGTGATACCGCATCCCCCACCCGCTCCCGTACCTGAGCCGGGGTAAAGTTCCCGAGCGGATCCAGGGGTCCGATGCAGTCCAGTCCCGTGTCCACCAGATCTTCGGTGATCGGCAGGATATTACCGCAGATGTGGCAGTAGATTCTCACTTGCGGATCGTAGGCGTGCAGGGCGTCGCAGACCTCCTTCATGTGGGGAAAGACGAACTGCCGCCAGTGCTCCGGAGAAATGACGCTCATGTTTCCCACCGAATCGTTTAGTCGCAGGATCTTCAATCCCAGATCGATGTTGAACTTCCCCTTCTCCACGGCGATGGCCGCGCCCTTGTCCATGACGGCGTGGACCAGCTCCGGTTCCTCGACCAGGTCGAACATAGCCCGGTTCATCCCCCTCATGCAGACCAGAAAAGCCATGGTGGCGGAGGAGCAGTCCCCGAGCACAGCCACCTCTTCGCCCAGCTCCGCCAACACCTGCCGTTGCCGCTCGGCGCAGCCCTGCTCCAGGTAGAACTCCTTGGGCGGCACGGCGATCCTCCCGGCATCATCCAGGTCCCGGACAAAGGGCGCCTCCGCGTACCAGTAGTGGTGGTAGCCCATGAAGTAAGGGTCCTCGATGTCGAAGTGCCCCGGATCCAGCAGGTGGGTTCCCAGGCCTCCTGCCATGTCGATCTCTCCCAGCGCCTCTCCGTCAGCATCGACTTCGAATACTCGCTCCCCCTGCTCCCGGATGCGACGGGGAGGAAAGTGGAACTGGCGCACCGCATCCACCCCGCATTCCCGCCCAGCCCGGGCGATCACCCGCAGGGCGGTCAGGGGATCGCTGATCACCTCCGTCAAGGGGATGCCGATCAGACGCGCTCCCAGATCCACCCAGATCTTGGGCACAACCGGCACCCGGTCCGGCACTCTCCCATCGATGGCCGTGTACACCCTCTCCGCCGGCAACATCGAATCCACCCTGAGTCGTTTCCCGATCCCTACTGGCCGAAAAAGTTCGGCACGAACAGCACGATTTCCGGTATGTAGGTCACTAGAAAGAGCACGATGATGAGAACGATCGTCATGGGCAGGCATTCCCTGATCACATCCTTCAGGGGTGTCTTGGAAATTCCGGAAACGATGAACAGGAGCACTCCAAAAGGAGGTGTGGTCAGACCGATCATCATGTTCAGCACGATCAGCACGCCAAAGTGAACCAGATCGATTCCCAGCAGTTCGACCAGGGGCAGCACCATGGGGATGAAGACCAGGGTGATGGCCATGGTATCGATGAACATGCCCAGAAGCAAAAAGAGGATGTTGACGATCAGGAGCAGGATGTACTTATTCTCCGTGATGTTCAGCAGGAAGCTCGCGAACATATCCGGGATATGCTCAATGGCCACGATGTAGGAGAAGCTGTAGGCCGCTCCTACGATGATGGCCACGGTGCCCGTAGCCTTTACCGTGTCCACGAGGACGTCGATCAGCTGCTTGAAACCCAACACCCGGTAGACGAAAAAAGAGATCAGGAGAGCCCAGGTCCCTGCCAGCGCCCCCGCCTCGGTGGGGGTCACCACGCCCGTATAGATACCGCCCAGAAGGATCACCGGAGTGAGCAGGGCGGGAAAGGCAATAACGGTATTTCTGATAAATTGCCGCAAGGCGTAGATCTCGCCCCTCGGGTAATTGCGTCTCTTGGCCACGAAGGCCACGTAGCCCATCAGGGCTACGGCCATGATGACTCCCGGCACCATCCCCCCCATGAACAGGGCACCGATGGAGGCCCCGGAAAGCATGGAATAAAAAACCATGGGGATGCTGGGCGGAAATACCGGCCCGATCGTAGCCGAGGCTGCGGTGATGCCGCAGCTGAAACCGTCGTCATAGCCGTGCTTGCGCATGGACTCTATCTCCATGATCCCCAGCCCGGAGGCGTCCGCTATCGCCGATCCGGTCATGCCGGAAAAGATCAGGGAGGCGATGACGTTGACGTGTCCCATTCCCCCGCGCCAGCGGCCCACCAGGGTGTTGGCGAAGCGGAAGACCATCTCCGTCACCTCCCCCGTGTTCATCACCTTGGCGGCGAAGATAAAGAGGGGAACGGCAATGAGGATGAACTTGGCGTCCATGTTGGAGAGGAACTGGTTGGCCATCATGCCTACTCCGGCCGCCGGTCCTGGTGCGAAGACGAAGTAGAAGATGGCGCTCATCATCATCCCAAGAGCGATGGGGATGCGCAGTACGAAGGTCAGGACGAAACACGTAATAAAGACGATCAGCGGGATGTTCATACTAGGTTTCTCCCCGGAACAACTTGCGGATGTCGATGACCAGATCGTAGCCGAACCTTGCGATTATTAGGACCAGAAATACGAGGAAGGGCGAGAAGGCGATGTTCATCGGGATCTTCAGAACATCGGAATGCTTGAAGCTCATGAAATTCACGTATTTGTACGATGGGTAGAGGGCAATGGAGAAGGAGCTGACCACCAGCAAATTGCCGAGGATCCTCATTATCAGCTGTCCCTTCGGTTTGGTGCGCTCGTAGATGATGGTAAAGGTCACGTGGGAATAGTCCCTCTGGGCGAAGCAGGCTCCCAAGACTGTCGTCCAGATGAAGGCGATCAGCGTGAACTCCAGGGGCCAGGTCAGGGGCACAAGTACATAACGGCAGAAAACCTGGATCATAAAAACGACGAACAGGGCCGAAAAGGTAAGGGTGGGAATGTCCCTCTCTACGATGTTGAGCAGGAACGAGCCCGCCCGCTTGAAGAATTTCAGGGTCTTTGCAGCCATACTGTCTCCTTTACAGGGATAGGCCCCATCGCAGATGCGATGGGGCCTGTTCGTCATGCAGTACGATGTTTTGCGGATCCGGCGATTACGGCTTCAATGCCTGGATCTTGTCGTACAGCGTCCAATCCCAGTCTTTGGAGACGTCTTTGCTTTCGGTCTGATACGAGTTTTTGGCATATTCGGCGAACGCCTTCTTGTCCGGATCCTCGATGATGATCATGCCCTGCTGCCGGAAAAAGTCCAGGATACTCGCCTCGGTGTCCAGGTTCTGCTTGGCGCAGGCCTCTCCGGCCTTGGCGATCGCCTGCATGACCAGATCCTGGTCCCCCTTGCTGAGGGACTGCCACTTCTTCTCGTTCATGGTCGGCCACACGGTCCCTACCTGATGATCGGTGAGGACAATGTACTTGGTGACCTCGTAGAACTTGGCGTTCTTGTCCGTGGGCAGGGGGTTGTCCTGGCCTTCAATCGCCCCGGTCTTCAGTCCCATGTAGACCTCCCCGAAGCTCATGGGAGTCGGATTGCCCCCCAGGGCTTTGCCCAGGGCGATCCAGGCGGGACTGGCCGGGGTCCGCAGCTTTACGCCCTTCATGTCCTGAGGTGTATGCACCGGTCCCACCTTCTCCACCAGGTTCAGCTCCCTGGTTCCCAGGTAGAAAGCCGCCAGGGGTCGAACGCCCGTCTTCTGCGCCACCTCTTCGAAGATCTGCTTGCCGATCGCCCCGTTCAGCACCCGGTCGGCATGCTCCCAGCCGCTGAAGGTGTACACGGCACCGAGCATGGACAGATACGGTACGAACTCCGCCAGCCAGTTGTCGCTGAAATAGGCCATGTCGAGGCTGCCCTCGCGGCAGGCCGCCAGCTCACCTTCCTGGGTGAAGATCTGCCCGGAGGTATAGAGCTCCACCGTGATGCGGTTGTTGGACAGCTTCTCCAACTCGGTCTTGAAGACCCACATGGCCTTGGTGTGGGCATCCGCCGGGACGCTGATCGAAGACCAGGTGATCTTCACCGGCTTCGGGGCAGGCGCCGGGGCTGGTCCGGCGGGAGCCGGCTGTTCGCCGCCGCCGCCACCGGCAAAGGCAAAGGGTACCACCATTGCGAATGCCAGGAGCAGGATGAGGATTTTGCTTTTCATGAAAGCACCTCCTTACGAAGAATTTTTTATTGCTATACCCATTCGTTTCAGGGTTTATAGCCTAATCTTCTCGATATCTCCGCCGCCCTCTCCATGACCAACGGAGCAATCTCCTCGAGCCGAGACGAAGTCATCCTCTGAGACGGCCCGGACACGCTGATGGAGGCAACGACCTTTCCCGTATGATTTCGTACTGGAGCTCCCACGCAGCGTACCCCATCTTCATGTTCCATATCGTCGATGGCGAAGCCGCAGTCCCTGATCTTTCTCAGCTCGGCGTTCAACCGCTTCCTGTCGGTAATCGTGTTCGCCGTGAACTTTGGCAGTCCCATACTTTGAATGACCTCCTCCACGTACCGTTCATCCAAATAGGCGAGGATCGCCTTTCCCACGGCTGTACAGTGCAGGGGAGCTCGTATACCGATAACGGAATAGGTTCTCAGCCTCTTGGTGGATTCGAAACATTCTATGTAGAGGACTTCCTTTCCGTCGAGAACGGTCAGATGGACCGTTTCATCGAGCTGCTCTTGGAGGCCCCTCAGGCTCGGAATGGCTACCTTGCTGATCTCCAGGTTTGCCTGGGCCTGCTTTCCCAATTCGAAGAGCTTCAATCCCAGCGAATATCTGTTTCGGTCCGTGTCTTTTTCTAAAATACCCGCTTCCAGGAGGGTGGAGATGATCTCATGAACGCTGCTTTTAGGAAATTTCAAGCTCTTGCTGATTTCCGTGACGCTTTTCTCGCCTTCGCTACTGAGAACATCGAGAATCTGAACCGCGCGAAACACAGATTTGACCATTGTTGTTCGGAATGGCGAACAAGGTTCGCCATTCTGTTTTATTTTATCAGACCCTTGCGCAGTTGTCAACAGCTGATTACAGGATGATTACAAGATTACCCTCCCAAACCCATTTGCTGTTTCACTTTCGACGCCATCCCTTCCTCCGCTGTGGTCAGGGGCAGGAGGGGGGGCCTTTCAAAACCGCCGGGCAACCCTAGATCCCGCATAATCTTTTTTGTAAGCTGGATGGATTTCCTTGCCTCCCGCATGAAACGAATAAACAGGTTAAATCGTTGGCTCAGCTCTTCGGCCTTCCTATACTCGCCCTGATCACACGCCTGCCACAATTGTAAGGCCAACTCGGGTGCGAAATTCCCGGCCAGAGTATAGAATCCTTTGGATCCAGCCAGAGTCGCCTGCGGCTCCCAGAGCGGTCCCCCGCCGTTCAGTATCGTCAACCGATCGGCGAGCACCGCGGCACTTATCTTAAACTTCGTGAAATCCGCCGTACAATCCTTGAGCGCTACGATTTTATCCATCACCGCCAGTTCCTTCAGGACCGCCAATTCGATGTCGACACAGACCTGTACGTTGTTGTAAAGCACCACGCCGACATCGATGCTCTCCGTGAGGCTCCTGTAGAATTGAAGGATTTCTTCGTTGCTCGGCGCGAAATAGTAGGGCGGCATGACCAGCACTCCATCCGCATCGGCTTTCTGCGCGCTCTCGCAGAGACGAATCACGGTTCTGGTATCGGTGGCATTGCAGCCAACCACAACGGGCACCTGTCCGCCCGCCTCCTCTACGACCGCCCGAACGATCTCCTTACGTTCTTCTAGATCGACGGAAAAGCACTCGCTCATGCTGCCCTGGGTAACCAGGACCCCGGTTCCCTCCCGAATGCCCCGGTCAACCAAATATCGGGTAAGCTGCCCGATCCTATCGATACAAACGTTTCCCTCCTCATCGAAAGGCGTTACCATGATGATCTGCACGCCCCTCAGTCGCTTCTGCAGCTCCCCAGGTGCCGTTAGTGCCATATTCCTTCTCCCTTTAGATGACCTCCAGGCGGACGAGATGTTCCCGTATTTGCACTCGCTCCTGCTCAGTAGCGGTATCGAGAGGAAGCCTGGGTGGGCCGACCGGATGCCCGGCGATCTCCAGGGCTGCTTTCAAAACCGGAATCGGATTCACCCGCCGGTTCGGGCACAATGCCTTGAAGAATGGATCCAGGGCCTTGTGGATTTTGAGGGCTTCCCCGTTATTCCCGGACAGGAACAGCTCCATCATGTTGCGTATCTTTTCCCCGAACAAATGAGAACCTCCGCTGATCGTACCCGTCGCTCCCTGCACCAAACCGCATAGGATCATGATATCATCCCCGTTGTAGATAGCAAAATCCTCCGGGGTCACGAGGGCGTATTCCGTCATCTGGGTGGGATTGAGGCCCAGCTCATCTTTAATGCCCCTGATATTCTCGGTCTCTGCGAGCCTGGCGACGGTTTCCGGATCGACATTCACCCCCGAAAAAAGAGGAATGTTGTAAAGCATGACCGGTAAAGATGTGCCCCGGGCGATCGTTTCAAAGTGCCGGTAGATGCCCTCCTGATTCGGTCTGCAGTAATAGGGAGAAACCACCATAGCGGCATCGTAGCCCAGCTTCTCCGCCTCCTGCGTCAACAGGAGGGCCTCGCGACTGGAACCGGCTCCGGTTCCGGCGACAAGGGCCACCCGTCCGGTCGCCGCCTCCTTGACGACCCTGAAAAGCTCGACCCTTTCCGTGTGCGTCAGGGCGTGGAACTCCCCGGTCGTGCCGGCCACCAGAATAGCGTCACAGTATTTCTTGCGGATGAGGTGCTCCACTAGCTTCCCGGCTGCTTCATAGTTGAGG
>Ga0315551_10000993_pt1 | contig 22030 bp, 20 predicted proteins | sample SalMarSW160290MG_FD_203678 | JGI IMG/M metagenome (GOLD analysis project Ga0315551, IMG submission 203678) | Salt marsh sediment microbial communities from the Plum Island Ecosystem LTER, Massachusetts, United States - Salt Marsh Sediment SW1602-90 ...
AAAATTGTAATTTCTACGCCAAAAATCTTCAGCTAAATGACGGGCTCTATGCTTTTGAGGTCTATCATAACGGCAAGTTATTAGGAGCGACTCGAATATCCATACCGGGCAAACACAACATCCTAAACGCCCTGGCAGTTGTGGCTATGGCAGTTAACATCGGAATAGACCCAAAGAAGGTGCTTGAATTACTACCTGCCTTTACCGGCATAGACCGCCGGCTGATGCTAAAAGGCACGTACCGTCGAATAACAGTCCTCGATGACTATGCCCACCACCCGACTGAAATTAGAGCATCGCTCGAGGCGATACGCCAGCGGTATCAGCCGAGGCGAATCTGGTGCGTTTTTCAGCCACATCAATATAGTAGAACAAGATTTTTGCTTAAAGATTTTGCTGAAAGCTTTAAGCTTGCCGATATAACTATTGTGCCGGAGATTTATTTTGTCCGGGATTCACAGGCGGCCAAGAAAGAAATCAACTCGCAGATACTGGTCGAGAAAATACGTGCTAACGCAACAGAAGCGATATTTATTGATGGTTTCGACAAGATTTGCGATTATCTGAAGAAAAATGTAGTTTCAGGCGATGTTGTAGTTTCCATGGGTGCAGGCGATATTTGGAAGGTGACAGATGAATATATTCAGTGGCTTAGAAGAAATAGTTGAAACCGACTATCCGTTGGCAAAGTGCACATGGTACGGCCTGGGTGGGTCGGCTGATTATTTTATCAGGCCGAAAACTATCAAGCAGCTTAAAGAGGTGGTTAAGCGCTGCAATGAAAGCAAAATTCCAATTTATGTAATGGGATTCGGCTCCAATTTGCTAATCAGCGACGAGGGCCTGCGGGCGGCGGTTATAAAACTCGAAACAGAGGAGTTTACACAGATACAGTTTGACGGCGAAAAGGTTACCGCATGGGCAGGCACAGAATTAGCCAAGTTGGTTTTAACCTGTGTGCAAAAAGGTCTTTCAGGCCTTGAAGCTCTCACTGGCATACCCGGCTCGGTTGGCGGAGCGGTAAAAATGAATTCTGGCGGCAACTTCGGAGATATTGGTTCAGCTGTTGAATCGGTTACTCTTATGGACAGTCACGGTAATCTTTTCCAGAAGAGCAAACCGGAACTGATGTTCGACTACCGCAGCACAAATATCACCGCAAAATTTATCCTGAGCGCCCAGATGCAGCTGGCTTCTGCCGACCCTGAGCAAGTTATGCGAACGGTAAAGGAAATCTGGATTTATAAAAAGAACAATCAGCCGTTAAATTCAAAAAATTCCGGCTGCATATTCAAAAATTCAAGAGGTGTCTCTGCCGGTGCTTTAATCGACAGAGCCGGCCTTAAGAGTTTGCAGATAGGCGGAGCTGTCGTCAGCGAAAAACACGCCAATTTCATCATTGCGCAAAAGGGGTGCAAAAGTCGCGATTGTTTTAGATTAATAGAGGCCGTAAGGCAGAGGGTCAAAGAAAAATTTGATATCGAGCTGGAGCTTGAAGTCGAAATCTGGAAGTAGGTTCGTTACCCGTGCCCCGTGGCTTATCGCTTGATAGGAGTATAAGGGAGTTGGTGAATTGAGAACAGGAGAAAAAAAATTGAAAGTCGCCGTCCTTATGGGAGGTATCGGGCAAGAGCGTGACATCAGCATTCAAAGCGGCCAATGCGTCGCGCAGGCCTTAAAAGAAGCTGGCCTGAACGTAGTACCCGCTGATATTCAACCGGATAATATGAGTATCCTCGAGGACAGTGATATTGATGTGTTCTTTATCGCGCTTCACGGCAGATTCGGTGAAGATGGCCAGATTCAGCAGATACTCGAAGACAAAGGGCTTGTCTATACCGGCAGTGGGCCGGCAGCGTGCAGATTGGCCCTTGATAAAATGGCAAGCAAAAAGGTTTTTGCAAAGGCCGGCATTCTCACACCCCTTGCAATAGAATTCAATCCCAATGTTGACCCGGATAAGCTTGAAAAACCGCTCGAACAGTTTGCAGACGGATATGTGGTGAAACCTGTCGGACAGGGAAGCAGTGTCGGTATGCGCATTGCAAATAACTGGAGCGAAGCTATCAATAAAGCATCGAATTGTTTAACCGAGTACGGTGATTGTATGATTGAAGAGCTCATACCGGGGCGGGATATAACAGTTGGTGTCCTCTGTGACCAGGCGCTTCCAATCATTGAGCTTCGGACACAAACCGGCTTTTACGACTATCATGCAAAATATTTCGATGAGCAGACAAAATTTCTCTTTGACACCATTGATAACCCGGCCCTGACAGCAAAAATAAAAACTGCAGCATTGGATTGTTTCAATGCGCTCGGCTGTCGCCATTTTGCAAGAGTTGATTTCAGGCTGGGCAAAGACGACGCTGCCTATGCACTGGAACTTAATGCTATTCCCGGTTTCACAATGCGTTCCGACCTGCCTAAGGCTGCTGCCAAGACAGGATTGTCAATGAGCGATTTGTGCCTGAAAATCATTGAAGAAGCATTGGCGAATAATAATCCGGAACCTCTTTCTAATCGGGCGATTAAGTGATAAAAGATAGCTGTGGCTAAAAGAAAAAGAGCAAAAAACAGGAGCAGAAGGATATCATTTAAGCGCCGACCTTCCGTAAAGAGAAAAAAGCAAAAGTTACCTCTGCGAATACCGAGCTTAATGGGCATTCTGAAAGTTCTGGCGGTCATCTGTATTTGTGTTGCAGCCGGTGCAGCTCTTTATTTTGCCCAAAAGTATGTAAGGTCAACCACACCCGTCCAGACAGGTCCATTGGTGTTGGAAGATGTGCCTGAATGGGTAAGCACCGAACTAAAAACAAAAATTCTCGTTGCAGCAGGTTATAAAAGTCTCGAGCTTGATGAAAAAGCCGCACGTTTAGTGGCAGAGAACCTGGCATCTGTGGGCTGGCTGGGCAACGTAAAAGTGCGAACCACACACGAAAATGTCATTATCAAAGGCCGGTGGCGAAAACCTCTGGCGCTGGTCAAATCAGGTTTTAACAAATTTTACGTTGATGCCGAGCTTATGGTGCTCGATTTTGTGCCGATGCCGAATCTGCCGATTGTTCGAGTCGAAGGAGTTTCGGTAACGAAAACCCCTCCAGTAGGACAGGTGCTTGAAAGAGAGGACATCGCCGCCGCTGTAACAGTACTGACTGCGCTGGCACAAATGGACGAATCTGTTACGCCGGATAAGCCATTGCTTTATGAAATTGCTCGGATAGATGTAAGCAATTTCAATGGTCGTCAGAACAATCGCCAGCCGCATATTATTCTTTATGCAAAAGATAATACTGAAGTTATCTGGGGAGCTGAATTCGGCAGCTGGCAAAAACATCTGGAAGCTACCGACGAGGAAAAATTGGCCAAACTTTACGGCTATTATAAAGAATATGGCTCACTATTAGGTGGTGCAAAATATATCAATTTACGCGACCCGCAGAATAACGTCCCTTTGCCTATTGATAAATATTAGATGAAAGACTTTAAAACGCTGTATCCATTTCCGTTATCGAAATCCCTATTCCTATGAAGATTAAAATAATTGAGTACAATTTCGATTGGGCAAATCGGTTTCACCAGGAACGAGAATTGCTTCTGGAGGCATTGGGCCAAGTAGAAGCATGTATTGAGCATATAGGTAGTACGGCTGTACCTGGTCTTGCCGCCAGAGAAATCATTGATATCATGATAGGGTTGCGCGATTTTGCCGAAGCGGATGACCTTGTCCCTAAGATAGTTACCTTGGGTTACACCTATGTGCCGGAGTACGAAGATGTGATGCCTTATCGACGCTTTTTCAGGAAAATTCAAAGTGGAAGAGATACTAATCATATACACATGGTTGAAATGGGCAAGCCGTTTTGGCAGAGACACTTGTCGTTCAGAGATTACCTGCGCCATAATCCTGAAGTGGTTGCCAAGTATGCTCTGTTAAAAAAAGAATTGGCACAGCACGACTGGAAAGACTCAAACGACTATGTAGAGGCCAAGACTCGATTCATCAAAAAGGTAGAACAAGAGGCAAGACAGCAAAAGCGAGCAGATTTATAGTAGCGATTCAGGTTATTTGTGCCTTTGACCTGCAATTATGCATTGACTACCAGATTATTTAGTGCGGCCTCGAGGTCGATATAACGATATTGTATTTGGAGCTGTTCGCAGATTGATTTGAATTTCTTAAGGGCTGATTCACTTAATTCGCTTTGGAAATCCTTATCGCCCCTGCAATAAAAGATTCTACAGCCGGCAAAACGATATTTATAAACGCTGCATTTGCTATCAATATTATATGGACAGAGATTTGTCTGCATCGGCTTTATACCTTCGGCGCCCAGATTTGCAGCCAGATACATCAATTCCGGCGTTGTAACAAATAAACGATGGTCGAACCCCTGCTCAGAGGCAGGGGCAGGTCTTTCAAAGTCGCAGCATCGACCACAAGCCCTGCATTTTCCTGCTAAGTCGCTGTTATTACTTATCTGGCAATCCAGCCAGTCATAGATTTCGACTACTTTTTTCAGGACCCGGCTATTGTTTTGCATATTGCAACCATTTTTGCTTTTTAATTTTTTTTATTTCTTCAAAGCTGTAGAATCTGCCGCGATTTATGCCGGGGCACTTTTTGGCCGTCTCGTTCCAGATGTCGGGGCTTTTCAAGTTGCTCGGCCAGAAAGGCCAGGTTCTGCACTGGTTCGGCCGAACAGGATAAATCAAACAATTTTTTTGTTTTCCGTGTAATTCATCCTTCGTAGCCCCTAAGGGGCAGAGAATGGATCCGTGTTTCAGAAATATACAATTTTTTGTAAAGTGATGTTCAATGATGGTAGTTCGCAGGCCGACACGCTTGAGGTACTTCTGCCGCAGCTGAGCTTCCGTCATTTTCAGAAAATCTGCGATAAGTTTAATCTCCGCCCTGGTGACCCAGATATAGCCCTCACTCGGCCCGGCGCAGCATCGACCACACTGCATACACTCAAAATGCAGCCCACCAACGTACCACGGCCTCTTTCTTTTTGGTAAACCCATTACCTTATTGTCTGATTTGCCGCCAGTTGACCGGCTGATTGTCAATTGCGAGTATTTCAATTCGGTTGATAAACCATTTTTTATTTTGCTCTTTCTGCAGGTAGAGTTTCCCCCTCATTATCACGAATTGCTTATAGTTCTGAGCTACGAAGCTGTCTTTTTCAAATTTCATCAGCACCGTCAGGTCAACCGTTGCTGTCGGTGGCGATATCTCCAATTGCTGAGACATCTTCTTGTTTTGCTCGACCGGCGAGAGCGATAGCTCTCTTTCGCAATGGGCCTTTAGTTGTTCTCTGCCATAGTGAAATGAGTCCTTGTAATCCGCTGAAACAATCGCCCCGATTGCGCTGATATTTTCCTCCTCGACAGCTTTTATACCCGTGTTAATCAAGGTATTAATCTTCTCAAAATCGGTTTGAACAATCCAATCCAGCCCAAAAGCGCTCACAGCGATAAAGACCGGAATCAGCCATTGCCACCAATGATGTTTTTTGGGAAAAACACCGCGAAGTCTGAACATCGCATATAGAACGACAACTGCGGTAATGAATAGTGTCCACGGCTGCTCAAAAAAGTTGAACATCTACTCTCACCTTTTCAAGATTTTTAATCTTAATCTAATGATATTGTCGGTATTAATCAAGAGTAAACTGCGGGAGGCACCTCCAGCCACGACCGGTCAGCCACAAATCAACTGTAATTAATCATAAAACCACATCTGAAATAATTCATTTTTTTCTTGACTAAGACTTAAAAGCAGGTTAATTTGCCCGATTATATCCTTTTTAGGGTTTTGAGGCAGTGTTGGTGATGGGCAAACTCGTCTCTATTGGCCAAGTTTTTTCGTAATTTAACCAGTGGGTGCCGGTGCGCATAGAGTGCACCGTGAAAATTTTAACATTTTTTGAAAGGAAAAGTAAATGGAAACGAAAAAAGCAAAAACAACAGTGCTGGTGGGCTTACTGGCTTTAGCAGGACTGGCAGTTATATTCTTGCCTGCTTATGCCGGCAATCTGGAGCCGAGCGCACCACCAGGACCGACAATGAAGACTCTGGATGAGGTCGAGCCGCGAATCCCGATTCACGCTTCGGATTTGCCACTGACCATCACCGAGCCAAACTCGTATTATTTCACTGAAACCATAGAATTCGAGTCCAACGATGCCAACGCCATTACCATTGATGCCAACGATGTGACCATTGACCTGGCTGGCTTCAGTCTCATTGGCCCGGGCTCAGGGACAGGCTGTGGTATCTATATGAACGGTCGCTGCCATGTGGAAATTCGCAACGGAAAAATCGAGGGCTTCGGCTCTCATGGTATCGCTGATAAAAATTTCATCGACCCGAACCTGCTTGATGGCAAAGGGCATCGGATTATCTGTATGAGGATTGTCTCCAATGGAGGTAGCGGTGTTTATCTCGTTTCCAGTGAAAATCTGGTGAAGGACTGCTCCGTTGGTGGAAATGGGGACGATGGAATTTACACTTACCTCGGCAGCACAGTGACGGGCAATACGGTCTACGATAATAATGACTGCGGCATCTTGGCTGGCGCTGGTAGCACGGTCATGGGCAATACAGTATACAACAACATGGGTTATTGTGGCATCTTGGGTACAGGTGGAACTGGCACCACGATATCCGGTAATACGGTCGCAAAGAACCATGGCCACGGCATCTACGGCGTGTACGGCTCGGCTATAATTGGCAACTCGGTCAATAACAACGAGGAGATGGGCATCGAAGCCCACGGCAGCTCGGTGATTGGAAACTCAGTCTTCGACAATAATGATGATGGTATCTGGGTAACTAAGTCCACAGTGACTGACAACGCAGTCTACGGAAATACCAGCTTCGGAATCCGTGCTGACCAAAGCATAGTAACCAACAACACAGTAAGCGATAATGGTACTTATAGCACAGATGCTGGCATAGTTGTTTTGTTCTCTTGCCTTGTGAAGGGTAATACTGTATGCGATAACACTCCGTACAATATTCGTGGTTCAGGTCGTTATAGCACCATCGAAGCGAACGTAGTGACCAACATGGTAACAGGAGGGACGGGAATCTATGTTAGCAATACTGATAATATTATCATCGGAAATAAGGCCAGCAATAACGCGACTAATTACGACATCGCTGCAGGCAACGCCTATGGGCAAATCAGAAATGTTGCAGGTGGAGGTAGCTTTATTAATACCGACCCCACGGCAAACTTTGAGTTCTAAGAAGGGAGACCGCAATGAATCGTAAAACGATATTGCAAATAGTCGGATTTCTGAGCATACTGGTATACTGTACGAGCCTTAGTTACGGAGAGAACATTGACCCTGATGACGACGGCAGTCAATATGCCTACGGCGAGAATGTCGGCTGGCTGAACTTCGAGCCGAATATAGCAGGACCGAATGTGGGTGCAACAGTCAGCAGTAGCGAATTGACCGGTTTTATCTGGGCAGAAAACATCGGCTGGGTAAATCTTGACCCGAATGACGATGACCCGAACACCGGCGTCAGCAACGATGGTACAGGCCGGTTATCAGGTTATGCCTGGGGTGAAAACGTCGGCTGGCTCAACTTCGACCCTAACGTTCCCGGCGACCCCAACCACTACGGAGTCACCATAGACAGCAATGGCGACTTCGCCGGCTGGGCCTGGGGTGAGAATATCGGATGGATACACTTTCGCTTTCGCTCGGCCGAGTTGGTCAATTTCGAGCAGTTCGCCAATTTTGCAGTCCAGTGGTGGGAGACGGGGCCTGGACTGGAGGCCGATTTATATGAAGATGGCAGCGTTAATTGGGACGATTTGAGTGTTTTTGCCAATCATTGGCTCGATTATTGCCCGAATGATTGGGGAATATGCCCACCGAGATATGCTAATCTTAAGACTTCCTGGACTGCGCCGTGAGAGCAGGAACCGGCTAAAATGACGGGAACAATTAGTCCGAAGGCGTCGACTTGCGTGGAGTCAATGTGATTGACTTCGTTGAATACGGCATCTTTGCTTGTTATTGGCTCGGGTTTTGCCCGGGCGATTGGCTATTGTAGACAATTGGCTCTTAGCTTGATTGAGCAGGACCTATTGAAAACTGCGTGGATTCTCCTAGATTTAATTGCTTTATCAAGGAATTAACGTCGTCAACGGTGACGGCCTTAATCGCACCAATATCATCCTCAATTGTGCGATACTGCTTTAAATATATCCAGTTCGAGCCGAGAGCGCTCAATCGGCCCATTGGTAGTTCATTTTCGAGAACCAGTCTGCTGAGAACCTTATTTCTTGCCTTATTCAACTCTTCTTCTTTTATACCGCTTTCGCAAAGACTTTGAAAAATATCCTCGACTATTCCAAGCACAGCAGAAACATTTTCAGGGCTGCAGCAAATGTTATTATAAAACACACCAACTCCATCCATCGGACAACAATGTGTTACTGCAGCTTCCGCCAACGCCTTGTCCACTAATTCCCAGTAAAATCGTGAACCAACACTGTCTCCTACGATAACCCCTAAAAGTAAAGCTGCAAATTTGGCTTCATCCTGAGCGCTTGGACCTGCAGACATAAGACATATATGCTCACGAACCAAATTCGCTTTTTCGATTCGCTTTTTCTTTTTACCCCCCGGCGCTTCTCCCAGTTTTCTTTCAGCCCGCTGACTTTGCCATTGGCTGCAGGGTGATTCCACAACCGAGCATATTTTGTCCCAGTCGAAATTGCCTGCACAGGCAAACACTATATTATTCGGTGCGTAACGCCTGGTAAAATATTCCCGCATCTGCTCAGCCGTTAAGCCCTCTACACTCTCCACACTGCCAAGAACACTGTTGCCGCAGGGATGGTCTTCAAAATACAGACTTTGACATTTATCCATAACCTCGAAATTTGGAGTATCTCTGTACATCGCTATTTCTTCTTTGATTACGTTCTTCTCAAGATTAAAGTCCTCCTCTCGAAGTGCCGGCCGCATAAGTTCTATCCATAGCTTCGTAACCTGCTCTAAATATTCCGGAAGAACCGCTGCATAATATACCGTGTTTTCCCAGCTTGTGCCGGCGTTGAATTCTGCCCCGGTTCTGTCGAACGCCTCATTTACTTCAATGGCGCTTAGTTTTTCGGTGCCTTTGAATAACATATGCTCCAAAAAGTGAGACACCCCATTTATTTGTTTTGTCTCGTCTCGCGAACCTGTTTTGATGAAGAAACCCACCGCTGCCGACTTGGCAGCTCTATTAACCTCGCCGATTAAATCCAGCCCATTTCCCAGTGTCTTTTTCTTAAATTCCATCCTTTACTCTACTTAACCGTAACCTGCTTTGGCCCGATCGTCACAATCGTAAACTCCTTAAACTTGTTATTCCTCAAAAAACCTAAAATCGTATCAACCGTTATTTGTTCTATTTTATTCTTAATTTCATCCAGGCTCCGGACTCTGCCCAACATATAGTAATCGCTGCCGATTGCACCAGCTCTACTGCTGGAAGACTCGCTTTGCAATATTAAAGCACTTTTTAACCCGACTTTGGCTCGGTCTATTTCTTCTTCACTTATCCCTTCGCCGAGCCGCTCGAACTCACCAATTACCACATCGAGCGTTTCCTGCGCCTTGTCCGGCGTTGTTCCTGCATAGCACATTATACCAGCCGCCTCTTTCAGGCCGTGGTACCGGGCCCTGATTGCATAACATAGGCCTCGCTTTTCTCTTACCTCTGTAAATAATCTGGCGCCCATTCCGCCGGATAGTACCGATACCGCCACTCTGGCATTGTAGTAATCATCATCCATCGGTTTAACCGTCTCGGTCATCAGGCCAATATGCACTTGTGCTCCTTCATTATCTATATGTGTATATTTGCCAGCCTTGCCCTGCACAAAAACTGCACTTTGCTGCGCATCGGTCTTACTGCCGGGGAACAAACTTTCCATTTGTCGACAAACTGCATTGAAATCATACTTGCCCGCTACTGTAAAAATCGTTTGTGAAAGATTAAATTTGCTCTTTACAATCTGCCCTGTTTGCCCAGCCGTCAGAACTTTTAATTCATCGATATCTCCTGCAGTGCTGCGCCCTAAGGGGGGCGGATAAAATTGTTCTCGCAGTTTCAGCATAACCTTTTGCCGTGGCTCATCATCCAAAGCGTGCACACTATCGATTGCCAGCTGCCTCGCTAATTCAAACTGGTCTTCTTTTAAGCTCGGCTCAAGTATAATATCCGCATACAATTCGAGCGATTGTGTCAGGTTGCTGGCCTCCAGCGCAGCTCCGATAGTGATATGGCTGCCGCCAACAAAGCTGACTCGGTGCAGACCCAAGCCGTCAAGTGCGTCACTTAGTTGCCTGCTGTTTTTACTACCGGCGCCTCTGAAAATCCAATCGGCGATAATATTTGAAGCCCCGCAGCAGCCCTCTGGAAGTCGGGCGGCTCCCGCAGGCAGCATAAAACCGAACGCAACCGACTCGACCGATTCCATCGGCTCGCCAAGTAGAACCATCCCGTTCTTTAAGATATGCTTGTCAACCTTTTCCGGCATCTTTTCGTATCGCTTATATCGCATTGTGTCATTGCGAGCCCCCTTCTTGCTTTCGCAAGAAAGCAGGGAGCGTGGTCAGAAATACTTGTCCGCCTGTGGCGGATTTAGCCCCTTAATTTATTGAGGGCTTTGCCTGACCCTTACATAAATACAAGAAACAGGAATTCTACTAATGAACAGAAATTCATGCAACTGCTAAATTCAGAATAACCAATACCAGTAGAATGAGGTGGTGAAAAGTGTAGAGCAGGCAAAAAGCAGCATTACCAGTTGGTAGTATCGGTATGTACTTGTACTTGTTTTGGTTTTCCCCAGGTGTGCTTTGGCCATTCCCACACATGTTGTTCCCATCTACTGCCATCCTTCTCAAATTCAACTTTGTCGCTATGTATTTTAATGACACTCACGCCGTAAATTATATCTCCTTCTCCAACGATCATGCCGTCAATCAAGGCAGTTGAATTCTTCTCTGTATTATAGATGATACCCTCGACCATTCCGTGTCCTTTGTAGGATATTGTAGGCCAAACAATATTGTAAACCCACACTGCTAAAAGCATAATCAGGACAGTACAAATTTGAGTCCAGCTTATCATCTTTACATTTCGGAGTTTATATGGCCTTTTCCATCCCATTGGTTCTATTGGCCCCCCACTTTTACTGGGGTTGTTTTGTCCTTGTCCGCCGTTTGTTTGGCGGAGTCGCAGCCACAGCCGGTGCGATACGAAATAAAATCAGTATGTCGATGCTACAGTTGCTTCATTATTTCTCCTAACTGAGAGTAATATTCCCATATTTTAGGAACTAACTCTATTAGGAGATAAATAACCAAAGCTGTAATTACACTGACAAAAACCGTAATTATAATCTTTGTAGTCTTTTTATAACATGGGTGAAACCATACGAACGGCAGGGCAAACGGACCTACGAACAGAAAGGCAATTACAATATTAGCAGTGCTGAAATACCATTTCGTTTTAACCTTGTCGGCTTTATCAAGGAACTCGCCGCAGAAGCGGCACTTTACGGCCTCATCCTGAATCTCTTCTGCGCAAAATGGGCACTTCTTCATAGGTCTCCTTTGCTCATAGAATCACAAATCACCAGCAACGCTTATGCTACCGCGGCGGTTTCTTCCTCATACTCGTCGAATTTGACGCTTATCTTCTTACTCACACCTCGCGTCTGCATCGTTATCCCGAACAGAACATCCGCTATACTCATCGTCCGCTTGGCATGTGTGATTATGATAAACTGTGATTCCTTTTGAAACTCACGCACCAGCATATTGAATCGTTCATTATTTGCCTCATCCAGTGCCGCATCAACTTCATCGAGGAAGCAGAATGGTGACGGCTTTGTCTTGAAAACCGCAAACAAAAGGGCAATCGCCGTCAGTGACTTTTCACCGCCGCTAAGCAAAGATACGCTCCTCGTCTCTTTTCCGGGTGGCCGGGCTATAACTTCTATCCCGGCTTCGAGAATGTCTTCTGCATCTTCAAGTACCACGTCAGCCCTGCCCCCGCCGAACAGCTTGCGGAAAATCTGCTGAAAGTTTGTTCTGATTTCTTCAAATGTCTCTCTGAATTTTTCTCTGCTTTTTTGGTTGAGACGGCTTATCAACTGCTGCAGTTGACCCTTGCTCGTATTGAGGTCCTTGACCTGGCTGCTTAAGAACTCGTGCCGTTTCTCAAGCCCTTCCTGTTCATCTATTGCATCCAGATTCACATTGCCAAGTCGCTCAATCTTGACTCGCAGTTCAGCTATTTCATCCCTTACCTTATCCCAGTCAACTTCCTCATTTCTGTAATTCTCATACGCCTGCTGCAAATCAATCTGCAGTTCCTCCTGCACTCTTTCAACCAAATCCTGCTGCTTTACCTCGAACTGGCCCAGTTCTATTTTAAGCTCGCTCATTGTGCTTTCTATCCGGCTTTTCTCGGAACGTTTGAGCCGAATAATTTGTTCCGTTTGTTTTTTCTCTTCGAGCAGCTCCTCAATTTCCTTCTGCAGTGACTGGCTGCTCTGTTGATTTTTCTCTTTTTCAACGTAAAGCTCTGACACTGCTGCTTCGCAGCCAAGAATATCTTTCTGTGCTTGCTCTAATTGCTCGTTGCAGCTTTGTATTTCTTCCTGCGATGCCTGGCTGGCTGTTTGGTTCTCTCGCATCTGGTTTTGCAGACTTAATATCGCCTTTTCAACTGCCTGTCGATGCTCTGTAATTTGTCCAAGGGCAACCCTCAAGTCCGCAAGTCTGTTTTGTTGTATTTGTTGTTGTTCTTTACGTTCGGCATATTTTGACTCAAGTTCTTTTATCCGCACCGTTCGCTGGTCATTTACCGCTTCGAGCTCCTGCAGTTTCTGTTCCGAAGCGTATTTTTTTTGCACTGATTGAGCTATCTGCTCTTGCAATGTATCTATCTCATTTGCCAATAACGGCTGTTCCTGGCTCAGCCGCTTTATATCTTGTTCGTAGATGGCCAGTTTTGAGCTTATCTGCATCTTTTGGGTGTTGGCCTCATAAATAGATGTACGCAGGTCCCTGCACAATTTATCTAGATGCGAATTTGCCGCAGTTTTTCGTTCAATTTGATTTTCAATCTTGCGGACATCAGACTCTACTGCGGCAATTGTTTGCTGCAGTTGACGTAATTGGCTTTTGCGTGATATCAGGCCTGTTGTTTTACCAATAGACCCAAGTTTTATCACTCCATCGGAGCTTAAAAATTCTCCTTTTAATGTAACAAATTTGTATTCAGCTGCTGTTTTCTCGGCAAGTTTGGCCGCCGTATCAAGAGACTCGACAATCAGGGTCTTGCCGAGTAGCTGCCACATTAATGGTGCGTATTTATCATCAGTTTTTACGAATTCTGCTAACCTGCCTTTGACCTCAGGTAAAATCGAAAAGTCTTTTGTATCTACAAAAGGCCTTATTTTATCAAGGCATATAAAATTCACTCGACCATCAAGTTTTTCGAACGTTTGCTTATCAGCTAATAATCTGTTTGTATTGTTTATTACCAGAGCGTCGGTCTTGCCCTCAAGGGCCGATTCTATCGCATTTGCATATTTGACATCGGCTGCAATAATATCCGCCAGTATCCCATCGACATAATCCAGCTTGCTATTCTCTTGTGTTCGGTTTCGCAGAATGATTTGGACAGCGTTATTGAGCCCCTCGTATCTCTTTTCCATATCCGTCAATATCGCCAGTTCACTGTTCAGAGCGCTGCGCTGTTCTTTGCTCTGGGCCAATCCCTTATTGTCAGCTTCAAGCTCACTGTCAATTGCTTCTGCTTCTTTGCGTTTATCTTCTAGGCCCTGTTGCAACTCTTCCAGCACTTTTTCGATATCTTCCAGACGAGCATTGTGTTGTGCTTTTTCGGTAAGCAGTTTCCCCAGTTCGGATTTGGCTGTCTCTGCCCTGCTGGTGAGACGCTCTTTTTGGCTGGATAAATTGTCTCGATATGTGGAAATGCTCTGGATCTCGTTATGAAGCTGTGCTGTTTTCCTGACTACATCGATGATACCCGACTTTTCATCTTCCAAATCTGCTTCCAGCGAGATACGTTCTGCGTTTATTTGTTGCAAAGCTTTTTGGATTTGCTTAGCTTCCCGGCCTTTCTCATCGAGTGCCTTTACACAATCCTTAAGCTCATTTTCGTATTGCGAAAAATTCTCATTAAAGAGCTTTTCCTGCTCCTGAAGTTTGCCAATCCTTTGGCTTGTGCTTTCGCTTCGTTGTCTCAGCTCCGTAATTCTCGCTCGCAAGAACTCGATTCGTTGCAGGCTCTGTTCAATTTTGCTTTGAACAGCAATAAGGCGATTTCCAGCGATATTTAGATTGTTCTCAGTCTCTATTATCCTCTCTCCAAGCTCGCTGCCAAAAGTCTCGTTTCTTGACAGTTCCGTTACCAAAAGCTCAAGCTGCTGCTCTACTTGCGCAAGGGATGTTTTCTTCTCTTTTAGTTGCGTATTTATCTTGTCGAATTCAGCCAGCCAGTATTTAACCTGTAGCTCCTTGAGTCTTTGGGTATATTGCAGGTAATTTCTCGCCTTGCCTGCCTGAAGTTTGACGCTTCGCAGTCTCTTCGCTACCTCGCCTAAAATGTCCGCAAGCCGCAGCAGATTTTGTTCTGTTCTTTCCAGTTTACGAAGCGCCTCTTTTTTGTGCGCTTTATATTTGCTTATGCCCGCCGCCTCCTCAAATACAAATCTTCTCTCTGTCTTTGACGCACTTACAAGCCGTTCAATTTGTCCCTGTTCGAGTATCGAATAGGCCTTGGTACCTACGCCGGTGTCCATAAATAATTCTCGGATATCTTTCAGTCGGCAGATTTTATTGTTTATCCGATATTCGCTTTCTCCGCTTTTGTATATTCTTCGGCTTATTTGTACTTCATCGGTATCGATTGCCAATTGCCCGTTGTTGTTTCCGTTGTAATTGGAGATAAACAAGCTTACCTCCGCTGTTCCCAATGGTTTTCTGCTGCTGCTGCCGCTGAATATCACATCGGCCATCTGGTCGCTTCGCAGACTCTTGAGGCTTTGCTCACCGAGAACCCATTTTACTGCATCGACGACATTGCTCTTACCACAGCCGTTCGGCCCAACAATAGCCGTTATTGGGGTATTGAAAGAAAATTCTGTTTTATCAGCGAAGCTTTTAAAGCCATCAAGTATAACTTTTTCAAGTCTCATCTTTTTATCCTGTTTTAGATATTCGGCAGTAGATTTTACACACATTGCGTACTTTTAGCTCAGCACGCATTATTGTTATCGGCCGAAGGTATGTTTTCTCTTGATTATTAGTCGAATTTTGGTAGAGGGCCCGCCCGAAACTCTGCTCTCACGATGCCTTTGTCACACATCTGTTTCAAAAGAGCGATTCCTTCGGTGTATGAAACCCCTAAGCCGCCGCGACCTTCATTGCCTTCCTTAGGCGGCTCTTCACAAAGTAGTTGAATAATATCACCGACCCTAAAAGAGCTCCTCAACGGGCCTATCACCGTAGGACGTCTGGGGTGTCTGCTAATTACGGAGACATATTTTTCGCCTCGCTTGGAACCTATTATTATATTGCCGTCAGCTGATTTTATAAAAAAATTGTCACTGCAGTATATTGGCGCACCGAATAATACAATTCTTGGCTGACCGCTGCGGCGGGCATATATCGTCTTATATCCGGCTTGCCGAACTTGCTCCAGATAAAAATTACGCCCAATGTACTTTCGTGTTATAGTAACATCATCTAACATCCTCAATTGTTCGTATGCAGCCAGTCTGATGTCAAAATCGGCATCACGCAGCAACTGTCGTAAAACGGCGACTGCATCGTTTCGCCTTGCGCCGGTGGCTATTGCTTCCAATGCCTCGACCCGATAAGCAGCACCTTTATTCATTGCTATTTCTGTAAGAACCTGCAAACCGCGGTCATCGCCCATATTGAGCATACATCGTCCTGCTCGAAGCCGAACCTCCTCATTGGATGAATTCAGCAAAGTAGCCAGCCTGCTGGCACTTTGGTTGCCTATCGCTTCAAGAGCAATTTCACTTGTCTCTTTATCGTTTGAAACGGCAAGTTCTCTAACAAACGCCTTTATTCTCTCTTCGGTAATCTCTGGTGTCTGGCCGACATATGTCGCCTTTATTATCGAGACGAATTTTTGTTTTTGTGCTTTATATTTACTCGGAACTGACAGCTCAATTTTTCTGGGCGAGACTGCTATGGCCCCGGAATCGCTATAACGCTCATTTAACCGGTTACGAATTCGGCTCGTCATTACATAGTCATCATTGCCAAGCATCACGCTTATTTTATACTCATCAAGTACCGTTGCTCCTCCTATGATATATCCGACTCTTTTATCGGGCTGCGTCGGTGGACTTCGCCTCGACAAGTCTGTTGTGGCAGTGTCTGTCGTATCTATGAAGACCGGCCCTTTGGCCGTAGCCAGGGTTTTTGATGATATGGTGAACTCTCTCGCTGCTATCAGTTCGGCGTTATACAGCCAGCCGTCTTGCAGAGACGTTGTTTGCGTACCCGCTAAGGCGGTCACTTTTACATCGAAGGTTTGATTTTTCAAACCTGTCGTTGGCAATATCCCCTCAACGCGAACCACTGCGGTATTAGGGCTGTTTATAAATCTATCTACATTTATTTTCTGCCCCGGCACCACTGCCAGCACATATCGTTTAAGATATGCTCGTATCTGTGGTGGACACTCTGCTGAACCTGTCCCATTAAGTCCGCCAACCAGTCCGTATCCTATCACTGGGATTGATTCAGGAAAATATACCTCAGCAACTGACCCAATCGTCGGGCCTAAATCTACCTTTGCTGCAAGGTCTTTTGTTCGCCTGCTGCGCCAGGTGTACTTTTCACAGCCCCACAGAAAACAAACGATAAGCAGTGCTGCTGTAAGATACACTCCGTTAGAAAAATTATTTCTAACGGGGTAAACAGTTTTTCGATTGTTAGTATTCATACGCATCGAAATACTACATTTTCTCGTCTTTCCCGTCAAGTCTAACTGCTCGATGATTTTTTACTTTTTAAGCGTCTGATTCTCCGATTATTTGGCAGATAATTGTTCGTGTTCTTGCTCGGGTATCGAAATCTACCAGAATGATTTGTTGCCAGGTTCCGAGGGTAAGCTGTCCGTCAAGTATCGGTATACTCAGTGATGGTCCCAAAACCGCTGCCCGTACGTGGGAATGGCCGTTATCATCGTGCCAGGTCTCTTCATGCTCATACCTCGCATTTTGCGGAGCGATTTTTTCAAACGCCGCTTCTATATCGTAATTGACCAATCCCGGCTCATATTCTGTCGTCGTAATCCCCGCCGTCGAGCCGACATTGAAAAGCGTAACGGCCCCTGCCTTTATTTTTGAATGTGCTACTGCTTCGCTTATCTGCTCCGTGATATTAACGACATCGCAGTTGCCTTTTGTCTTAACCTTTATTTGTTGACTCTTTACCATCTGCAATAAAGTAATGGATATTATTTCCTTTGGCAAGTGTCATTCCCGCGCAAGTGGAAATCTATAATCAAGTATCTCGCATCGAGCGCATTTCGACCATTTACGCAGGCCGGAGCGAAGTGGAAGTCCTGAGCCCCGTCGAAGGATAAGAACTCATAACTGCCATCGCCATACCGGCGATGGCCTTGTCATTGACCATATCAATCGCAATGGCCTGGACAATCGAAGGGCCAATCTCCGCCCTGCTACCGTCGCGCAAAATGCTCAGAATTCTCGAATGAGAAGGAACCGCTGCGGATATAAAGGCGTCTGGTTTGCGAAGGACAAAGGCCGATTTCTCGCTGCCATCTGGCACAACAATAAGCGCGAGTATCTCGGCTATTTCAATTCCCCCATCACCGCCGCTAAAGCTTATGATGCTGCAGCTCGTAAGTATCATAAGGAATTCGCAAATTTGAACTTCAACAATTTTTGATTTTTGCATTGTAACTTTGCTTTTTTACTTGTGACTTTTTACTTCTTTTGTTATTCTGTACCTTGATAATTATATACACCTGTGATGCAGTTTTTCGTGTGGACAAGGAGTATCTGCGATGACATTGGGAAATTCTGGAAGCCTATAGTATGTGTGAGTTCTGCTTGAAGCATGGCGAGGGCAAGAAGTGGTATTTGCAGGCAAATAACTACTCTGACGACCTGCTGAGTGATGTTCGCAGGCGAGAGTATATCGAGACCTTTTTCACAAAAACCGAAGAAACCAAAAGACATATACAGCGTTTGGACCAGCTTGCAAAGGCGCCTGCCATCATAAGGACCGTCATCAGACGGATTATCACCGGAAGGATGAAGAAAGACCATTTTGGCCAGGTCGTACCCATCGAGGATATCGAGCGCATCTTCGGCTTTGTAAACTCCATTGTCCGTGTCGCCTGCTTTTGCCGCTACATCACTCTCGGCACGGAAAAACGTTACTGTTACGGCCTCAGTCTCGCCCCCGATGGTGGAGGACTCGGCCGAATCATTCGCGGCCTCGACAATAGCTTTCTCAACGGGCCGGATACCTCCGGCTTCGAATCGCTCACAAAAGAACAGGCAATCGCTGATTTCCGAAGCCATGAAAAACAAGGACTCTGCCACACCGTATGGACCTTCCGCACACCATTCATCGCCGGAATATGCAACTGCGACCAGGTTGACTGCCTCGCGATGCGCTGCACCGTAACACACCAAATCCCCATTATGTTCCGGGCCGAGTACATTGCTGCCGTTGACCCCGACCTTTGCAACGGTTGCCGACAATGCATGCGTCTCTGCCAGTTCGGCGCAATATCCTACAGCGCGGCAAACAATAAAGTTGTCATTGACCAGACCAAATGCTATGGCTGCGGCATCTGCCGCTCTGTCTGCCAAAAGGACGCTATCCGTCTTGAGGAACGCCGCACCGTACCTGCAGCGGCAGGACTCTGGTAGGAAATATGTGAGAAATGCTTATGTCCCCGAATGCTGGTGTCGGGGATCTACCTTGCCCTCGAATGCCTGCCCCTGCATGCTTTAGGCAGGGGTCGTTGCCCGCCCATGCGCCTTAAAAAAACCTCCGCCGGAGAAAAAATAAGTATGGTGTCCCCAGATTTCCGCGTCAGAGGCTGTCTTTAGCCAGCGTTAACGTACCAATTCAAACTTAATGGTAAACTTACCGTCCAGGAGCGTCTCATTTAATACTCGAAAATGAGCCGGCTCAAATGTTGTTCCCTTTTGAATAACAATATTCTTTGAAGCACAGATTTCTTCTATTTGTTTCAGCATCCAGGACCTAGCTTCTGGTCCTTTGCCTTTTACAGATATATAACCCGTTTTTGTTTCTGCGTCGTATTCAAACTCGATTGGCTCGGATACCTTTGGCGGGATATCGGATTTAGTGGTCTCTTGGCTATGCTTTGGTGGCTCCTCGCCGGCTGGCTCTAACGCAATAGCCACTCCATAGCATGTAACAGAATTCCAGCAATTCTTAGCCACATTTGTTCCTTCGCACGGTTCACAAATTAGATTTGTAATGCCATTACCACCTAATGCAGACGCTTTGTACCGAAGCTGATCTATTGCATTTTCTTTACTGGCGGGAGAATCCCAAAGTTTATTCATGCAAGAAGTAGCCTCTATCTGACCTATACGCCGATATTCTTTGTTCTGCAACTCTGTGATATCAAAGATAGGAATTTCTTTTCTCAGACGCATCACCGATTCCTGGTCTAACTTTACAACCGGCACTAATGGTCCAACACACCCGCCAACCGCGAGAACTGCCAGTAGTACTTTGATTTTGTTTTTCATCTCACTTAACGTGCGTTTCAAACTCAAACTTTCGGCCAAAGCTATACAACCGATATGATAATCATACATCTCAGACAAAGAAATTCAAGGGAAAAGGCGGCCAAATGTTGTCAGAAAAACGGTTTTGCAGTAAAATGCGCGGTGAAAATAACTATCGGGACGGCAGGCCGTACACCTGCCATTGCTCAGACCGACCCGAAAGAAAGGACATATGAAAATGAACTCGCAAAACGACACATCATTGGATATTGAACTGAGAGGTTTATCAGAACAGATTCAGCAGTATCTATTAGGCAAAAGCAGAGATTTGGAAAGCTTAAGTACGGACGATACGGCTATTAATGGCAAGTATATCCAAGTCGATGCTACAGAGTGGAATTATATACCGAAGCCTCAACCGCCTCAACCGGAAACAGCATATATAAACGCACGAAATATCGCTTTAGAAATCACACAAAAATATCCTGGCCTTCCGGAATTACCGCAGCTTTACGAATCCAAGCCAATCATAAGATTACAAGGCTTGTTGGAATGGTGCATAAAAGCTCAAAAGGTAATGGACGAAGCAGCCTTCTTAAATCAGCAAGACAAATTTGGTTTTCACCCCAAAAGGCCAACAAAATAAAAATCACAACTGCTCGAAGAAACCCAAGTTCTCAGTTAGCTCACCCTTAGTACGCCGGCTGCTCGGAGCTTCGAATGCTTAATAGCTAACAAAACATCATTGGCCTGCTCCAGTGGAGATTCCTCAATTGTCGGGACGATGGGGATTTGAGCAGCTAAGGGCAGAAATTCCTCGGCATCAGCCCGTGTAACGTTAGCAACACTCTTTATCTCTCTCTCCAGCCAGAGATATTCGGCATAATCCAAAGCGGGAACAGGCGTCTCCTTACGAATCGCATTTATCACCAGCCGTCCTCCTCTATCCAGGACAGCCAGGGCATCACGCACGCACTCACCAACCGGCGTAAAATCCATCGCCTTATTTAACTTCGCAGGAGGTGTATCTCCCGAACGGCCGGTCCACACAGCACCAAGCCGCTCAGCTAACCGGGCGTGCTCGGCTGTTTTGGTAAAGACATAAACCGGGCTATTAGGAAATTTGTACTTTATTATCTGAATGACAATATGCGCCGAAGCCCCGAATCCGAACAGGCCGATATTTTGACCATCGGTAATTTCTGCAAGCCGTAATGTGCGATATCCGATTACGCCGGCGCATAAAAGCGGAGCCGCTTGGACATCCGAAAACATCTCAGGAATATGGTATGCAAAATCTTCACAAATAACCATATATTCCGCATAGCCACCGTCAGCGTCCTTGCCGGTCCATTTGGCATCGCCGCATAGGTTCTCCTGACCAGTCCGGCAAAAATTACACTTGCCACAGGCCCAGTACAACCAGGTTACCCCCACACGGTCACCAGGATTAAATTTGGTCACGGCCTTTCCTTTGTCAGCCACTTTTCCTACTACCTGATGACCCGGCACTATAGGGAATTTGCTCGGTTTTAATCTTCCTTCAGCTTCATCGAGGTCTGTATGACAAGCCCCACATACAGAAACCTTAATCAGAATTTCACTATCCGCAGGGGCAGGTATTGGCAAATCAAGCATCTTGAGGTGTTTCTCTTCGGCCGGTGCGCTTTTGGTTAGTACCATTGCTTTCATCCCGTTAGACATTTTTATCTCCTCAGCCCGTTAGAAATTCGACAATGAAATAATATTGTAAAGAAAGGAAAGAAAATATTTCTAACGGGGCTCACATACTCTTGCCCATTAGAAACACATGGTTTCTCGTTCTGTGAATGTCTAACGGGATTCATTTTAAAGTTTCCTTGTTGAGCTGATTTTCAAAGACTTGGTAACTATTCTGTCCGTAGAGACAAAAAACAACTCTTTCAATGCCGGTTTGGCCCGCCAGACATACGGCGGGTGAACCTTTGAGGTAAGCAATAGTTGTTCTAAGCATTATTTCAGCACACTTTTGGATAGGATAGCCGAATATGCCGGTGCTAATTGCAGGAAAAGAAATGCTTTTGAGATTATTCTCGTCCGCTACCTTAAGTGAGTTCAGCGTTGCATTTTTTAACTTTTCATCCTCGTTTCCTTCACCCATCCGAGGACCAGCTGCGTGAATTACATATTTTGCTT
>Ga0315551_10000995_pt1 | contig 22016 bp, 19 predicted proteins | sample SalMarSW160290MG_FD_203678 | JGI IMG/M metagenome (GOLD analysis project Ga0315551, IMG submission 203678) | Salt marsh sediment microbial communities from the Plum Island Ecosystem LTER, Massachusetts, United States - Salt Marsh Sediment SW1602-90 ...
AGATATCATTTAATATTATGAAAGTTTTTTATAAATTTTTACATTTCTTCATACTTGTAATATGCCTGCTGCTCCAAATAGTTTTTTTTGAATATCTTAAGTCATTTTCGATAAACTTCGATTTAGTTATGGTGGTTATAATAGCAGTCGCTTTATTTGACGGTACATTCTGGGGGATTTTATTTGGATTTGCGGCAGGAATGATGCTGGATCTTTTAATAGGAGATATTATAGGAGTAAGTGCCTTTATTTATTCTATAAATGCCTTTATAGTATCAAAACTTATTACTTCGGGTTTTAAATTCAAGTATTTGACGTATTCATTTATTATTTTTCTGGTCACTGAAATTAATATCATAATACTAAGTCTGATTCGTTATTTGTTTAATTTTAACAGCAACTGGATGCAGATGGGATTGGAACTTATAACAAAGCCGGTCCTAAATATAATTTTAATGTTTATTATTTTTCCTATTATAAGTATAAGTTCGGGAATGACAGGGGAGATCGAATTTGGGTTTAAATATAAAAATAAGATTTAGAATAGTACTTTATTTACTGGCAATACTTGCAATAGTACTCATGTTGAGGCTTTATTTTTTACAGATAATGGGCGGGGGACTTTATGCGGAACTGGCATCGGAAAATATAAGCAGAGAAAAAACTGTATCAGCCCCGCGGGGAAATATATATGACCGTAATGGAAAACTGCTGGTTAAAAGTATTCCTGTCAAAGCCGTGGCCGTAGAACCTCTTATTGTTTCAGAAGATGAAGATGTGATGAGGATCTTAAGCGAGTGTTTGAATATATCATATGAAGAAATAAAGGAGAAGGTAGAGCAGAGTAATTTGTCCTATATAGATAGATTGATTTTAAAACAGGATATAGATACTGCTACAATGATCTATCTTAAGGAAAATAGCAGCAAATTACCGGGAGTAGAAGTAATCGACCTATATCTGAGGGAGTATAATTTTGGTTTTCTTGCATCACACCTGCTGGGATACACAGGAGAAATCGATAAAAAAAGATTGCAGTCGGAGACATATATGGATTACGAAGGCGGGGATCAGATTGGGCTGACCGGGCTGGAAGAGACTTATGAGAATCTGCTCAGGGGTAAAAAAGGTAAAATAATATATGAAGTCGATCCTCTGGGAAGACCGGTAAATATACTTGAAGAAACAGATCCTATCAGCGGGAGCGATCTGTACTTGACGATTGATATAGATTTGCAGAGATTCGTAGAAGAAGCTCTTTATCAATCCATACTTGAGGTGAGACAGAAGAAAATCAGTGGTACGGACGAGAATTATAAAGTACCCGGAGGAGCAGTTGTGGTGCTCGATTCAAGAAACGGTCAGGTACTGGCCATGGCGAGTTATCCAACTTATAATCCTGAACTGTTCGTGGGTGGGATTTCAGAAGATGAATATGCTGAATTAAAGGATCCGGAAAATAATTCCCCACTTTTAAATAGAGCGATAATGTCCTTTCCTCCCGGTTCGGCAATAAAAATAGTTCCCGCGTACGGCGGGCTTGCTGAAGGAATAATAAGCGAAAGAAGTACCTTTTATTGTGCAGGGGCATGGACAGGACTGGGAGAAAATTTTATAAAATACTGCTGGAATAGATCGGGCCATGGCAGTCTTAATATCAGAGGAGCCATTAAAAATTCCTGTGATATTTATTTCTATCAGGTAGGGTACGGACTTCTATTGAAAAATGATAATTCGGAAGAACTTCTTCAGAAATATTTGAGGATCTTTGGATTCGGTTCGGTAACCGGGATCGATCTTCCCAGTGAAGATCCAGGACTGGTCCCGGATAAAGAATGGAAAAAAGATTATTTTAAGGACCAGCCGGAATATACTGTATGGTTTCCGGGAGATACGGTCAATATGGCAATAGGACAGGGATATTTGCTTGTGACCCCGCTTCAGCTGGCTCAGGCCTATTCGATTCTGGCAAACCGGGGGCTGGAATATAAACCATATTTAGCCGAAGAGATAAAGGATTCCGAAGGAAATTTGTTTCCTGATAGTTCAGAGGACGATTATCAGGATTTAAATCTGGATGAAAATTTTATTGAGATTATAGAAGATGGTATGGTTCAGGTGGTGAGTCCGGGAGGAACCGCAGCCAGTGTTTTTAGTGATTTCCCACTTGACATTTACCCGATTGCCGGTAAAACAGGTACCGCAGAATCTCCTCCAAAACAGGACTATGCATGGTTCGCAAGTTATGCTCCGGTGGGTAATACTCAATATGTGGTTGTTGCAATGCTTGAAGAGGCCGGTTCCGGAGGAAGCAATGTGTCGCCAATGATTGAAAAGATCTACAGGTATTTATTTACTATTGATTAAAAAAAATTATAAGAATGTAGATGATAAAAAGAATAAAAAGTCTTAGAGAATTTGGGAATCTTGACAGGGAGAAGAGAAAGATCCGATTTGATTTTATACTATTTTTCCTGGTTCTTGCTATTTCTTCATGGGGTGTTCTGGTGATTTACAGTGCAACCAGAGAAACCCTGCCCGGAGGAGTATCGGATCCGGAGTACTACATGAAAAAACAGTTAATCTGGCTGGGAACCGGAATCATTATATTTATAGCAATTCAATTTATAAATTACAGGAAAATCCAGAGGTACTGGTGGCTGATTCTGGCAGTGGGAATCTTTTCACTTGTAGCAGTGCTTCTTTTTGGTTATGAAGTTCACGGATCTAAAAGCTGGATAGATTTAAAATTCACTACTATTCAACCCTCGGAATTTTCAAAGATTTTTATGGTGATAGTTCTATCTGCTGTAATGTCAAAATGGAGAAGCGAGAAAGTATCCAATATTACTTTCAAGAAAGTTGCTATTTCATCATTTATGGCACTTACATTTGTGGTACTGGTTTTACTGGAACCTGATTACGGGACCGCCCTTATATACTTCATAGTATTTATAGGTCTATTATTTGTATCCGGGGCTAATTTTCTGTATATCCTCTCAATACTGGGGCTTACGGCTGGAGGATTTTTTCTTGCTCTGAATGCCGGTTTCATAAAGCAATATCAACTGGATAGGATTCTTACTTTTTTAAAACCGGACGTGTTGTCAATGGAAGGTGCCGGGTATAATTTATATCAGTCCAAACTGGCGATTGGTTCCGGCGGACTTTTAGGTAAGGGTCTTTTTCTGGGAAGGCAGACAAATCTGAGTTATGTTCCGGAACACCATACCGATTTTATATTTTCTGTTATCGGAGAAGAAGTGGGATTTATAGGGGCAATTCTGGTAATATTGATACTCGGAGTAATTATCTGGAGGTGCTTCTATATAGCTTCGAACTCCTCCGATACCTTTGCAATGCTGCTTGCTTCGGGAATAGGTTTTATTATTTTATCTCAGGTAGTTATAAATATAGGCATGACCATAGGTATTATGCCAATCATAGGAATTCCTCTACCCTTCTTGAGTTCCGGTGGGTCCAGCCTCATAAGTATGTTTCTGGGTATTGCACTTGTGGAAAATGTGTATATATGGAGAGAAGTAAGAAAAAGTCATGAGATCGCTTATCAGGAGTTCAAATAATCTCCGGGGAATCAAATATGGATAAAATCAAAAGGCTGGATTCTAATCTGCTTGGAAGGCTCTTAAAAGATATTGAAAAACCGGGCAGGTATATAAATAATGAAATAGGAACCAAAAGTAAAAGTCCGGGAACAATAAAAGATTTTCAAAGTTTAATCCTTATGGCTCTTGTATTTCCGGATATTTACGAAGTCGGAATGTCTAATCTGGGTCTCCAGATCCTGTATGATATTATAAATAAACAGGAGTGTTTTTCGGCGGAAAGAGTTTTTTCTCCATGGATAGATTTTGAAGAGAAGCTCAGGAGGGAGAAAGTAAAAATCTTTTCACTTGAAAATCGAATATTTCTGAACTCTTTTGATTTGATTGGTTTTACGGTCCAGCACGAATTCTTATATACAAATATATTGAATATACTCGATATGGGCGGTATAAGTATAAGAACCGGGGACAGGAAAAATAAATTTCCGCTTGTGTGTGCCGGAGGACCTGCGATTGTCAACCCTCAGCCGCTTTCAAGATTCATGGATTTTTTTGTTATCGGGGACGGAGAAGAAGTGGTCATTTCCATTTTGCAAAGAGTAAAAAAATACAGGGATAACAATAAAGATAAAAACTGGTTCCTGCAAGAAATCAGCAAGCTGGATGGAATATATGTCCCCGGGTTCTATAAATTCTATTATTATCCGGATGGGCGAATTAAGAGTATAGAACCGGGAAAAAAGGTAAAAAAAGCAGTAGTAAAAAACCTTAATGAATTTGAAATAGTCGAGGATCCGATAATACCTAATATCAAAGTGGTACACGATAGATTTGCAGTAGAGATTATGAGGGGCTGCAGCAGGGGCTGCAGATTCTGTCAGGCAGGTATTATCTACAGGCCGGTGCGAAAGAGAGAAGTCAACTCGCTCGTCAGGCAAAGCATCGCCGGACTAAAAAAAACAGGTTATGATGAAATTTCATTTTTATCGCTGTCTTCCTCGGATTATAGTGAGATCGGGCATTTATTGGATAAAATCACAGACTCTTCAAAACATGGAAGACTTTCGGTTTCAATGCCTTCCATGAGACTGGATAGTCTTAATTTAAAACTATTCGAGCTTATTCAGAGCGGGAGAAAAACAGGACTTACTTTTGCTCCCGAAGCAGGCAGCCAGAGAATGAGGAATATAATCAATAAAAATATCGAAGAAAAAGAAATGCTTGATTGTATAAAAATGGCTTTTAGCAGCGGTTGGGAAAAAATCAAGCTTTATTTTATGATCGGCTTACCGTATGAGAACGATAAAGATATCTATGAGATAACATTACTTGTGGAAAAGATAATAGCGGCAGCCAGAGAAAAGCTTTCAGGGAAGAAACTTGCCAGGTTAAAAATCAATATCAGCATAAATGCATTTTGTCCCAAACCTTTTACACCTTTCCAGTGGGCAGCTTATGATAATCCGGAGAATCTTGATAGTAAATTTGATTATATTTTAAAAAATGTACCCAAAAGGTATGTAAATATAAATTGGACCGATTCCAGAAAAAGCAGGATAGAGTGTGCGTTAGCCAGGGGCAATGACAGGGTAGGCGAGGTTATAGAAAGTGTATGGAAAAATGGGGCCCGATTTGATAATTGGACAGATTTTTTCAAACTATCTGTCTGGGAGGAAGAATTCAAAAAAGCCGGTCTGGATATTGACTTCTTTACCACAAGAAACCTTTCGAAAGATGAAATACTGCCCTGGGATATTATTGATATAGGAATAAGTAAGGAATTTTTATTAAAAGAATATGACAGAGCTAAAGAATGTTTGTGAAACCAGGATAAGATTTAAATTCTACAAAAAAGATGAATTTAAATATCTATCCCATCTTGACATTTCGAGGATAATGACCCGTGCCATAAGAAGAGCGGAACTGGAAATAAAATATAGTCTGGGCTATAATCCAAAACCAAAAATAGGTTTCAGTCCGCCTACTCCTTTAGGGGTGGAGAGCATGGCAGAATATGCTGATGTCCTGCTTGAAGGTAATATCGATGAGAGTGCATTCAAGAAGAAACTCAATCTTGAGTTAAAACCGCAGATGCAGATTTCAGAAGCAAGAGAGATTTCAGGTAAAATCGATAATCTTATGAATGCCGCAGCAGTTGTCCTCTATGGTTTCGAACTTAATATCTGTTCTTCAGATAATAAGGACCTGCTTAAAAGATTTTACGCGGGATTGAAAGAAGATTTAACCACCGGGTCTGATTTTTGCCACTCGATATTCGATTTAAAAATAATGCCGGTAGAGGGATCTTCTGATATTCTCCTTCTAAAACTATTCGGATATGCTAAAATTTTCAAAGAAGAAAATAATGAAATTTTTAAATTTAATAATTTTTACGGCTTTTTTAAAAATTGGTTAAAAGAGTATTGCGTGAATATTAAAGATGTAAAAAAGGAAGAGTTATTTGTCTTAAGTGGAGGTATACTTAAAACGCCGATGGAGATTGTCTAAATTCTTAGAGCAAAGGAGATCTGAGATTAAATTGGATAAAGAAATGTTAGTAAGTTCGGATAAAAATGAGACCCGGATTGCTATTTTGGAATCAAAAAAGGTTACCCAGCTTTTTTTTGACCGCAAGAGTAAAAAATCTCTTGTAGGAAACATATATATGGGCAGGGTCAAAAATATTCTTCCGGGGCTGGATGCGGCTTTCGTTGATATAAATGAGGATAAAAATGCTTTTCTGTATATCAATGAAATCGGTCTGGATATGGATGATGATAATGCTGTGGAGATACCAAAGAAAATACAATATGTTCTTAAGCCAAATCAAATAGTATTGGTCCAGGTAACCAAAGATCCTATGAAGACAAAGGGTGCCAGGATAACTACTTACATATCTATTCCTGGCAGATATCTTGTTCTGGCACCTTTTAATAAGGGCATTGGAATCTCAAGGAAAATCTATGGCGAAGAAAGAGAGAATTTAAAAAAGATTGCAGGAGAAATAAAAAGTGAAGATTACGGATTAATTGTCAGGACTGCGGCCAGGGAAGCAGATAAAAACAAACTAAAAAAAGATTTAAAGCAGCTTTTAAAAAAATGGAATTTTATAAAGAAAAAAGCTTTTGCTCTAAATAAGCCCGGTATCGTTTTCAATGAATATTCAGTAATTTTAAAGTTGATGAGAGATGTATTTTCCGAGGAGTTTGGTGCCATATATGTAGATAAGAAAGTGCTTAAAAGAGAAATTGGCCGGTATCTGTACTCTGTCGGGATTAGATTCAATAATATAATTGTCCATCACGGAAAAGAAGATTTGTTTGAAGCCTTTAATGTCAACGAGGTTATAGAAAGTGCCCTCGAAAGGAAAGTCTGGCTAAAATCCGGAGGATTTATAGTAATAGATCATGGAGAGGCAATGACCACAATAGATGTCAATACCGGTAAATATACTTCAAATAAAAGTTCATCCCAGACCATACTGAGGACCAACCTCGAGGCTGCGGAAACAATTACCAATCAATTAAGACTAAGGGATATCGGTGGGATCATAGTGATTGATTTTATCGATATGGCCAGTGAGAAAGACAGGAAGAAGGTTTATAGCAGATTTTTACAGTGCCTTGAAAATGACAGGACCAAAACTGAAATACTTCAGCTTTCAAAATTGGGTCTGCTGGAAATGACAAGAAAAAATGTCTCGGACGGGATCCTTGATACGATGTGTAAAATCTGTCCCTGCTGCGGAGGTTCCGGCCATATAAAATCAGAGGAAACAATAAGACTTGAAACTGAGAGAAAGATCAGAAGACTTGCCAGAGAAAGCAAGGCAAAAGGTTTTTTAATAAAATTGAATACAAATATAGCGGCGCTTGTTATCGGTACAGACGGCAGAAATTTAAAACATCTTGAGAATATAACAAAAAAATACATCAATATTCAGGGTGATTCAAAGTTGCCGATCGATGCTTTTATAATATCAGCAGAGGGTTCGATTGCCGAAATAAAAGAAGCTTCCAAACCATTTAAAACCGGTGATATTCTTGATTTACTGATAGAAGAACAGTATTTTCATAATAAAAACGATGCTATCTCGAGAGTTGACGGATACATCGTACAGATAATCGATGGGGGAAAATATATTGGTCAGAGACTCAAGGTAGAAATTAAATCCGTATCTAAAACCAGTGCCGTAGCGGAAATTAAGAATTAATATTAGAACTTGTTTAATAAGAAGAATTTATTGGAAAATGTATTTATAGCAATTGTTTTAAATTGACAGGGCAGCAATATATATGGTAGTATGTCACTCTGTAATTTGAAGAGAAAACAGGGAGGAATAAAATTTACGCGATAATCACAAGCGGCGGAAAACAATATAAAGTAGAAGAAAATAAAGATATAGTAGTGGAAAGAATCGAAGGTAAAGAGGGAGATAAGGTCACGCTTTCGGATGTCAATCTTATCAGTGATGGTGACAATATAGAAATAGGTAATCCTTTGATTTCTAAAGCTGCGGTAAAAGCTACTATAAAGAAACAAATAAAAGGAGATAAAGTAATTGCATTCAAGTATAAACCCAAAAAAAGATACAGAAGAAAAGTGGGGCACAGGCAATTGCTTACAATATTACATTTGGACAGGATAAGCCTGAAGGGATAAAAGGAGGAAAGTATGTCCAGCAAAAAGGGCGTTGGAAGTAGTAGAAACGGTAGAGACAGTAATCCAAAATTTTTAGGTATAAAAAAATCCGGAGGTCAGATGGTGATTGCCGGAAATATTATTTTAAGACAGAGAGGAACCAAATTCAGACCGGGTATCAATGCAGGTGTAGGCCGGGATCATACTATTTTTGCCAGAGCTGACGGCAGGGTCGAATTTATAAAACACAGTAAAAAAGGTAAAGTAGTTAATATCATTTCTTAATAATATTTCTCCTAATTTTATAATACTCCCGCAAGATGTAAAACGATTCCTGCTGCGCCAGCAGTAAGAATTACCAGAATAGGATGTATTTTAGAGAGAAGCAATACAAGCAAACTTACAACAGTTATCGCTATAGCTGCAGGGCTAATGATTTCCAAAAATTGAATTCCGGAACTTACATTCAATAAGTCTATAATGTTGGTTCCTTCTTTAAAATATGTATTCCCGGCTACAAATACTACAGCCTGTATAATCAATGCAAGCACAACAGGTCTGATTCCATAAATAGTGTCTTTTATTATTTGCTGATTTTTATATTTAGATAAGAAAAAATAAATACCTAAAATCAAAATGAGTGATGGCAGAACAACCCCGATAGTAGCAAGTATTGCTCCGGGAATTCCTCCTATCCTGTACCCTATAAAGGTGGATGTATTTATAGCAATCGGGCCCGGAGTCATTTCCGAAATTGATATTATGTTTACGAATTCCTGACTGGTTAGCCAGCCGCGGGCTACTATCTCCCTTTCGATAATGGGAATCATCCCGTATCCTCCCCCAAAACTAAATAAACCTATTTTGAAGAAAATAATCAATAATTCTGCGTAAATCATTTTTATTTTTTCCTTATCGTTATGATCCTTAATCCGTGATATATAAGACCAAATAAAATTCCCATTATAACAACATATATAGGATGAATTCTGGTTCCAAGGAGTAGAAACAGGGCTACTATGGTTATTATCGGACTTATTTTATCCTTTATGCCGGTTTTAGCTATTCTGACTGCCGCGACGACTAATAGGGCTACTATTGCTGAGCTTATTCCTTTTAGAGCTGCTTTTATAATGCTAATATTGCTTATATAAATAAATAATCTTGCCACAATGAGGATGATCAAAAAAGATGGAAGTATTACACCAATTAGAGCAAATAAAGCACCTGTATATCCTCCCAGTTTTCTGCCTATCAATATGGCCGAATTTACGGCAACTGCTCCGGGGAAAGCTTGTGAAATAGATAGAATGTCAACCATCTCATCTTGCGAGATCCATTTTTTCTTATCGACCAATTCCCGTTCGATTAAAGGGATCATGGCAAATCCCCCTCCGAATGTAAAGCTTCCTATCTTAAAAAAAGTTAGAAATAATATCCACATTTTCTTCATAATTTCTTATTTTAGATAATAATTGTTAAAATTTACATACTAATATGAAGATTCTGTTTATTATCTGCAAATTGACAATTTTTATTTGCTTGACTGGGAAAATTCTTTCTGTAATATTTAAGTAATATATTTAATGGTTAATTTTTATGACAACTCTTGAGGATTGATTTATGAAAAGTAAAATGAGGGCACAGTTATTTTATGGACCGAAAGATATAAGGTTTGAAGATATAGATATACCGCTCACCGGTAACGATGAGGTACTGGTTAAAATAAAAAGTGCTCTTACCTGTGGTTCTGATCTAAAAACATATAAAAGAGGTCATCCTACTATGATAAAAAAAGCTTCGGTTTTTGGCCATGAATGGGCCGGTGATATCGTAGAGACAGGTTGCGAGGTAGATGGCTTTAAAGTAGGCGATAGAGTGGTAGCCGTAAACAGCGTTCCGTGCTTCAATTGCTATTACTGCAAACTTGGGAGGTATTCCCTTTGCGAGAATATCAAATATAATAACGGTGCTTATGCAGAATATATAAAGATACCGCCAAATATATTAAAGAAAAATGCGTATAAGATACCGGATGATATAGATTACAAAGAGGCTGCGCTTTTAGAACCGCTGGCGTGTGTGGTCCATGGCATCGAAGAATCCTGCATAAAAGCGGGGAATAAGATAGCTATTAATGGGGCGGGACCAATAGGGCTTATGTTCATAGCTGTTGCCAAATTAGAAGGTGCAACAGTGATATCTCTGGATTTATCGGATGAAAGGCTGGAGTATGCGAGGCATTTCGGGGCCGATTATACAATTAATGTTACAAAAGTGGATGACCAGATAAAGGCAGTAAAAAGCCTGACTGAAGGAGAAAGAGGAGTGGATGTGGCAATTGATGCCACCGGGATACCCCGGGTATGGGAAATGGCCATACTTATGGGAAGAAAGGGAGCAATTATAAATCTATTTGGAGGTTGTATGCCGGATACTTCTATTAATATAGATACGGGACTAGTTCACTACTCGGAACTTACTATAAAAGGAGTATATCATCATGCTCCCCGTCATGTAAAAAAATCATTTGATCTGATAACTTCAAAGAGGATCGATGCCAGTAAATTTATAACTGCCGATATACCTCTTGAAAAACTTATAACCGCACTGGAACTAATGGACCAGCAAAAGGGTATAAAATACAATATCGTTGCTTCATCATTATGAAAGCTTTACTTTGTTACAGTCAGGATGAATTTAAACTGGAAGAAATAGACAGGCCTGGAATACTGGAAGATGAAATGTTGATCGAAATGTTGTATACGGGTCTGTGCGGTTCCGACATCGTAAAGATAATGGATCCTGAAGTGAAAAAGCCGGCGGTTTTCGGTCATGAGGTTGTAGGAAGAGTAGTAGAAACCGGGAAGAATGTAACAGAGTTTAAAAAAGGTGATATAGTTGTAACGGCCCATCATATACCATGTTATAGGTGTCATTATTGTCTGCACGGCAATCATTCGATGTGCAGGCATTTTAAAGAAACAAATATATATCCGGGTTCATTTTGTCAGTATATAAGACTTTCGGGAGAACATATAAAGTATACAACCTTTAAGGTTCCTTCGGACCTGAACCCTGTTGAAGCATTATTCATAGAGCCTCTTGCCTGCTGCATAAGGGCTATGGATAGAATCGCATTTCGTAAAAACGATGTATTTTCTGTAGTCGGGACCGGAGTCATAGGAATGTTGTTTGTACAGTTGATTAAATCATCGGGAGGAAAGGTTGTGGCAATTGACCTGGATGATGAGAGGCTATCTCTTGCAAGAACACTGGGGGCGGAACATATTTTAAATCCGTCAAACAAAAAAGTGACCGGCGAGATTAAGAAAATTGCAGCCGAATTTATAGATGTTGCCATACTTACGGTGACAAACAAAAATACGCTAAGTGATGCCCTTTCATATATTAGAGATGGCGGAACGGCCAGTATTTTCGGAGCATCAGGGAAAGAAAGCAGATTCGAAGTCGATTTAGAAAATATATATAAAAGGGAGCTTACCATAATGAGTTCTTATTCGGCTACACCCGAGTCGTTAAGACGTGCTTTTGATATTGTAACCGGTAAAAAATTAAAAATATCCCCTCTGCTTTCCGATGTATTGCCGCTCTCGGATTTTAAAAAAGGATTGGGTCTGATGATGAAGAGAAAAATATACAAAGCAGTTTTCAAATTGTAAATTAAAATCGTTTTAACTATTTTTTATTTAACCTTATTTTAGAAAATACTATGTTTTTGGATGAAGCAAAAATTAATATAAAAGCAGGAGATGGCGGGAATGGTATGGTCACCTTTTTCAATTTAAATAGTGGTGCAAGGAAAATTCCCAGCGGAGGAAGCGGAGGAAAAGGCGGGGACGTACAAATAAAAGCCACAGAGGATCTGAGTACTTTATACGGATTTAAAAAGAAAATACATTTTAAGGCCGAAAATGGCAAAAACGGGGCTTCCAATAACAGAAACGGCAAGGCCGGAATGGATTTAATAATAAAAGTGCCGGTGGGTACAGTTGTCAAAGATGAGAAGGGAGATATAATTACCGATCTGGATGCTCCGGGAGATAAAATTGTCATTGCGGAAGGCGGAATAGGCGGCAGAGGAAATTCCAGTTTCGTATCCGGAAAAAGAAGGTTTCCTGCATTTGCGGAATTGGGGGAAAAGACGGAAGATTTCTGGATAGGTCTGGAACTCAGACTGGTCGCAGACGTGGCACTGGTCGGATTTCCTAATTCCGGTAAGTCTACAATCATCAGCAGAATATCATCCGCGAGGCCAAAAATTGCAGATTACCCTTTTACAACTCTGACCCCAAACCTGGGTGTGGTAACGGTTGATGATGATAATTTCGTAGTAACTGATGTCCCGGGACTTATAAAAGGTGCACATAAAGGAATAGGACTGGGGGATAAATTCCTCAAGCATATAACCAGAGCTGCGGTGCTGGCAATAGTCCTGGATGGGCAGAGGATAATAGATAAAAGTGAAGACATTATCGAGACTTTAGATATTTTAAGAGAGGAGTTAAGGCTATATAATATAAATGTATACAAAAAAGATTATATAGTTTTACTTAATAAGATCGACTTGATAGCGGATGATACCGTACTGAGTAAAATTAAAAAAGTCCTGAAGGGAAAGAGCGGTAAGGATGTTTTTTTGATTTCCGCAATTACAGGCAAGGGTCTTAACGGATTGATCTGGAATTTATACGAAAAGGTAGAGGCATACAGAAAAGAAGTCAGGAAAGATAGAGAGATAGAGCTTAAAAAGCGCGAGATGACCAGGGTTTATGGTCCTGGTAGAAAAAGTTCCGAAATTGAAAAGATCGAAATAGAAAAAAACAATAAGGAATATACAGTGAAGAATAAAAGATTGGAAAGAATGGTGGCCATGACCGACCTCGAAAACGAAGAAGCACTTGATTATTTAAAAGAGAGACTAAATAAAATCGGGATTGCCGATACGCTTAAGAAAATGGGTATCAGGGAAGGCAGCACTATAATTATCGGCAGACTTGTTTTTTCAATGATAGAATAAGTTTTATTTACGGGGTAATAAATGGAAGATAGAAAAAAGTATTTAGAAAATATTAAAAGAATAGTCATAAAAATAGGTTCGAGCAGTCTGACCATAAAAGAAGGCGGATTGGATAGAACCAGTATAAAGAAATTCGTGGATGAAGCAAGTTCTCTGGTTGCAAAAGGAATTGAAGTGATCATAGTAACCAGTGGGGCAATTGCCGCAGGCCTGGAGAGCTTAAAGATCAAAAAGAAACCTGAAGATATAACTATGCTGCAGGCGGCTGCGTCTGTGGGACAGGTGGAACTTATGGGTACCTATAGCGATTTATTTCTTAAGAATAAGTTAAAGACCGGTCAGATACTTCTGACGCATGAGGATACAACAAGGAGGAAACAATATCTAAATATAAAAAATACAATAAAAAACTTAATTGGTTTAAACATCGTACCGATTATTAACGAAAATGACAGTGTGGCTGTGGATGAAATAAAATTTGGTGATAATGATCAGCTGGCTGCTCTGGTCGCTATTCTGGCGGAAGCGGACACTTTAATAATCCTGACTGATATAGATGGAGTATATGATAAGGATCCAGGGATTTACAGTGGTGCGAGGCTGATTCCATATATTGACAGAATAAATGAAGATATAGAACATGCTGCCGGGGGAATCGGATCTACGTACGGTATAGGTGGAATGAAATCTAAAATAAAAGCGGCCAAAATCTGTTCGTTTTCCGGTATAAAGACAATAATAGCAAACAGCAGAAGAAAAAATATTTTAAATAGGATTGTTACCGGAGATAACGCAGGGACTTTCTTTGCGCCTCAGACTGCAAAAAAAGTAAAAAGCATAAAAAAATGGATAGCATTTGGGAAAAAAACAAGAGGAGCAATAGTAATCGACCGGGGAGCAGAAGAAGCCGTACTGGATAAAGGTAGAAGCATACTGGCAGTCGGAGTGGTAGGGGTAGAGGGTAAATTCGATAAAGGCGATACATTGCAAGTATTTTCACTTGAAGGCAAGTTAATTGCCAGGGGAATATGTAACTTTTCGAGCGAAGACATGCAAAAAATAAAAGGTAAAAATAAAAAGAAGATTCTGTCAGAATTTGACGATTCTTGGTGCACAGAAGTGATTCACAGAGATTGTCTGGTAGTTTTTAATGAATGATTTTCACCGGGTTTTTTATGTTATAATAACTAAAACCGGAGGGATTGATGGATATAGTACTGGAAATAGCGAAGAAAGCAAAAGAAAATACAAAGTTTATCTCTAATGCCGGAACCAGAATCAAAAATAAAATATTATCCGACATATCAAAGCATCTTACTGGCAGTGCGGAAGAGATTATAAAAGAAAATGAAAGGGACATGAAGGCATCCAGAGAGGAAGGTATGTCCGAAAGTCTACTGGATAGACTGAAACTGAACAGGGAAAGAATAGAAAAAAAAGCTGAAAGTATAGATAAGATCATCAAATTCGAGGATCCGGTAGGAGAAGTAATTTTTGGTTATAACCTTCCGAATGGACTGATCTTAAAAAATATAAGGGTACCTCTGGGAGTTATCGGAATAATATATGAAGCCAGACCTGACGTCACCATAGATGCGTCGGTTCTATGTATAAAAGCAGGAAATTGTATTATTTTAAGAGGAAGTTCTCATGCACTCAATACCAATAAAAAATTGGTAGAGGTAATGAGCAGGGGTCTGGAGGATAATGGTTTTCCTCAAAGTATCATACAGATTGTTCCGTCAGCTGGCAGAGAAGATGCAACGAGATTAATGCAGCTAAGGCAATATATAGATGTCCTTATTCCAAGAGGCGGAAAAAGCCTGATTGACAGTATTGTGGAAAATTCCAGAATACCAGTAATCGAGACCGGGATTGGAAATTGTCATATATATATTGACAATATACTGCATGGGATGAGCACAAACATCATTACTGATATAGTGGTAAATGCAAAGACGCAGCGTCCAAGTGTATGCAATGCTGCTGAAAAATTATTGGTACATAGAGGTGTTGCCGAAGAAATATTGCCTTTAGTGCTTAAAAAACTCGAGGAAAAAAATGTGAAGCTTCTCGGATGTCCTGAATCCAAAAAAATATATCCTTCCATAGAGCTGGCTTCTGAAAAAGACTGGTATGAAGAATATCTGGATTATAAAATGGCGGTCAGGGTAGTCGACAGCATTGAAGAGGCAGTAAATCATATTAATAAATACGGTTCCCATCATACCGAGGCCATAATAACATCGGACTACGGAAGTTCTATTTATTTTACGAATAAAATAGATTCTGCATCGATTTTTGTAAATGCTTCTACCAGATTTACGGATGGTGAGGAGTTTGGACTTGGCGCAGAAATCGGAATAAGCACCCAGAAACTTCACTGGAGAGGTCCCATGGGACTGCGACAATTAACGACCAATAAATTTATAGTGATGGGTCAGGGTCAGATAAGGGAATAAATGGGAAGAAATAAGAAACAATATAAAAAAATCGGTATTATGGGGGGCACATTCAATCCAATCCATATTGGCCATCTGGTCACGGCCCAGGAAGCTTTGAGCCAGTTTAATCTGGATATAGTTATTTTTATACCTACGGGAGATCCACCGCATAAAATTGAAAATGAAATAGTAAGTGCCGAGGACAGGTATATAATGGCTGTTATTGCCACTTCTTCGAACAGCAGTTTTTTTGTTTCAAGAATGGAAATAGACAGAAAAGGCAAATCATATACAATAGATACTGTCAGGCAGTTAAAAGAAATATTTGGCAGAGACTCACTACTTTATTTTATAACCGGTGCCGATGCTATTTTAGAGATATTGACCTGGAAGGATACCGGTGAAATTGTATCGTTATGTAAGTTTATCGCTGCAACCAGACCCGGGTATGACCTGTCCAGAATAGATGATTTAAGAAAGAGGCTTTTCGGCAGTATCAAAGCAGCAGAAAAAAAGATATATATAATGGAAATACCTGCTCTTTCAATATCTTCAACCGACATAAGAGATAGAATAAGAAATGAGAGGCCGATAGATTATCTGCTTCCTGAGGGGGTTAGTAAATATATATTAAAAAATGAACTTTATAAAAAGTGATTTTTCCCTAACCGGAAATCAGAAAAAATATCTTGATGATCTTACTGGAAAAATTAAAAATATTATGCCCGCTTCATTATACCGGCATACTATCAATACTCTGGAATTTGCCAGCAGTATTGCAAAAATATATTTATCCGATAAGGAATTTTTTAAACTGTGTATCGCCTGTATCCTTCATGATTACGGTAAAATATTCGATTATGAAGAACTTATGAAAATTGCAAGAGAGGAAAAGCTAAAAGTCAGCGAATTTGAATTAAATTGTCCACCACTTTTACATGGTTTTGTGGGTGAATATCTGGTCCGAAGAGATTTTAATATTTCTGACCTGAAGATACTTAAAGCGATTAGACTGCATACCATCGGATCTTGCAGCATGGATCTTTTTGATAAGATCTTATTTATCGCAGATAAAATTGAAAAAGACAGAAATTACGAAGGTGTGGAAGATCTCAGGAAACTTGCTATGAAAAATATAAATTTATGCTTATTAGAGGTCTATAAAAATAATATAATATATAATATAAAAGAAGATAAATTCTTACATCCAGATACGGTAAAGATCTGGAACAATATTTGCGGAGGTATTTAAAATGTCTATCAACGAAGATGAAAATGAATTAGAGGATGAATATTCCGGTAATAAAGATTTCCATAATATAGATGATGATAAAAAAAGACACGACTCAGGAGACGACTTCTTCAAGGATGAGGACTTTGAATTTGAGGGTTACGAAGATGAAGGCATAGAAGATGAGGGATTCAGAAGTAAGAGAATAAAACAGAGAAAGAAAAGAAGAAAAGTAATTTTCAGAATTACGGCTGTGCTTCTTATTCTTATTTTAGTTGCAGTCGGGGTAATTTTTTGGTTAGTTCCGTGGATTAAAAGTAAACTTCCCTCTGAAGTTGAAATACCGGAAGAAGACAGGATAACCATACCAGGTTCTCTTGAGCTGGGGCAGGATATAAATTTAGTCATTGCCTGTGCCGGTGAAAATCTGGATGAACCTGAAGTCAGTTCTATTATCTTTTCAAGCTATTACAGTAGTGAGGAGAAATTAATTTCACTATATATCCCTGTAAACACACTGATGGATATACCGGGAACAGGGGCGGGTTTGATAAGTGAGTCTGCAGGAATAGGAGGAATGGAACGGTTAAGTGAAACACTGGAGAATAACCTGGGTTTGAATAGAGAAGTAGATTATTATATCCTTCTTGATGTCTATAACGTGGTGGAAAAACTCGGAGGTATAAGTATAAATCTTGACGGGGCAATTACGATAAAAAACTATGATGATGATTCGACTTTTAATCTTGTACAGGGGGAAAACCTGATTGACGGAACCAAAGCGGTGAATTTTCTCAAATATTTCAGCGGAAAAGATCAGGATGTCCAGGTAGAAGAAGTTGTAAAACAGAAGATTTTAATTAATGCAATCATAGATGAAATTGCCGGTGAGAGTGCAGAGGAGTTGTCAGCTAATTTGAGTCTTATAAACGATTATATGGATACGGACCTGAATATGGAAGAAAGATTGAAAATATTTTCGACTTTTTCCGGCATAGAAGCGGATAAAAGATTGTCCTATGCGCTTGCTATATCATCTAAAAATGATCTTCCGGGAATGGGAATCGTATATATACCAGATGTTTCCGAACTGGCTCAGATCTTCAGCAAAGACGGAACGGTTGCAGAGGGAGAAGAAGTTTCCAGTTTTACGGATACGATAAGGATAACCGTATTAAACGGAGCTTTTAAATCTCCGGAAGCCATTGGTCTTGCGGCAAAGACTTCCGAAACCTTAAAAGGTCTTAAATTTGAAGATGACAGGAACAAATATGAAATAGTAGAAGTTAAAAATTCGGATAATACTTATGATAGTACTCAAATCCTGGTTTATACCCGGGATGAAAATACACTGGCTGCGGCAGACGAAGTCAAACAGGTACTGGGAACGGGAGTAATCAATGTAAGGGAAGAAGAAGTGATCGATTCCGATATTGTATTGATTCTGGGGACGGATTATCTGGCGATAACAACAGGTACAGCAGAAGGTGAAACAGAAGGGCAACTGGTAAAGATAATTGTTCTAAATGGTGAGGAGACCACCGGTTTGGCTGCACTAGTTACAGATATACTCGAGGAATATTTTAATTCCGAAGAAGTAACCGTAGTATTGCTGGAACCGAGGAATGCCGATAATTTTAATTATACTGAAACCGAGATAACAATTTTTGAGACAACCAGGGAAGGAATAAATGAGATAGCACAAAGGATACGGGAAAAGTTGGATGTTGGAGTCATAGGATATTCGGATAACAATGTAGATAATGTGGATATCAGTATAACCCTGGGGAGTGATTATACAAGTCAGTGATAAAAAAAACAGAAAAGACCACCAGGATAAAGCATAAGTCCGAAGATGCAATTGAAGCAGTAAAGACAGCAGCCAGAATAGCGGATGAAAAAAAAGCGGACTATATAAAAATTCTGGATATGAGATCAAGATTAGCCATCACCGATTACTTCTTAATAGTCAGCGCAAAAAATACCAGGCTGACAAGAAGAATAGAAGAAGAAATCCGTCTTAATCTAAAAAAAAATAACCGGTATCCCATTAATGTCAGCGGATTTTCCGAAGGAAACTGGATCTTGATCGATTATGATGATTTTGTGATCCACATTTTTACCGAGCAGCTAAGGGAGTATTATCAGCTTGAAAAGCTGTGGAAAGATTCCAAAGAAATAAAATGGACCTAAGCGTTAATAAAACTTGTTATTAAAGAGGTTAGATATTGGAAAAAATATCGGTAAATAAATCTTATGAACCGGAAGTAATAGAAGAAAAATTGTCCAAAAAATGGGAAATAGAAAAAGTCTATTCTCTTAAGTCAGACAAAAGGGAGCCAAAATATTATGTGCTTGAAATGTTCCCTTATCCTTCCGGAGAACCTCACATGGGTCATGCAAGAAATTATATTATCGGAGATGTCATAGCAAAGGTTCTTTCGAGGAAAGGATACAATGTTCTTCACCCAATAGGTTTTGATGCTTTTGGACTACCAGCGGAAAATGCCGCCATAAAAAATGGTATGCATCCGAGGGAAAGTACTATGGCTAATATTGATAGGATGAGAAAAGCCCTTAAGCGAATGGGGACCAGTTATGATTTTAATGATGAGATTATAACATCCGATCCGGGTTATTATAAATGGACACAATGGTTCTTTCTGCTGTTTTATAAAATGGGCATGGCAGAGAAAAAGGAGGCCCCGGTCAACTGGTGCGACTCATGCCAGACGGTTCTGGCAAATGAGCAGGTCATTTCAGGCAGGTGTGAGAGATGCGATAGCATAGTGGGGAAAAGGACACTTTCTCAGTGGTTTTTTAAAATCTCGGCTTATGCACAGAGGCTTCTTGATGATATGAAATTACTCAAGGAAGGATGGCCGGAAAGAGTTCTTTCTATCCAGCGTAACTGGATCGGGAGAAGCGAAGGGGCAATGGTTAATTTTAAACTTTCCGGCAGTGAAAATATTTCCATTCCTGTATTTACTACCAGGCCCGACACATTATTTGGAGTCACTTTTTTTATTCTTGCCCCGGAGCACTCGCTGGTCGATAAAATTGTAGAAAAAGAAGACCGCAAAAAGGAAATTGAAAAAGTCAAAAATATAATTTCTCGACAGAGCGATATCGAACGGGGTTCCGCTGAAATCGAGAAAGTAGGCTGCTTTACAGGAAGATATGTAATAAATCCTCTGGATGGCCGGGAAATTCCTGTCTGGATCGCTAATTACGTTCTGCTGGAATATGGAACCGGAGCAATAATGGCGGTTCCCGCTCATGACGAGAGGGACTATGAATTTGCAGTGAAATATGACATTCCCATAATAGAGGTGATATCTCCTGATGGAAAAAATCATCCCGATTTGAGTACCGCCTACAGCGGAGAAGGAATAATGATAAATTCAGGGAAGTTCAGTGGCATGACTTCCGAAAAAGGAAGAAAGGATATTACTTCTTATCTTGAAGAAAAAGACATAGGGAGATTTCATGTGAATTATAAATTAAGGGATTGGTTGATTTCAAGACAGAGATACTGGGGTGCGCCAATACCTATTATTTATTGTGATCAGTGCGGCATCGTTCCGGTTCCGGAAAAAGATTTACCCATACTGCTCCCTTATGATGTGGATTTTAAACCGAAGGGCCTGTCGCCTCTTTTTTACTGTGACGAGTTTGTAAACACTACCTGTCCGAAATGCGGAGGCAAAGCCAGAAGAGAAACAGATACCATGGATACATTTGTATGCTCCTCCTGGTATTTTTTAAGATACTGCAGTCCGCATGAAGATAAAGCCGCTTTTGACAGCAAAGAAGTGGATTTCTGGATGCCTGTTGATCAGTATGTCGGGGGAATAGAACATGCCAGCATACATCTTATATATGCCAGGTTTTTTATAAAAGTCCTTTATGACAGCGGACTCGTAAAATTCAAGGAACCTTTTACAAAATATTTTCCTCACGGCATTGTGTATCTGGGCGGTCAAAAGATGTCAAAGTCCAAAGGGAATATAGTAAATCCATCCGAAATTTATAATAAATACGGAGCGGATACGTTGAGATTGTATATACTTTTTATGGGACCTGCCGATAGTCCTGTAGAATGGAGCGGTAGCGGAGTAGAAGGAGCTAATAGATTTTTGAACAGGGTATGGAGGCTCGTAACCAAAAATATTAAACTGGCAGGCAATATGGGTCCTGCTAACAATAAGGGAAACAGTGTCGAACATCCCGATAAAGATATCAGGGATAAATTCAGGAATATGAGACTGGGTAAACTTGAAATGGAATTATATAGGAAATTACACCAGACTATAAAAAAGGTAACAAATGATATGCTGGAAAGATTCAATTTCAATACCGCCATCAGTGCTGTTATGGAGCTGGTTAATTTGATTTACAAATACCAGGAGGAAATCCCGGATAATCAAAAAAATATTTCTCTGATAAAAGAATTGACCCGGAAATTACTTATTCTTCTTTCTCCGATTACGCCTTTTATTACCGAAGAGCTATGGAACAGGGCGGGAAATACCGGAAGTATCCACAGAGTTACGTGGCCCGATTATGACGGGGAAATTGCCGCGGAAGAAATGGTTACAATTGTGCTGCAGGTTAACGGAAAATTAAGGGACAGGATAGAATTACCTCCGGACACTCCCGCAAAGGAAATTAAAAAACATGCCTTCTCTTCTGAGAAAGTTAAAAATTACATAGAAGGAAAAAAGATTTTAAAAGAAATAATCGTACCAAATAAACTCGTAAATATTGTGGTTAAAGACTAAGATTTAAAAACCATCCGCTTTTATATTTAATCCTTTCAAGCAAGTCTTTTTTAAATAGATCTATATGAAGATTGTTTTTTTTTATGAACTTTTTATAAGCTTTAATATTGTTTTGCAGAATGCAGGAAGATCATCGGGTTTTCTTGATGTCACAATGTTGCCATCCACAACAACTTCCTTATCCAGATAATCACCTCCGGCGTTTTTTAAATCAGTAGCTATTGATATGTAACCGGTAACTTTCTTGCCCTTTATAATATCGGCTTCAGAAAGCATCCATCCGCCATGACAGATTGCGCCGATGACTTT
>Ga0315551_10000997_pt1 | contig 22011 bp, 18 predicted proteins | sample SalMarSW160290MG_FD_203678 | JGI IMG/M metagenome (GOLD analysis project Ga0315551, IMG submission 203678) | Salt marsh sediment microbial communities from the Plum Island Ecosystem LTER, Massachusetts, United States - Salt Marsh Sediment SW1602-90 ...
GCATGAGAAAACGGCCTGCCCATCCCCTGAACGATCCGGTGTGGCGTCTTGTTCTCCTTGTCTCAGCCGGCTGCTTCTTTGTTTGGCTTTTTCGTATTCTTTTCGGTTTTTCGCACACCCTTTCCGTATGGCTGGTGGGATTATTGGCCACAGTGGTATGGGTTGGGGCCATCCGGATGCTTTTTCTTGATTCCAGGCTCAAAAAATTCTGGATTGTCTGGCTTTCTGTGGGCTTCTTGCTTTTGGTCTTTTTCAGAGCTTCAGAAGGGATATGGATAGCCTCATGTTCTTTTTCTATTGTTTTTCTTATTTTCCGCCGCTATAGGCCCTATCGGCACCTGGCTTCTCGCCGCCGTGCGGCTCTGTTTCTTATTGGTGTTGTCATTTTCGGATTGCTCACCATGGGATTTCTTCCCAGTAAGGTCGGTAAGATAGAAGAAAAGGCGCAACCGTCGAGAGAGAATTCAACTCAACTGAAAGACGATTCTCTTGTTTATTATGGTCCTGCAAATCTGATGGATCTCGGACGAAACCTGGCCTTATATTCCCTTGTTTCACTCCGTTGGTTCTGGTTTTTTAGCCTATTCCATCTGTTCTTTTCCTTGAGGCTTCATTTCATGAAATTAAGGCCTAAGATGGCTGTTGGCTCTTTCTTGATCGCTGTGGTTCCACTCTTGCTGGTGGTTATCATGGGTTTTCTCACTCTTTATGGTACGCTTGGAGAGAGCAGGGCAGCACGCGCTGGTGAGATTCTTCGGGATTGGACAGACTTAGCCACCAAAGATCAAAGCTTCCAGCAGTCCATTTCCGGGCGATTTTTCAGACATGAAAAAGATGGAAACAGAATTCATCTCGAGGGGAAAGAACCTCCTTGGTTCAAGGAATTTCTCCTTTCGCTGCAGAGAGAAGATTCTCCGTTTAAAGCCTGGACTCCGACAGAGAGAGTGAGGTATTTCTGGATAGGTTCCGAAATCTGGCTGATTGATCTGAGAGATGTTGAGAAATCAAACATCAGTGTTACTGCCTGTTTGCTCGACAAGACCTTTTTGGACCGTTTGGCCAGGATACTCCACAGCGATGTGAGGCTTTCCTTTTCTAATCCAATTGACATTTCAATAACAGGAGATGTGTCCATCAAGGTTGTGGATAGCGGCGATCAGGCAAAAAAAGAAATATACGGAAAGTATATCCCAGAGAAGAAGGACAGAACATCTGAGACAAAATCTTCGCCATCTCTCTGGCGCCGTCCCCTTTATTTTGGCATGACTCATATGAATGTAGTTTCCTTCCAATCCGGCAAATTTGGAGAAATGAAAATCCTTCTTCTGCTGGAAGCCAGTCTATCTGATATCTTTAATGAACTGCTTTCAGGAAGAAATCCTTTGAGTCAGGCCGTGATGATTATTCTCTTTACACTTGCCATTATGCTTTTTATCCTGGAATCCTTTGCGCTTTTCTTTGGGGTAAGGATCACCACAGGCTTCATGTCTGCAGTGAGAGCCCTCCACCGGGGAACCAGTCGGATCGCCGAGGGAGATCTCGACACCAGAATCGACATCCCCAACGAAGATGAATTGGGCGACCTCGCTGCTTCTTTTAACCGGATGGCTGCTGCGGTCAAAAGAGGCCGGGAGGAGGCTCTGGAGCGTGCGCGTCTGGAGAGCGAGCTGGCCACCGCACGCAAGATCCAGGAAAGGCTTTTACCCGATGAGATGCCTGAATTTTCGGGTTTCGAGATCGCCGGGATCAGCCTCCCCAGCCAGCAGGTGGGAGGGGATTACTTTGATTTCCTCGATATCGGCACAGGACAGCTTGGAATCGCTATCGCCGATGTCTCGGGCAAGGGCATGCCTGCAGCGCTTCTCATGGCCAATCTCCAGGCCAGCCTCCATGCCCAAGTTATCAAATCGGGGAATGTTGCAGAAGTGGTCTCCAGGATAAACAATCAACTCGTTCGCTCAACAGATCCCAACATGTTTGCCACTTTTTTCTACGGGATACTGGATCGCAGCCAATCCTCGTTCACCTTGGCCAATGCCGGACACAATCCACCGCTTCTCTTTCGAAGAGGGGGAAAAATCGAACGCCTGGAAGCAGGAGGGCTTGTGCTCGGGTTTCTGCCCGATCAGAAGTACTTACAGCAGACTGTGGACATCGAACCAAGTGACATTATCGTGCTTTATACGGATGGTATCACAGAGGCGGTGGGATCTTCAGGAGAGAAGCTCTCAGAGAATCTTTTCGGTGAAGAGCGGCTCATTGAAGTGGTCCAACACAATTCAAATAAATCGGCGAGGGAGATCCAGTCGGCTATTCTGGATGCTATTTCAGCTCATACTGCCAATATCCCTCAGAGCGACGACATCACCCTTGTGGTCATCAAGAGAGGCGAGCATCTCTAATATGATGATGACTATGCTCTTTTCTAGGATGGGTCCTGTCACGGGGGGTCCCCCGTCAATCACTCCCTTGCCATGGCTTTTTTCTTCCGATCGGGCGGCATTTTTTCGATAGCGTAGCGCAAGGCTGTTCTCGGCATCTCTTTTTTGTGCTCCATCACGTATCGAAAAATTTCCTGCGGATAGACATTGCTTGCCTCTTTCAACAGCCAGCCGTAGCCTTTCTGCACCATATCATCTTTGTCCTGAAGAAGCGAATCCGCGATGTCCAGAACATCGTCCAGATATTTCTTTTTTCGGACAGAATATATCATCGATACTGCGGATGCCCTCCTTACCCAGCGGTTCCTCGCTGTTGTCCAGTTTTTTACCTTGAGGATGAATTTTGGATATAGGGATATGAATATTCCCAGAGGCAGGCAGAGGTGATCGCATGCTCCCCAGTTTGTGACATATTTTTTAAGCCATGATTCAAAAAGGCGGAAATCTGAAGGAGAATAGCTGTTTTTAAGTCGAAAAGCCCAGTCAAAGGCTATACCTCTCTCCTCCATCATTCCAGATTCAAGTAATTCCTCGCATAAACCGTATATCTCCTTCTTGGATTTCTCCTTGATGCTGGAGAAATATTTGCCTGAAATCTTTATGACCACAGGTGTCCTCACGCCGTAATGAGTGATTGCCTCTTTAAAAAATTTCTTGACGCTTTCCTTGTATTCTTTGTCTATGTTGCTTTTTAATTCCTCTCTGATCTTCTGAATGATCACGGCCTCCCTCCTCTTCTGTTTTGAGTTTTAGATATCACAAAAAACAGATGTAGAAAGAATTTCATTCTTTGTTTGTTCTGAATGATTTTTCCTCTGGCTTATTACCACAATAGAGAATCTCGGTCAAATTTTCCGTTTAAATCGTAAGCATCCTTATTTCCGTGACAATTTCAACAGCAGTCAGGTAAGCTGAGGAGGAAGTCATCCGGAGGCGAGCGGGCATGGTTCCTCGAAGAGGAGAGCGAGCCGAGGAATAAGCGGATTTTCCTCGCAGGGGAAAATCAGCGGGCTGACGAATCAGCTTACCTGACTGTTAATGCAACACGGTTTTGGGGATGCTTCCGTTAAAATCTAAGGAAAGATTTATAATCTTGTGTCGTGTTCCATACTTGTTATAATAGATGACAACAACTGAGTTTTAGATTTATTACTCTTTTTCAAGAGGAGCAAGGAATGAAATCTCTCAGGCAAATTGCTGCAAAGTCGGTTTTAACCGTCGAACAGCTTCGAAAGGTTGAGAGCATTATTGTCTCTCACGGCCATTATTCTAAACAGGCTGTAAGGGAAGAGCTGGAATGGTATTGTTCAAAACTGGGAATGCCTGATTATTACTTCCAGACAACACCCCTGGCCACAATCGCCAACCATATCGAAGCGGTCATAGCAGCGGAGATAATGGCTTCAGCTCAAAAAGAGAAAGTTTTAAAGATCGATCTGGCCACCGAACGAAAGAATGAAGCCATATACCTGGTGGATGATTACCACTACCGGGCACTGGAGGTGGAGAGGAGGATTGAGGAGAAATATCCCATCTTCAGGCTTCAATCTTACCGGACATTGAGGAAGGCCCAGGGTATCGAGCACTTGAGGATGTATCTTGTGAATAAACCCAGGTTCGATCTAGAAAAGGTCTATCCTGATGAGACTGACTTTAAAAGAATCGCATGCAAGGCTTTTCTTAAGACAGCCACTAAAGTAACTCTTCGCCGATACCAGGAACTTATAGAAAAGTCAAAGGGATGGGAAACTCCCCTGATCGAGGTTTCTCACAAGAAAAAAACAAAAGAGCTGCGGATTATGGTGGTGGTTAACCGGGAACCCGGTTCCCATTTCTTTTCCAGTATTTCAGATGTGATCAACTCCCACGGCCTGGTCTCCAACAGAAAATATGTCGAGCAGTTTGCCAGCGGAAAAACGGTTTACACTATTTATCTCGATGATATTCAGGACGAAGAGTTAATCCAGGATTTGGCAGAAGACATAAGCCTCACTTACGTTATTCCTGAAAGCCCCCTCTCCGAGCTCTTCCGGGAAGGACGACTCAACGCCAAAGAGACAGTGTTTGGGGTTTCGGCCTGGAGTTTTGCCCATCAATTCCTGACAGAATACAACGAAGAATACCAGAAGCTGGCAGAGGTGTTGAGCGATTCCCCGGAGCTTATCGGCATTCTGAGGACACTCAAGACAAAGCTGGCCAAGGATACTTTTAATGAGATGAGAATCTGGGATAGTTTAGTTGATAATTATGTTTATCTTAAGAAGGCGTTCAAACTATTCGACAGAAAGTTCAATCCCTCTATTAGCAGTCATGATATTGAGAAGCAAAGGGCCGAACTGGAAGAGGAAATTGCCCGAGAAATCACGGTAGAGATCGACAGGCATATTTTTGAAGCTGTTTTGCTTTTTATCGATGTTATCTTGAGGACCAATTTCTACAAAAAGGAAAAGACCTCACTCGCCTTCATGTATTCTCCAGAGTATCTCAACAAGGTAGATTATCCGGTCACTCCTTATGGTATATTCCAGATCATTGCCATGGAGCTGAGAGGCTTCCACATCCGATTCAGAGATATCGCTCGCGGCGGAGTGAGAATAGTGCGCTCCACTAACTTCCAGAATTATCTCAACAACTCTGATTTTATTTTCGATGAAAATTACAACCTGGCCTTGACCCAACAGATGAAAAACAAGGATATTCCAGAAGGAGGTTCAAAAGGAACTATTCTTCTTGGCTGGGGCTTTCATAATCAAGGACAGATAGCCTTCAAGAAGTATATCAACGGCTTGCTTGACCTGCTCTTGCCGGATGAAAGTGTTGTCGGTTATTACGGAGAGGAAGTCATCCTTTTCTTAGGGCCCGATGAGGGCACGTCTGATTTGATGGAATGGGCATCTCTCAGGGCCAGGAGGCTCGAGTATTCTTACTGGAGGGCATTTTCAACGGGGAAGCCGCCAAGGATGGGCGGAATACCCCATGATATCTATGGTATGACCACTAATTCTATCCATCAGTATGTGCTGAAGATTTTGGAAAAGAACAATCTTAGAGAAAGAAACATCACCAAGGTGATGACAGGAGGACCTGACGGAGACCTGGGAAGCAACGAAATCCTCATCTCCAGGGATAAGATCCTGGCTATTATCGATGGCTCAGGGGTTCTATACGATCCAAAAGGTATAAACAGAGATGAGTTGGTCAGGTTGGCCAAGAAAAGAAAGCCGGTGGAATTTTTCCGGAAAAATCTCCTTTCGGCAAAAGGATTTATGGTTACCCTTAAAGAAAAAAAGGTCGCTCTCCCAGATGGAGAGGAGGTGGTAAACGGCCTGGAATTTCGAAACACATTCCATCTCCATCCCAAGTTCAAGGCTGATCTTTTTGTTCCCTGTGGGGGGAGGCCGGCCTCCATAAACATCAACAATTGGACTCAGTTCATAGACGAGAAGGGGAGGCCGCGCTTCAAATTCATCGTCGAGGGCGCAAATTTGTTTCTTACCCAGGCTGCCCGACTCAGGTTGGAGGAGAAAGGAGTGATCATCTACAAGGATGCCTCTGCCAACAAAGGAGGAGTCACATCTTCATCCATGGAAGTCTTCGCCAGCTTGGCTTTGACCGATGAAGAGTATGATCAGTTGATGTGTGTCAAGGACGGAAAGATTCCGCCGTTTCGAAAGCGGTATATCGAGGGGATCCTCGATATTATCGGAGAAAATGCCCGATTGGAGTTTGATATCATCTGGGAGGAAAACCAAGAGAAGAATATCCCACGCTCCACGCTCTCTGATTTAATCAGCCAGAAGATAAACCAGATCAAGGATGCCATCTATGCCTCTGAACTCTTCAACGATGAGGAGCTTTTTCGGAAGATGATAGAATGTTGCTGTCCTCAGGTGCTTATCGAGCATGTGGGATTCGAAAATATTATGAAGCGTATCCCCCTTTCCTATCTCAAGGCCATCTTTGCCTCGCGTTTGGCCAGCCGCTACGTCTATAAATACGGATTGGATGCCAATGAGGTGGACTTTTTCGAATTCATCAAAGAATACAGGTGAGGTTCAGGCTGCCCGTCCGAGTGCTCTTAAAGAGAGAGCCACTCTGCCTACGCCAACAATATAGGCAGCTTCTCTCATCGACACTTTGTGCTCTTTCATGGCAGAAATAACATCCCAAATAGCTCTTTTCATCTTTTTTTCTGTCTTCCCTAAAATTTCTTCCTCTGAGAAGAAGTATCTCTGCAGGTCTTGTACCCACTCCAGGTAAGAGACTGTTACACCTCCAGCATTGGCCAGAATATCAGGAACAACAAGGACCTTTTCTTTCAGAATTTCGTCCGCGTCAATCGTGGTGGGACCATTAGCTCCCTCTAAAATTATTCTGGCTCTGACATTCCCAGCATTTTCCTTATGGATTTGACCTTCCGTGGCAGCCGGGATCAGGATATCGCAGGGAAGGGCAATCAGGCTTTCATTGTCGATGGGTTCTGTATCAGGGAATTGAACCACAGAGCCCGTCTGAGCAACTTGCTTTTCCAGTTTGAAAGGATCTATTCCTTTATCGCAATAGATGCCTCCGAAAATATCAGTGATGGCGACGATTTTACACCCAGCATTGTGAACCAGCTTGGCGATAGAGGAGCCGACATTTCCAAAACCCAGGATAGCTACTTTTTTACCATCCAGAGTAAAATTCAGGTATTTGGATACTTCTTTGAGCACATAAAACAGGCCTGTACCGGTAGCGTCGCCTCGCCCTAGAGATCCTCCTAAGTATACTGGTTTTCCCGTGACTACAGCAGGCTCGAGATATCCTTGAACTTGACTGTAGGCATCGGCAATCCAGGCCATGGTCTGGGAATTGGTGAACATATCTGGAGCAAGGATATCCTTATAAGGGCCGATGATATCTTTTATGGCCAGAGTATATTCCTTGGTTAGTTTTTTGAGTTCATTCTCGGACATACTCAGGGGGTCACAAATGATAGCTCCCTTTGCCCCTCCAAAAGGAATATCTACAACCGCACATTTCCAGGTCATCCAGGTGGCAAGAGCCTTGCATTCGCTCAGCGAGGCATCCGGACTGTAGCGAATTCCTCCCTTGGAGGGGCCCCTGATTGTTGAATGCTGCACTCGAAATCCGGTAAAGCTTTCTACCCGTCTGTCATCCATGGTGACGACTATGTGGACGATGAGTTCTTTTTCTGGATGTTTTAACCGCTGGTAAATCCAGGGCTCGATATCTAGATAACTGGCTGCTCGCTCAAACTGGATTGTGCATTCCAGGAAAGGATCGTATTCTTTTTTCTCTTTGACCAGGGGTTCGATGTATCTGATTTTAGCTTCCTCCTGCATTTTCTTACCTCTCAATCTCTTTCACCAAGAGTTTCAATAACTTATCATAGCCGGATTTTTGAAACTGAAGAATGGGAATCCTTTTTCCTTTGTAATAAAGGTATTTTTCTTTAAGATGGATTCTTTTTTTCTTGGCCTTTTCTTTCCTCTTGAGAATACTCTCCACATCAGGCCAGGGGATGATTTTGGCAGAGTAGGATTCCTGCTCTTCGTCTACCTTTTTTTTGATTGCGGTAGATGATTTTGAATGACTCATATTATAGCCTCCGTATTAAGACACTATTCTATATGCAGCCTCTGTGCCAATTTCTAAGTTGTTAAAAATAAAGAAAATAAAATTTTAGAACAAGTTTAGTATAGCATTTTGCTATATTGCATTTTGCAATGGCCAGAAATGTCCTCAGAAATAACGGGGAATAAAGTGTTCTTTTGAAATAAGGGTAAAAACAGGCTTATTTTTCAGTTGAAGATAGAGTTAAGATGGGGGGATTATTTCAAGGATTTTAATTTTCTAAACAGGGATGTCGGGTGAATACCGAGGATTCTGGCTGTCTGTGATTTATTATTATGAGTGTATTCAAGAACTTTTTCGATGTATTTTATCTCTAGCTCCTCTAACGTTAGGAACGAATCCTGGGGAACGATCTCTTCTTCCAGGACTTTATCCAGGGCCTTTTGGGGCTTTCTTATTTCCAGTGGGAGGTAGTGAAACTGAATCTCTTCGTCTGAGTAGAGAGACATGATTCTCTCTATGACGTTTCTGATTTCTCGGACATTTCCAGGCCAAGGATAAGCCATCAGGGCTTCAGCCGCCTTGTGAGAGATACCTTTATAGCACCGCTTAAGTTCATGATTGAATTCTCGGATAAAAGAGAGTGCCAAGGGGATGATGTCTTCCTTTCGTTTCCTTAAAGGAGGCATATGTATGGGTACCACGTTGAGTCTGTAGTAAAGGTCGTCCCTGAATTTTCCCTCCTCAGTGGCTTTGGTAAGCTCCTTGTTGGTCGCCGCAATTATACGAATATCCACTTTAATCTGTTTGTTTCCCCCCAATCGAGTAAATGTTCCTTCTTCCAAAACACGCAGCAATTTTGCCTGGAGACTCAAAGACATATCAGCAATTTCATCGAAGAAGACGGTGCCTTCGTCTCCTTTTTCGAGAAGTCCAATTTTCCTTTTCTTGGCATCCGTGAAGGCACCTGGCTCATAACCAAAAAGCTCGCTTTCCATGAGATTATCAGGTATAGCGGCACAATTGATGTCAACAATTGGCTTCTCTGCTCGAGGACTGTGATAATGGATAGCTTTAGCCAGAAGCTCCTTTCCTGTGCCGCTTTCTCCTTGTAGAAGAACAGTTGTCTTTTCTGAGAACGCCACCCTTTTGGCCATCTCCACGGCATCTTTCATTTTTCTACTCTCGCAGACGATTTTGCCAAAGTAATATCTTCCTTTCTCCGTTTGGAGATGTTCCTGGATCCGTATCCGCAGCGATAGGGTTTCTAGAGCACGGCGCACGATATTCCTGAGATCATTGATCTTGAATGGTTTAAGGAGATAGTCGTAGGAGCCTAATTTCATCGCCTCCACAGCTTTTTCCAGGATCTCATAGGCTGTCATCATGATCACCACTGTCTCCGGTTCTTTCTCTTTTATCCTTTTCAACACTTCTATTCCGGATATTCCGGGAAGCATCAAATCCAGAAGAATCAGATGAGGCTTGACTTTCTCGGCGACTTGGAGGGCTTTCTCACCGGACTCAGCCAGATAGATTTCATATCCTTCTTTTTCCAGGGCTTTCTTCAGATTGTTCAGGGTGAGAATTTCATCGTCCACTATGAGAAGAGAATACGTGCTCATGAAATCATCTCCTCATCCTTCATGAGGATTTTCCCTTTTTGTCTTATAGGGAGGAAGATGGAAAAAGTTGTTCCCTTTTTGAGCTCACTATGGAAGGTGATTTCTCCACTGTGGTTTTTAATGTAGCTCAGACTTATGCTCAAACCTAGACCGGTCCCTTGACCTTTCTTGGTGGTGAAGAAGGGATCAAATATCCTCTTCTGGTTTTCTGGAGAGATGCCTTCTCCAGTATCGGAAATATCGATTCGTACCCATTCCTTGAATTTAATTTTGGATGTTTGCACTTTAAGCTCTCCGCCATCAGGCATGGATTGGGCTGCATTAATCAGCATGTTGATCAGGACTTGCCTGATCTGGTTCAAATCAGCCGTGATTTGGGGCAGGGAAGGGGTGAGTGATTTTATGATCTTAGCTTTTCTGAAGATGGGCTGGTGGCCAAGGAAGGAGAGCGTTTCGTCGATCAGTTGATTGATGTTGACTTTGGTGAATTGAGGTGGCGTGGGTCGAGCAAAGTTGAGAAGCCCTCGAATAGTTTCGGAAATTCGATAGACATTTTCAAGGACAAACGTGATCTCTTCTTTGTCTTTTCTCTCTTTTGTCAGTTCTTGGAGATTTTCCAGATAAGAGGATATTCCCAACAGGGGGTTGTTGATTTCATGGGCTGCACCCAGTGCCAGTTGACTCAGTGCGGAAAGCTTTTCATACTCGGCCAGCTGCTCTCCAAGTCTTTTTCTTTCGTTGATGTTCTCGATGAGCAGCGTTACCCCAGGCATTTCTCCTTCTGCCATTTCAATCGGAAAAAAGGAGAGATTGTAATATTCTTCTTCATTAGAAGAGGATGCGAATTTTTCCTCGATTCGCTGCGGCTTGTGGGTTTTGAGTGTGTTCTCGAAGCTTGTTCTTATATCTTTATTGTCCAGCCAGGGCAGCAAGGAGAAGACCTCCTGGCCTTTCTTTGATTCGTCAAAGTGAAATATCTCTTTAATCTCTTTGTTGAAGTGAGTGATTCGACCGGCATGATCAAGGCCGACGACTCCGATGGAGATGCTGTCTATCAAATTGCGGATATATTCCTCTGAGCGCTTCAGTTCTTCTGTGAGATTTTTGCTCTCTTTGATCTTTTCTTCCAATTCAATATTGATAGCATCGACTTCTTTCTTCTTTTTTTGAGCTTCATTTAGGGTGCTTTCCAAGTTTCTGGTGAGCCTGCGAAGGAGGAAAGTGATGCGCCTGGAATAGAGATTGGAGATGACGATGAGAACCAGTAAGAAAGGTGTAAACACATACAAAATATTTCGATTAACATTTCGCAGAGGAAGCAAAGCTTCCTTAAGGTCCATTTCCGAAACCACATAAAAATTGAATTGAGGCGCTCTCTTATAAGCACAGAGAACCTTTTGTCCCCTGTAGTCCGTATGAGTTTTGACTCCCTCTTCTCCTGTATGGGGATTTTCCTGCTTTTGGTCGAATCCTTTATCGATGAACAGACGGCCTCCCAGTTTAGTGGGCGAGAGAAGCGTCCCTCCCTCATTGACAAGAAAGAGCTCGCTTGTTTTGCCCATCTGAAGTTCATAGAGAAGGTTATAAAAATTCCGGAGATTCAACGATGCAGCAAGAACACCGATGATCATGTTCTTCCTGTTATAGAGGGGATGGGAAACCATCATCAGAGCTGATTCCATGGTGTCTGAATAGAATATCCCAGAGGTGAAAGGAGTCCCGCTTTTGGCTATTTTAAAATATTCTCTGTCAGAAACATTCCTTCTTTTATCCGTGTTGATAGTGAGAATGACTTCCCCGTTTAAATCAGAAATAATGAGGAAGTCGTACCATCTCTTCTCCTGAATAAGAGATTGGAAGAAAGGAGAGAACTTTGTCACTTCTTGGACGTTATCGATATCGAGCTTGGCATAAGGCTTTAGATCGACCTCCCTATCCTGGAGGAAGGTGTTAATGGTTTTAATATTCTCTTCGACCGTGTTGGCAAGATTTTTATAGATCTGTTGTTTGATCAGAGAAGTAACTCCATGATTCACAGTGAAGAAGAGTAGAACAAAGGGAGTGACAAAAAGAACCAGATTCCAAAGGGTATTCCTTAAGGTAAGCCTTTTATAATATTTTTCTTTTAAGGGAGGATGGAGGAAATGGTTGGAGGATTCCATGGAAAAATGTATTGTATCAAAAAAGAGTACAATTTGCTACGAAGGAGCAGTCTCCAGAAGGATCGATTAAATCAGAGGATTAACTAATCTTTCTTGCCAAGATAGGCGTGCTCGAATTCGTGAAGTAAGGATTTTAATTTTTCGACATTGGTGAGATCCGTTGTTTGCTTTGTTTTCATGGCATAGACAAGAAGGCTGTGGCAAAGGGAGAGTTGCTTCTGGTATCTTGCCATCGCTTCCGCGTCATTTTCATCAGGAACTTTAATCCGCTGAGTGAGAAAGTACTGGCTGACGACGTGCTGGATCTCTTCGGCATGTTTTTCCTTGTTAACAATCCAACGGACGATCTGATTGAAGTTTTTTGGATCCTCCTTGGATAGCTCCTGGACTTGTTTCATCGCTTTTTCGATGGTGGTGATATGTTCAGAGATCATCTGAATTCTCATTTCGTCATTATAGATACCGCAGGGGATCTCACAGTGGGAAAAAACCATGGGATGGATCAAAGCCAAGAGAAACACCAAAATCATGAGATTTGCCATTTTTATCATTTTAATCCCTCCTTTTCATTCTTGGGATACTGTCTTATGAGCCCACTCTATGACAGGAAAAAGCCTTTCCGGTGCTAATTTCTTCATTTCCTCGTGGGAGAGCCACTGATATTCATGATGCTCAGGTCGTCCCAGCTCAGGATTGACAGATAGAGTCACCTCAGACTGTGTGGTCTCAGCGATATAATATCTGGCGATTTTCTTACCGCCTCTGTAAGGTTCAGTTTCTTTAAACACAGGTTCCCACCGGAAATGAAGCTCCGAAATACCAGCCTCTTCTTTGGCTTCCCTCTTGGCTGTCTCCAGAGGATCTTCACCTTCCTCAACTTCCCCTTTGGGAAAATCCCAGAGTCTGTAGGCTCTGAGAAAAAGGAACTTCCATTCACCCGCTTCTTTTCGAACGATCACCATACCCGCTGACAATATCATTTCGCAGATCTATATTATCAGATCTGTCCTGTAAATTTAACTCCAAAATAGAAGATGTAATCATTTCCAAAACCGTGATGAACCAATCCTTCATCTCGTCTCTGACTTGCCTGAACACAGATAAAGTATCAGCTTCATTTCCCTTATATGAAGCCGGGTCTTCGAAACTTTTATGTAAGCGTTTCTTGCCTCCCGGAAAGAATGGACATGTTTTTTTGGCATGGTCGCAAACGGTGATCACATAATCAAATTCTTGCTCTATGAACTCTTTTGCGCTTTTTGACCGATGTTTTGAGATGTCTATGCTGAATTCGGACATGACTTGAATCGCATGAGCATTGACGACGCTTGGTTCAGTTCCTGCGCTATATGCTTCATATCGATTTCCATACAGTGAATTCAACAATCCCTCTGCCATTTGCGAACGAGCCGAATTATGAGTACAGATGAAGAGAACTTTTTTCTTTATTTGTTTTTGCTTCATTCCTATTTCCTTGATAGCCGCAAACTCATAGGATAAGAACTCTGTTGAAAGTTTTCATATTGTATTTGGCCTCAATTTCGATAATTGTCTTCAGATTTCGAAAGAGTTTGATGCTTCCTTTCAAACATGTTTAAAGGTCCGCATCCAAAGCCCAGCTTTCTGCTTTGAAGATCATACATCACATCTCTTCCTGGATCCACCTCTTGATTTCTTCTGGAGAGGGGATGCGGCCAGATGCTTTGACTTTGCCGTTGATGACCAAGCCAGGTGTTGCGAAGACTTTGTACTCGGAGATTTTCTTGATGTCTGTGACTTTCTGAACGTCGGCACCTACATTTAACTCGGCCAGGGCGTTGATCGTTCTTTTTTCCACTTCTCCACACCGGGGACAACCCGGACCTAAAATCCTGATTTCCATTGATAACCTCCTTTATTTGTTCGATTGTCTCATGAAAGAAAATGTCCGTATATCAATCCTGTGATAGTGGCCATGACCACAACGAGAATGATGTAAGCCATTGTTTTTTTCGTTCCGAGGATGCTTCGTATAACCAGCATGTTGGGCAGGGATAGAGCAGGGCCGGCGAGAAGAAGAGCCAGCGCCGGTCCTTGGCCCATGCCGGCACCCAAAAGGCCCTGGAGGATGGGAACTTCTGTCAGGGTGGCAAAGTACATCAGAGCCCCGGCGACAGAGGCAAAAAGATTCGCACCCAAGCTGTTCCCTCCGACAAACCTGGCCACCCATTGACTGGGTATAACGCCTTCATGGCCGGGCCTGCCGAGCAGGAAACCGGCAACCAGGACGCCCGCAAAGAGGAGCGGAAAGATCTGCTTGGCGAAGACCCAGGTGGAAAAGGTCCATTCCTTGAGCTCTGCTTTTCTAAACCAGGCGAAAATCATCCAGGCGAGAACGGCCAGCAGAGCTGCTCCTATATACCACTTGGCTTGGTAGATGAAATACCAGACCTTAAGCTCCGGGCTAGATTTTCCCCAGTTTATTAACACAAGAATAGCCACCATCACAGCGAAATAAAGTGTTGTCTTCCACAAAGGGCGCGTTTTTTTTTCTTCGCCTTCGACAAGATTTGATTGCTCCCTGTTTTTTTCCTCTTCTTTGTTGAATAAGAGGTGCATGATGAGGCCTAAGACTACAGCAAAGACGATCGCGCCCAGCGCCCTGGCCAGCCCCAGCTTGTAGCCCAAAACCTTTGCGGTTAGAATGATGGCCAAAACATTAATTGCGGGTCCAGAATAGAGAAAAGCTGTTGCTGGGCCGATTCCAGCGCCTCTTGTGTAGATTCCAGCGAATAGAGGAAGCACAGTACAGGAGCAAACAGCCAGAATCGTCCCAGACACGGAGGCTATGGAGTAGGAGAGGATTTTTTTTGCCTGCGCTCCAAAATATTTAATGATCGAGGCTTTGCTGACAAAAATTGAGATCGCACCTGCGATGAAAAAAGCAGGCATGAGGCAGAGAAGAACGTGTTGCCTGGCATATTCTTGAAGGAGGGCAAAAGCCTCACTTATAGCATTCTGAACACTGGGTTGTTGAAAGGGAATGAAGTAAGCGGCCAGAAAAGTAAGGAGAAATATCAAGAAAATCCATCTGTCTTTCATTCAGGCATCTCTCTGCTTGTTCCGCTTTATTAATGATATTAATATCATATGAACATATATTCATATTGCTTTATATGATGTTTGTCAAGTCTTTTTTTTGAATTTATTTGCCGGAGAGACTAATTTAAGGATGGAATAGAAATAAAACTATTAATGAAGAAAGACTATTTTACACATATTTCTTCATTCGTATATTCTCTTTAAGGCATATTTCCAGATTTTTCTTGTCTTCTTCGAATTCCTCTGAATCAGAGAAAGTTTCTTTTAATATCTTTTCAAATAATGCTTTTAGATTCTTTCTTGTTTTTTTGGAGATCCTATAATTTGTCCATTTCCCCTCCCTGATATCCTCCACTAAATCCGCATCTCTTAGAACTCGAAGCTGATGAGATATTCGTGACTGCTCCATTTTTAAAGTGAAGACAAGTTCACACACGCACAGCTCTCTTTGCAAAAGGAGCATAAGAATACGTAAGCGAGTTGAATCAGAAAGTGCCTTGAAAACTTTTACAGATTGTCTCATAAATATCTATGATCATATTGTCATACATTTAAAATTTTTACAAGATAGAACTGTAAAGTTGGAGCCATTTTTTTTTAAGATTTTTTCAATAGATGTGAATCGAGAGTAATTGTTAGCATTATAGGGTTGTGATATAATTTCAATCCAGCAAGAGCAGCATGATGACACGGTCTGAAGGAAATTGCGTATAATATAATTGCTAAGTCATTGTTTCTAAAGTGCCGGGGTGGCGGAATTGGTAGACGCAAGGGACTTAAAATTCCTCGCAGGGTAACCTGTGTGCCGGTTCGAGTCCGGCCCTCGGCACTCCTGTTGTCCTAAAGTTTCCCCTGTTTTTCCCCGGTTTTTCTAATGTTTTTCAGAGGAGGGAAGAGTTTCTACTCTCGTCAAAAGAATATTTTCCTTTTATCAAACGAAAATGTATTATTCAGTATGAGGAGAGGACTCTTAGAGAAGGAGGGATTAATGCAAGGCTTAATAAAATGTCCAGATTGTGGGAGCTACAATATAGAAGAAATATCACATAAGGCAACTGATAGAACAGGAGAATCCCCTGCGGAACATCCAGAAGAGGCAGAACATATTAAATATGAATGTCTTGATTGTGGACTCCAATTTTATGAAGACAATTTAAGAGAGTAGTTCATAAAATTTTGTGCTGAGAAAAAATATTGAAGCGAATGAAAGTTGGACGAACATTCGCTTTCTTTTCAGAAAAAATGTTTGAAGACAGAAGGGACGCGGGCAAGAAACTCGCGCAGGCTCTAAAAAAATACAAAGAAAAGGATGTCATTGTTCTGGCAATACCAAAGGGCGGGGTAGAAGTAGGCTACCAGGTGGCCAAATATCTCCAGGCGGATTTCAGCCTGATCGTCACCAGAAAACTTCCTTTCCCAGATAATCCAGAATCAGGCTTCGGTGCCCTAGCAGAGGACGGGAGCACTTTTATTTATGAACAATTTGCCTTTTTTTATCCAGAACAAACCGTCCGGAAAATTATCGATGAACAAAAGAGAGAAATTAAAAGAAGAATCGATGTCTTAAGAAAAGGACACTCTTTGCCTGTAATCAAAGGTAAAACAGTCATTTTGATCGATGATGGTATCGCCATGGGATCAACCATGAGGGCTTCCATCAAGTTGTGTCAAAACAGGGGCGCAAAGAAAATAGTGGTGGCCTCGCCTGTGGCAGGAAGAGAAGTTGCCGGAGAAATCGGCAGAATGGTTGATGAGGTTGTCATTCTGGAAAAACCCGTTTTTTTCAGAGCGGTCGCTCAGGTCTACAGGAATTGGTATGATGTCTCAGACCAGGAAGTCATGGAGATATTGGAGAAGTGGGAGAAAGAACGGCGAGCTTAAAACAGATTAAAATCTCAAGGTAAAGATTGTTTCTGCATTCGGTTCAGAATGGACAGCTATGGATCCATGGTGCAAGCGCATAATCTGACGGGATAAGCTGAGTCCGATACCAGAACCCCCTTCTTTAGTGGAGAAAAAGGGAATAAAGATCTTCTCCATGTTTTCCTTGGGAATTCCAGGCCCGTTATCTTTGACCTGGATCATAATCCTTCCTCTCCCATCCAAGCCGGCCTCTAAATCTATCTTTGCCTCTTTCCGTCTATCTACCGCGTGGAGGGAATTGAGGAGAAGGTTGATGAGCACCTGTTCGATGAGCTCGGGGTCAGCGGTTAATTCTAGGCTCTGTGGATCTATCCGGGATTCAAAGCGAATGCCCTTATCTTTGATGCTGGCCTGCATGAGCTTTTCCACACGGGAAAAGAGCTCTCTCACCGGGAAAATCTGAAAATTGGGTTTTTGGACCAGGGTCAGATTTCTGTAGGCATCCACAAAGTGGAGCAAACCCTGGCTTCGCTTCTGAATTGTCTGAGAGGCATGATGGATATCATTGAATGATTCGGAATCGATTTTCTCGCCTGAAGCCTGTATGGAATAGCTATCCTTTATCAGGTCGTTGATGGTGGAAGCCAGAGAGGCGATAGGTGTTATCGAGTTCATGATCTCATGGGTGAGAACCCTGATGAGCTTCTGCCAGGCCTCGATTTCTCTCTCTTCCAATTCGCTGTGAATATTCTGGATGGAAACCAAAGAATACTTTTGTCCCCGAAGCTTAAACTCAGCCGAATAAAGAGCCAAATGCAGTAATTCGTTTTCATCTTCGACCTTAACCAATGCCCTTTCCCTTGACTTGAGCTTAAAAAGGGTTTCCACCAGAGGTTTGCTCAATGATTGTAGAGATTTTATATTCTTGAGTTGGGCGGTTCTCAATAAGCGTTTTGCGGCTGTATTGATGAGCTCCACATCACCGTTTGGCTGGAAGGCAATCAGGCCGATGCCCACGTGCTGAACCACGGTTTGTAAGTATCGGTAATGTTCTTCTTTCTCAGCCCTGGTTTTGCGGAAGGCATTCATGACGTCGGTAAGAGCTTTTTTGAGTGCAGTAAAAGATGATCCGCGGCCGTCATCTTTGAATGTCTGGGAGAAATCGCTGTATTTGATGGACTCGAGAAAGCGGGTCAGTTCCCTGTTTGTTTTTTGCACATAATTGATGAGTGAGTAGATTTGGTAGATGATGAAGAAGCCGATGATAACCAGGGCAGCATAAATGTTTGTTCGGAAGAGGAAATAAGAGAAAGCACAGAAGGTTGCTCCAAGAAGGAGAACACGGATTGTGCAATTGATGCGAAACTTCTTAAAGACCATATTTTCCTAATCTTCGATACAGAGAAGCTCGCGACAGCCCCAGCTCTTTGGCAGCATGGGTGATATTCCCCCCATATTTGCTTATAGCTTTATGGATGATGATTTTTTCGATATCTTCAAGATTATAATCCTCGAACACCAGAGCATCTCCTTTTGCTTCGGGAGCAGGGAAGAAGAAATCAGAGGGTTGCAAGACCTGGGAATCGCTCATGATGATGGCCCGTTCTATGGCATGCTGCAGCTCTCTGACATTACCCGGCCAATGATATTTTTCCAGCCTCTTCATAGTTGCCGGGCTCAGCCTCATGATTGGCTTGCTGTATTTTTTGCAATAGATCTTGAGGAAATGTTCTGCCAGAAGAGGGATATCTTCGATGCGATCACGTAAGGGGGGGATGCGAAGCTCCACGGTGTTAATCCGGTAGAGGAGATCCTGGCGGAACCTGTTTGCGATAATCATTTCATGGATGGGCATATTGGTTGCACAGACAAGACGGACATTGATGGTGATGGGTTTGTTGGAGCCGAGCCGGGTGACCGTGCGGCTTTCCAGAACAGTCAGGAGTTTGGCTTGAAGAGGCAAGGACAGATTGCAGATTTCATCCAGAAATAGCGTTCCTCCAGAGGCAATCTCGAAGCGGCCGGCCCGATCTTCTCTGGCGTCGGTAAATGCGCCCTTGACATGGCCGAAAAGTTCGCTCTCAAAAAGAGTCTCACTCACAGCTCCCATATCTACGCTGATAAAGACTTCTTCAGCCCGATCGGATTGGCGGTGGAGTTCGCGGGCAACCAACTCTTTTCCTGTGCCATTCTCTCCCAGGATGAGCACATTGACATCCGTTTTGGCCACTTTCTGGATGACAGCGAACACCGCCTGCATGGCGGGGCTTTGGCCTATGAAATCGTGAAATGGTTGATCAAGATCAGCACTTAATTGTTTCTGTCTGGAACGCAGGCTATCGGCTTCCCTTCGTGATTTCCGCAGATTCATGGCAGAGGTCAGGGTGGCTACAAGCCGTTCGTTCTGCCATGGTTTGAGGATGAAATCAGTGGCGCCTTCTTTAACGGCACGAACAGCCATTTCCACATCACCAAAGGCAGTGATCAGAACCACAACAACAGAGGGGTCGATTTCGAAAATTCTATTCAGCCAATCAAAGCCTTCTTGACCACTGGTAGCCCCTTTGGCGAAATTCATATCCAGAAAAATGACATCATAAGAGTCATTTTTAAGAAGAGAGGGGATGACTTCCGGCGATTTTTCCGTACGAACCTGAGAGACATGTTTTTTAAGAACAAGACGGGCTGCCTGAAGAATATCTTCATCATCATCGATGATGAGGATTTTTCCTGTCTTTTTATTCATCAGCTTTTCCTCCGGTTGTCTTTTATTTTCGCGAACTCACTTTCCTGTGTATTGTCATATTATAATTACGGTTGAACTTACCTGTAGGTTGCCCTCTATCCATTATAGCAAAAAATATCAGGGGAAATCATTTATGCAAGAAATGTGCCTTTTAGATGAATACTTGTTTTATCTAATCCTCATTCGCTGAATCGATGAAATCATCTGGAAGCTGTTCGGAAATGAACACCGGATGTCATGCAGGCGAACACTTTTTTTTGGTTTTCCTGCACTTGTTTGCCTTTTGACTGCGTAGAATATTATGCTGGCACATTTATTGCACATAAAGAGATTTGAGAAGGCGATTCCAAAATGATTATAGAAAGATGGAAATATTCGAGCGATATTGAAAGACAGGAGGATCATCCATAAGGAGTAAGAGAATGGGAATGGATCGTAAAATTGAGAAAAAGAAGTGGCCGCCGAAGAGGATTGCGGCGTTTGCCGCAGTGGGATTATTTATCGTGGCGGTGATTTATATATTTGTCTTTGGGGTCAGTAAATCATCATTGAATGTTCGGGCTGAACGGCTGACTGTATCCACGGTGACCGAAGGTCCATTTCAGGAGTTTATTCCTGTCATGGGGAATGTTCTGCCTATTGTTACCCATTATTTAGATGCGTCCGAAGGGGGAATAGTCGAGGAGATCCATTTAGAGGCCGGTAGTTTTGTCAAGAAGGGAGATAAAATCCTGAAACTGGCTAACACCAATCTTTTGATAAACAGTATGTGGCGCGAGGCTGAGCTGTTCCAACAGATAAACAACCTGCGCAACACCCGTCTCGATATGGAGAGATACCGGTTGCAATTGAGCCAGGAGCTGGCCAGTATCGAGAATGAGCTCCAGCAGCAGAAAAGAGTCTACGAGCGTTACCAAGAGCTGGCCAAGGATAACCTGGTCTCCAAGCATGAGTTCGAGCTGGCCAAAGATCAGTATGAGTATCTGCTGAAGAAAAAAGATTTGACCGTAGAGGGTCAGAAGAAAGACCTGGAATTCAGAGAGAGCCAGATAGAAGCATTAGAGGCCCAGGTCAACCGCATGCAGAATAACCTTGAAATCATTAAAGGAAGGCTTGATAATCTCACCATCAAGGCGCCGGTTTCTGGTCACCTGACCTCATTGAATGCTGACATCGGACAGTCCAAATCAGCAGGAGAACGTCTGGGGCAGATCGACGTTTTGGAGGGCTTCAAGGTGAGGGCCGCCATAGATGAACATTACATTGCCCGAATTGAGTTGGGAAGAACCGGGGAGTTTGAGTTTACCGGAAAGACTTTCAAGCTGGTGGTCAAAAGAATATATCCTGAGGTGAGAGAGGGCCGTTTCGAGGTGGACATGGAATTTGTCGACCATGAGCCTCAGGGAATCACCCGTGGCCAAACGCTGCATATTCGGTTGGAATTAGGTGACGTATCCGAAGCCGTTCTCCTGCCGAGGGGAGGCTTTTACCAGACAACAGGAGGAAATTGGGTTTTCGTGGTCAATGAGTCTGAAAAGGTGGCCACTAAAAGAAGGATAAAACTGGGACGGCAAAATCCCCAGGTTTTTGAGGTGCTCGAAGGCTTGAATCCTGGTGAGAAAGTCATCACATCTTCCTATGAAAGCTTTGGAAATATGGATAGGCTTGTTTTGAAGTAAACCTTAGACACAGATAGAGCGTCTTATAAGAATAAGAGGCTTTAGTTTCGAATAGATGAATATCAAAAGGAAGGCTTAATCAAGGAGGAAAAGCATGATAAAGACCAAGAACCTTAAAAAGGTTTACACCACAGAAGAAGTCGAAACAACAGCGTTGAATAACATCAACCTGGAGATTCAAGAGGGAGAGTATGTGGCTATCATGGGACCGTCAGGTTGTGGGAAATCGACACTTCTCAATATTCTGGGAATGATTGATAAACCCTCCAGTGGCGATTATTTGTTTCTCAGCGAGGAAGTCAGCAGGTATTCTGAAAGGCGCCGGGCAGGCCTTCGGAAGTCGAATATCGGGTTTGTATTCCAGAGTTTCAACCTTATAGATGAGCTGACAGTCTTCGAGAATGTTGAGCTTCCGCTTCTCTATCTTGGTTACTCATCCTCAGAGAGGAAGAGGAGAGTAAATGAAGTCCTAGAGCAGATGGAGATCATAGCCCGTAGAAATCATTTCCCTCAGCAGCTCTCTGGGGGTCAGCAGCAGCGGGTAGCTGTAGCCAGAGCGATTGTGGCCCGGCCAAAATTGATACTGGCTGATGAGCCAACAGGAAACCTGGATTCGGCCCATGGTGAGGAAGTAATGAAGCTCATCGGGGAACTCCATGAGTCAGGCACCACAGTGGTCATAGTTACTCACTCACCAGCCTATGCTGAATACAGCCATCGTATCATCCATCTCTTTGACGGGCATATCGTTTCCGAAAACATCCAGAAGGAATTTAAGATCTAAAAATCAAAGAGAGACTGTGGCCAATCTTCTCATTTATGTTCGCTTATGTA
>Ga0315551_10000998_pt1 | contig 22000 bp, 22 predicted proteins | sample SalMarSW160290MG_FD_203678 | JGI IMG/M metagenome (GOLD analysis project Ga0315551, IMG submission 203678) | Salt marsh sediment microbial communities from the Plum Island Ecosystem LTER, Massachusetts, United States - Salt Marsh Sediment SW1602-90 ...
CGGTGGTCGCCGTATCATTACGCCAGCGGTCGACGGTAGGGTAAAGGTCATAGTGGGTAATACTGCCGTCGGTAATAAGCCCGATATCAAAACTCGTGCCTCCGGTATCACAGAAGACGATGTCCGGCAGGCCGATGCCGGTGCAGAGATGGGCGGCGCCGCATAGCCCGCTGACCGGACTGGCGCCATAGGTGGCAATTGCCTTGGTCCTGGCCACCTTAGCAGCCCCGCCGACATTATCGCAGAGCAATAGCGGCTTCTTGTATCCACGGTCCAGCAGGTCGCTGCACAGGGCTGATATTTGCTCCACAAAACCGATGTGTATATAGGCGTTTACTATGGCCGTCATGGTTCTTACGTATTCGCCTTCTTTGGGTGAAATCTCGGAAGAAAGTATAATAGGCATATTGCCCAGGTAAACCTCCGGGTATTCGTCCTCAATAATGCTTCTTATTTGCTTCTCATGCTCCGGATTGATAAATGACCACAGGAGATTGACCACAAAACCCCGTACCCCCTGGTCTACCAGGTATCTAAGCTGCTCCAGAACATCCTCCCTTACCAGCGGCATGACTATGTTACCGGCATAGTCGGTTCGCTCTCTGACGCCCACGACCAGGTTGCGGGGGATAAGGGGCACCGGCTTATCAATCGACGTAACATCCTGAACATCGGCAGAAGGCAGGCCGTCAGCCCATTGTCTCCCCCTCCCGATGAATATCGTATCCTCAAAGCCGCGCGTGGTAATCAGTCCCAGTTTGGGCCCGGTATGCTCAATGAGTATATTGGTGCCGATGGTCGTGGCATACTTGATAACATCCGTATCCGCCAGGAACTCTTCCAGTGTCCGGTTATCTTTTTCAGCACACTCTTCGAGTCCCCTGACAAAACCGACACCAAGTTCGTAGGCGGTAGTCGGTACCTTGGTGGTCAGGTATTTATCTCCTTTGGCCACAAAGAAGTCCATGAATGTGCCGCCAACGTCAACGTTAACGATGTATCCCATCCTTTTTCCTCCTGCGTTCTTTTTATGCACTCCGTATTTTAGCTATCAACTCGTGGAGAGTTTCCGGGGACATATCATAAGGCACATCTCCATCACTGACGTAAAAAAAACCCGCCGGATTATGCTGGCTCACGTACCGGTTAATGACGTCAAATTGCTCCCACAATCTGGAAGTGTCCTGCAACGGTAATGGCAGACCGAAAGAAACCTTCAGCGAGTCCGAGAGTTGATGCAGCTGCGCCAGGTCGTCCCCGTTCAGTTTCCTGCCGAGAAGGATTATCCCGCCCGGTGTTATTATCCGGTGCAAATCGTTGATTGATTCCATCGCGGTGTCTCTCACGATAAGCACCGGCGAGCCGTTATAATGCTTGATGAGGTTAAATAATGTAGTGTAAACATCCGCGTATAGTTTTTCATGTGACATGAGTTCATTAACGTAGCCTGCGCCGGTGAGGTCTTCCCGGAAGAAAACGGCGTCAACCCGCAACTCGCCCAATTTCATCGCCAGCTTTTTCAATAAGTCGCCGATAATTGGAACCGCTTCTTCAATACCTTCATCCTTATCACCCGTTAAGGTCTTTACCAGGGAAACGGGCCCGGTAACCGTGCCGATAACGGCGACTTCTTTGCCCTTTGATATGACGGTGCGACTGGTAGCTTCGAGTAGAACCTGAATTCGGTGGCTATCTTCGGGATTGACCTGCCGCAGTTTAAACCGGCTGCAGTCTGCCACTTCCGGAGGGGCATAATCATCGGGCCACGCCGCTTCACAGCCGAAGAGTTCGGCCTCGATGGTGGCATCGAAGTGATTTACGATGCCGTCATATTTAAACAATTCCCAGGCTTCCTCCAGCGAATGAGAATAGTAAGTGGCGTCGGACACCATATCCTGAAGCGGGAGCTGCCCTATCTTGGCGGCAAACCCGTAAACAAAAGGAATAAATACCGGTTTTTCCCGGTTCATCAATTTTATGGTATTTCTGAAGGCTGTTTTTGAATTCATTTCTTTTGTTCGGCAACCCTTTCCTTCAGGTTATCAATATCGAGTTCTATATCCGTAACAATCGGATGACCCGGCGGCAGGTACTGGATTGATATTATAGCTGCGCATTTAGGGCAATAGAACTCTATCACTCTCATGAAGTCCGGGTCCGGAGCGTAGGAAATCGCCGCGGAGTCCTGCTCTATCGGGAATCCCGGTCCGTATATTTCTTCAGCCGGCCTTTCGTAGACGAGGCATCCCTTGAGATATGATTCCCTGGCAGGGTGTATTTCTGCATGGCAGCGACTGCAACACCACATCTCCGTGTCCAGGTCGATTTCCAGAGTTTCTGTAATGCGCTTCCTGGTCATAGCTAAACCTCCTCTAAAACACCCTGTGAATATTTGCCGATATAGTATGATTTGCCGGCCGGTATGATATACGTCGTGTCTTTGGCTTCAACAACCGCCGGGCCGATAACTCTGTTACCGGGTACCAGCAGCTCCCTATCGTAGATGGGGGTCTTAAGATAACCGACCCTGGTTGACCAGTAGATGTCCCGTTCTCCCCTCGACGCCCCGCTCGGGTCCTCATCGGTCGTCTGGCTGGAAGTCAGTTCATAGTGGGGCATCGGCACAACGGCATTCAGGATAATGGTGGAGATGGCAATCCTGGCCTTGCCGGGCGCGCCCGCTTTAGTGAATTGAGCACAGAGTTGTTTCACCTCTTCTTCGGACTCCACCTGTAACTTTGCCGACCTGACATTGTAATCCGCCAGGTCGCCGTCCCCGATAAGCTCCAGGTAATAATCCGCGTTACCGGTAGAGAAACCCTCTCCCTCGATATCTCTCCCGGCTGCACTCGCCAGTTGTGCTACAGCCTCATTGAGTTTCTTGAAGTCCTGTAAGTAATTAACGCCATCAAAAAGTGTGAGCGGTAGATATTTTGAATAACGATGAAGCAGGTCTGTTGTCAAAAAGCCAAAAGCGCAAAAGGTCGAGGCATAGGGACTCGTTAGAATTTGCCCGAATTTCAAACCGTTGGTAAAGCCGGCATACCGGGTCGGGCCGCCGCCGCCGTAAGCCACCAGGGCAAAATCACTCAAGTTATTTTTCTCCAGTCCTTTATCTTTCAGGAACCGGATCAGTTCTTTCTGGATATTATTTTCAGTCGTTTCCTTGATAAGACAGGCTGCTTCCTCCACGGTAATTTTCAAGGGGTCGGCAATTCTCCTCTTAACGGCGGCAATGGCTTTATCTTTGTTCAGCTTGACCTTACCGCCGAGGAAATTATTGGGGTCGATGAATCCCAGCGTTACGTCGGCATCCGTGACGGTCGCCTCCATCCCTCCGCGGTCAAAGCAGGCCGGACCGGGACTGGCGCCGGCGCTCCGGGGGCCGACATCTATCCCTCCGGAAATATTTGTCTTAATAATGGAGCAGCCGCCTATACCCGCCGAGTAGGTAACAATCATGGGAACGCTTACCGGAAGCCCGGAAATGATAGGGGTTAAAGTGTAGTTATGGGTGCCTCCGCGAATTATGCCGATGTCCAGACTGGTCCCGCCCACATCGACGGCGATTACCTCGGTGAAGCCGTGAGCCTTGCCTACCAGACCGGCCCCGAACACGCCCAGAACAGGGCCGGATGAATAGGTATCAATAGCTCTCGTTTTGGCAACCCTGGCAACGCCTCCGTGAGAGTGCCCTAACATCAAAGGCCGTGAATAAAGATTTGCTCTAAGGTCGTCCTCCGCACGGTAAAGATACCGCACCATGGCATCGTGAATGTACCCGTTTATCACGGCCGCGTTGGTGCGGGAAAAGGCATCCGGCTGGTCTGATATGTCAGAGGCCAGCAGGACTCTGATGCTCCCCAAAAAATAGCTGGGAGACTGTTCTTTTATTATCGCCCTCACCTGCTCCTCATGTGCCGGATTTACGTGTGAGTTGTTCAGACTTACGACGATGGCGCGGGCGCCCATATCAATTAAATTCTGCATTTTGATGACAAGGTCTCCGGTATCTACGGGCTTTTTTACTTTACCGCTGTTATCAATTTCCTCAATTACCTCGTCGATCATGCCCCTGTCTATGAAGGAAAATATCTGCTCCGCTGCACTCGTATCACGGGAATATAATGAGTCTTTGAATCCCTGACTCACCAGTAGCCCGATTTTTGCGCCGGTTTTTTGAATTATCGTATTGACGCTTACCGTGGTTGAATACCTTACAATATCGGTCTCCGCCAGCATTTCCTGTACTGAAACCCCGAACTGCTGGGCGCCTTCTCTTATGCAGTCTGCCAGGCAGACTGTCAGGTCGTGGGGTGTTGTTAAAACTTTAACTGTTCTAAGGTCTCCGTTACGGGTAAAAAAACCGTCTGTAAATGTGCCCCCGGTATCAACGCCGATCATGAAAGACATTCTTGCTCCTCCAGCTGATTAATGACTTAAAAATTCGAGCTACTTGATTAACACTTTTATATCATACAATTAAAAGTAGTGTCAAGTGTTACAATCACATATATTATATCATTGATTATGTACTTGATATTTGTTAAAATACTTCAAAATACGCAGGTATTTTTTATTAAGGAGATATTGTGAAAGTTAATTCACAGAGGCTGAACTCCTTGGCCAGGCGTCTTAGAGTCCAGGCTAACGATTTAAAATTTGATAACTTCCTCTCATTTATATACACGTTCGAGATAGTTAACAAATATCTGGATAATGAGTTGAGGAAGTCCGGTCTTAACCGGACGCAAATGAGCATCCTGCATATCCTGATAGCGCGCGGCGGTACCCTGACACCGACCGAGTTGAGTCGCCGTATAACGCGCTCCAAACATGCTACCACCAGGGCAGTTGACAGCCTTGAGATACTGGGACTGACCAGGAGCGCCAGTACCAGACGCGACCGCAGGCTTAGAAGGGTAACCATCACCGAAAAAGGTCTGGATCTCGTGGAGCAAACCATGTCTCTACGGCACAATATTGGCTCACAGGCCATGCAGTGTCTCAATCAGGAAGAGGCAGAGGCATTTCAAACCATTTTAAGGGGATTCAGGAAACACGTCCTTCAGCTTATGGAAGAAAACCAGTCTTTATAGTAATCATCTTCCGTAGCTTAGCACCATACCGTTAGGTGAGTCGAGGTTTGTCACAGGTTACGCATCAAGTACGAATACGCGAGGTATCTGCTAAAGGCTCCACCAGTTTACGGTAGTATTCCGGTCGGCGGTCTCTTACAATATCAGTCTCCAACTCGCCCGGTATTATCACCTGGTGTTTCCCCCGGGCCAGTGCCGGAGTAATTTCAGCATGAAGGATATCTTCACCATAGGGTTTGCCTTCGGCCAGCAGGGCGCCCGTACAATCATAAATCCTGCTTCTCCCGAAGAACCTGATGCCGCGCTCCTCGCCGACGCGATTGACGGCAATATGATGGACCCGGTTCTCGCGGGTTCTGGTTGGAAGAACGTGTTCGGGAATTACTTCGATACCTTCGGGCCAGTTGGTTATGGTGACAATCACTTCAGCCCCCAGCAGTGCTAATACGCGGGAGTGCTCGGGGAAATCCAGGTCGTAACAGATACCCAGGCCGATACTGCCTATATCGGTGTGGTAAACTTCCAGGGGCATGTCGCCGTGGTTGAGGAAACGGTCGATGCCGATATAGGGAAGATGAAGCTTGCGATACTTGCCAATCAGTCCGGACGGACCAATGAATGCCGAGGTATTATAGTACCTGCCTTCGTCCTTCTCCAGCAGACCGATGACGACGTGCAGGTTCAGCTTACGACAGGAATCCATGATTTTCTCCGTACTTGGCCCCGGAACTGTCTCGGTTACCGGAATAGCCTCTTCCAGGCTGGAAAAAACGTAGCCGCTCAACGCTGCCTCGGGGAACACCACCAGTTGAGTACCCTCTCGCGCGGCGGTCTCCATCAGTTCGAGGCTGCGTGTAAGATTTCGCTCCTTGTCCAGGATAACCGGCTCCATTTGCATACCGGCAATTGTTATCGTATCGCCCATATTGATAAACCCCCGAAATACGTTATTAAATCAACTTGACTATAATCCTCAAGATTTGCGTTGTCAATCTCATGATAATCAATCAACTAGATGATGGATTTTAGTCACGTAAGGGTTTTGGCGGGACACGGGAGTTCTGTGCTAAAATTGGGCCGGGCAATGAAAATAAGAAAGGTGAGATTCGGGAATGAAAGTAAAAGTAAGAGAAAAATATCAGGGTTTATCCCGCCAGGCATTACTGGATAAAGCGCACGAACTGGGCACTAATTATGAGAAATATTCGACCGGTTGCTCACAGTCCACAGTAGCGGCGTTACACGATATTCTTGGCTTTGACGACTCTCTGGTTAGAGCCGCGAGTTCATGCTGCGCCGGTCAGGCCGCTCAAGTGGTGGGAACATGCGGGGGGCTGATTGGGGGAACGCTCGTTCTGGACTATTACTTCGGTCGCCCGGTAGAAAAGATGTCGGACAAAGAGCTCAACCAGGATGACGTAGATGTGCTGCTTAACGCGATGGGCATAGCTAAATTACTCTATGATAAGTATGTTGAAGAGTATGGAACCATTATTTGCCCGCATATTCAGACACAGCTTTTTGGGCGCCACTTCTACCTGTGGGACGAAGAGGAACTGGCGATTTTTGAAGAGGCAGGGGGACATTCGGATCCCGGGAAATGTGTTAATATCGTAGGTAATGCGGTGCGCTGGACCCTGGAGATACTGATTGACCAGGGTGCTGTTGAGCTATAGCCCACGGCATACGCATATCCTGCCGGGTATTCACAGCGGACTGCTTTCTAGCTATAGTATTTCAGGCGATTTTCAGCTCTAGGCCAGTTTAGCTCCCGGGTTGGGCATCCTGGCCATTGTCTGCCTCCCTCATTACTGATAATTTTTCAGCATTGATAGTAGTACTTGTGCCAGGGGCTGTCAAGGAAGGCGGGCATAGCAGATATAGATGTGATTATGGAGGGAGATGGCTGGCGAGCCAGGATTCGAACCTGGGTCAGAGGAGCCAAAGTCCCCTGTGCTACCGCTGCACTACTCGCCATCCTTACACACGGATTATAGCATTTAGGCGTGATGGTGGCAATGCCCGGTTTTGCTGGCAGACGCAGGGCTATGCTATTATTCATTATAATACACGGCACGGGTAATGTATGAGTCCTTTACGCAGATTATTCTGGGGCATCTTCTGGCTGGCGGGCGTTACTATCGTCGGCGTAATCGGCTACGAGATTATCGAAGGCTGGAATTTCCTGGATTCCATCTACATGACGGTCACCACCATTACCACCGTGGGCTACAGTGAAGTCCATCCCCTTTCCGACGGGGGGCGGATTTTCAGTATTTTCCTGATGGTAGGAGGCGTGGGGGGGGCGCTGTACGCATTGAGCGGCATCGTCGGATATATTGTAGAAGGTAATATCGGCACCGTATGGGAGAGGCGTAAAATGCAAAATAAAATTAACAATCTCAAAGGACATTTCATTCTCTGCGGATTCGGCAGGGTCGGCGAGGAAATCGCCCGCGCCTTTAAAGAAGAAGTCCCTTTCATCGTTATCGATAACCGCCCGGAATGCATCGCCAGACTGGAAAAATCAGATTATATTTATCTGGAGGGCGATGCTACCCGGGATGATGTTCTGAAAAGCGCCGGGATAGAACGCGCCCGCGGGCTGATTGCCGCCGTCGGCTCGGATACTGACAATACCTATATTGCGCTGTCGGCCCGGGGACTGCGCCCCGATATATATATCGAAGCCCGTGCGTCCAGCACGGAGGCCGTGACCAAGCTGGAGAGGTCCGGGGCCAACCGCGTTATCCTGCCTCACGCCATCGGGGGGAACCGTATGGCCATGCTGGCCCTGCGCCCGGCGGTCGTTGATTTTATCGATAATGTTATCTACAGTCGTGGCCATGAGATGCGCCTGGAGAACGTGGATATTACAGAAAATTCAAAACTCCTTGATTTATCGATTAAGGATGTACGTGATAAAACGCATGTTGCCGTCCTGGCTGTGCAGAAGAAAGGGCATACACTGATGCCTAATCCCACCGGCGAAGAAGCCGTCGAAGTGGGAGACAAACTGATTGTCATCGGAACCAAAGTGCAGTTGAGTTCTCTGGAGGAGGCGCTTTAGAACCGGGGAAACGTTTGGTATGCTCCTGGTAATATTTATTGAGAAATTCTCTCTTTCAACATGCCCAACCTCATAGAAAAACATAAAACTCCGCAACCATCGCAGTATTGTGAGATGATGGTTACGGAGTACTGTTTCAAACAATTAACTTCTTGACGTTTTTCCAGCTATTTTTGCGCGGTTGCCGCTTTTTCTCTGCCGTGCAGAGACTCTATCTGCGCCTTCCATTTGCGGGCTTTATCCGTCATAAACCGTCTCGTCGGCTGCCTTTCGGTGCTGATGAGCATTGAATTGATATTTCCCCAGGGCACGAAGAGGCTCTCCGTGTAACCTCCCAGCATATCCAGCTTATCGTCCCAGTGTACCAGATTAATGAGGATGCCGTGTTCGTCAACAACTTCAACCATTCCTATATAGCAATTGTCCGGCGCGGTCCCCGGCATAAGGTTTACCGCAACGCAGTAGCCCGGTTGTATCGCCTGTATTTTCGCCATATTTCTTACCTCCGCTTTCTAGGCTATCGTAGCCTATTTATATAATTATTTAACATTCTTGTCAATAGCGCTTTCAGGATATTTACCCGTGGAGGTCGGTAATTGGGGGCCGCAGGGCAGGGATTTATTATTATTTCCTTATTATTCTTTATGAATTATTAAGGAGAAGTTTATCCAACATTTATGGATTTTATGTCTGTTTTTATGGTCGGCTGGTAAGCTTGATGAGGATAAAGAAGGGGATTTGCAAAGAAATCAGCGTTCCCCGGGGCACAGGTTATCCGATGGGGGAGGTAAGATAAATGGAGAACTTCGTTCTCGCCGGAAAAGCTAAAACTGTTTTTCGCCTCATCGAACTGAAAGCGAAGAGGGAAGAGCTTGCCAGGCGCGGTAAGAAGCGGAATTTCAAAAACAAGAAGTAATAAATTCCGGTTATAACCCGTCTATTGTTTTTTAAACCTGGCTTTCAGGGCTTCAATTTCCTGCTGTTTTTCAAATTCTTCCTGACTCAACGGTTCACAGGACTTAAGCACGTTATTCTCTATCACGATAGTAAATAACTCGTGGCATTTCCAGCACCGGCGCGGGCCTTCGTAATTATCCTCCACTAAGGAGAGTTTGGTCTCCGCATCGCATTTGGGACATTTCAGGGTAATCATATTCGGTAAAATCTCCTTTTATATATTATATCATTGTTCATCCGGTCAGGGCAGGGGGAAGAACTGGCTGAATAATAAGAATATTACGGGGATGGATACCGCAGAAACAGCGAAGCTCGATAAGATGAACTGGTTGGATATTGACTTATTGCCGCCGGCGCGCTCGGTAACTATCGGCGTGCCGGTAATGGGCGGCACGGCGGCCTGAAGGATGAAGATAAGCGCCAGGCTGTAGGCAGGTTTGAGAAGGATAAGCAGACCCATGACTACCAGGGGGAAAACGAAATTCTTGATGATGACGAATTTTATTATCTCCCCGTAGTAGAATTTCCCCTTCTGCCTGATATCGAGGTAAAGACTGCCGCCCAGAATGATCAGGATAAGCGGCAGAGCCATGCCTCCTAATATTTGCAGGATAGACTGTACGAAGTCCGGCAGGTAGTCCCTGGCGTTAACAAGCTGAACGACGATTGCCAGCAGCGTGGCGATGAGGATGGGATTAAGAATACGGCTCCACCGTATTTTCTCCTGGCTCTTTTTCCTGAAAAATAGCTGGTAGGCGCTGAAAAAGAGAACAGGGTGGAAAATAATGAAGATATAGAGCTGCGTTATATAAGGCGAATCCGTGCCGAAGATGCCGCCGATAATGATAAGCGGCATGAAAAGCCCGTTCTGGAAAAAAAGGTTAAGGGCGAACTCGCCGCGGGTTTCTTTGGTAGATAGAAACATGGTAATGAGTGTCAGGACCAGGGAAACGGCGGCAAAGGCAAACCACCATAACGGCAGCTGCCACCAGTCGGGGAGCTCTTCCGGGGAGAAATTGACGATGATGCTGGCGAAGACCATGCAGGGTAGGGCGATATCTATGGCGAGCCGACTTAGCAGGCTCAATACGTTCTCCGGTATAATGCCCCGCCGGGTTATCCAGAATCCGATAAGGCCTATGCCCAGGAGCACCAGCACCGATTCCAGGACGACGATAAAAATATCCATCTATACCTGTAATTCTATAATAATTGGTGGAAATTTGAAACGTTGTGAGGAGACTAATTTTTTTAAGTGCCGAAGGTCGGACTCGAACCGACACGAGGGTTGCCCCTCAACAGTTTTTGAGACTGTCGCGTCTACCTATTCCGCCACTTCGGCACGGGCTATCCTATTCTAAGTGAAAAACGGGGCTTGTGCAAGGGTATGCCCATTGAATACGGTAGCTATTCTTGTTAAAATGACTGCAGGGCGGTTACGTTTTACTTCTTTACATAAAATAAGGCGTTTCCAGATGGAGTTCAGTCATGGCAGACAGGTATAACCCGCAGGAAATAGAAAAGAAGTGGCAGCAGAAGTGGGCCGGGGATAAGCTCTACGAGGTCAATGATAACGACCCCCGTCCCAAATATTACGCCCTTACCATGTTTCCCTACACCTCCGGCGACCTGCACATCGGCCACTGGTATAATAATGTGCCCATCGATGCCTATGCCCGCTATATGCGGATGCGGGGTTATAACGTCCTCCACCCGATGGGCTTCGACGCCTTCGGGCTGCCGGCGGAGAATGCCGCCATAAGGCGGGGTATCCACCCCTTTACCTGGACGATGCAGAACATAGAGAATATGCGGCGGCAGCTCAAGAGCATCGGCGCCGTTTACGATTGGAGTCGGGAGGTCATCACCTGCCTGCCGGACTATTATTTATGGACGCAGTGGTTTTTCCTGAAGCTCTACGAAGCCGGCCTGGCTTACCGCGCCAAGGCTCCGGTCAACTGGTGCCCCAACTGCCAGACGGTCCTGGCCAACGAACAGGTGGTAGGGGAGGACGTATGCGAACGCTGCGGTACCGCCGTCGTCAGACGCGACCTTGAGCAGTGGTTTTTCCGCATCACGAAATACGCCGATGAGCTGATGGAATTCGAAGGTGTAGACTGGCCGGAACGCATTAAGATAATGCAGCGTAACTGGATAGGCAGGAGCCAGGGCACGGAAATATCCTTCGGACTTGACCATCCCGGCGTTGACGAAAAAGAGATACGCGTATTTACCACCCGCCCGGATACCACTTACGGCGTGACTTTCATGGTGCTGGCGCCGGAGCACCCGCTGGTGATGAAACTGACCACCCACGATAAGAAAGCCGAGGTAGAGAACTATATTACAAGCTCGCGCCGCCAGAGCGAGATAGAGCGACTTTCCACGGAAAAAGAGAAGGACGGCGTCTTCACCGGGGCCTACTGCATCAATCGCCTTAACGGAAAGAAAGTGCCGATATGGATTGCCGACTACGTGCTTTTAAGCTACGGCACCGGGGCCGTCATGGCGGTGCCCGCCCACGACGAGCGCGACTTTGCCTTCGCAAATAAATACAACCTGCCGGTTCCGGTGGTGATAGCGCCGCTGGACTGGGATGGCGGTGAGATTGAGGCCGCCTACACCGGGCCGGGCACAATGGTTAATTCCGGTCAGTTCAGCGGCAATCAAGACGGTATCAACGCGGTATCCGAATACCTGGAGGAAAAGGGGTGGGGCAGGAGGACTGTCAGCTATAAAATACGCGATTGGCTGATATCCCGGCAGCGCTACTGGGGAGCCCCTATTCCCATGGTATTTTGCGATAAGTGCGGCATCGTACCTATCCCGGAGAAAGACCTGCCCGTTCTGCTGCCGGAGGATGCTGAATTCAAGCCTACCGGAGAATCGCCGCTGAAGTACAATGAAAAATTCGTGAATACCACCTGTCCGAAGTGCGGGAGTCCCGCTAAGCGTGAGACGGATACCATGGACACGTTCGCGTGCTCTTCGTGGTATTATCTCCGGTATTGCAGCCCGCGTAATGATGCCGCGGCCTTCGATGATAAAGAAGTCAAGATGTGGTGTCCGGTAGATTTTTATACCGGCGGCGCGGAACACGCCGTGATGCACCTGCTCTACGTTCGTTTCTTTACCAAGGCTATCCATGATATGGGGCTGGTAGATTTTAGTGAGCCGTTCAAGAAATTATTTAACCAGGGTACGATTATATTCGGCAAGCATAAGATGAGCAAGTCGAGAGGCAACGTGGTCAACCCCGATTACTATGTGGCTGAATTAGGGGCTGATACCGTACGTACCTATCTCATGTTCATCGGGCCCTGGGACCAGGGCGGCGAGTGGGACGATAGCGGCATCAGCGGCATGAGCCGCTGGATGAATAGAATCTGGAAATTGGCGTTGGATGGATACAGGTCTGCCGGCGCTCAAGGAGACGATGAGCTGGCCCGTATGACTCACCAGACTATAAAGAAGGTAACCGAGGATATCGAGAGAGTCCATTTTAATACCATGGTGGCGGCGCTCATGGAGTTCACCAATTACCTCCATAAGGTGAAAGAGGCGCGGACAGTCGATAAGGAAGCCTGGGAATCAGCCATAAAGACACTGCTCCTGCTCCTGGCGCCGACGGTACCGCATCTTGCCGAAGAACTCTGGAAACAGAAGGGCTATGAGTACAGCGTTCACAACCAGGCATGGCCGGAATGGGATAAAGCACTGGTGGCGCACGACGAATTTACGCTGGTCATACAGGTGAACGGCAAGCTTCGCGATAAAGTAACGGTGCCGGTCTCCATCGCGGAAGACGAAGCAAAAAAAATCGCCGCAGAGCAGGAAAAGGTAAAACCCTACCTGGAGGGCAGGGGAGTGGTTAAAGTTATCTATGTCCCGGGCAAGCTGGTCAATATAGTGGTGAAGTAGGGGGTAAGGTAGAAATATCATGAAAATAGCGTTTATCGGCGGGGGGAATATGGGGGAGGCGATTGTTGCGGCGGTTCTGGAGAAAAACCTGGCCGCGCCTGCAGATATCTGCGTCAGTGATATCAGCGGGTCGCGGCGTGAATATCTTGAGAAGCAATACGGCGTGGCGGTAGCGGCGAATAACCGGGAAGCCGTGGATGACAGGGATGTTATCGTGCTGGCGGTTAAGCCCCAGAATTTAACGGAGGTTCTTTCCGATTTGAAAGGAAGCATTAAGCCGGCCCAGCTGGTTCTCTCTATTGTGGCCGGGGTGAAAATCGGTGCTATTAGTCAGGGTTCGGGGCACGGCAGCATCGTGCGTTGCATGCCCAATACGCCGGCACAAATTGGCTTCGGCATGAGCGCCTGGACAGCTACTGCCGGGGTAACCGCAGCGCAAAAAGAGCAGTCCACGGCTATTTTAGGTGCAATGGGTAAAGAAATCTACTTCGAAGATGAAAAGTGCATCGATATGGCCACGGCGGTCAGCGGCAGCGGCCCGGCCTATTGCTTTATGTTTGCAGAGGCGCTGGTAGACGCAGCGGTAAACATTGGCCTTCCCCGGGAGAAAGCCGTAGAAATGGTCTCCCAGACGTTACTGGGTTCGGCACAACTGATGGGGCAGTCGGGTAAGCCCCCCGCCGAGCTGCGTCGGAACGTTACTTCCCGCGGGGGCACTACGGAGAGCGCCTTAAAGGTCTTTGATGAGGGCGGTTTTGCCAGGCTCGTCGAAGATGCGGTAAAAGCGGCCTACCGGCGGGCTAAAGAACTCGGGGAATGACGGTCCCCGGCCAGAGTCCTGGTCGTTCATATGCTATTTTCAGTAATTTATATTCTATATATTCAAAATATATTTAGAGTATAGTATTGACAAAACATATTAAATATATTATAATGTATAAAAATTACAAAGGAGAGGCGTATGTCAGGGAATTTAAGGGATGAAGAAAGAAATTTTCTGGAAGATGTGGGTGTTGTCTTTGAAAAAACCGGTCTTCCCCGCATGGCCGGCCGAATGTTCGGGTGGCTCCTTATTTCCGACCCGCCTTATCAGTCGCCGGCCGAACTGGCCGATGTCATGATGGCCAGCAAGGGTTCAATCAGTACCACTGTGAGACTTCTCGAGCAAATAGGGTTGATTGAGCGCTATAGCATACCCGGCGAAAGGCATAATCACTTTAAATTGAGTGAGGATGCCCTGCGGAAGACAATCGAACACGGACTCGAAGATGAAATTAAGATGTTCCGCCTGCTAGCTGAAAACGGCATGAAGTTAATGAAGGATGAACCCTGCGCGCGCAAGGAATGGCTGGAACAAATGCGTGACAGATATCAATTTCTGGGAAAGGCATTCCCGAAGTTGATGGAACGTTACGATAAGAGACGCGAAAAACTTCAGTTAAAGCTATTGCTTAAGAAATAGTAATAATACGTCTTTATCAGGAATCCCGGAGGAGAACGATGAAAAGTAAACTCATTTATGGCTTTATTTTGATGGTAATTTTACTGGCTCTGCTGGGGGTGACTGCCTGTGACTCAATGGGAGGCGGTCAGGGCACGGTCAACCGGCAGGAGGTAGAGGTAACGCGCGGCGATTTATCGTTGAGTGTGACCGGTAACGGGAAAATAGAGACTTCGCGTGAGGCCAGGTTGACCTTCGGCAGCGCCGGCAAGCTGGATAAAATAATGGTAGCCGAGGGGGACAGTGTTAAGAAGGGTGACATGCTGGCCAGTCTCGATACCAGTACCCTGGAGCTGGCGGTAAACCAGGCCAGGATGTCATTAACGCAGGCGGAGGTAGCTCTAACCCAGGCGGAACTCGGCCGGTATACAGCCGAATATAATCTGGATAATACGCGTAATTCAGGAGACTCGCTGCAGCTGGCACTGCTTAACGCGCAGATAGCCCTTGATACAGCCCAGAGTAACCTGGCCGCCGGTATCACCGCTGTAGATTTTACAGTGATACTGGCTGAACTAAACAAGGCAAAAGCCTATTATAATAGTGTAGTACTAAGGGCGCAGGACTCGACTACTACCTCGGACGACTGGGACCTGGCGATACAAAGCGCCCGGGAAAGTCTGGATACCGCCCAGGCCAACTACGATAACGCGCTGGCGGGGTATGATTCCAGGCAGGTCAATCTCAAGAAAAAGCAGGTGGAGGCGGCGGAGGCATCCGTAGCTATTGCCCGGAAGAATATCAATGACCTGGATAAGAATATTGCGCTTCTTGAAATGCAATTAGCCTCGGCTGAACATACCGTAATACAGGCGGAGCAGGCGGTGGACCTGGCCGGGCAGTCCCTGACCGATGCCCGGAGACAGCTTGACGAAGCCGTTATAACTGCCCCGTTTGATGGCGTGGTGGCAGTAATCCCGGCTGAAGAAGGGGATATTATTCCGTCGCCGTCCATGGTCCCCACGACTATTATGCAGATGATTAATCCCGACTTTCTGGAGCTGGTGATTGAGGTTGACGAGATAGATATACCGCTGCTGGAGCTGGGTCAGGAGGCCGCGGTTAGCGTGGATGCCATGCCTGAAAAGGAATTCAAAGGTACCGTAAAGGCCGTCTATCCCGTGCCTATGGAGGTGGGAGGAGTGGTGCTATATCAGGTAAAGATAGACCTGAATACAGAAGGAGAATCCGGAATTAAAGTAGGTATGAGCGCTTCGGCGGATATCATGGTGGAAAAACGTGAAAATGTCCTCATGGTGCCGGGTCGCGCTATCAGCAGGAACGATCAGGGTCAGACGATTGTTATAGTTATGGAAGGTGATAAGTATCAGGAAAGAGTGGTAGTGGTCGGTCTGGATGACGGACTGCGTACCGAGATAGTCAGTGGGGTAAGCGAAGGCGAGACGGTGGTGGTGGAGGTAAAGGTGAAGTCGACTACGGGTATAAGCTTCTTCTAACTAATATATCAGGAAGTGATAAACATGTCGCAGAATAATGGCATGATTGAACTGGATAATATTACCAAGATTTACCATATGGGTAATGTCGAGGTCCCGGCATTGAGAGGGGTAAACCTGAAGATAAAGCAGGGTGAGATGGTGGCGCTTATCGGCGCCTCGGGCTCCGGCAAATCCACCCTGATGAATATTATAGGCTTCCTGGACAAGCCTACGGAGGGCAAATATACCCTCGAGGGACTAGATGTCAGCCAGCTTAACGATAACAGGCTGGCCGAAATGAGAAATAAAAAGATAGGGTTTGTCTTTCAGACTTACAATCTCCTGCCGCGGACCGCGGCGATAGCCAATGTGGAACTGCCGCTGGTTTACGGAGGCGGGGGTCAGAAGCGCAAGCGGGCGATGGAGGCTCTGGAGAGAGTCGGGCTGAAGGAACGGGCTGCGCATAAACCTTCGGAACTCTCGGGTGGCGAGCAGCAGCGCGTGGCTATTGCCCGGGCGTTGGTAAATGACCCGTCTCTCATTCTGGCGGATGAGCCTACCGGCAATCTTGACAGCAACGCTACCGCTGAAATTATTTCTATCTTCTGCCGGCTAAATCAGGAGGGCATTACCGTCGTCCTGGTAACCCATGAGCCGGATGTAGCTTCAAAAGCACAGCGTATCGTGCGGCTGCTGGACGGAAAAATTATTGAGGATAAGAAAGTAGAAACCGCGGCCGGCGAATAATCAGTATAACCGAGGAGATAAACCGTGAAGTGGATTGAGTCCTTTATTATAGCTTTCAGGTCGTTGGGAGCCAACAAGTTACGCTCCTCATTGACCATGCTGGGTGTTATCATCGGCGTCGGCTCCGTCATCACCCTGATGTCGGTGGGCAGGGGAGCGGAAAAATCAATTACCTCAACTTTAGAGGGGATGGGCACCAATCTTATATATATATCATCGCAAACGCCCGGCCTGGAGGGACTGGCCGCTATGGGAATGGCCAGTCAGAGTCTCACGATTAGCGACGCCGAGGCCATCGCCGAACGCGTGCCTTCGGTGATAGCCGTAGCCCCCGTAACGGAAAATTACGTTGAAGTGGCCGCCGGTGATGAGAGCACCGCGGCTTTTATCGAGGCTACGACTCCGGAATACGAGTATGTATTGAACTACCCGACGGAATACGGACAGTTTATCACCGCGCGGAACGTGGCCGGCAGGGACATGGTAACGGTACTGGGGAGTGATATTGCCAGTGACCTGTTCGGTGATGAAGATGCCGTGGGGAAGAAGGTAAAAATTAACGGTCGCCAGTTCAACGTCGTCGGGGTGCTGGAAGCCAAAGGCGGACAGATGATGGGTATCAGTATGGATGCCGTCATTGTGGTGCCTATAACGACCTACCAGACGAGGCTTTTCCCGGGGCAGACGGTGCGCGGCGAGGATACCGTCCAGCAGATTGCCGTCCAGATAGATAGCACCGAGGTAGCAGATATCGTTTCGGCGGATATTACGGAATTATTGACACAACGTCACCGCATCACCGAGGAGGGCAAGGAAGATTTCCTCATCATGACACAGGAGCAGATGATGGGGATGATACAGCAGGTTACCGGGCTGCTCACGATATTACTGGGGGCTATTGCCAGTATCTCGCTGCTGGTCGGCAGTATCGGTATTATGAATATCATGCTCGTTTCCGTGACCGAGCGTACGCGGGAGATAGGCATCCGCAAGGCTGTCGGCGCCAAGCGACGGGATATCCTGCTCCAGTTCCTGCTGGAGGCCGCCATGTTGAGTTTATCCGGCGGCGCCGTGGGGATAATCGGGGGTTGGGGGGTATCATGGCTGATTTCCACCTTTTCGGCGGCGGCCGGCATATCTATCAATGCCGCGGTATCATGGGATATCGTCATCCTGGCTATATCGGTCTCGGTATTTATCGGCCTTGTTTCCGGTATATATCCGGCTATGAGAGCCGCCAGGCTGAATCCTATTGACGCCCTGCACTATGAGTAGTAAAATACGTACATGAACTGGCTTGATATCGTTATCCTGATACTCATTGTAATCCCGACACTCATCGGGCTTAAAACCGGCATTATCAAGGCGCTTTTTACCGTGGTCGGAATGATTGTAGGCGTGGTCCTGGCGGGGCGCTTCTCTGAATCATTAGGCGGGGCGCTGACTTTCATTGCAGACCCCGGCTGGGCCAGGGTAGCCGCCTTTGCCATTATCTTAATCGCGGTGATGATAATAGCCTCGATATTGGCCAAGGTAGTTAAATGGGTTATATCAGCGGTGCTGTTGGGCTGGGTAAACCGTCTGGGCGGCGCTGTCCTGGGGTTTATCATGGGGTTCGTTTTCTGCGGCGCCCTGCTGACCATGTGGGTGAATTTCCTGGGTATCGGCAGCACCGTGGTCGATTCTGCCCTGGCGAACCTGTTGCTGGACGGCTTTCCCGTGATACTGGCGCTATTACCCGCCGAGTTCGATTCGGTACGTGACTTCTTCCAGTAAAAAGACTCCGGTAATCTGGCCGCTGTATCTTCTTGATTCCCCGCATCTTCCCTGAAAAGGCAGGCTATCCTTACCTGATTATCAGAAAAACAGGTCAACCGGATTGTCACGCCGATACTGGCGGTCAATTACCGTGATAGTTATATTTTGCTGAATCCTGGCCGGTATGGCTTTTTCCGGATGTCGCCCTATTTAATAGGGTGGTCCGGGTCAGGTTGGGGGGCATCAACCGGGCATATTTCAGCGCATTTGGGAGAATCGTTATGTCCTACACACTCGACGCACTTATCGGGGTCGATAACATAGGCCGTATCACCCTCACTGATGGCGCCGACCGGGCATTCCGGTTCGCAGGCCCCACAGCTGATGCACTCGTCTGTTATCAAGTAAGCCATTCAATTTACCTCCTGAATCCTTCCCTGAAAAATTCTCCTTGCGGACTATATTAAACAACGGCGTAGTCTATTCTTTACTAACCCCTTTATTTTTAAGGGCTACGGCTACGTGTTTGGGTACCAGGCTGTTGATATCACCGCCAAGGCTGGCCACCTCTTTCATCAGGCTGGAGCTAAGGAACTGGTACTCCTGGCTGGCCATAAAGCAGACGAGCTCCAGCTCCGGGTATAGTTTCCGGTTCAACATGGCCATTTCAAATTCCCTCTCGTAATCGGCGCTCATCCTCAAACCGCGCACCAGAACCTGGGCGTTTACCTGCCGGGCGAAATCTACGGTAATATTATCGTAAGGCATTACCTCGATATTGGGCAGGTGGGTCACAGCTTGCCTTGCCAGGTCGACGCGTTCTTCATGGGAGAACGTAAGGCGCTTATCCGGAGTGGCAAAGATACCTATGATTATTTTATCAAAAAGTCTTGAAGCCCTGGTAGCGATATCGATATGCCCGTTGGTTATGGGGTCGAAGCTGCCCGGATAGAGAGCGATAATCAAGACCTTGCCTCCTTGCGATATAATGAGATGCAGCTATCGCCGTGACGGTGCTCTTTAATGAGGTTTAGTGCGGCGTAGTTTTGGCTAAGGGGTAAGTGCGGTGAGTGGGTCACTACTACCATTGTATGTGTGCCGACCAGGCTGGAGTTTGCCAGTTGTGTGATGAAATTACCTATAGACGCATTAGAATAAGGTGGGTCCATCAGTATTATGTTGTACTCCTTATTAATAAGGGTAAGTGCCCTGGCGACATCGCAGCAGTATATATAAGCCTGTGCTGACAATTTCGTCTTTTCTAAATTCTCCCTAATTATACCACAACACCTGGGTTCGCTTTCAACAAAGTCCACCCAACCAGCCCCGCGACTTAAAGCCTCTATACCCAGGGCGCCGCTGCCGGAGAACAGGTCAAGCACCTGTGACCAGTCGTCGGCAATATTTTCCAGGATGGAGAAGATGGCGCCGCGCACCAGGTCTGTTGCCGGTCGTGTTGCCGTTCCTTTCGGGAACTTGAGCCGATGTCCTTTTGCCTTGCCTGTAATAACTCGCATATAGTGTGGGACGCATTTTTAGTGTCAGAAAAAAGACCGGGCAAATAATTAATTCACCAGATAATAGGATAACCAGATAATACGGAATTTGTCAACAGAGGGGTATGTACTTGCGGGCTAGGCCGCGAATGATGCGAGGGCGGCCCGGGCGGGGATAATATAAAGACATCTGGAATAGGGCAGGGGGTTTGCGGGGAAAAGATAAACAGAAAGGCTGCGGGAGTGTACCACCCGCAGCCCTGTGTACAATAACTGATGCTGCTATTTATTATGCATCTCATCCAGCATTACAATGCTTAAGCCTGTTCCCACTACCCATGACTGTTTACCGGTAAATTCAATCGCCGGAATTTTTACTGGAAATGACGCTGTGCTACCGGTTCCGCCGGCGCTTCTCTCGGGGTAGCCAGGTGGCGCCGGTGACTGAATAACGGGCGGCGCAGGAAGGAAGGCATATCAAGCTCGTCTTCAGTCTTCATGTTCTTGAGTAGCTTGGTAAGTTCGTCTTCATCTCCGTCTCTACCCATACCCAGCTTGGCCTGAAATCCGGTGGCAATCAGGGTGATGCGTACTTCATTTTCCATGGACGGGTCATTGGCGACGCCGAAAATGATATTGGCATCAGGGTCAACGGCCTGTTTGATAACATCGGCAGCTTGATTCACCTCGAACAGGGCGAGGTTATTGCCGCCGACAACATTGAACAGGACGGCCTTGGAACCCTCGATGGCCACATCCAGCAGCGGGCTGGCCAGCGCTTCTTTAGCGGCATCGGTAGCCCGGTTCTGTCCGGTACCGTTGCCGATAGACATCCAGGCCGGGCCGGCGTCTTTCATAATTGCCTTAACATCGGCAAAATCGAGGTTAATCATACCGGGGGTGGTAATAACCTCGGCGATTGCCTGAACACCGTGCCTCAATACATCATCGGCCAGTTTGAAGGCGCTATCCACTCCGGTTTTCTGGTCGCAGAGCGTCATCAGGCGGTCATTGGGGATGATAATCAGGGTGTCAACCTTATCGATAAGATTGGAAATGCCTTCTTCCGCCGTTTCCATGCGGTGAGCGCCCTCGAATTCAAACGGTTTGGTAACCACGGCTATGGTGAGAGCGCCGCTATGCTTGGATGTTTCCGCAACGATGGGTGCCGACCCGGTGCCGGTGCCGCCGCCCATACCGGCGGTGACGAATACCATATCGGCCCCGGAAACGAGTTCCTTTAACTCGTCGCGGTTTTCTTCGGCGGCTTTAGCCCCGATGTTATGGTCGCCGCCCGCGCCCAGACCCTTGGTGAGTTTGGACCCGAGCTGTACGCAAATCGGCGCTTCGCAGATAGCCAGAGCTTGAGCATCGGTATTCATCGCGATGAATTCCACGCCCTGAATATTTTCTCTGACCATACGGGTTACGGCATTGCTGCCGCCACCACCCAGACCAATGACCTTAATCTTAGCTGGATTAGCTACAAAACTTGTTCTTGCCATCTCCTCCTCCTTTCACTAGTGCCAAAAAGAATTATTAATAGTTTATTTTTTTTATTATCTAAATAAATTTCTAAGCTGGGATGCTAGGCGGCTAAAGGCACCGCCGAATCGTCCTGAATTCCATTGTTTCTTGCCTTCATGCCTGGCTCCCCAGAGCAGGAGACCAACACTGGTGGAATAGGCAGGGTCTTTAAGCACATCGGCTATGCCGTAAATATCGGTGGGAGCGCCTACCCTTACCGGGAGTCTAAGAATATCACGTCCCAGAGCAGAGATCCCGGAAAGGTTGGAACTACCGCCTGTAAGTACCAGTCCGGCTGGTACCAGCGCTTCATAGTCCGAGTTTGGCATTTCCAGGAGGATAAGCTTCAAGACTTCCTCGATTCTGGCCCTGATGATGTCACATAAATCCTGGTAGGAGACGCCGTGTCCGTCCTTGGATATGGCCGGCGCGGTATCCGCCTTGCCTTCGTAAACGGGCATAACGCTGCCGTACTTCTTCTTCAT
>Ga0315551_10000999_pt1 | contig 21998 bp, 17 predicted proteins | sample SalMarSW160290MG_FD_203678 | JGI IMG/M metagenome (GOLD analysis project Ga0315551, IMG submission 203678) | Salt marsh sediment microbial communities from the Plum Island Ecosystem LTER, Massachusetts, United States - Salt Marsh Sediment SW1602-90 ...
TTGGTTGAGTTGGAGCAGCTCAGCCTTCACAGTCTCGCTGAGGCGATGCGGTATTGGGCAACGCTGTTGCCGCTTAAGGAAAGATGGCCAGAACTTGCCGTTCCAGAAGTTGCGATGGGAATTGCCAGCAGGGACGAGTTGGTAAGGCAGTGTATCCTCGGAGACAAGGTGTTTTCTGAAGAGCTGGAATGTTACTGGCAAGAGCTGAAAGAGAAAGTGAAAGAAAAAGGGCGCGAAGGCAAGATGTTCTACTGGGATTTTATCGGCGCAGAAACTTACGAGGAAACAGTGCAGCATGCTTTCCTGACGAGTTTCTTGATAACCTACGGCTACGCAACATTGGAGATTTACCCGTTGGAAGAAGAGATTTTCATTAAACCCTTCGAAAAGCCTTTGGCAAAGGTCGGCACGCAACAGTCGATTTCGATTCCAATAGCGGTCACGTATGAGAACTGGCAGAAGTGGAAGAGAGGCGAACTGGATTGAGAAAGAGGAAAGGCGTTTACGCGAGCAAAGTGAAACGGGCAACGCACATGCTGTTTTACAGGCGACACCAGAAACCCGGCGTCAAGGGGTGGGAGCTGCACAAAGCTTTAGGCGTAGACTACCCCAAAGTCCTCGGCATTCTTGATGATTATTTGAAGTCGCTTGATTTGCAGGTTAAAACCGTTTTTGAAGAGGAAAAAACGCCGTCTGGGCAGCCTTCGTTGGAAGAGCTTGACAAGGCACGGTTTTACATCACGTTGCGGGGCGAGTTAACTCCGAAGGAGACGAAGATGATTGGCTGGCGAATAGACGACTTAGCTGGTTTAGCCGTTGCAATCTCGTACATAATCAGCAAGAAGGGGCAGGCACCGCGCAAAGACGTGGAAGAGCTTTTGAGCGAGAAGCTTCCAGGCTGGAAAGTCGGCTTGAACATTGACCGTTACATTCGTTATGGGTATTTGCAGCAGGACGATAATGAGCAGTTGTATTTGGACTGGAGAACCCGTGCGGAAGTGGATGAGAAAGCGCTGATTAACCTGCTTCTTAGCGCTGAAACACAAAAGAGTGAGCTTTCTGGTGTTTCAGAAGAAGAAAGCGAAGTTGGCGAGCCAGAAGACGAGTGAGTGTAACAGTTCCAGCTTAGTGCTTGCATTTCTTGAAGTAGACCAGCTGTTATTGAAATCTCGGCAAATTCACGTTAATTCCCTTGTATCCAACTGGTCTAAAACGACATTACCCGCCGTAAGTACAATCACAACCTCAGCAGGATAAATCAATGATAAGCTATTCATGTTATACAAAACCGAAACTGAAAAGTTCCCACTTTCCCCTGCATTAAGCCTACCCGTTTTTGTTACACCTGTATCCCCAATCTGGGTGCCTTTATCTTTATCTATCAACTCAACCGTTATGGTTAACCCACTTACAGGTATAACATCATTATTCTGAATGGTAACGTAAATCCCGCTAACAAAGGTTACACCCACAATGGGTCCACCACCCCCCTTTGAATAATCTGTAATTTCTACATGGAGATGACGCGCCTTGGCGAGTTCATATGTGAAATCTGTGAGGCGGTCTTGTTTTTCACGGTTTTGAAGCTGAAGGTCATTAACTTGTTCTTGTAGGTCACTATTTTGGTCTTGCAATGCGCTGTTTTGAAGCTGTAGTTCACTAATCTGATTTTGCAGGTCACTGATTTGATTTTGAACAAACAATGTGGTGATTGATAAGGAAACAATGACGATGAGAACGATTGCTAAAGCCGTTCTTTTCAATGGCAATCCCTGATTAATATTGGGCTGTTTCTGCTGTAAAAGCGTTTTTATCAAGGTTTCTTGACTAAACGGGCTTTTTCTTAGTCAAGATTTCTTGACAAAGCCTTCCAGCACCCGTAATTATGCTTGCCCTACGTCTGCAAAACATGAGGTAAAGTGCAATATCACGGTTTTAGTCCAAAAAGAGGCATAACGTATTGTCGGGACTATAATCCGCGACGCTTCATCGCTTAGCCGCCTAAAAACGAGCTAGGTGATGCTGACGTTTTGAATGTCGAAGTACCGTTTTGCTAAAAAGCGCAGGCGTTCCGCGTTTTTGCCGTTTTTGCCTATGGCGACGCCCTTATCCTTCGGATTAACGGTTACGACTGCCATTTTTTTCCCGTCCATCCTCTCGGTTACGCGAACTTCTCTGACCGCTGCCGGCTTCAAAGCGTTCTTAATGAACTGCACGGCGTCTTCTGAATACTCGATTATTTCGTGTTTTTTCCCAGTCATTCTTTCTAGGGTGTGGATGTTTCTGCCGCCTCTTCCTATGGCAATGCCCACTTGTCCTTGGTTGACGATGAATATTGCGCGTTCTTGCTCTTCGTCGATTATGCAGTCTTTGACGCTGGCGCCGCTTACGCTTTCAAACAACGCGATGTAGCGCATTTCGTCGCACGTGATTTTAATGCCGCTTGTCATTCATTTCCTCCAGTGTACTCTTGCATTTCATTGTTTTCTATTATCTTGAGAATTTCTGAGTCACCCGTTTCTCTTATACTTAATGCTGAAATAATAAATAGTTTGTTGCAGACCATTGCCAAATCCATTGAAGCACCTTTATATGTCATAACGGGGACTTTGGAGATTTTGCCATAGTATTCAACTTGCTCTTTTATGTCTTTTGGACAGTTAGCGGCTAAAACTATCATCTTAGCCTTGCCAGTCTTTGCGTTTTGCAAAGCCGCGTTGGCTCCGAAAGACACTTTGCCAGTTTTCACGGCTGTAACGATCGCCTTGTCTACGTCTATCATGTTTCTGTTTTTCCTCCTTTCTTTTCTTGTTTTTCAAACGTGGACATGTACAGTTCCACTAATCCCGTGCCGATTGGAATCGATTGGCCGACGATCACGTTTTCGGTTACGCCCTCTAACGGGTCGCTCTCTCCCTTAACGGCTGCGTCAACGATGTTCGGAACTGTTATTTCAAAAGCTGCCCTGGCCAGAACGCTTGCTTTCTTGCCGCTGATGCCGTGCCGTCCTATCTGCTGAACTTCGCCTGTTGAAGTCATCATGTCTGCCACGAGCATGACGTGTCGCACGTCTACGTCCAAGCCCTGCTCTTCCAAGACGCCTGTAGCCTCGCCGATCAAAGCGTTTCTTGCAGCCTCTATCCCGAGAGTTTTAGCTATCTCGTGGACGTTGTTGGTTGTTGTTCGTGAAGTGTCTACGCCAGCAACTTCTAAAACTTTTGCCAAGTTTGAGCCGTCTGTTCGTATAACCCATTCTCCGCGTTCTTCAGTGACTAGCACACGCTTTATGTCGGGCACACCTTTAACGTGAAATCCCTCAATCTTGCCGAGCAATTTCTTAAGGCTTTCAACTTTCTCGGGCTTAATCTGCACGGTATCGCCCGTCACCTCTATGGTGGCCTTTTGCAGTTGAAGCCTATCCTTAAGTTCGTCTATGGTTATTGCTCTATCTTCCATCATGGACTTGTTCAGTTCAACCACTATTTCCTCGCGTATAGCATCCTCGTAGATAGCTGAGGCTATAGTTTCCAAATTCGTGTAGATTATGTTGCGTGCGATTTCTACTACGCCTTCCTTGCTTTTCCTGTACTCCGGTGTCAGGTATATCGTCATAATCGGCGTTGATGGTATTCTTCTGGCGTCAACTATTTCAATCAGTCTGGGTAAGCCTAAGGTTACGTTTTGTTCCTTGACTCCCGCGTAGTGGAATGTTCTGAGCGTCATCTGCGTGCCGGGTTCACCTATTGACTGAGCGGCAACTATGCCCACAGCTTCGCCTGGCTCCATCAACGCCTTTTTGTACTGTTCAGCCGTTAGCTTAACGGCCTTTTCAACGCCTTCCTTGCTGAGCTTAGCTTTGGCCAAATTCTGTTTAAGCTGGTCTATAAGTATCGGCGTGAGTTGCCCCTTGACCTCTTTCAACTGCTTCTTGATGTAATCTGCCGATGCAGCTCTGCCTTTTTCTTCTCCGATTTTTATCTGACCGATAAGTCGACTCACGTTTACCGCTTTACCATGGTCACTCTTAGCGGGGTCCACTCCGTCTTCGCCGTACCTGAATTGGATTATGTCTCCAGCTGAGTCTCTGACGGTGCTGTCATATTCTAAGCGGATGTGTTCCAAAGCGTTGATGAGTCTTCTTTGCATGTAACCGCTCTGTTGTGTTCTGACCGCGGTGTCCACAAGCCCTTCTCTGCCTCCCATGGCGTGAAAGAAGAATTCGATCGCATCCAACCCATGTTGATAAGAAGAGTACACAAAACCTCTTGCTCTCGGGCTGGGGTCGCCTTCAACGAAGTGTGGTAAAGCTCTTCCAGTGTATCCTCGCAGTATTCTTTTGCCACGCACTGACTGCTGCCCGACACAGGCGGCCATTTGTCCAATGTTGAGGCTTGAACCTCTTGCGCCTGTTCTGGTCATGATTATTCCCGAGTTTTCTATGGTGAAGTCTTGGTCCGCGATTTTTCCCGCTTCATCTCTAGCTCTGGCTAGCTCATGCATTATGTAGATTTCAAAGGACTCTTCAACTGTTTGTCCTGGCAATCGGGGCAGGGTTCCGTTGCGGTAGTTTTCGATGTGTTCATCTATTTTCTTTTGGATTCTCTCCATTGTTTTCTTAATTCTGTTTTCAGCCTTAGGAGACAGAACAAGCTGGTCATACGTGTAAGTGAAACCGCGCATGGTTATGAAAAGCTTCAGTAGCCTTGTTATCTTGTTCAGGAATTCGCGTCCCGCTTGAGTTCCGTAGTCCTTGATTATCCTGTGCAGCAGGCTCTCAGACTGTTCGGAGCCTATAGAACGCCTGTCTATAATACCTGAAATAAGCTCACCGTTTTTAACAACCACATAAGCGTCGTATTTGCAGTCTTCTTCTTCGCATTTGGTGCATCCTTGGCAGAGGTTTGCTTTCAAAACATAGTTTAGCGTCTTCGGTAGAAATAGGCTGAAGATCTGTTTGCCCGACCACATGGGCTGTGGCTCTTTGATCTTAGGTTCTGGCAGTGGCCCAACATATCCCGTCGCTGTGAGAAGCCTGTTAACTTCGGCTTTCGTTAGGTAGTTTGCTCTTCTGGTGAAGAAGTATGCTCCAGTGATGAAGTCTCGGATTGCACCTATTATCGGCCCTCCGAACCTTGGTGAGAGTATCTGGTCTTGAACCTGCATTAACAATAGGGCTTCTGTTCGCGCTTCTTCACTTTGGGGGACGTGCAGGTTCATTTCGTCTCCGTCAAAGTCCGCGTTGTAGGGCGGACAAACGCAGAGGTGCAGGCGAAAAGTCTTGTAGGGTAAAACGCGCACGTAATGCGCCATGATGGACATTCGGTGGAGTGATGGCTGACGGTTGAATATTGCTATGTCCCCGTTCTTTAGATGCCGCTCTACAATGAAGCCAAGTTCCACAGCTTCAGCGATTTTTTTTCTGTCCACCACGAATTCAAGTCTTATGCGCTTTCCATCAGGCCTGATAATGTAGAGAGCGCCTGGATACTGTTCAGGGCCGTTTATGACTAGTTTCTTCATTTCCTCAATGTTCCACGCGGTTACTTTGTCTGGAACAGATAAACGCATGGCTACATGGTTTGGAACGCCTACCTCGTTTATGTCAAGGTTTGGATCTGGAGAAATAACCGTTCGTGCTGAGAAGTCAACCCTTTTACCTGAAAGGTTGCTTCTGAAACGGCCTTCTTTGCCTTTCAACCTTTGCGAGAGGGTTTTTAACGCTCTTCCCGAACGGTGCCTTGCTGGAGGTATTCCAGAGGCTTCGTTGTTGAAGTAGGTTGTAACGTGGTATTGCAGAAGTTCGGATAAGTCTTGAATTATGAGTGTTGGCGCTCCTGCCTCCATGTTTTCCTTAAGCCTTTGGTTAATACGAATAATATCAACAAGCTTGTGAGTTAAGTCGTCTTCCGAGCGAATTCCCGACTCCAGTGTAATAGAGGGACGAACGTAAACTGGAGGCACAGGCAAAACTTGTAGAACCATCCATTCAGGTCTTGCTACTTTCGGGTTGAACCCTAAAATCTCCAAGTCCTCATCTGAAATGCGCTCCAATCTTTCCCTGATCATGCTGGGCGTTAACGGTTCAGAGCCTGCTTCGGTTTGCTCTATGAACTTTGTAGGTTTCTCAAAAGTTATTTTGTACTGGCTGGCTGCGCAGTGTGGACATTGTTTAGCCTTAATCTCCTGCATAATGCCCTTATACACTTTGTCTGGTATCGCGCCCAAAAGCGTATTAAACCGTTCAATTCGGTCTCGAACCTTTTTTGCTGTTTCGTCCGACAAGAGTATTCGCCCGCAACTGCGGCAGGTTGCCTTTAAGAGTTCGTGAATTTTCTTTGTGAATTCTATGTGCACTATGGGCACTGCCAGTTCGATGTGCCCGAAGTGGCCTGGGCAACGGATTGCCGTGTTGCCGCAGGTTTTGCATCTCTGCCGTGGCTCCAGAGTTCCCAATCGGCCATCCATTAATCCCGCGGTGATGGGAGCGCCGTCTTCATCGTAAGTGTCTGGCGTTTGAATTTCCACAACTGATTGTTTGCGCAGGTCTTTGGGTGAAATCAGACCGAAAGAGATTTCGTCAACAACTTTGTGAATTGATTCTTCTGAAGCCATTTTTACGCCTTCTCCTTAAGTTTTAATTTCGGTGCAATGCACAAGCTCTGGAGCTCTTGTAATAAAAGTTTGAAAGCATAGGAGACTATTACGGGGGAAATTTTAGCCTTTTCATCACAGATCTTGCACGTGTATTTTCGTTGTTTCATGTCGAAATAGGCGATCTGAGAGCAGTTTTCGCAGATATAAAGTGTGTATTTGTCGGATTCTTCCAGTAGCCTATCTCTGAGTAGCATGGCTGCGCCGTGGCCGATAAGGCAGTCTCGCTCCATTTCTCCGAATCTTAAGCCTCCGCCTCTGGCTCTGCCTTCAGTGGGTTGCCGCGTCAGCATTTGCACTTGTCCACGGGCTCTGGCGTGTATTTTGTCGGCGACCATATGATGCAGTTTCTGGTAGTAAACAATGCCGACAAAGATGTCAGCAACGAATTTTTCGCCGGTTGTTCCGTTGTAGAATACTTCGCTTCCCGTGTGGCTAAACCCAAGTTTTACGAGGTTTTTCCTGATCTCGTCGGGTCCTTCGTTGGAGAATGGTGTGCCATCTGCTGGTTTTCCCCTTGCAGCTGCCGCTTTTCCCGCGAGGGATTCGATAAACTGGCCGATGGTCATTCTTGATGGTATAGCGTGAGGGTTGATCACTATGTCTGGAACTATGCCTTCGTCCGTAAAGGGCAGGTCTTCTTGTGGAACTATTAAGCCTATGACTCCTTTTTGTCCGTGGCGAGAGGCGAATTTGTCTCCTAACTCTGGAACACGTTGATCGCGGACTCTGACCTTCACAAGTTTGCTTCCTTCTCCAGACGCTGTTATGAAAATTCCATCAACGACTCCTGTTTCTGAAGGGCGCATATCCGCGGATGTGTCTCGCATGGCTGGACCTTTAACTTCAAACTCCTTGTATTCTTCGAGGAATCTGGGAGGGCTTATTCTTCCGATTAGAACGTCGCCGCCTACAACTGAGGATTCCAAACTAATTATTCCATCAGGTTCGAGAAGCCTATAATATTGTTCTCCGCGGTATCCGCGAGTTCCCGCCTCGGGAACCGTGAACTTGTCTTTCAAGCCGCCCAAGTACTGGCGGCACTCGGCTTCGTATATCCTGTAGAAGCTGGAGCGGGCTAAGCCTCTTTCTATTGAGGCCTTGTTAAAGACTAAAGCGTCTTCCATGTTATAGCCTTCAAAGGAAAGCACAGCGACAACGCAGTTTTGCCCTGTAGGGCGTTGCTTGTAGCCGATGACTTCCATCAGTTCGGTCTCAACCAAGGGCACTTGCGGATAATGCAGTATATGCGACCTTGAATCCACGCGATGGCAGAAGTTTGTACCATAAACGCCTAGGGCTTGTTTGGCCATAGCGGCCTGATATGAGTTGCGCGGTGACTGGTTGTGTTCTGGATACGGTATTGTTGAAGCACAGATTCCCAAAATCGTGTACGTTGCGATTTCAGCGTGTGTATGTTGAGGAGTAACATTTTTAAGAGATATGGCTACGTACGCGTTTTCTTCTTCTTCAGCGTCCAAATATTCAACCAAACCGTTTTTGATAAGGTCTTCCCAAGTCCATTCTCCAAGGCCAATTTTTTCAAAGTGTTCAGGCTGAAGCCTTGGAACGCCATTTTCAACGATTATTAGGGGACGCCTAACTCTTCCTTCATCGCAGTTTGCGTTTAACTCTTCCATCTCGGTTTGAGGCTTCGAGAAGTAGGTTATGTTTACTTCAGTTGAGATTTCCCCTTTTCTTCTTTTTTCTCTGAAGGCTTTGACTAGTTCTGGCGCTGAATTGCAGTATCCGATTATGTTTCCGTCAACGAAAACCTTTGCCCCAGAAAGCCTTAAAGCTTCATTAGCCTCGTAAGCTGGAACCGTGCCCATCTCAAAAAACAGTTGTTTAATCTTCTCAGGGTTCACGCCCACAGAAATTGACGCGGATAAGGCTAGATTCTTGACCAGACCACAGTTAGACCCTTCAGGTGTTTCGTTAGGGCACAAGCGTCCCCAATGGGTCGGGTGCAGGTCTCGGGCTTCGAAATTCGGTTGACTTCTACTTAACGGTGACTGGAGCCTACGTAAGTGGCTGAGCGTGGATATGTAGTTTGTACGATCCAAAAGCTGGGTTATGCCGACTCTGCCTCTTCCCCAGTTTCCCGTAGCCAGTGCATGCTGGAATCTTTCGGTTATTATTCCCGGGCGGACTGCAACGGACACGTTTATTATTGGGCCTTTCACACCTATGCGTTCAAGCTGATACTTTATGTCGCGGGTTAAGTTTCTGAAGGCAACACGGAAAAGATCTGCGAGAAGAGGTCCTGCGAGTCTCAGCCGTTTGTTCTTGAAGTGGTCTTTGTCGTCTGGCTGTCTTCTTCCGAGTTTCAGTTGGATAGCTCTAAAGGCCATTTCGCCTAGGAATATGGCTTTGTCTTTCCTGTTTTTGTCGCTTCTGCCTAGATGCGGCAGGAAGTTCTTGTCGAGGGCGGTTGCAGCCTTTTGCAGGCGGTACTCTTCAACTTGCCCGTGGGCTACGCGGTTTCCAATGAATAGTATCGCATCGCTGGACGTGTCTACACCTAGGGCTTTCTCGAATGACATGGCTAGTTCTCTTTGGATGCCCTTATCAAGGGAGACTGCTTCGGCGATATCTTTGTCTTTTTCTAAGCTTAACGCGCGCATTATCACTACAAAGGGGATTTCTGTGGGCACTCCTGGCATTGTGACGTAGATGGCGTCGTCTGACTTCAGCTTCAGCTCTATTCTTGCTCTGAAGCCTACGGTGGTCGAGAATATTTTGGCTTGATAAACTGGTGAGGTCCCCTTCTCGTCTATGTCAATTATAACGCGGTTGGGCGCCAAGTCTTCCATGGCTACTATGACGCGTTCAGAACCGTTCACCACGAAGTAGCCGCCTGGGTCATCTGGGTCTTCCCCTGCGGCAATAAGCTCGTCTCTTGAGAGCTGAGACAAGAAGCATAATTTTGACTTCAGCATGACAGGTATGTTTCCGATGTAAACAAGTTCGGTGTCCTGTTCTCTTCCGTCTATTACGGGCGTCATTTCAAGGGCTATGGGCGCCGCGTACGCGAGGTTTCGGAGTCTGGCTTCCATGGGGTAGATTTCGTGTTTTGTGCCGTCCACTTCTGTGACGTATGGTCCTGTGATTCTTGATTGAGGATCTATAACCCAGATTTGGCCGAGATTTACCGTATATGGACTTTCGGGAATTTCAATGGAGATTTTGCCAACTTCGTCCACCACTTCTTGCAAGCCGTGGTCTATAAATTCATTATAAGAATCGAGGTGTTGCCTTACTAGGCCTTTCTCGTTGAAGAAAGTTTTTAGTAGAAGATGGGTGTCTTCTTTTGAAGTTTCAGTCAATTTTATCTATCTCCCGCAGTTCAAATTTAGAAATGTAGTGACGCATGTTATAGGTGCGGGTTTTTCTCAAACTTTCAATTTCCTCCGATGTTGGATTAATGTCCAACTCGAAAAAGGGTCTCCTATCTTTTTTAAATGGCACAAACACATGCTACACAGCTCACTAATAAACTTTTTTATGTCGGCGCCCACAAACCACGGCTTTTTGAGCTTTCTTAGAGTTGCTACACAATAATAACTTTTTTATTTTGCGTTGCGCCCCGCAAAACCTGAATAAAGAATAAATATTCGCCATAAGGGTTAAAATCGCTGAGCAACAGGCTTTTCTCTGGTTAGAATATCAAAAATTGTGGTTTTTTATAAATCCTTTCGTTTTTGAGGGTTAATTCTCGCGTTTTATTATGCTTAGTTTGCATGCTGTTGGTTCGAGGTTTATCTTCTTCTTTATCAGTGGGAGTAGACTTTCGTCTGTTTCGTAGCCTACGCTGTTTCTCTCGTTTTGCATTGCGATTTTAGTTGTTGTGCCTGAACCCAAGAAGGGGTCGAGCACGGTGTCGCCTTTCACGCTGAACATTTTGGTAAGCCGATCTGCGATTTCGTCTGGGAAAGCGGCAATTCTTCGTTCTATTTGGCTCGTTTTTTGGCGTGTGCCTGTTATGTCCCATATCTGCGTGAACCATTCGTCGCGTTGGTTCTTTGTGAAGGCACTCTCGTAGCGGCGCTTGTCGTGAGGTGGAAATCGCCTGAGTTTTCCTTTTCTGAAGATTAGTATGAATTCGCAGTCTAAGGTGACGTAGGCGTTAGGTGGCAGGAAGCCGGAGCCGAGGAATGCGCCTTTTCCCTTGTATTTCGGTTTTGTGGTTGGCTTCTTCCATAATATGTAGGGCAGAGTGGTGAAGCCTGTGTTTTCGCAGTGCTCAATGATTCGGGAATGGTTGGGGAAAAGGCGGAACTTGCCGTTGATTGTGCGGGTTGCGTCGCCGATGTTTATGCACGCTATGCCGCCGTCCGCTAAGACTCTGAAGGCTTCGCGCCAAGTTTTGGCGAGGGTTTCATGCATAGCATCGTAGATTTGGGTTACGGTTTCTTCTCGACCGTCGGCTTCTAAGGCGTGCCATAGCGTGGCGATTTGCGGGTTTATCGCACTGAACTGGGTGTCCCACATTTTTATCATTGGATACGGCGGAGAGGTGACCATTAACTGGATGCTGGAGTCGGCTAGTTCGGGCATTTGTTGGCTGTTTCCGAGTATGATTTTGTGTTCTGTGGGCATGGCGTGTTCCTTTTTTTATATCGTGGGGAGGAGCTTTTACTTTTTTGGTGTGGACGGGCATGAAGATTTTGTTAGGATTCGGATTCTGAATTCAGAGTCAGATTTCATAACAGATATGCTTAAGCGTAAACAAAAGGCGTAATCAGTGTTAAAACTTGACCTCGTTGTCTGCAAAGAACGTGCAAAAGTTGTTGGCCGTCGTAGCCGTGGTTGCTTTGCTATTCTTTACTCTGAGAGTCAGCGTTGAAGCGCAAGTTTTGCCAGAGTATCAGCGGTACGTTCATACTTATTTTAACGATGAAGTTTTGGGCAACTGGACGTATGTTGAGAAGCCTGTTTTTCCCGTTTACCTTAACGAGTCACAAGTGCCTATTGGCCAGAACTGGACTGTTGTCTGTCCGCTGTCGGCTGGTCACAGCTATCATGTTTACTGTTATGGTGCTTGGGTGCACACGGGCGCGGCGCCGAAGACAGACTATGACATTTACGTCTATGACCCAGAGGGCAAGTTGGAGAGCATGCACACTGAGGCGGCTGGTCTTCCTGAGCATTTGGGCACGACGGTTGATGACCCGTTTTTTGTCCCTGCTAGTTCGGGCAATTACACGTTCGTGATAGTGAATGATGCGAGAGAGAGCAACGGTGCTGAGCAGGCTACTTTCATGATTATTGAGAACGTTGAATGTGACAGGTGGTACACCCACGCGGTAAGCGGAAAAATCGCCGATGTGCCAGCGTTTAATACTAGTTGGACTTACGAGTTCGTGACTGACAGCAAGCGCATAGAATTGTGGGTGCGCGTGCCAGACACGCTGGACATGTACGAGGCTAGGCTGTATCTAATGAGCAACCCGAAATCGTTCACCGTGAATAATATTTCGTTGCCTTGGGAGCCAGGTCTTTACGGAAACGAGAGCGATGTGGGCGGCTACAATCTTGAGAGTGAGGGATATCGGGGAGTAGCCTACGCGAGCTGCGAGTTCAACGGTCAAGACATGTTTCTGAATTATTCAGCGCCGTTTGCGGGGAACAATCTTTACCATCTGGTTTTGATGGGCGAGGTTGGCGAGGGCACGATAGAGTTTTTGGTTAAAACCACGTTCGGCGGCGCTTTGTCGCCTTTGACGTTTCCGAAAAAAGTTACCCCAAGTGATGAGACGGCAATTGCGTACGTGACGAATACCACGGAATTGGAGGCCGCCACTCTTCGGTACACAACTGACAGCTGGAAGAACGTGACTAAGGTTGAGATGGCGGTCAGCAACATGACCTGCAACGCTACTATCCCGCAGCAGGAGGCGGGCAGTTTCGTGGAGTACGCGGTTCAGGCGACGGACACGATAAAGAACACGCTTGCGGCGGCGGGAAACTTTACGGTGAAGCATCCCTCATCGATAGCTGACTTTAATGCTACGCGCATGACAGTGACTTTAGGCGAGAACATTACCGCCACGGGCACTCTTTCTGCGGAGGCTGCTGGCGCGCCTGTTACTGTCCAGTTTACCTCTGTGAACGAGACGAAGACGGTTGAGTGCACTGCGCTTGGGAACGGCACTTTCACCGCGAGTTTTCAGCCGGAAACCACTGGAACCTGGCTGGTTCAAGCCGCTTTCGCTGGAAACGACAGCGTTTATGAGTGTGAGAGCGCGGTTGTGATGGTGACGGTGGAGGAGCCATCGTTTCTTGCGACGTACGGGCTTTTCATCGGCGGCGGAGTCGGCGGCGCCTTAGCCGCGGTCGGAGCAGTAGTCTACATAAAGAAGTACAGGCAGTAACTGTCCCAGCATGGCAAATTATTAATAAGATAGAGTTCTGATTTTTGTAGTCTGTGTGCGCAGCGGTAACCAAGCCAGGTCAAAGGTGAAGGACTCAAGATCGACGCTTTGACTTGAGCGCCCGATGGGATATCCTTTCCCGTAGGGGTTCGCCGGTTCAAATCCGGCCCGCTGCACTTTTAAGCCCTTTTCATGCCTATTTTATGGAATAAGACGATAATTAAGCGTAATTTGCTTGGGCTCTTTGCGAATAAAAAGCGAATGATTAAACGTAATGAAACGATGGCTTTCATTGAATCTCAAAGGTCGCAGGAGAATTCCAGAATACGTCAGGATTCATAAGCCTCTATTAATTATTTTTGGCTTTAAATATAAAGTTATTAGAACTTAGTCTTCCAATTCTAATTCGATTAGGTAATTGCTTAGACCAAGATTGTTTTTGTCGCTTATTTGTGGAGTTTCATTTTCGGCTGTACAGACTTCCTTAGCATGCTCGGTTGCTTCTCCAATTGAAACATAATTGTTCCCATCTTTATCAGCTGCTTTATTTGAAAAGGCTTTCAAAAATTCATAAGAAATTCCAAAACCAGTCTGTTGGTCAGCTGAACCAGCAGTCAATATAATTGTTGGCTTATCACTACTCTCCAAATGCTTTATTGCAGAACCAGAATAACAACTATCAACAACTATAACCTTAAGACCTGAATCTACTATGTCTGCTCTTTCCTTTATCCATTGATACGGCACTCTTTCATTAATCAATTTGTAAAAAGCGAAACGGTCTGGTCCACCTTCACCATCTAGATTTACAATAACAGTGTCATTCTTGTCTGCTTTTTTAGCTACGTCATTAAAAGCAGCTTCTAAATTTTTAGGATTGTTGTTTTCGCGACTAAAACAATACATGTTTTCAGCAGGCAATTTCATTTTTTCTTCAAAAAACTTGTACATCTCGTCAACAAGCAAATAATCACGTCCTGCTGATGTCAACATAATAACATAAATATCGTTTTTAACATTGTAAGGTGTACCAATTACAACCTGTTCAAAATAATTACTCCATGAATCTCCGTCTATATTGAAATTAGAAAGATTCCCATCATGCTTAATCTTCTGGTACTCTTGGTCGCTTACTACAGACAAGAACAAGCCCTGTTTAACAGCCTCTGGACTTTTAACATTAGGATTAGAACCAAGGCTCTTTTCTCCAAAGAACGTGTATGTTCCATCAGCATTTTCACGATGCAAAATGCCAGCATTAAGATAAGTCCTTGTTTTGCCATCATCCTCAGAAAGTGTTTCATTATTTCCATTCAAAAGACCATCCCCATCACCGTCTCCAATAATGCTTAAGTTAAATGCGAAAGCTGCAATGTAGAAGACGAAAAAGCTTACGACGAGAAAAGCAATAATCAAAGCCCACTTCTTTTTAGGGAATTGGCTCACACTCCAAACTTCCTTATGCTGTATCAATTCTTGAAGCTTTCGCTAAAACGCCCCTTTACCTTTTATTCCACAAATAGAAAAACGATTTGACATAAACATGTAAAAAATGTAACGACGGCTTAAACGACGACATCAAGCTAGCCCGCTGCACCAACCGCCCTCGCATTTTTCGAGAGAAGTTTTAATAGCTTTATACTGCTTGTAGATTACATAGCAATTTGGTGACTAAGTTGGTTGAAACGGTCTTCACCGACGAGGACAAGAGAAACCTCAAGACTATAGCGGAGGAGCTGCCAAAACTCCGCTTGCTTGTCGAGGAGCTCGTGGAAACGCTGGAAATTCTAAGCGATGAGAAACTCATGAAAAGCATCAAAGCCAGCTTGAAAGATATCCAAGAGAACAGAGTGATAAGCCTAAAGGAACTCCTCGCAGAGTTGAATCTGAGTGAAAAAGAAATTTGAGTTAGTCTTCACAAGAGAATTTCTAAGGAGACTAAGAACCCTCGACAAACAGACCCAAATCAGAATACTCAGAGAGCTGAAAATTCTTGAAGAACAACCATTCGCGGGTAAGCGGCTAGTAGGACGCCTTAACGAGCTTATGTCATTTCGAGTGGGAGAATACCGCTTAATCTATCAACTTTCTGAGAAGATAGTTATTATTCGCACCGTTGGCCACCGCAAAAAAGTCTACGAAAAATAGTGATACCTTTCCCGTAGGGGTTCGCCGGTTCAAATACGGCCCGCTGCACCACAAGTGTTTCTCCCAAGTTAATAGCAACCAAACTGACGGGAATAGTATCCTTCAGTGAAATTTAGGTTCACTCGGCGTTTCCGCCTTTAAATAAGGGGGCTATAGTCACCGAGAACACAACAGTCACCACCATCCACACATTAAACTGGAAAAGCCGACGATAGGTTTTTATGTACCGCTTAAATGTCTAAGATAGTTACTTTAAAAAGATAAGCTTAGGATTGATGGGCGAAAAATGGTTAGAAAAGCGCGAATCCGCTTAACAAGCACAGACTACCACAAGCTAGAAGAGGTATGCGAAGAACTGAAAGCCATCGCCCAAAAAACCGGCGCCAAAATCAACGGTCCAGTTCCACTGCCCACAAAACGGCTTCGAGTGCCAGTTTTGAAGGCGCCGTCCGGTGAGGGAACAGCCACGTGGGACAAGTGGGAAATGCGCATCCACAAACGCTTAATCGATATTGACTCGGAAGAACGCGTTATGCGGCGTATAATGCGCATCCGCGTCCCAGAAGAAGTTCATGTGACAATAGAACTAATCTAAAATTTCGCTAAGCGATTTTTAATAGACAAAAAAACCAGAAATTACCGTCAACACTGCGCTAACAGCGAAAGCTAACGCCCAGACTATCTTGTTCCAATGGAAAATTTTGAAGCCATCAAGAATTCCCATGGGAATAAGGTTAAAAACCGCTATGTAAGCATTAAAAAAGGCGCCTATCGCAAATATCCAAGATACCCAAGGATCTGAGCTCGGCACAAATGTTAACCCGAGAAACGCAGTTGACAAGACAATGTTAGTAGCTGGTCCAGCAATCGAAATTTTCCCTATCTCATCCATGCTGGCAGGACCAGAAAGCATAACCGCGCCAGGAGAGATTATCTTGAAAGGCAAGAAGATTGAAATGCAAGTCAAAATAGCCCCCCAAACGGTTAAACGAAACTCAGCCCACAAGCCTCGTCTCTGCGCGGCAAATTTATGCGCTATTTCATGCGTGAAAAAGGACAGGGTAATAACAACCGCTAAAGCAGACAAAACAACAGCCCAATCCTCCTGCCCAAACGCACCAAACCCAAATGACAAACTGATGCCGATAACAAGCAGCGTGCCAAGAGCTAAATGCTTAAGCTCTTTAGGGCTAAAGTAAATTCGCCCTTTAGCTCGGCGAGGCGCTCCATAAGTAACCCTGTACTCGTACGAACTGGGTCCCTGAGCCACCACGGCGTCTTCCTGTCTTTGCGCGCGAGCAAGATCCATCCGTGGGCACCCGTGATTTTCAGGCAACCGATGCGCAGTGCAGAATTGGTCGCCGCAGTAAGGACACTGAAAAGGAAGAAAGGTTTCCTGCCCACACTTTCGGCATTTCATACGTTACTCGCGCCTTTTAATGGTAAAAGGCATCGTAACCGTTTATACGTTTCCCTCCAAAACACCAGAAACCCATAGCCTTCACGCACATGCCAAACACTTAAAACTTGCAAACCCAAAAAACTAAATCCAAAAATAGCTACAACCACTGGACAAGGGAGAGACAATAATCGCTTGAAGGCTTTCAGTTTCGTCCACGCCTCAGACCTGCACTTAGGCTACGCACAATACGGCTTAGAAGCTAGAAGGCAGGATTTTGACAACGTCTTCGCGGAGATCGTGGAAAAAACCATCGAGTTAAAACCCGACTTCATGATCATCGCTGGCGACCTATTCCATCACGCACGCCCCTCAAACGTCACACTCGAGAACGCCATAAAAAACTTCAAGCGCCTAAGAGACGCCGGAATCCCAGTTTTAACCGTTGACGGCTCGCATGACTCCGCGCCAAACACGATAACAGGCACAATCTTGTACCCGCTGGACAGCGCCGGCTTAATCTACCACTTGCCTAGGCACGAGGGTGCATGCTGGCGCAAAACCGACTGCTGCTACGTCTACGGCGTGCCAAACTTTCGAAGCAGGCGCAAAACCGAAGAGGCGCTTCCAGATTTTATGGCGCAAAACCCGCCAACGCCCGACCCGGCAGTCAGCAACATTTTCGTTTTTCACATGGCTGTGGATCTGCCAAACGTCAAGCCGCCTTACATTGAAGCTGAAGCTCCGCCCGAACTCCTGCCCGACGGCTTCGATTATTACGCTGCGGGTCATGTGCACAAGCGTTTCACGGGCAAGTTCAAGACTGGACTTTTAGCGTACAGTGGGTCAACGGAAACCGTCAGCTACGACGAAGCCAAACAAAAAAAAGGCTTCTTCCATGTGAAAGTAAACGAGAAGGGCAAGGTTTCGCCAGCGTTCATAGAGCTTGAGTCTCCACGCAAGTTCGCGATTCTGGAACAAGAATTTTCCGGCATGACTTCGGCTAAAATCACCGAACTTGCTGTCCAGCTTGTCAAGGGCGCAGACGAGGAAGGCACAGTAATAATTCCCGTTTTGAAAGGCGTGTTGCCCGCTGAAGCAAGCCGCGCAGAAGTAGACATAGCCCAAATCAGAAGCGCCGCTGAAAAAGCCCTGCTTGTACACCCGATTATCATGCTCCGTGAAAGCGCGGTCTCAGACGAAATCGTGCGCTCCATATTCGAAAGCGAGTTTAAGGATTTGAAGACGAAAGCGTTTGAGTATTTCCTGCAGATTTTCAGCGACAGGTACAGTCGCGAAGAAGCCGAAAAAATAGCGCGCTCCGCCCTCAGCCTCATAGAACCGTTGACGAGGAAGCAGGAGGAAAAGGTGAAGCAGACCATAGAGGAGCTTCTGAAATGAAAATCGAAATAGTCCAGCTGGAAAACATCCGCTCGCACGTTAAGTCCACGGTGCCTTTCACACGGGGTTTCAACTGTCTCGTCGGCGGCTTGGGCTGCGGAAAATCCAGCGTTCTGTACGCTGTTGACTTCGCCCTGTTCGGCGAACCACTCGGCAGAAGCTTCGAGTATTTATTGCGTGAAGGCGTGGACGCGGGAAAAGTCACAGTCCAGTTCACTCAGAACGGAAAAACCTACAAGCTTACTCGCGGGCTCAAAAGACGCGGAAAAGGCATAGGTCAAGACTTCGAAGAACTCAAGCTCTTTGAGGATGAAACGCTTATTGCAAGCATGAAAACCGACGCTATAGCTGAACAGTTCAAGGCGATAACGGGGTTGGACAAGGACCTTTACCGCGAAATAGTCTGGGTGAGACAAGAGCATTTGAAGGAGCTTCTGGACGCGACGCCCAGAGTAAGGCAACGGCGCCTAGACGAGCTGTTCGGTTTATCTGATTATGAGACTGCGTGGAGCAACATCGCTGTGTACCAACGCGATTATGAAACGGAAAAAAGAATTCATGAAAAGGACCCTGATGTCGTGGGATTGGAAAAGCTCAGCACCGAATACAACCGCGTAACCGAAGAGTTCACCCTTTTAGAGATAGAACTACAAAACGCAATAGGAAAACTCGCTGGAGCCAAAAAAGCGTTGGAAGATGCAGATTCAAAACTGAAGAAGCTGGAGGAAAAAAAGCTCTTCATAGAAGAACTCAGAAGAAAAGAAGCCAAGGTCCAAGCGAACATATCGAACGTAAAGGACGCTTCTGCATCATTGACCCAGCGGATTGAAGGGAAAAAAACAATTGTTGATAACCTGAGGCAACGCCAAAACTCCATCGACACGCAAGTAAACTCTTACAAGAGCAAACTTGAAGAAGTTGGGATACCTGCAAACCAGCCAGTGGAAGCGTTACGGTCGTATTTGGCGGCTTTTGATGACCAACTTTCCAGCCTAAAAGCGGAACAAGAGGCTACCGTGCGGAACGCTCAGGCAGACCAGAAAAGAACCGCTTCACTGTCTATGGAGAGTCGTTGTCCGCTGTGCCTGCAACCTTTGAACGACGAATACAAAAACGGCTTACTCCAGAGAATCCAGCAGGAAAACACGGAACGGCAGAAGACGATAAAGCAACTGCAAAGCGAGATTGAGGAATTGCAACGGAGAAAAAGCGTAGCTAACGAAGCGTTTTCGAACTTGCAAACGCTCACCTTGAGAACTGAAGACTTGAAAATGCGAATAGGCGAAGAGGATAGAAACCTGAGCGAATTGTCAACCGAGTTCGAGGAGAAACGGAGACTTGAAGCGGACTTGCTTGGGCAGCTTGAGGCTATACGCGTAGAAATAGGCAGGTTCGAGATGTCGGATCTTGAAGCCGCACGAGTGCAAAGGGAACAAGCCTTCAGGCAATATTACCAGTTGGAGTCTGATTTGCGCACTAAGGAAAACCGCAAGAAAGACCTCCTTAAACGCTTGGATGAAACGAAAGAGCGAATTGACCACGCACAGGAAAAGCTTGAGCGCATACAGAAAATCGCCAAAACCATGGAAGTCTTAGGAGCCATCCGCGACGCTTACAGGAGCATTCAGCCTAAACTGCGAAGCGAATTCGTGAAAGTGCTGAGAAACTTTGTACAACAAGTTCTCGATAGCCTAGTGGGTGGGGAAGCACTGCTTCTTAACGTGCTTATCGATGAGACTTACACGCCTTACGTTAAAAGCGAAAGCGGCGTCGAAAGGGAAGTTTCGAACTTGTCAGGCGGAGAGCGGACGTTGCTGGCTTTTGCTTACCGTTTGGGGCTTGGGCAGCTGATTATGCAGTCACGAACGGGTCACGGATTAAGCATGTTGCTACTTGACGAGCCGACGGAGAGCCTTGGCAGAGAAGACGGTTCCATAGACCGCTTAGCCGAAGCCATTTCCCGGTTTAAGGCGATAGAGCAGATAATCGCGGTGACGCACAGCGAGGCGTTTGCGGAAAAAGCAGAGCATGTTATTACGCTTGAGAAAGAGGCTGGAATAAGCAAAGTCTCACTTGAGAGGTAGTCATTTAGTTATTCTCGTTCTTCAACTGTGTTTTCTAGTACGCCGATTCCTTCGATTTCAATGCGGACAACATCGCCGTGACGCAGAAACTTCGGCGGTTTCATAGTGAATCCTACTCCTGAAGGCGTGCCTGTGGCTATGATGTCGCATGGTTCTAGGGTCATGACTTGGCTCAGTTGGTGCACGATCTGGTTGACGCTGAGCGACATGTTCTCTGTTGTCGCGTTCTGGCGTAATTCGCCGTTTACCCACGTGTGAAGCTGCAGGTTAGAAGTGCCCGTAAGTTGCGCTACGGTGGTTATGCATGGTCCTGTTGGTGCGAAGGTGTCAAAGCTTTTCCCACGAGTCCACTGGCCATCTTTGAACTGATAGTCGCGTGCAGAAACATCATTGAACACCATGTAGCCGAAAATGACTGATTTAGCTTCTTCGACGGAAACGTTTTTGGCTTTTTTGCCGATTACGACAGCCAATTCGCCTTCATAGTCCAACTCCTTAACCATGCGTGGCTTGATGATTTTCTCGTTTGGTCCAATTATTGTTGTGTGGGGTTTCATGAAAATTACCGGTTCATCTGGAACAGTAGCGTTTGTCTCGGCAGCGTGGTCAAAGTAGTTTAAGCCTAGGCATATAATCTTAGGAGGAAAAGCTATTGGCGCTAGCAAAGTAACTGCGCTTATTGGTGCTGAGGCGCTTTCGATGTCGCTGCTGCTTGCTTTTTTCAGCAGTTCTTCCGCCGTCTCTAAGGCGTTTTCTCCCTCCGCGATGAAGCCTGCAAGTTTCCGCGGCACCTCTTTCTTGAAGCGTTTCGCCAAAGCTGGCAAGGACAAAACAGCTTGCTGGCTTAAGACGCCGTAGCTTTCCAAGTTTCGGTAGCGGTATCGCGCAACTTTCAATGTCCAACTTCCCTTTTTCGCATTACCCTTTTAGCTTCGGAAAAATAAAAGGATACGCTCAGGCACAAGTTCTCTCTGCGTTTCAACCTTTAGATAAGAGAAGGGGTAGGCGTCTCACGCAGGCTAGAATGAAACCAGCATATTTGGAGCCTAATAGAAATTCAATGCAGAAACGATAGAGGGGGTCTATCGCTAATGGCGTTTTCCGCAACCAAAAACGATAGAGGGGCATGGGGCTAAAGAAAACGCAGCAGGGCTTAACAGACTATATATACTTTATAAAAGGGGGGTATAGACAATTTTTCGCGCATTAGAGAACGATCAATGTGAGCATCCACATAAAAAAGCCACTCACCCATAAACACTGCAAGTCCAAAAAACTCCATTTTTCTCGACGGAAAAAATAAGGCGCTTTTGAAAGCGCATCTTTATTCTTCTTCAAGTTTCCTTTCTTTCACTTTCAGCGTGTCTTCGTCGCCGCTTATAACTCTAAAATAGTCTTTCAGCTCGCGTTTATGCAGGAACTTCCTCACAAGCACGCGCAAGTATTTCTTGGAAACCGCTGCTCCTTCGCCTTTCACTGTTATTGTTTTTGATTCGGTTGTAATTTCTGCGCTTGTTTTTTCCTTAATGAAGTTAGCAAGCTCTTGGATTACTTCGCTTCCTTCGCTTTTGAGTTCGGAAGCGTCAACCTTTATCTCCATTACCATATCGCTGTTCACCTCGTTTCGCGCTTTTAGTTGCGTTTTGACTGAGTGTTTCACGACTATTTTGCTGATAAATTTTCCGTATATGAAAGTGTCAGCTCGCCCGTATTGTTTTATTAAACGGTGCGTTCTGTCATATGTGTCTTTTTTCACGCATAAATACCTTGGGTCAAGGTTCAAACCGCGGTCGAAGATTCGAGACTTTGCAGCACTTATAGTCAGAAATTGTTATTCGATATGACATAACCCGATAAGTTGGTTGCATGATTTGATTATCGATTTTTGAACTAATTGGACTTTTCGGGTTCTATTTCTACGCCAGACATCGCCTTTAG
>Ga0315551_10001000_pt1 | contig 21969 bp, 15 predicted proteins | sample SalMarSW160290MG_FD_203678 | JGI IMG/M metagenome (GOLD analysis project Ga0315551, IMG submission 203678) | Salt marsh sediment microbial communities from the Plum Island Ecosystem LTER, Massachusetts, United States - Salt Marsh Sediment SW1602-90 ...
CGAACCGCAGGCCGCCGAAACAGTGGAAAAGCTCGTCCTATCGACCCTGAAGGAACTGGCGGAACGGGGAGTGCCGGAGGAGATGGTGCAGGCTGCGCTGCACAGGGTGGAGTTCCGCAACTCCGAGATCCAGAGGGGAGGGCGGCCGTACTCCCTGACCCTGATGCGGCGTGCTCTGCGGGGGTGGCTGCATGGAAGCGACCCTCACACGACCCTCGAGTTCCGCCGGCCGATGGATGCGCTGAAGGCCCGGGTCGCAGGTGGAGGCTATTTCGAGCGGCTGATAGACGAGTATCTGGTGAGCAATCCTCATCGGAGCACGGTGCTGGTCCATCCCGACCCCGATCAGCAACGCCGGGAACAGGAGGAGGAACAGCGGGAGCTTCGAACGGTTCTGGAAGGCTGGGGACCGGAGGGGATTGAACAGCTCGAGCAGGAGCTCGAGCAGCTCAAGGACTTCCAGGAGCAGCAGGACGATCCCGAGGTTCTGGCCCGCATTCCCGCCCTGCATTTGACGGATCTGCGCCGGGAGGTGGAAACCGTTCCTACCGAATCCCCGAGCCCCCAACCATCGTTTCCCCTGCTGTACCACGACCTGTATACCAACGGCATCGTCTATCTGGACCTGGCCTTCGACACCGCTGCGCTGGACCGGCGGCTGCTTCATCTCCTGCCCGTTTTCAGCCGGGCCGTTCGCGGCAGCGGTATACCCGGTGTGCCGTACTACGATATGGCGCGCAGGCTGTCCCTCCACACCGGCGGATTCGGTGCTTCCTTGAGTGCCGATACGGCGAATCGGCCGCAGCGAAAGGTCAAGGGCCGCCTGATTTTCCGGGTGAAGATGCTGGAGCGGAATCTCGAGACCGCGGTCCGGCTGGTGGGGGATCTGCTCGGCAAGGCGGATTTTCGCGATTACAGCCGCCTTCAGACCATCCTCCTGGAGATGCGCAACGATCTCAAGGCGTCCTTGGTACCCGGAGGCAGTCACTACGCGGCTCTGCGGGCCGCTGCCCGCATATCCGCCGCTTCGGTGATCGAAGAGCAGTGGGAGGGCGTCTCCCAGTACGTCTGGCTGGACGGACTGAACCGCGCGCTTGAAAACGGAAAGGGGAGTTACGACGAACTTGCTTCCCTCCTGGAAGCCGTCAGGGCCTCCCTGATAGACCCGTCCCTGGTCACCGTGAACCTGGCCTGCGAGCAGAAGGCGGCCGGAAGGGCAATGGAGGCTGCCGGCGGGCTGATCGATTCCCTGACAGGCGAACGGATCCCCGCGGTGGATGGCGGCGATTTCACAACCGTCTTTCCGATTGATTCTCTTCCGGCGGCATCGACGGAGACGCTGGTGGGTTCGATGAACGTGAGCTTCGTTGCTCATGCGTTTCCGGCCAGCCGTTTCGGGAGCAGGGAACACGCCCACGAAGCGGTGCTGGCCCACTTCCTCAGCACCGGGTTCCTCTGGGAAAGGATCCGCATGCAGGGGGGCGCCTACGGCGCCGTGGCGGCGGCGAACGGCCTGGAGGCGCTGTTCGGCTTCTCCTCCTACAGGGATCCGAACACCTTGACCAGTCTGGAAATCTTTCGGGAGGCGCTGGCATTCGCCTCCCGGATCGATATGGACGCGGATGCGTTCGAGAAAATCGTGCTCGGTGCGGCGGGAAAGGAGGACAGGCCGATGGCGCCCGGAGAAAAGAGTTTCGTGGCATTGAAACGGGAGCTGTTGGGAATAGCCGATGAAGAGCGTCAGGCCCGGCGGGATGCCCTGATCTCCTGCACCCCCGCACAGCTCAGGGCGGCGGCCGAAAGCCTGCTCAGCCGTTTCGGCGACGGTGTTTCGGTGTTTCTCACCCATCCCGAGGCTGTACAGAGAGACAAGAAGCCTCTGGAAGCTATGCAAGCCGCTTCCCTCGAGCTTCCCGATTAGAAAGGCTCAAGCCCCCCTGCCGGCTGCCACGGGCAGGCTCACCGTAACCGTGGTCCCCCGGCCGAGGGTCGAGCGGAAACTCATTGTACCGCCGTGCTCGCGAACTATGCGTTGAGATACGGATAGGCCGAGCCCGGTACCGCCCTGCTCACCCCGGGTCGTGAAAAAAGGATCGGTGAGTTTCGGCATGGCCTCCGGAGCAATGCCCGTGCCCTGGTCCTCTACCTCGATGATCAGGGTCTGCGGCTTGGCATCGAGCCGGGTTGATATGCGCACCCGTCGTTTTCTGTCCGGCAGGGCCTGGCAGGCGTTCTGCAGGAGGTTCAGCACTACCTGCTCCAACCCGATCCTGTCGGCGGAGATTCGGGGGAGGTCCTTCTGCAGATCGAGTACAAAGAAATCCGTGGTTCTGACGATCATGTGCCGGGACAGATCCGCGATAGTGCGGACCACCTGATTGACGTCGGTGGACTCGCGAGTACCCTTGGCACCGCCCCGGACCAGTCTCTTCAGCTCCGAGACGATATGCTCGATCCGGACCGTGCTGGATTCGATCTCGGAAACCGCCGCTTGGGCGGCCTCCCTGAACTCGTCATATCTCATTCCTGATAGACGGATCGTCTCATCCACCTGCTCTGGGGACTCCGCCAGAGTGAACAGGCGGGGCAATCCGTTACGCAGAAAGCGGGTGTTCATGCCGATCACCTGATTCGGGTTGTTCACCTCGTGGGCCACCCCCGCGACCAGCGCTCCGAGAGAGGCCAGCTTGTCGGCACGCATCAGCTGCTGCTGCTGGGCTTGGAGCTGCTGTTCGGTCTCCTTGCGCTCCGAGACGTCCCGGATGATCACCACCTCCGCCGCTTTCTTCTGCCAGGTTGTTCGGGCACCGGTGATTTCGGCTGGAATCACCCGCTTGTCCTTACACACAATGCGGGTTTCGTAACGCTGCGGGGGATCCCCTCCGGCCATTCTCTCGCTGAAGCGGCTGGATACCAAGGCCAGCTCATCCTCATGAACCAGGTCGCTGAAGTGCCTGTCCCTCAACTCGGTGGAGCTGTATCCTGAAATCCGGCTGCATCGTTGGTTGGCGTAGAGGATCCGTCCCTCGTCGGAGAGAATCAGGATGGCGTCGGCCGAGTTTTCGGCCAGGGCCTTGAAATTCCCTTCGGCTGCTCTCAGATAGGAAACCATCTGATTGTACCCGCGGGCCAGCTGTCCGACCTCGTCCTCTGACGGGACCGGCACGTACATGCGGTAGTTCCCCGAAGAGACCTGTCGGACGGACTCGTAGAGGGTGACCAGGGGCTTCACCAAGCCTCTACGGAAGGCGAGGGGAAAACCGAGAACAACGAGGATGCAGGTAGCAACGGCTACGAGTACCAATTTGGAGGTGAACCGGTGGATCCAAAGACGATAGTCCCGGTACGGCAGCCCGACCCGGTAGATTCGTTCTCCCGACTCGACGGTGTAGAACAGGTAGAAGCTGCTCGTATCCGCGACGTCGAGATACATGAAGCGAGGCGTCAGTCCCTCCCGTTCCGGGATCAATCCTTCCCAGCCGTGATACCTGGCCAGTCTGTTTGCCTCCTGCGGCGACAGCGGCTGTGGGGCGTATACAACCTGCGGCGAAGCCGTGTCGATGGACAGGATGTAGGCAACGTCAGGGGACAGGCCCGTCCAATCCCGGTTCCGGATCGCTATTTTGGCCTGCTCGATTTCTCTTCGGTACAGGTCCGCCAGGCCGCCCTGGACCACCGGCATAAGGGCGCTGGCCGTAATCCCGAACGCCACCATGATCACGGCCAGGGGAATCCCGGTCAGCTTGGAAACGTAGCTGGTCGGCTGGGGAGCGTTGTTGACGTATGCGATGAAGACGAGCAGGCAGAGCAGCAGGGAACCGTTGTTGAACACCAGCGTGTAAGTATTCGTGGATATCACCGCCGTCTGGTACAGCAGGTAGCTGAGGGCGATCGCCGTGGTGGCCAGGGTGAGCAGAGCGAAGCTGCGGGCTGAGTGCGCCTCCCGGCCCGCCGGGCGGAGGATATGGCGGAAAACCGAGGCGCTGCGCGCACTTTCCGCTTTGGAGGAACGAACCACCTTGCGGAGCAGGACCTGGATGGACCAGAGATATCCGATCAGGATGAAGTAGCTGATCTTGGACCCGAAGCTCAGGGAGAAATATTCGGCCTTGAAGTCATAGGTGATCGAGGCACTGCGCTTGATGAACAGCGAGCCCCAGACGATCAGGGCGGCGCTCAGGGAAACGATCAAAACGATACGGGACTCCAACCGATGATGGTTCGTGCCGTACCAGTAGGCGAATTGGACCAGACAAACGACGCCGAAGACGATCAAATTCGAGAACTGTCGGGTATGGCTGGAGATGCTCGAAAACAGGGAGTAACGAACCGTGTAGGACAGCAGCAGGATCAGCAACGCGGCCAGATATCCGGCCAGGTACCAGGTGTCCGGACGCTTGTGCTTCAGGGACAGCAGATAGCCGGTGATCAGGGCCAGGAGCAGGGTAGTGGTGAGGGATCCCACCGACAGGGTATTGAATCGAAGCCAGGTGAGGCTGCCCACAGGGCTCATTCCTCTTCGGTTTCCTCTTGGCTGTTTCTGCGTCTCTTCAAGCGCTTGCTCAGCGCCTGCGGAGTGATGCCGAGCAGACCCGCGGCGATCGCCTGATTTCCCTTTGCCCGGGACAGGGCTTCTTCGATCAACCCCTCGGTCACCGCTTTCAGGGTGGGCAGTTTTTCCGGGAAAACCAGGGCCTCCTCAGCCGACTCGGGTCGTACCTCCTCCCCGGCATAGCCCATGGCTTCCCGAAACGGCTGAAGGGACAGCATCTTCTCCCTCTGGCGGCTCACCGCGTTGAAAACCATGGAGCGGAGCTCGCGCACGTTTCCGGGAAAGTCGTAGGTTTCCAGCAGGGTGAGCAGTTCGGGAGGGATGGCCAGCCGCTTTTTGTTCAGCTTCTCCGCGGCCAGGCCGTGAAAATGATCGAGCAGCAGGGGAAGGTCGTCTTTACGGTCCCTCAGCGGGGGTATGCGTATCTCGTAGGTCTGCAGGCGGAAGTACAGATCGCGCCGGAATCGTTCAGCCGCAACCAGCTCGGAGAGAATCCGATGGGTGGCAATGACGAAACGCGCGCTCGTGGAGCGGGGAAGATCGGATCCGAGGGGGTAGTACTCCCGGGATTCGAGAAGCCGCAGCAGCTTGATCTGACTGGCCGCCGACAGATCTCCGATCTCATCGAGAAACAGCGTTCCCGTGTTTGCCTGCTGGATCAGACCTTTGCGCTCGCTGTCCGCGCCGGTGTAGGCGCCCTTGCTGTGTCCGAAGAGGGTATCGGCGAACACGTTGTCATCCAGTCCGGCGGTGTTCACCTTGACCAGAGGTCCGGCTGCGCCGCTGGCCGCGTGGATCGCCTCGGCAAACAGCTCCTTGCCCGTCCCCGTTTCACCGGTGAGCAAAACGGTTTCCGAGGTTGGGGCGATCGATTCGATGAACCGAAAGATGGCCTGAACCCGGGGATTGCGGGTAACAATCCGGCTGAAGTGTTTGGGGTGAGCGAGATTTTCGGCCAGCAGCCGTTCCCTCAAGCTTTCATAGCGACGGGCCAGACGGCGCATCTCCACCGCCCGCCGTATGCCGCTGGTCAGCCGGTTCGGTTCCACCGCCTTCACCATGTAATCGAAGGCCCCCTCCTTCATGCAACCTACGGCCATGTCGATGTCCTCGGAGGCGGTGACGATGATGACGGGGATATGGGGATAGCGCTCGTGAATCGCTTTGAGAAGAACATCCCCGGTAAGGTGGGGCATGGTGATGTCCAGCACGATGACCTCCGCCTCCTGCTGCTTCAGGAAGGGGAGAACTTCCCGGGAGTCGCTGCAGGTGTGCAGGTTGTCGATCCCGGCGGATTTCAGAATCTTGGTCATGCCGGAAAGCACGGCCGGTTCGTCATCGACCAGTAGTACCGGTAACTCGGGGATTTCGCTGCGCTCACGCGCCATCACTCCTCCTTTCGACTTCCGGTCAGCCCGCGCCGCTGCGTCTCGATTGCATTCGAAGCTCTTAAGTACTATAGCCTCTACGGCAATGCCCGGTCAATGTGCCGTTGTTCTTTCCCCCGCGGCAGTTAAGGTCCCACATCGAGCGCTCCGCCCCGGGCTTTCCGCTCGGCGGCCGAAGTTGCCTCATCATCGGCTGAGGATGGAAGCGGACCTTCGGGCATGGATGCCTTCCTTAACTCGCCGTTCTGTGTTACCAATGACAGAGCCTCACGCCTATGAATATGGAACTGTTCGTGCTCGGAACCGGCGGCATGATGCCCCTGCCCAACAGGGCCCTCACCTCGGTGCTGCTGCGTCGGGAGGGGGAGCTGTTTCTCTTCGACTGCGGCGAAGGCACCCAGGTGTCCCTGCGCCGCCTGGCCCTGCGCTGGAAGAAGATTTCGGTCATCCTCGTATCCCACACCCACGCCGACCACGTAACCGGCATCCCCGGGATCCTGATGCTTTCCTCCCAGGTGGAGAGAAACGAGCCTCTGTACATCATCGGTCCGCCCCGGACCAGGGAATACGTGGAGGCCAGCCGGAGAATCCTCGATATGTACATCAACTACGAGATCGTGGTGAAAGAGGTAACAGGTCAGGAAACCGTGTTCGAAGGCGAGGGTTATCGGATTCGTTCCCGGCTGCTGCATCACACCAAACCCTGCCTGGCCTACTGCCTGGAGGAGGATATGCGTCCCGGTGTGTTCGATCCGGATGCGGCTCAAGGCTTGGGTGTTCCCAGGGGTCCCATGTGGTCGACTCTCCAATCCGGAACCGCGGTGCGGCTGGATTCAGGCGTTGAGGTTCAACCCGGGCAGGTGATGGGCCCGCAGCGAAAGGGAAGGAAGTTCAGTTTCGTCACGGATACCACCTGGGTTCCCGGGTTGCCGGATTTTGTCCGGGGTTCGAATCTGCTGATATGCGAGGGTATGTTCGGCGAAGACCTGGAGGAAGACGCCGTGGACAAGAAGCATTTGACGGCAACCCAGGCCGCCCAAATCGCCCTGGAGGGAGGAGTCGACCGGCTGGGGCTCATCCACTACAGTCCCCGTTACACCGAGCGGGAGCTGAAACGACTGCTTCACCAGGCCAGGCAGATCTTTCCGGGAACCTTCCTCACGCGGGATCTGCAGGTCATCGATCTGCCCTACGTAGAGTGATAACCTTGACGATTCGTAAGTTTTGACATTATTTTAGGCATAAAATTCGAAAGAGAGGTGAGTTCATGATTGAGGTGAGTAACCTCGGCAAGCGGTACGGATCTCTGGAAGCGGTGCAGGGAGTGAACTTCTCCATAAACCCCGGGGAGGTGGTGGGGCTGCTCGGTCCCAACGGCGCCGGTAAGACCACGATCATGAAAATCCTTACCTGCTACATGTTCCCCAGTTTTGGAACGGCCAGGATCAACGATTGGGATATCTTCGAAAGACCCCTGGAGATCAAGCGGCTGGTCGGGTATCTTCCGGAGAATGCGCCGCTGTACACGGACCTGAATGTCATGGAGTACCTCAGCTTCATGGCCGAATCCCGTTCTCTGAAGGGAAAGGAGAAGAACGAGCGCATCGACTGGGCCATAGAAGAATGCGGGTTGGAGCCGGTTGTCTACCGAAGCATCGATACCATATCGAAAGGCTTTCGGCAGCGAACCGGGTTGGCCCAGGCGATTCTTCATGATCCCGATATCCTCATCTTCGACGAGCCGACCACGGGCCTGGATCCCAACCAGATCATCGAGATCCGGGAGCTGATCAAACGTCTGGGCAGGGAGAAAACCGTAATTCTTTCAACGCACATTCTCCAGGAGGTGGAGGCCACCTGCGGTCGGGTGCTGATCCTCAATGAGGGACAGATCGTGGCCAAGGGAACCGCGGAGGAGATCAATCGGGAGATGAAGGGGGAAGTGCTGCTGGAGGTGTTGCTCAAGGGAAGAGGCAAGCCCGACGGCGTGAAAACGGTACCGGGAGTCCGGGAGCTGCTGCAGATTTCGACCCCCGGCAAAGATCTTCACAAGGTTCAGGTGGCGCTGCTGCCCGATTCAGGGGCTGAGGAGGCCGTGTTCGACTGGGCAGTCGACCGGGGGTACAAGATCCTGGCGATGGTGCCCAAGCGACTCAGTCTGGAAGAGTTGTTTATCAAATTGACCCGGGAGGGAGGTGAGAAATCATGAATAACATCTTACCGATCATAAAGAAGGAGCTGAAGTCCTACTTCAACTCACCCATTGCCTACATCCTGGTCGTCACCTTCCTGGTTTTTTCCAGTATCTGGATCTTCTTTGTGCAATCCTTCTTCGCCGGCAATATCGCCTCTCTCAGAAATTTCTTCTCGGTCATTCCGATAGTATTCATCGTCGTAATGCCGGCGCTCACCATGAGGAGCTGGGCGGAGGAGAAGAAATTGGGAACCATGGAGGTGCTGATGACCCTGCCGTACCGGGAGAGCACTCTGGTGATCGGCAAGTTTCTGGCGGCCCTCACTCTGCTGGTGATCATGATCGCCCTGACGCTTCCCCTTCCCCTGCTGCTCAGCAGATTCGGAGACTTCGATTGGGGCGAGATCCTGGGACAATATATCGGAGTGGTGCTCCTGGGGGCGGCGGGAATTTCCGTCGGCTTGTTTGTCTCTTCCCTGATGGCCAATCAGATCAGCTCTTTTCTGATCAGCCTGTTCGTTCTGCTCGTGCTCACCCTCATCTCCCAGGTGAATCGGGTCTTTGCCATTCCACCCTGGGCAGCCGGAGTTGTGAATTTCGTCTCCCTGGGGTACCACTTCTCCAACTTCCAGAGAGGCCTGATCGATACCAGGGACCTGCTGTACTACGGCATCGTCAGTGCCCTGTTCCTGTATCTCAACACCAAAACTCTCGTGTTCAGGAAATGGTAGGGGGGAACTTTTGAGATGAAAAAGCGCGCCGAAATTATACTGTTCGTCTTGGGACTGGTGCTCATCCTCTTGGTTGGCCTGAATGCCAGCCGCTATTTCTCGAGAATCGATCTGACGGAAAACAAGGCTTTCACGATTTCTCGGGTTTCCAGGGAACTGTTCAGGGATATCCCGGATCGGGTGTACCTGACCTATTACGTGTCCGACAAGCTGAAGTCTCTGTATGCCTTCCCCTTCCAGATCGAGGATCTACTATACGAATATGCGGCGTACTCCCGGGGTGCGATCAAGGTGCAGGTCGTCGATCCGGTGAGATCGGGTAACCTGAGCCAGGCGGAGAGTTTGGGTGTATTCCCCCAGCAGATCGAAGTGATCGAGCAGGATGAACGCAGCTTCGCCCAGGTGTATACGGGAATCGTGATTCAATACCTCGACCGCTACGAAACCATTCCGGTTGTTTCTCAAGTCGAGTCGCTCGAGTACGATCTGACCTCCAGAGTGCGGAAAATCGTCACGGAGCAGGAACGCTCCATCGGCATCCTGATCGGAGATGCTTCTCGGGAGATCCAAACGGATTTCGGCTCCCTCCTGGGAAGTCTTTCGGCGGATTTTTCGGTTCGTCCGGTCGGCAGGGGAGAGGAGATTCCCGAAGATCTGGATGTGCTCTTCGTCCTGGGGGCCCGTGATCTGGAATCCTTCGATCTGTTTCCCATCGACCAGTACATCATGCGGGGCGGGCGGGTGCTGTTTGCCGTGGAAGGTCTGGATCTGGATCTAATGAGGGGGATCGTTCCCCAAAAACTCGAGAACACCGACGCCCTATCCATGCTGGAGCACTACGGCGTTTTGGTGCAGCAGGCCTACGTGCTGGACACCTACGCGAAGAACTTCCGTATCCCCCGGCAGGTATTCGGACAGATCATGTGGGAGGTGATGGACAAGTATCCTTTCTGGATCACCGTGGCCAATCAGTTCGTGTCCAAGGACAATCCGATAACCGCCCGCTTCCAGGGTTTGGATCTTCTCTGGGCCAGCCCGCTGGAGATCGTCGAACGGCCCGGCGTGGAAGCGGAGAAGCTCCTCCAGACCACCCCGGAGGCCTGGATTCAGGATCAGGAGCCCTTCGAAACCAATCCGCAGCGGGCGGCCATGCTGGAATACATGCCCCACGAAAAGGAGGGCCAGTACACCCTCGGTGTTACCCTGCGGGGGTCCTTCTCCAGTTACTTCGCCGATCGGGAGATTCCGCAGAGGGTCGGGGAGGAGCGAGATTGGAGTGAGGTCATCGAACGCAGCGAGGAGACGCGGCTGATCGTGATCGGGGATGCGGATTTCGCCAGCGAATTGTATCAGTACAGCGGAGGAAGCTACAATCTGGAGTTTCTCGCCAATTCTGCGGAGTGGCTCAGCAATTCAGAGGATCTCCTGGAGATCAAGACGCGGGTGGCCCGGGACATGCGGCTCAACAAGATCCAGGACCCGGAGGCGCGCCTGCGGGCCGCCATGTTTACGCAGATGTTCAACTTGATTGTCGTTCCTTTGGGTGTGATCATTTTCGGCGTCCTTCGCTTCATTATGCGGCGGCGTAAAGTCGCCCTGAGGGAACAGGAGGGTTAGGCAATGGCGGTGTTATCTTTTCGACGTAAGGTCCTCATCCTGGGTATATGCATCGCCGTGCTGGCCGGCACCTATATCTTAGGGCTGGTGTTCTCTCCGGCCAGAGTCGGGCGCCGGGAGGCGGAATCTCCTCTTATCGCCGGCTTCAATCGACAGCTGCGCGATCGGGTGGCGGAGATCCGCATCAGCACCGGCCAGGGGAACCTGCGGTTGCAGAAACGGGGAGATTCCTGGATCCTGCCCGGGGCGAAGCAGGAGTATCCGGCCTCTTCATCCCGCATCGAAGCACTTCTGGATTTTCTCGCTGATCTGGCGCGCACCCGTGTCGTTACCAGCAATCCCGATGCCTGGGAGGAGTTCGAGGTCCAAAACGAGGCGCCCAGGCGCATCCAGCTGTTCGACTCTTCCGGCGGCGAATTGACGGACCTCATCGTCGGAAAATCCGTCGTCGGGGGTGAGGACGATTATGTACGGCTGGGGGGAAGCAATGAGATCCTGCTGTCGAACCGCAGCTTTGACTACTATCTGGACGCGGAGGAGCGATTCTGGGCCTACCTGCGCATTTTTCCCGAAGATCTGGAGGGACAGAGTATTATGCGGATCTCCGTGGAAAGCACCCTGCAGTTTGAGGACCAGGGCCCCGAAGAGCTGCGGTACACGCTGGTGCTCAGCTCCGAGCAGCCGGCCGTCTGGAAGCTCGTGGATCGTTCAGAGGTCGATCTGGACAACAGCAAGGTCGATCTCTTGGCCGGTAACCTGGCCGATCTGGAAGGCACCGAGTTCGCTCATGGGGTCAGCGCCGCGGAGACCGGCCTTGCCGATCCGGCCGCCAGGATTCTGATCAGCACGGTGGATGACCGGGATTTTCGTCTCCTCGTGAGCGGGCAGGCCGGGAGTGATCAGTACTACGCGACCGTCGAAAACGGGACCTTCATCTACAAAGTATCCGAATGGCGGGTAAAGGGGATCCTCAAGAGTATCGAGGACCTGCGCGCTCAAGAGTGAGGAGCAGTAGGAGGAGCGTTAGCCTAGCGGCTGCGACCTGCGGATCGGGCGGATCGGACGGGGCGCGCGGATCGGGCGGCGATGACGGCCCTGTATTTGTCCGGATCCGCGCGGAAGGCAACGATACCCCCTCCCTCCGAAGATTCGGCCTGTTTCAGAGCCTGCCCGGCTTCGCTGAGCAGCCGGTGCGAGCTGACCAGCCTGCCGTTGCGGGCGCTGAGTCCGATGGCAAGCGGTGCCTGCGCTGTTGTGGAGGGGGAAGACAACCTCTTCTGGAAATCCCTGGCTTCCCGCAGAGATTGGTCCAGATCCTTATCCGGAAGAATAACAGCGACAGTGGATGAGTCGTACTCGAAGGCCAGGTCCCGGAGGGGAAAGGCTTCCAAAATGGAGAGAGCCAGGTCCCTGATAGTACCGGTCGTACAGCTGATGAACATGAGGGACAGATCCTGGTCCGAGCCTGCGGCTCTTTCCAGCTCTGATGTAAGGCGCGGGGAGAGATGTTGGCTCCATCCCAAACCCGTGGCCGGTGAAAACAGACTTGCCGCCGCATCGGGGGTGAAGCCCGGGGAAGAGGTCGCCGGTTCCCGTGGAAGGCGCGAAGCCGGCGGGGTCAACGGCGAAGGCCGGAGCTTCTTTGACCGGGGGAGGCGTTTTTCCCCCGGACCTATCACGGTGGCGGCATACAGAAGGAACACACTGGCTATCAGGAGATATACGAGGAGGATGTAGAAGATTTCCCGCAAGATCGGGTACACCTGCTCCTTCTCCAGATCCCGAAAGATCCCGTCGATCAGCAGGTCCTGCCTGATACCCGGACTGAACCGGCGGGTAATTCTGTTCTCGTACACGGGACGCACCGTGTATTCCGGTTCGCCCCGCCAGGGCGCCCGGTCGGATTGCCCGGGAGCCGCACTGAGGTAGCTTTCATCCCTGGAAATAAGATAGTAGATGCCCTCCCGGGAAGAGTAGATGGCCAGCAGAAGCAGGCGGTCGGTTTCCGAGAAGCTCTTCCGCATGGCGGTCCTGAAGTACTCGCCGTCGAAATCCCCTTCGGCCAGATAGATGGAGAGCGCCGAGATTCGCAGGGTCTCCAACGCCTTCTCGGATTCCTCCCTGTTGCCGTCGATCGTGATCTTGAGGCGGTAGGCTGCAAAAAGCAGGATAAATAGCAAAAACAGCATGCTTATGATATAATAAAAGCCGAGGATCCGCCGATTCATCTTACTATTATTATAGGCAAATCGCTGATGGAAGTATACTCTTTTTGGGGGAAGGAGGTGTTGGAATGAAGGTGCGCCCGCGGAGCCTCCCGCCGGGCTGGTATCCCGGGGGAAAAGACCAGACGGTTCGGAATATCGAGGAGTTCCGCCGTTCGCTGGAGAAACCGGCCGGAAACGCGGTCGCCGGCGTCGCCCCTCACGCGGGCTGGAGTTTTTCCGGCTCGATCGCCTGTCACGTTTTCCAGAGTATTTCCCAGGATGCGCAGACGATTGTCGTGGTGGGGGGGCATCTGGCGCCCCATTCCGGCCTGCTGGCCGCCTTCGAGGAGGGTTATGAAACGCCCCTGGGAGTGCTGGCCGCAGACGTGGAGCTGCTCGAGCTTCTCCGCGACAGCCTTTCCCTGAGGGAGGATCGCTACGCCGACAATACAGTGGAGATTCAGCTGCCCCTGCTGAAGTATCTGCATCCGGAAGCCAGGGCTCTGCACCTGCGGGCCTCGCCTTCCGCGGAGGCGCTGCAGCTGGGAACGGAGCTGGCGGCGGCCGCCAAACGTCTGGACAGGAACGTTGCGGTTATCGGTTCAACGGATCTGACCCATTACGGGGACAACTACGGTTTCACGCCGAAGGGAACCGGAGCCCGGGCGGTGCAGTGGGTGAAAGAGGTAAACGATCGGCGCGTCATCGAAGCCCTGCTCGCCATGGAGCTCGACAAAGCTCTGGATCTTGCCGGTCGTGAGCGGTCCGCCTGCTCCGTCGGCGGGGCGGTGGCGGCGGCCCGTTTTGCCGAACAGAACGGTGCTCAAGCCGGAGAGCTTCTGGAATACAGGACGAGCTACGACGTGTCGCCGAGTCCGTTCTTCGTGGGCTATGCGGGGATCATCTATCCAAGAAGCGCTTAGCCACCGCTATTGACCAATCCCGGACCCGGCTCAGAAGCCGGTGTTCCCGTGTTTGATCTTGGGGATCGTGCTCGCGAAAGGCGGCAGCAGCCGGGTAGAGGGTAAGCCAGAGAGAGCGTTGGGTCTCATCGAGCCCATACAGGTATCGGCTGATCGGTGAGGATGGACGAGGCAGAGCCTGTAGGTCCTGCAGGTACCCGTTCAGGAATGCCCGCCAGTCCGTTTTCGGGGCGCCCGCAGCCAGGATATGTCCCTGGTGCCGCCCCTCCTGTCGGCCCTTGTGCTTGAACTCCAGGGGCACTCCCCTGCCCGGTAGGGGGATCACCTGGACATCCCAATCCTGCAGGTAGCGTTCCAGCCGTTCCTTGTAGCCGATTAGAGGTCTGGTCGTGTAGCGCAGAGCCCCCTGGACCCTGTCTTTCATGATCGTCGCGTTTTTTAGAATGAAGGACAGAAACAGGCTTTCCAGGGGATTGAGGCGGGATTCCTGGGATCGAAACAGCGGATACAGATATGTATTTCTGCAGTAGGCCTTGCCCTCCGGATAGGAGAAGTCGACTCCCAGGAGATAGATCTGCTTGGCCCCCAGAAATTGAGCGAGGGACACCGCGGCGTGGGAGACGTTGCCTCCCGAGGTGTCGATGTACGGAAACGGCCTCCAGTGGGAGCTCAGATACAACGACAGCGGGTGGCTGCTCGTAAAGAAAGCGCTGCACCGACTCAGGCGGGTCAACACCGGCGGGGAAGCCAGGTCCAGGAGCAGGGGCACCCGCTCTGGCATGCCCTGGAGAAAGTGATGGTAACTGACCAGCTGGCAGTCTATGGAAATCACCAGATCCGGTCTTATTCCGTAGGCGAGCAGCGCCGGCAGGGAGGTGTCCGAGGCGATGAGAAATCCAGTCTCCCGGATCGTACGCAGCTCGGGGATTTGGGACTCCAGGGAAGGACCGGCGCCGGTTATGAATGCCCGCTGCACCGGCTTCACGGTCACCGTGGATTTTTCCACCACGGGCAGGTTGGCCAGCGTGTTCACGTACCATTTCTTGCCGAACTGGGCTTGAACCGTGTAGTCATCCGCAACCATGCCGATCAGTTCCTGGATCGACTGTATCAGCTCGGCATAATACCGGCCCCCGGCCTCGACGCTGGGCCGCAGCGGTACGGTTTTCAAGTCCCCGTAGATCGCCGGCAGGTAGTCGGAGAGCAGAAACGTCTTTATATCCTCGGCCGATTCCCCGACCAGAAGCCGAACCCGCGGATCGAGAAGGATCGGTCTCATATCGATTTGCTCGAGAACGGAGCGTACAAAGGCGAGCTCTTTCTCCACGACGATGATTCTCGCACTGGCGGAGCTGCCTACGAACGGGCGAATCTGATAACCCCCTCCCAGACCTAGAAACACGAGGTAGCCGGCCCCGCCGTAGTTCTGGAAAAATCGGCGGCCCTCCGTTTGCGGATCCACCGTGGAGTGCATCTGCACGGATCTTCCCGCCCCGAGATAGGCCGGAACCTGGAACCCATTGCGGCTCTCGATCATGCGCACGTTCGGGCTGGGATCGGTGCGGGTTATCGAGCGGCCGAGCTCGGGATGATTTGCCGACAGCGCCAGGAGGTTTCGTTCGATGATCGAGGGCGTGCTCATTTGCTTCCCGAAATTTCCCGGCACAGGCCCCGGAGAAAAAACCTGTGGTTTTCCAATACGGCACCGGTTTTGCGCACCGCAGCCTCCCGCCCCTGCAGGCGGAGGATTCTCCGCATTTCCGTCAATTCCGCGGCGTTGCAGAGGTAGAGCAGGGACAGGGCGTCGGGATCGTTCATCAGAGGCTCCAGAGAAGCCGCGGCGTGAACCGCCGCCATGAGCTGATCCGTTCGTTCGACCCAGCCGGCGAGCAGGGCGGAGACGATATCGGTCCGCCTTTCCCGGGATGGATAGCGTTTCAGCGGGAGCGGCGGTTTTTCCCGCTGCTCTCCACCGCCTGCGCTGCTGCTCTTGCCGCTGCGGATGAGGCGCTCCAGCTCGGTTTCACTGATGCCGTCGATACCCGGCAGCTCGATGTCGGAGGGATGCAGCCTGTAGATCCGTTTCCTGCTGCCGTCGGCACTTCCGATCTCGGCGAACCAGCCGGCGTAAGTATCCAGAGCCAAAGTCCCCCTGTTTCTCCCCCCTCTGGCCGGTGCCTGTTCCGCGGCCAGTGCGAAGAGCTGGTGGTGCAGGCAGGCCAGGCGATTCGATTTCGGAGCAAGCCAGTTTTCGAAATTGTTCGGGCGCACATGGGAGAGGATGTCCCTGTAGCAGAAATCCAAACCCGCGAAAATCACCGGACCCCTCTGCTGTCCCAGTGCCAGGAGCAACGCCGTTGCCGCAACGGTTCCCTGGGCGGGTACGGCGGGAGCAGGAACGCCGGCTTCGGCCAACAATACCCGTTCGACGGGGGTTTCCTGGTTCACCAGGGATACCCGGGCGGAAATTCGCCAGGAACCCCTGGCCGCGGAAAGCGGCATCGTCAAATGAAGACGGTGATCCCTCGCGCATCGCAGGTGAGTGAAGGCGTAGTAGCTCGGATCGGTCAAAACCACGGTGTCCGGTACCAGGTCCCGGCTCAACAGGAAGTCCAGGGAGGAGGGCAGAGCCCAGAGGCCGATCTTATCCCGGTAGGCGGCAAGAAAATCGATTCCCTCCTGAAGCGAGGGGCCCGCAGCGGCAATCACGGTCGGCCCCTTGCCGGTATCCGCGGAAACCGGCGGAAAAATCTCGTCGATGCCTAGGAAGTTTGCCAAGCTGTTTCTCAGCCAGCGCCTGCCCAACGCAGCGGTGGTTACCAACGTCCCGCGGATCTCCCTGAACAGCTGACGGAGCGCCTGGTTGGCGCGCAGAGACTCCTCGGGAAAAACTCTGGCGCTTGACGGCCATTCCACGACCGCCAACCCCTCGGCTTCCAGCTCGTGGATCCGGGAACGCAGGAATTGCAGCACGGTTATGCTTTCTCCGGGGTGCCAGTACGTCCCCGGGGGCAGAGCGGGAGCGAAAGATTTCCAGACGGTTTCGTGATAGAACACGACGACCAGCCTGGCGGCTGGAAAGCTGCGCGTCATTTCCCGATACAGGTATCCCAAGCCGGCGCCGAGCAGCAGGATCGTCGACGGATTAAGCTGCCCGATCGATTGCCGGAGAAAGCGCCGGGCTTCCTTTTCGGGGTCGTAGGGCGAGTGCAGATGGGTACCCTTGACTCGGGCGGTCGGCTGACCGCTCCTGGCGGTCACGATTTCAAGCATCAGACGATCTCGGCGAGGTAGGTGAGGGCCTCTTCGATATCGGGGCTCGGGATGCGTACCTGTTCGTCCAGAACGATCGGATCCTGCTCGGCAAGCTCCGGCAGGAGTCTGCCCAGAGTTGCCTTCAGGTGATACAGCAGCAGCTCAGAGTCCCCCTCTTGAATCGGTTGTGTTTTGTTCGTAACCACGATGAGGATTCGCTCCCGGTCTACCTGAAACACGGAACCCAGGGACTGGAAGAGGGACAGGACGACTCTGGAGATGTCCTGGTTGAGTCGGAAGGGATCGATAAAGGGGTTTCGTTTCTGCACGGACTCCGTGAGCGTCGCCGTATCGATCCGGATCATCAACGGCGAGAAACCCCGGTCCACACAGGGCTGAAGGGCGGCTCTTACTGTCTGCCGGAGGGATTCGGGTTGCTCCGGTATACCCCGTTTCGCTCCTTCCAGGTGCCTCTCCCGGGCCTCGTAGAGGAGTCTGGCGGCTCGCTCGGCGAGAGTTGTGAAGATATCCAGGTCGGTTCGATCGGATTCCGCGCTCAGGAGCAGCCCCATGAACTTGCTCTCATGTATGAAGGGAACGAGAAGAAGATTCGAAAGCGTGGAGAACTCCCGAAAGGAGAAGAACTGCTGGAATGGTTGCAGCTCCTCAGGCCCTGAGAGTAGATGCACCTTTCCGGATGCCAGGCGATTCATCGTATCGTTGGCCCCCAGAGGAATGCGCAAGCGGTGGTTGGTGGTCTCATCGAAGCCGTGGACCGCCCAGGGTGCGAACACCATGCGCACCGGATCGTAGAGCAGGAGGGCGGCCCGGTCCAGTTTCAGCTGTTCCTTAACCAGGGCGAACAACCGCCCCGGAGACTCGATGCCGTCCTCCATCTCCCTCAGCCCCGCCCACAGGCGTTCCAGTCTATCGGCCTCGGTGAGCCGTGCGCTCTCGGACGGAGTTGCCTCGGTTTCCCCGGGTGCAGGCTGTCCCGATTCCGTCCAGGTCCGGGGCACGGTTTCAGGGGACTTCTTTTGCGTGCCCGTGGGGATATGCGAAAGGGTGGCCGCAGCCGGCGCGTCGAGCTCCTCCTGATCGATACCCGGCTTCAGTTCCTGCTGGTGGGGAAGGATTTTATCGATGAGCTCAAGACTCTTGCGGAGAAGACCTCTAGAGGTAGCGCGATCCGAGCGAGACGCCCCTTGAAACGAGCGTGCTCGCTTGAGAAGACCCATTAGGCCTCCAGACCAAGCTCTTTAAACAGCCTTTGATAGCGGACGAAATATTCGGAGTGAGCGAACTCTGTGATCTTGTCTTCGGGAAGTGCCTCGAGCAGCTGATCGAAATAGGAGAGAACCGATTTGATCTCCGATCTCAGATCTTCGCTCAGCACCCCGGAAATCGGCTGAGAGCTCTCTGCTTCCAACTCCTCCTCCGGGAGGCTGAGCTCTTCGGCAGCAAGCTCGAGATCTTCTGCTTCATCGGTTTCCGGGGCGCCTTCTTCCAACTCATCGAGAGCCAGCACCTCCTCTATGGCGTCCCCGGTCTCCTCTGCCTCCGGCATCTGCTCCAGTGTGAGCTCTCCGGGGCTTTCAACCTCCTCGATCCCCGCTTCTTCCAAACCCAGTTCTTCCAGATCTTCCTCGGCCGGCAGTACCTCGGCGATCTCCTCCAGGCCGGATTCCTCCAGACCCAGCTCGTCGAGCTCTTCCAATTCCAGTTCCTCTGCCGGTAGCACTTCAGCCGGTTCCTCCAAAGAAAGCTCTTCCGGGGTCTCGGTTTCCTCGAGCCCGGATTCGTCCAGGTCCAGTCCGTCGAGCTCTTCCAGTTCCAGGTCTTCGGCCGGCTCCTCCAAGGTGAGCGCCTCCGAACTTTCGATCTCCTCGACCCCGGGTTCCTCCAGGCTCAAGCCCTCCATTTCCTCCGGTTCCGCCTCCAGAGTTCCCAGCTCCTCAGCCGGTAGCACCTCATCAAGACTAAATTCTTCTTCAGGGGCACCACCGATATCGATTTCTATGGATTCCTCTTCGCCTTCGGATGATTCGAGCTCCTCCAGGGAAAGCTCGCTGTCGTCCAGACTGATTTCCTCCGAAGGCGCCTCTTCCTCCTCCAGGTCCAGGGAACCGAGCTCCATGATTTCCTCTTCTCCCGTTTCGGCTTCTCCGGGTAACTCCTCCAACTCCCCTTCCGGAAATTCCTCGACTTCCAGGCTTTCCACACTCTCCTCGGGAAACTCGACCTCTTCGGTCACATCGGCGGTGTTCAAGATATTATCCAACTCGTCTCCGGTAAGCGCGATTGTCTCATCCTCACCCTTCTCGAAAAACCCTTCCTCTCCGGAGGGGGCAGGGGCGACATCGACTTTTCCGGTGGACAGGCCTCCCTTGCCAAAACCGGCGAGTTCGTTTTTCAGACTCTGTATCTCCGTTTTGATCTGATTCAGATCTCGCTCGATTTTTTCGAGAATGTTTGAAGAGCCTTTGGGCGGCGCCTGCCCGGGCGTGGAAGGTACGCCTTCCACCGTGGCCAAGTCTTCGTAGTGCTCCTCGACGATCGCGCTATCGGAAAGGGGAACCTCAATTTCCGTATCCGGCTCGATTTCCAGGCTCAACTCTTCCTCCCCTCCGATATCCGGAAATCCTTCCAGGTCTCCCGTCTCCTCGAGGGTTTCGTCACTCAACGCTTCAAGATCGACATCCAGATCTTCGACGCTCAGTTCCTCTTCACTTCCTTGCTCTTCAAAGGCGCTGCCTTTTCCCAATTCTTCCAGATCATCCTCGAGGCCGGAGAGATCGCCGAGGTCGGTTTCTTCGTCCTCCTCCAATTCGCCCAGGAGTTGTTCTTCTTCCTCGGTGAGAGCGGATTCGCTGCTGCTGCCCAGATCCGCAAGTTCAAACGACATGTTCTGCTCCGCCTGTTCCTCTATGTTGTGAGGTTCCACCTTCACCCAGACACCGTACTGCTCTAAATTGCTCTCTTCCCCGTCGAGCGCTTCATCCGTGATGTCGGCGCTTTTTAGCACGTTATCCAGTTCGCTGTCGGAGAGGGCAATATCTTCCTGATCGGAATCCAGTACGGTTTCTCCCTCGGTTTTTGCCATACATATCTCCTGGGACGGGATGTTCCATTTAATTATCGGAACTTAATCTTCCCTATTAATCTAATATTACCTTTATGAACACTTTTTTCAATAGCCAAACGTACCCGAGATTATCAAGGGAAGCTCGAATTCCGCCGTTGATATAGGTAGAATGAAAGTTCCCCGGATCGTGGTCTATATAATCTTCAGCTTACTCGTAGCCGCAGTTCTTTTCTTTTTCTTCGGCAGCGGCGGAGTGCTGGACTACCGCCGCTTTGCCGCCTATCGCGGAGCGCTGGAGGATAATATAGACGATCTGGAGCGCATAAACGGCGAACTGCTCTCAGAAGTAGGGGCTCTGGGTTCCGATCCGGAACGATTGACTCTCCAGGCGAGGGAGCTCGGGTATTTCCGAGAAGGAGAGAAGGTAATTCGTATTTCCGATGCGGCGAGCAGGAAGAGCACCTACACGGTGGGAAAGGTCCTGCACCGAAAAGCGAAGCAGCCGCGAGCGGATTGGCCTTTCAGAGCCACCGGGCTGGGACTGCCCATCCTGCTGGCCTTGGTGAGTGTATCGGTAAGGAGGCGGAAGAACCGTGAGACTGGAAATCGATGATCCGAAGCTTCTCGACGCCCTGGTGGAGGTGCTGCAGAGCACCGGCGTGGTCATCATGCCCTGCGACACGATCTATGGTTTCGTCGGCGTCGTTCCGGAGGCGGAGGTTAAGATCCGGGAACTGAAGGGAAGGCAGGAAAAATCCTTTCTCCGTCTCATCCCTGACCTCAAGTGGCTGCCCCGCTACACCGGAGGCCGCCTGCCGTCGGAGCTGAAGCCCTACTGGCCGGGCGCCTTGACCGTCATCTTCCCGGCAAAGAAAACAGGTACGGTTGCCCTGCGAATACCCGACGATCCCCTTCTGCTTCAGGTAATGAACCGACTGGGCCGGGCGCTTTTCTCGACCAGTGTAAACGCCAGCGGCAAGCCGGCGCTCTGGCGTATCGACGATATCTGTTCGGCTTTCGAAAGCCGTGTGGATCTGGTTGTGGCTGCCGGCGATAGACCCCAGGGCATGCCCTCCACGATTCTCGACATTACCGAGAGACCGTTCCGCTTGCTGCGGCGCGGAGCGGTTGATCTTCCGAAAGGTTTGTTCAAGGACTAGGAAACTAGGCGAACAACATCTCGATCACTTCTTCCATATTTTGAACCGGATGAAACTCGATCCCCTTCTTGACGTGGTCCGGGATATCCTCAAGATCCTTCTCGTTCTGCGCCGGAATGATGATCTGTTTGATCTTGTTGCGCTTGGCCGCGATCACCTTCTCCTTCAAGCCGCCGATCGGAAGCACCTGACCTACCAGGGACAGCTCGCCGGTCATGGCCAGGGATTTCTTCACCTTCCGGTCGGTTGCCAGGGACAGGAGACAGGAAGCCATGGTGATGCCCGCCGAAGGACCGTCCTTGGGGGTTGCGCCGGCCGGTACATGCAGGTGTATCTGATTCTTCTCGAAGAACTCCTTGTCCACTCCGAAACCTCCGGCGATATGGCGGACATAGGTGTAGGCGATGTTCGCCGATTCCTGCATGACGTTCCCCAGCTGTCCGGTAAGCCGGAAACCCTCTTTTCCGGGATTGGCTACGGCCTCGATAGTCAGCATGGCGCCTCCCAACGGCGTCCAGGCTAACCCCAGAGTCATGCCCGGTCGGGTGATCTTCTTGATCCCCTCCTCGTAGAAGATCGGTTTGCCCAGATACTCTTCTATTTGGGCCGGTTCGATGGTAATCGGAAGCGAGAATTGTTCCAGCACGGATTTGCGGGCCAGCTTCCGGTGGATCTTGTCCAGGGCTTTCTCGAAGTTGCGCAGCCCCGCCTCCCGGGCGTACCCTTCGGCGATGTCCAACAGGGCTGCCTTGGAATAGTTCACGTCCTTTCGCTTCAACCCGGCGCGCGCCAGGGATTTGGGAATCAGGTATTTGCGGGCGATCGCCACCTTCTCGTCATTGATGTAGCCGGAGAGC
>Ga0315551_10001003_pt1 | contig 21926 bp, 16 predicted proteins | sample SalMarSW160290MG_FD_203678 | JGI IMG/M metagenome (GOLD analysis project Ga0315551, IMG submission 203678) | Salt marsh sediment microbial communities from the Plum Island Ecosystem LTER, Massachusetts, United States - Salt Marsh Sediment SW1602-90 ...
GACATCATCTGGCTGGCCAAGGAGAAGATCACCGCCGGCTGCAACCCGCCGGTGAACGATCGGTTCTGTCCGGATGATGGGGTGACGCGGGGGCAGATGGCGGCGTTCCTGGTGCGGGCGTTGGATCTGCCGGCGTGGGCGGGGGCGGACCGGTTCGTCGACGACGACGAGTCGGTGTTCGAGGGCGACGTCGAGGCGTTGGCGGCGGCGGGGATCACGGTGGGCTGCAACCCGCCGGCGAACGATCGGTTCTGCCCGGACGACGGGGTGACGCGGGGCCAGATGGCGGCGTTCCTGGCCCGGGCGCTCGGCAGTGGGTGAGCGCCGTTGGTGTCCGTCCCCGCCCGTTCGTAGTATGCCGGCGCAGGCCAACCACACGGTGATGTAGTGCTCACGATCGAGCGTCTCGACGTTCCCGACGTCCTCCTCATCCAACCCACGGTCTACGGCGACGACCGCGGGTTCTTCATGGAAGCCTGGAACAAGACCGCCTTCGCTGCCGCCACCGGGGTCGAGGCGGAGTTCGTGCAGGACAACCACTCGCGCTCGGCCCGGGGTGTGCTGCGTGGCCTCCACTACCAGCTGCCGCCCCATGCGCAAGGCAAGCTGGTGCGGGTGGTGGCCGGCGGCGTGTTCGACGTGGCGGTCGACATCCGGCGCAGCTCGCCGACGTTCCGTTGTTGGGTGGGCGCCGAGCTGAGCGCCGACAACGCCACCCAGCTTTGGGTGCCACCCGGCTTCGCCCACGGGTTCCTGGTGCTGAGCGACGGCGCCGACGTGCTCTACAAGACGACCGACTCCTACGCCCCGGACTGTGACCGGGCGCTGCGTTGGGACGACCCCGAGATCGGGATCGCCTGGCCGCTGAAAGGCTCCGAGCCGATCCTGTCCGACAAGGACCGGCACGCCCCGTACCTGGCAGACGCCGAGTTGTTCGACTGAGAGGGAGATCCATGGGACGCAGCTACCTCGTCACCGGCGGCGCCGGGTTCATCGGGTCGAACTTCATCCGCTACCTGCTGCGGGAAGAGCCGAGCGCCCGGGTAACCAACCTCGACGCCCTCACCTACGCCGGGGTCCGCGCCACCGTCGACGAGCTCGACACCGCAGAGGCCCACACCTTCGTGCACGGTGACATCCGGGACGCCGCCCTCGTCGACGGCCTCGTCGCCGCCAGCGACGTCGTGGTGAACTTCGCCGCCGAGAGCCACGTCGACCGCTCCATCGACGGTCCCACCGTGTTCCTCGACACCAATGTGGTCGGCACCGGGGTGCTGCTCGACGCCGCCCGCCGTCACGGCGTCGGCCGCTACCTCCAGGTTTCCACCGACGAGGTGTACGGCTCGATCGCGGCAGGCTTCGCCGCCGAGGACGCCAAGCTCGCCCCCTCCTCGCCCTACTCGGCCTCCAAAGCCGCCGCCGACCTCCTCGTCGAGTCCTACCGGGTGACGTTCGACTACCCGGCGATCATCACCCGCTGCACCAACAACTACGGTCCCTACCAGTTCCCCGAGAAGGTGATCCCCCTGTTCATCACGAACCTGACCGAGGGCGAGAAGGTGCCGCTCTACGGCGACGGCGGCAACGAGCGGGACTGGCTCTACGTGGAGGACCACTGCGCCGCCATCCACCTCCTCGTCGACGCGGGGACACCCGGCGAGATCTACAACGTCGGCGCCAACGCCCAGATCAGCAACCTCGAGCTGACTCGTATGCTGCTCGACCTCACCGGGCGCGACGAGCGTTCCATCGAGTACGTCACCGACCGTCCCGGGCACGACCGGCGCTACGCGGTCGACTCGTCCAAGATCCGGACCCTCGGCTGGACCCCCCGCCACACGATCGAGGAACGGCTCGCCGACACCGTGGCCTGGTACCGGGAACGGGGCGACTGGTGGCGCCCGCTGAAAGGAGGGCGGCCGTGAAGGGTGTCGTGCTCTCCGGCGGTACCGGCAGCCGGCTCCGGCCGATCACCCACTCGATGGCCAAGCAGCTCGTCCCGGTCGCCAACAAGCCGATCATCTTCTACGGGCTCGAGGACCTCGCCGAGGCGGGAATCGAGGACGTCGCCGTCATCATCGCTCCCCAGACCGGCGACGAGATCCGCGAGACGGTCGGCGACGGCAGCCGGTTCGGGCTCCGCATCGAGTACGTGGTGCAGGACGCCCCGCTCGGCCTCGCCCACGCCCTCAAGACGGCGCTGCCCTTCGTCGGCGGCGACGACGTGCTCATGTACCTCGGTGACAACCTCGTCAAGCAGGGGGTCGCCGACGTCGTCGGGGACTTCCAGCGGCATCGCCCCAACTGCCAGATCCTCCTCACCGAGGTCCCCGATCCCACCCAGTTCGGCGTGGCCGAGCTGGGGAGCGACGGCCAGGTGGTGCGGCTGGTGGAGAAACCGTCCCAGCCCCGGTCCAATCTCGCCCTGGTGGGCGTCTACCTCTTTGACGCCACCGTCGCCGAGGCGATCGACGCCATCCGCCCCTCGGCACGGGGCGAGCTGGAGATCACCGACGCCATCCAGTACCTCGTCGAATCCGGGCGGGTGGTGCGCTCGACCCTGGTGACGGGATGGTGGAAGGACACCGGCCGCAAGGAGGACCTGCTCCACGCCAACGAGCTGGTGCTGGCCGACCTCGCCGACCAGATCGACGGAGAGCTGATCGAGTGCCGGGTCCGGGGCGCGATCCAGGTGGGCGAAGGGTCGAAACTGGTCGACTGCACCGTCACCGGCCCCGCGGTGATCGGGAGCGACACCCACCTCACCCGGGTCACGATCGGGCCCAACACCGCCATCGGGGACGGCTGCCGGCTTTCCGACGCCACCGTCGAGGAATCGATCGTGCTCGACGGCGCCGAGGTGCACGGCTGGAAGCTGCGTGGCTCCCTGCTCGGCCGCGCCGTGCGCCTCCACGGCTCGGCCCCACCCGGGTTCGTCGAGACGATGCTCGGTGAGCACTCGGACCTGTGCGGCGAATGACCCTCGTCATCGGCGGCAGCGGCCAGCTCGGGCAGGCATTCGGGAAGCTCCTCCCCGGCGCCCACATCCCGGAGCTGGAGGAGCTCGACCTCGCCCTCCCCGACACCGTGTACCCCACCCTGGAGCGCTGGGACCCCGACGAGATCATCAACTGCGCCGCCTTCACCGCGGTCGACGCCGCCGAGGAGCAGGAAGCCACCGCCCACGCCGTCAACGCGGCGGCGGTGGGGGAGATGACCCGCTACGCCGCCGACCACGGGCTCCGGTTCGTCACCTTCTCGACCGACTACGTCTTCGCCGGTGACGGGACCCGGCCCTACCTCGAATCCGATCCGACCGACCCGATCAGCGCCTACGGGCGGACCAAACGGGCCGGCGAGGTCCTCGCCCTCGGCTACGACGGAAGCCTCGTGATCCGCACCTCGTGGCTGGTGTCGGCCACCGCCCCCAACTTCGTCGCCACCATGATCCGGCTGGCGCGGGAAGGGGAGCTACGGGTGGTCGACGACCAGTACGGCTGTCCCACCATCGCCTCCGACCTGGCGGCCGGCACCCTGCGGGCCCTCGCCCGGGGGGCGAGCGGCCTCCTCCACCTCACCAACCACGGGGTGACGACCTGGTACGGCCTGGCCCGCCGTGCGGTGGAGCTGGCCGGCATCGACCCTGCCCGGATCAGCCCGTGCACCACCGAGGAGTACCCGGTCCCGGCGCCCCGTCCCGCCTACTCAGTGCTCGGCTCTGAGCGACTCGGGCCGCTCGGGATCGAGCCGCTGCCACCGTGGGAGGAATCACTGCCGGGAATCGTGGTGTCCCTGGTGGAGGAGGGAGCCTGACCGGGCGGCTCACGGATGGCGGGGTACGACGATCGTGAGGGTGCCGTCGCCGCGCCGGACCGCGGTCAGCCAGCCCGGGCCGGGATCGAAGTAGTCGGCGGGAACCGTGAGATCACGGTTGCCCAGGTAGGTGAGGCCCAGCTCGTGGAGCAGGATGGCGCCGTCCATCTCACCGGTGGGGAGGAACTCGCTGTTGTGCTCGAAGACAACGATCTCGCCGTCCCAGATCGATCCGCCGAAGACCTCGTTGGTGTAGAGGGGGAGCACCATGGCCATGCGGCTGTCGGTGTAGATGCGGGAGATGGTGTCACCGTCGCGGCGTAACCAGTCCCGCACCTCGTCCCATTGGGTGGCGCCGAAGGCGCGGAACTCGGTGCCGGGCGGCTCGTTATGGAGGTCGTAGGCAACCGCTCCCACCAGCAGGATCCCGACGAGCACTCCTGCCACCCACCGGATGCCCCGGATTCGCATGGCCCGCACCGTGGCCATCGACACCGCCCCCAGCAGCAGGTAGAGGGCGGGGATCACCAGATACCAGTACCGGATCCGGTTGTCGCGGATGTGGGGATGCTGCGGGTCGAAGATGCCGGCGAGCACCATCATCGGCACCCACAGCGAGGCGACCCACAGCACGAGCATGCTCCACAGCCAGCGCCGGGGCCGGTTGAGGATCGCCAGGGCGATCCCGGCGAGGGCGCTCAGCAGCAGCAGGATGCCGACGGCGTAGTGGGCGAAGGTGATCGGGGACCGAGTCAACACCGTCCAGAGGCTGGCGCCTTCCCCGTAGGCGACGAGGCGGGTGCTCTCTCCGGTGGTGCCTCTCTCGGCGAAACCGGCGAGGGCACGGAACCGGGCCAACGGGTCGTCGAACAGGACCACCATGAGGATCATCTCGATCCCGAGCGTCGCCACCAGCACCGCCCCGAGCCGGATCCAGTCACGCCGCCGCCAGCCGGTGGTCCAGCCGACGAACAGCAGCACCGGCGCCAGGAACACGGTGTAGGCGCGGCACAGGTACGCCAGGCCGATCGCCACCGCGCCGGCGGTGAGCCACCAGGTCCGCCGGGGGGAGGACCGGGCGGCGAAGAAACAGACCAACCCGAACACGAACCAGGCCGCGGCGAACGGGTCCGGCACGATCTGGCTCGACAGCTTGAGCACCAGGGTCGAGCCGGCCATCGTCACCGCGGCGACTAGCCCCGCCCCGTTCCCGGCGATCTGGGTACCCAGCACGTAGACGGCGCCGATCAGCAGCAGGGTCATCAGGAACGGCACGACGTAGTAGGCGGCTTCGGAGGTGCCGAAGATCTCCTGGGCCAGCCGCACCGGGAGCACCACCCCGAGGCGGGTCGGGCCGTGGTGGATCTGGTTGTGGCCGAGCCGTTCCGCCCACTTGAAGTACGACATCGAATCCGACGGGTAGGGGGGCCGCAGCATCGCCCACTGGATGCCGGCCGCCACCGCCACCACCGCCGCCACCACCGCAGCATTCACCCGGTGGATCTGCGGGAAACTGTCCGTGATGGAGGCGCCGAGACGCCGGAGGCGGGTGCCCCGGGTTCGTCCCGGCCGGGTGGAGGCCGGCGGCTCCGGCGACGGGTCGGTCACCGGAAGTCCGCCAGTTGCTGGCGGGAGACCTCGTGGCGCTTCCCGGTGAGGCTCTTGATCCGGAGGATGCGGACCAGGAACCAGCGGAGGTAGCGTCCCAGGAACCGCCGCAGCTCCTTGGTGGCCTTGCGCCAGCGCAGGAAGCGGTACCGGCCGGCCCGCTGCAGCTCCAACTTGCGTTCCAGCTCCCGGTGGAAGAACGCCGTCTCCGACGCCGGCACCGGCTCGTGAGCGTCGAAGTTGGGGCCGTGGAGATCGGGGGTGAAGCGTCCGATCTGGCGCCGGTAGTCGGCGTAGGCATAGGCGAAGTCCCCGAAGGTGGCGCGGTGGGTTTGCGACTCCTCGATCTCGGCGGTCGAGACATCGGTGAGCACGATGCGACCCGATGCGGCGAGGTCCCGCAGCAGCCGATCCGTTGCCGCGGTGCGGGCGATAACGAGGCTGATGCCGGTCCGTGTCGCCACCGTCGACGGGAGCCAGGCGTCGCCGACCACGACGTCGGCCAGGAAGTTGGCGTGGTTGACGCAGAGATGGCAACGGGGGGTGTTGAAATGCCGGTCGAAGGCAACCTGGTAGCTGAAGTCGACTCGCCGGTTGACCTTGGTCACCGACCCGTCCGCCGTGGTGATCTGCAGCTTCCCGACCGGGCCGCCTCCCCGGTAGCCGACGTCGGCGATGGCGTCGAAATCGATGCCCTTGAACTCGCAGATGGCGCGCAGCGCGTGGTGGCTGTACTGCCAGCCACACAGCAGTCCCACGGTGGTGTGGATCCGGTCCGCCAGCGCCGGCTCCACCTTCGAGACGTAGCTGAGGATGCCCTCCAACTCGCAGGGGATGGCAACCAGGACGTAGCGGCCCTCGTGCCGGCGCAACAGCTCGAGCACGCGGTGCTTGGGGAGGTTGTGATAGATCGACCCGGGGAGCTGATCCACCTCGTCGGCGAGGCGGATCAGGCGCGGTTCGAACTCCAGTCCGGACACGTGACCGAGGGCGATGACGCCGTCGACGTCGTCCATCGCCAGGTAGGCGGTGAGCAGCTCCTTGATGATGCCGCCGGAGCTGGCCTGGAGGTTGCGGTCGTAATCGACGCTCTGGGCGAGCGTCACCGATTCAACCACCCCGAACCGTCCCGGCACCGAACCCGGGAACCGCTTGGCCTGGAGGCCGGCGTAGTCGACCGAGATGGCGGGGCAGACCGATGCCGCCATCTCGTTGCCCGGATGGTCCGGCTCGAAGATCAGCTTGACGGGATGGAGCCGGAGCGAGATCGAAGGATCGGCCGCCACACAGGCGCCACAGCCGATGCACAGGTCGTTGTCGATGACGGGACTCAGGTCGTTCATGTTCTCCGCTCCGTCCTCGATCGACCTCGCGGGGCCGCCGCCTTCGAAGCCTCCACGCCCGAGTGCAGCCTACCGGGCCGTCTCCCGGTTCCGGCGGCTCAGCATCGTCGTAACGGCCGCTCCGGTGGCGTCGACCGCGATGAAGACGAGGCGGGCCACCACGGCGACCGTCGCCGCGATCCCGGGGGAGAGCGAGGTGGCCAGCGCCACGAATGCCGATTCCCTCACCCCGATCCCGCCGGGGACCGGCAACACGACGAACCCGACGACCCAGGAGATCGCGGTGGCCGCCACCACGTTGAGGACGGCGCCCGCCTCGCCGAAGGCGACCGCCACCAGGTAGGTGGCGAGCCCGATCAGCATCCAGCTCGGCAGCTGCTGCAGCACCACCGCCGAGGAGACTCCCCAGCGAGGGACCGGCACCGACAGGTCGCGGCCGGTGGCGCGGCGCAGGGCGCGCAAGGCGGCATTCACGACCCGGGGATGGAGCAAAGCGAACCCGAGTGGGAGCAGCAGCAGCACGAACCCGTACCGGGCATCGCCGCCGGCGCCGAACATGCCCGTCACCGGCACCAGGGTCGCCGCCAGCAGCACGGCAGCGAGGTAGACCGACCCGATCGAGAGGAACACGCTGCTGTAGGCGATCGCCCCCGCTACACCGCCGCTGCGGGCCCACTCACCCCGCCCCATGATCGCCCAGACGCCTCCAGGCAGGTACTTGCCGAGCTGACCGACGAAGTAGCCGCGCAGGGTGGGAAGCAACCGGAGCGACCCGCCCAGGACACGGATCGCGGTGTACCACGCCAGGGCGATGCTGAGCATGCCGAGGCCGCCGAGGACGAAAGCCACCAGCAGCAGAGCCGGCCGGGCATGCGCCAGGGCGTCGGTCACCGTTTCCCGGTCCCGGAGGAATGCCCGGACGACGAAGGCGGCGCCGGCGACACCGATCAGGCTGCCGGCCACGACCGACCACCGCCCGGCGCGGCGCCGGCGCCCTCCCACCGGGTCGAGGTCGGGACTCACGTCGGGGGCAGGGTAGCGGGCCCCGCCGGGGTGCCGGGTCCACGGGGAGGGGGCGTCGCCGGTGGTGCGGGTGCACCGCCGGAGGCCTTCAGGCCGGGCCGCCCCTGCTGCGGCGTGCCACGAGGCGGCGCACCGGTCCCAACGACGCGAGGCGTTGCCGCATGGTGCGCCCCTTGCTGCGCCGCGAGGCGCGGGTGCGGGCCTGCCCGGCGGTGCCGGCCTGCTTTCTCGCCACGGCGGCCTCGTCCATGGCCTCGAACCACTTCAGCATCCACGTCCCGGCGATCCGGGCCTGCTCCAGGTTGGCGGCGAACCGCTCCGGGGAACAGGCGGACCGCCGCGGGATGTCCTCCGGGTCGGCGACACTCCAGCGGTGGGCGAACACGAGGCGGTTGGCGCGGTACACCGCACTGCGGTTGGTGAGCTTGGCCGCGATCGTCGCCGCCGAGACGTGCTGGACCAGGACCCGCTCGTCGAGCACCACCGCCAGGCCGTTGCTCCAGAACGTGAAGAGCAGGTCGAGGTCCTCGCCGCTGGCGACGGGGTAGCGCTCGTTCCAGCCACCCAGCTCCTCCATCACCTCCCGCTTCGCCAGGTAGACCACGCCGCTCGGGATCGCCCGGAACGGCGGGAAGGCGAGCACCCCGACACCGGGCTCGCGGCGCACCGCCGCCGGGTTCCCCGCCGCGGTCACGGCCGGCAACACCAGGCCGGCTTCGGGATAGCCGTCCATCGTCGCGACGAGGCGGCTCGCCCACGAGTCGGGGAACACCGTGTCGTTGTTGACGAAGGCGACCAGGCGGCCGGTCGCCGCCTCCAGCCCCTGGTTCATCCCGGCGGCGAACCCGCGGTTCTCCGGGTTGAGGACGGCGGTGTCGGCGGCTTCGGAGGCGAAGGCGGCGGCCTCGGGCGCCGAGCCGTTGTCGACGACGATCAGCTCGTACGGCACGTCGGTGTGGGCCCGTAGCGACGCGACACAGGCGCTGGTCAGGTCGAGCTGATCCCAGGCGAGTACGACGATGGAGAGGTCGGGCGGCGTCACGATGATCGTCCTGACTCTACCTTGGGGGCCTGCGGGGTCTCATTGCGGTTAGGTTCCCACCCCTGCCTAGCATCGGTGGACACCGGGAGGAGTGGAGTGGACCCCCAGGACCGCCGTCCGGCAACGCCGGGACGTTTCGACGACCTGCTGTTCAGGATCCGTGCCCGGCCTCTGCTGTGGGGGGTGATCGCCGCCGTGGCCCTGGTGCTCCTGGTGCTCGTGCTGCTGATGGCCTTCTTGGCCTTCGGTTCGGGAGGCGGCGACGAACCCGGGACCATCGATGGCTCCGGGACCACCGTCACCACCTCGCCCGGCGGGGAGACCACCGTTCCCGTCGCTCCCGACGTCACGAGCGGGGGTGCCGTCCCGGCCGACGAGAACCCGCTCACCGGTGAGACCCTCGCCGCGCCCCGCAACGACCGGGTCATCGCCGTCAAGGTCGACAACGCCCCCGAGGCCGGCCCGCCCATCGGCATCCAGGACGCCGAGATGATCATCGAGGTGCCGGTGGAAGGCGGCGCCACCCGCTTCACCGCCCTGTTCTTCGAAGCCGAGCCGAACGTGGTCGGCCCGATCCGGTCGGTGCGCCCGGTCGACGCCGACCTGCTCGCCCCGTTCCGGCCCCTGCTCGTCACCACCGGCGGCCAGGACTTCGTGTACCGGGAGTTGACGGCCGCCGGCGTCGCCATCCTCGACGACGGCTCCGACGGCGTCTTCCAGACGACCGAGCGCCGCCGCCCCTACCACCTCGTCGCCACCCTCCCGCTCGTCGAGCAGCGCGCCGGGGTCGGCCCTCCGGAGGTGGCGGTGTTCCCGTTCGGGGGAGAGTCCCTCGGCGGCGAGCCCGCCACCGACCTGGAGATCCCGTACTCGGGCGTTGCCAACGTCGCCTGGAGCTACGACGCCGGGAGCGGCAGCTACGCCCGCACCGTCAACGGCGCACCGTTCCAGGTCTACCCGAGCTACGAGGCGGAGCTGGGGCCCTTCTCCACCAACACCGTGGTGGTGCTCTTCGCCGCCCAGCGCTCCGCCGGCTACCAGGACTCGGCCGGCGCCGACGTGCCGACCTTCGACGTCATCGGCTACGGCGACCTCCTGGTGTTCCACGGGGGCGAGGTGCGCGCCGGCCGCTGGCTGCGCTCCGCCCAGGCGGACGGCTACGTCTTCGTCGACGACGCCGGCGCCTCGTTCACGATTCCGGCCGGTCGGATCTTCGTCGAGGTGGTGCCTCGGCAGCTCGACGTCACGTTCCGGTGACGGAAAGGCCCTTCAAGGTCTGCGGCCGGCGCGCCGATGGCTCCAGGATGGGTGGAGGAACCTGTTCGTCTCGCGCCCTCGTGGCGTTCTTCGTGGTCGTGTCGTCGTTGGTGGCGGTGTCCTTCGCCGCGGCCGCCCCGGCCGGCGCCGACGACGGCTACCAGATGTACTTCCCCATCATCGGGGACACCCACTACACCGACACGTTCGGTGCGCCGCGCTCCGGGGGGCGCAGCCACCACGGCGTCGACATGATGGCCGACAAGATGACGCCGGTGATCGCCGTCGCCGACGGCACCGTGGGGTGGATCGACGACGACCAGGGCGGTGACTGCTGCGCCATGGCGCTCCAACACGACGACGGCTGGGAGTCCTGGTACATCCACCTCAACAACGACACCCCCGGCACTGACGACGGGCAGGGCTGGGGATTCGCCCCCGGCATCGCCCAGGGCGTCCACATCCGGGCCGGCCAGCTCATCGGCTACGTGGGCGACTCCGGCAATGCCGAGGGCGGCTCGCCCCACCTCCACTTCGAGCTGCACCAGCCGGGCGGGGTCGTCGTCAACCCCACCCCTTACGTAGACGCCGCCATCAAGCTCTCCGAGCCGGTCGCCGCCGGCTACGAAGGCCGGTTCGCGGACGACGACCACTCGGTGCACCGTTTCAATATCGACCTCATCGCCGACGCCGGCGTGACCATCGGCTGCAACCCGCCGCTCAACGATCAGTTCTGCCCGGAACAGGAGATCACCCGGGGGCAGATGACGGCATTCCTCCGGCGAGCGCTGCGACTGCCCGATTCCGAGGTCGACGCCTACATCGACGACGACGAGAACGTGTTTGAGGGGGACATCGACGCCCTCGCCGAAGCCGGCATCGCCTTCGGCTGCACCGGGGACACGTACTGCGCCGACCAGCCGCTGCTGCGGTCCGAGCTGGCGGAGTTCCTGGTGCGGGCCTTCGGTTACACCAATCCCGACGAGACCGACTTCTTCGACGACGACGGCGGCAACCCATTCGAGGTGTCGATCAACAAGCTGAAGAACCACGGGATCACGATCGGCTGCAATCCCCCCGCCAACACCGCCTACTGCCCGGACCGGTCGCTCACCCGCGCCGAGATGGCAACCTTCATGGTACGGGCGCTGGAGCTGACCACTCCCTGAACGGGCCGCAGCCCGCCATCTCCCTCCCGATGTGTCCTCGCGGCGGATCGAGTGGCGAGCCCGCCCGATCACCCCGTCTCGATCGAGTGGCGCTCAGTAGGCGTAGGTCCACGTCCACGTCTCGGACGTGGACCCGGAGGCATCGGTGATGGTGCGGGTGACCTCGTAGGTGCGCCCGCTGCCCACCACCGAGCTGGTGACGACCCGGGCGTTCGGCCCACCTTCGCTCACCACGTCGAGCACCGTGCCCGCCTGCGGGGTGAAGTCGCCGACGACGCTGCGGCTGTCGTTGTCACCCCACAGCTCCACCGTCACCGAGGTGCCGGTGTAGGAGGTGCGGATCTGGAGCGGGTGGGCGGTGTCGTTGCGAAACCTGAGGTCGACCCGTCCGGGGATCAGGGTGGACTCGATGCCCTGCGGGTAGCGGGCGTAGTCGACGCTGTGGGGCCGGTGCTCGACCTCGTCGAGGCCGGCGTAGTAGATGGCGTTGAAGAGCGTCGTCGAGGTCTGGCAGTTGCCGCTCTGGACCCGGTCCCCGATGCGATCCAGTACCGAGAAGGTGTCCCCGGGCAGGATCCAGACCCCGTTGAGGCGGTCGGCGATGGCATGCACCGCCGCGATCCGGGACTCACAGCAGTTGTGGTGGGTCGTGAAGCTCGCCATCAGGTGGAAAGGCGCCGGCGGTGGCGTCATCGGCTCCAGCCCGAGCGCCCGGGTGAGGAACGAGGCCATCTGGCCACGGGTGACGGGGCGGTCGGGGCAGTAACGGTCGTTGGCGGGGGGGTTGCAGCCGGTGGTGATGCCGGCGGCGGCGATGGCGTCGATGTTGGCGGCGTAGATGGAGTCGGCGGTGTCGGTGAAGCCGGCGTCGGGTGCGGGTGGGAGGTCGAGGGCACGGACCAGCAGCGTCGCCATCTGGGCCCGGGTGACGGGCTGGTCGGGGCAGTAACGGTCGTTGGCGGGGGGATTGCATCCGAGGGTGATGCCGGCGGCGGCGATGGCGTCGATGGTGGCGGCGTGGATGGAGTCGGCGGTGTCGGTGAAGCCGGCGTCGGGTGCGGGTGGGAGGTCGAGGGCACGGACCAGCAGTGACGCCATCTGGGCCCGGGTGACGGGCTGGTCGGGACAGAAGCGGTCGTTGGCGGGGGGGTTGCAGCCGGTGGTGACGCCGGCGGCGGCGATCGCCTCGATGGTGGCCTGGTGCACGCTCAGGTCGTCGTCGACAAAGCTGCCGCCCGGAGGAAGCTCGGCGGCTGCGGCGGGACCGGCAGCAGCGGCGAGCATCGCAGCCACCACGGCGAGGGCCGCCATCAGACGCAGGACGGGTGTCATCGATGTGTGATCAGTTCTCGTCATGCCGTTCCACCTGTGCGGTTGGTCGCCTTCGCGGAGTTCCTTCGTTTTCGACCCGTTCCCGGCCTCCCTGAAGCCGCCTCGTCCAGCCCTACTCGCAGCTCCAGCCAAACCCCTGCTGGATGCCGTCGACCGGGGCGGAGAGATCGACGGTGATTCCGGGGGCCTCGAACACATAGTCGTCGAGGTCGAGCACGATGAACGTGAACGGGGTCGTCTCCACGGTTCCCCCCGACGCCGCCGCCGGCTCCCCGATCGGGTCGAGGAACTCGGTCCCGTACGGCAGCACGAACTGGGCGGGGGTGGGTCCTCCCGGCTCGGGGTCGAGGTCCGGGTCGAGCTTGTACCGCCAGCCGACGAAGCCGAGCGGCTGACTCCCGGCGGCGACCACCCGGAAGGCGGCGGTGAGGGAGCCCCAGCTGACGTGGCGCATGTTGGGGTCGGCCAGGAAGTAGGGGCACCGTTGCGGCGTGTCGGCGGTCGGGGTGCCGAAGAGGGCGGTGAGCTGAGCCACCGCCGACGACTCCGACGTCCCGATCGGGACCCCGGCCAACTCCTGGTCGGCGGTCACCGTGATCGTCGCCGGCTCGATCACGACCTCGAGGTCGAGGGCGCGGGTGAGGAAGGAGGCCATCTGTTCCCGGGTGACGGGCTGGTCGGGGCAGTAGCGGTCGTTGCCGGGGGGGTTGCAGCCGTAGGTGACGCCGGCGGTGGCGAGCCGGTCGATGTCGCCTGCGAACACCGAGTCGTCGTCGTCGACGAAACGGTCCCCGCCGCCGTCGTCGGCATAGCCGAGTGCCCGCACCAGGAACGCCGCCATCTGGCCCCGGGTGACGGGGTCGGTGGGGCAGAAGCGGGTGTTGTCGGGAGGGTTGCAGCCGTAGGTGATGCCGGCGGCGGCGAGGGCGTCGATGGTGGCTTCGTGGACCGAGCCTGCGGTGTCGACGAAGCCGGTCGGCGATGCCGCGGGGAGGCTGAGGGCGCGCACCAGGAAGGACGCCATCTCGGCTCGGGTCACGGGCCGGGTCGGGCAGAAGCGGTCGTTGACCGGCGGGTTGCACCCCAACGTGATCCCCGCCGCGGCAACGGCGTTGATCGACGGCTCGTGGACCGAACCGTTGTCGTCGACGAAGGAGTCGAGTGCGCCGGCGGCCGTCGATCCGGCAATGAGGGCGAAGGTCACCAGCAGGACCAGCAGGGAGGTGCGTCGTCTCATGGGCTCCCCTCCGGAACGACGATCACGAAGGCGTCGGTGACGTTCACCGACGCAGGCAACGGTACACGCAGGGTGGTGGGACTCCCGAGGATTTCGAAGCCGTAGCGGCTCGCCTCGGGATTCAACTCGTTGGGCCACGCCGCCTCGATGGCGGGGATGTCGACGTCGTAGCGGGATCCGAGATCGACGGTCTCGGCGACGTCGGCCTCCACGACGAGATACCGCAAACCGCTCCCGGCAGGAATGGTGAACGCCACCTCGTCACCGTCGCGGCCGAACGTCACCGGCGTCTGGGTGAAATCGTCCGCCAGTGCCGCCGCGAGCTGTCCGGCGGTGCCGGTGCCGATGAGGTCGATCGCGACGTTTCGCTCGGCCGTCTCGATCACGATCCGGTCGCTTCCGATGAGGAGAGGGCGGACCAGGTCGGCCACCGGGTAGGCGAGCCAGGGGATGAAGGTCACGTGTTCGTAGAGAGGCCCGAGCTTGTTGGAGGCGTGATAGAGGAACGAGTCGTGGAGGACAGCCGTCGAGGTCGAGTCGAGCGTGGCCGATCCCGAGCTCTCGTAGGTGGTGACCGGCCTTCCGTGGATGGTCATTGGCTCGACGGTGACGTCCGTCGTCGCTCCCGGGAGGGCGGTGGCGTGATCCTCAAAATCGATCCTCCAGTCGATGCCGAGAATGGCGGCGAGGTCCCCCGCCCGGCTCGCCGGCGACGTAGACACGACGGCCTCGTCCCACACCCCGGGAGCCGCTTCAGCCGCCATCAGCTCGGCGCCGAGCAGCGATCCCTCCCCGTTCCAGTGCGTGTCGTGCTTGAAGTAGAGATCCTCCGAGCCCGCCCGGGCTTCCATCTCGTCCCACATGAGGACCAGGCCGGTGTCGCCTCTCGTCTCGAGGGCGTTCCGCAACCTCGTGTCGTTGCCGTGGGCGCATGATTCCGTCCAGATCGCCTCCGGCACGTTCTCGGGGTAGATCACCACCTTGTCGGGTACCACGGCGTACACGAGTTCCCTCCCCGATCCCTCCACGACCGCCTCGACCTTGGCGAGCTCTTGCAGCACTCGCGCGAAGACCGAGTCGGGGAAGCACGCCTGGTTGACGGTGGAGCCGTAGTAGAGCCAGTTGTCGGTGCCGATGTGCACGGCCGTGGTTGGGCTGACGTCGGGGAGCGGCGGTGGCGGCGTGATGGCGGGGAGGCCGAGGGCGCGGGTGAGGAAGGAGGCCATCTGGGCCCGGGTGACCGGGTCGGTAGGGCAGTAGTGGTCGTTGGCGGGTGGGTTGCAGCCGAGGGTGATGCGGGCGGCGGCGAGGGCGTCGATGTCGGCTTCGTGGACCGAGCCTGCGGTGTCGACGAAGCCGGTCGGCGATGCCGCGGGGAGGCTGAGGGCGCGCACCAGGAGCGAGGCCATCTGGGCCCGGGTGACCGGGTCGGTAGGGCAGTAGTGGTCGTTGCCGGGTGGGTTGCAGCCGAGGGTGATGCGGGCGGCGGCGAGGGCGTCGATGTCGGCGGTGTGGACCGAGCCGGCGGTGTCGGTGAACCCGGCGTCGGGTGCGGCGGGCAGGTCGAGGGCGCGGACCAGGAGCGAGGCCATCTCGGCTCTGGTGACGGCTCGATCGGGGCAGTAGTGGTCGTTGCCGGGTGGGTTGCAGCCGAGGGTGATGGCGGCGGCGGCGATCCCCTCGATGTCCGCCTCGTGGATCGAGCCGTTGTCGTCCCGGAACGTGCCGCCCGGTTCGAGGGCGGCACCGGCGGGTGTGACCGCCAGCAAACCGCCGGCGAGCAGCACCGCCAGCGCCCCGGTCCGCAGACCGGGTCTCCGCCGCGACCGCAACGCGCCCGGCAATGGGAAGGGATGCATCGACACCTACCGTGGTCGTGACGGGAAGTGTATCGGCGGGTTCCCGCCGCGAGGCGTCACCGCAGGGAGTCGTAGAGAGCGAGCAGCTTCTGCTGCTCGATTCCCCAGTGGTAGTGCTCCCGGGCGCCCACGGTGGCCGCCCGGTAACGCTCCGGGTCGGCCAGGATCTTGCGGGCCGCCGCCGCCAGCGCTTCCGGATCCTCCGGATCGCTCACCTCGCCGACCCCCTCCTCTCGGATGACCCGCCCGATCTCGGGGGAGTCCGAACCGATCACGGGCACCCCGGCCATGATGTACTCGAAGAGCTTGTTGGGCAGGGTCGTGTAGTAGCTGAGGGAGGCGTTGACGATGTTGCACAGCCCGATGTCGGCCGCCGCGGTCCATCCCAGGAGCTCGTCGTTGGGGATGGTGCCGAAGAACTTCACCCGGTCGGTCAGGCCCCGGTCCCGCACCTCGATCTCGAGGGGGCGGCGGTAGTAGCCGTACCCCACGATGACCAGCACGACGTCGTCGAGCAGCGTGACGGCGTCGATCGCCGGCTCGATCCCGCGGTTCTCCTGCACCGATCCCTGGTAGAGCATGATCGGGGTGTCCGGCGGGAGGCCGAGCACTCCCCGCAGGTCCTGCGGCTCGTCGATGGTGACCAGCTCGGGGGTGTTGATCACCGTGATCGCCGGGTCGGGGACGGCCCCGTACTTGCGGCGGTTGAACTCGATCCAGGGTGGCGAGGCGACGATCATGGCGTCGGCGTGCGGCATCCAGCGTCGCTCGTTCCAGGTCGCCCAACGGCGCCACCAGAAGCCCATGCGGCTCCGTTCGGTCTGCAGCTCGTGTGAGTCGTAGACGAGCTTGGTGGCGGTGCGCTTCTTGCACATCGCCCCGACGTAGAGGGTGTTGAGGTCGTGGGAGTGGTACACGTCGGCCCCGGCGGCGAGCCCGGCGGCGATCATGCGCCGGTTGATGGCCCACGACTTGAGGGCCCGGCTTTGCTTGCCCACCAGGAACCGCACCACCTTGAACCCGAAGCGGGCGATCCGGGCGAACAGGCGAAGCAGCGGGGTGGTGAGCCGGTCCCAGAGGCGGGTGGCCCGTGACACCGGCTCGGGATGCGACACCTCCTCGATGACCATGGCGACCTCGTCACTGGGGGTGGCGGTCGACACCGGCATCCAGTCCCCCAGATCCCGGGCCCGTTCCGTGTCCGGCTGCTCACCGCTGAGGCGGGAGTGGCGGGCCTCGATGGTGCCGGCGTAGCGCACCGCGATCCGGTTGAGGGTGCCGAGGCCGAAGCTGAGCCGGCTCACCCGCACCACGTGGATCCCATCGGCGGAGGTCTCCTCCTCGGCGGTCTTGTTCGGGACGTGGATCGCCACCACCGTCACGTCGTGGCCGGCGGCGAGCAGCGACTTCGCCTCCTTCTTGACCCGGGCGTCGTACTCGAAGGAGTTCTTGACGAACATGCAGATCTTCACGGCGTCCCCACTGGCGTGATCCGCGAGGCTAGCGGCGATCGCGCCTCTCGATCCGGTTCCGTGACCCGCCGCCGGCGTCACTCCTCCGTGAGCCGTTCGTGAAGCTCGGCGACGACGTCCGCCTGGTGGCGGCGGATCGTGTCGACCGCGCCGGTGAGGTCGGCGGCGATCGTGTCGCGTTCGGCCAGCGCCCACGTCACCACCTCGTCGAGCCGCCCCATCTCGTCGCTGCGCACGACCGCCTGCTCCATCCCAACGGAACGGGCGAAATCGCGGATCTTGGGCCGGTACTCGACGGCCACGAACGGGGTCCCGCAGACCGCCGCCAGGATCGAGGCGTGGAGACGCTCACCCACGACGAGGTCGGCGGCGGCGAGCCACCGCAACGTCTCGTCGAGGTCGGCGTACCCGGGGAGGTACGGCAGGCCGGGGGCGCCGGCACGGCGCATGATCTCGATGAGCCAGCGGTCGTCGGCCGGGAACGCCGACATCATTGCCACCTCGCGACCCTCATCCCGGAGCCGCCGGATGAGAGAGGCCAGCGCGTCGAACACGGCGGTGTCGTCCCCACCCCAGAGGTTCCCGTCGGTGAAGACGGGACACACCACGACCCGTCCCGGGGTCGGCTCGACATCGGGCGGGCGAGGGAGTGACAGGGCGGGATCACCGAAGACGTCGATGCCGGTGACCACCCCCAGCGTCGCGAGGTGGCGCACCGAGTCGGGACCCCGCACCCCGGCGTAGAGCGCCGAGTCGATGAACGCCTTCCATTCCTCCATCGGCTCGGTGACGCCCCAGAACTCAGGGTTGCGCACCCCGGTGCCGAGCAGGATTCGCTCCAGGCCGGGGGAGTCGTTGCGAAGGACCCGGGTGAGGTAGTAGTGCCTGCCGTTGATGAGGGTGCCGCCGCCGACCATCAGGACCCGTGGATCGGGGAGGTCGCGCTCGATGGTCGCCCACGGGAACAGATGGCGCACCGCTGCGAGCACGGCCTCGTCGCCGAGGTTCTCCTTCCCAGTAAAACCGATGTAGGAGACCCGGACCGCCTCGTCCGGTGGCGCCACCGCCGATGGTGGTGCAGCCTCGTGTCGTACCCGTCGTCGTGCCGCCCGTATCACACGCCGGCCCGCCGTGGCGGTCTCCCGAGGCCCGGTCGCCAGCAGGTCGCGGGGCCGGACGAGGCGGGCCGGGACCGCCGCCTCCTCGGCCACCGTGGCGTGATCGTTGATGAGCAATTCGACCCGGCTCCGCTCCAGCGCCGCCGACCAGGCTTCCAGCGGGGTAGTGAGGCGGCCGGGATCCTTGAGCAGTTCGCGGCGCCGGATCGCCCCGAAGATCGGGATCCCGAAGCGCCCCAGCTCACCATCGACCGCCAGCAGATCGTCGAGGCGGCGGTACTGGCGCCCCCCGGCGAGGCGGTAGGCACAGCGCACCGCGGCCGTTCTCGGGTCGCGGTCGAAGCGGGCGACCACCCGCTCCAGGAGGCGCCGGTCGATCCGGGCCCGGCCGTCGAGCAGCACCACGATCTCGCCGCGGGCGGCCCGGACGGCCGCCTCGAGACCGGCGGTCTCGTCCAGCAAGGTGAGCCGGCCGGACACGTCGGCAGCCGAGGCGAGGAAACCGAGTGCCGTATCCGGCCCTGTCAGGACGAGCTCGGCATCGGGATAGGTCGCCCGCGACGTCTCCGCCCACACCCGGGCGGCTTCCTCCTCCGTCGCCACCGATGCCACCCAGGTCACCTTCGGCACCGAGGCGAACGGGGTCGCGACCTTGCGGTAGAAGGGATGGGGCACCAGGTCGGCCATGAGGGCGAGCGAGCGGCGGCGGGCGGCTTCGCGGCCGCCGGGGGCGTGGTCGTCGAGCTGGATCTGGTGGTAGGCGATCGCCCGATTCTCGGGAACCACGAACAGGCCGCCGTTCCAGAGGCGCCAGGTCAACTCGGTGTCCTCTCCGCCCCACGACCGGAAGTGTGGCGAGAAGCCGCCGACGGCGTCGAAGTTGCGGCGCGACACCGAGAGGTTGGAGGAGAGGCCGCTCCGGAAGGCGGCATCACCGAGCATGAGCCGCTTGGACCGTCGGTAGATCACCCGGCGCCAGTCGCCGGGTAGCGTGCCTCCGGCCGGGTCCGGATCGGCCCCGGCCGTTCCCGCCAGATCGGCGGTACCGGCGGCGATGCCTCCGGGAGTGAGCGGCGTCGAATCGAGCGGCACCCGGGTTCCGGCGACGACGACGTTGCCCGCTCGGGCATGCCAGAACGCATGCCACTCGAGGAACTCCGGACCCGGGATGCAGTCTGCGTCGAGGAACACGACCACGTCGGCGTCGGTGGCGCCCGCTCCCCGATTGCGGGCCCGGGGGGCCCCAAAACCGTCCCGCTCCTGGCGTTCCACCCGCACCGGGATCCGATCGGCATGGGACGCAGCGACCGCCGCGACGTCCTCATCCGATCCGTCGTCGACGACCACCACCTCGAACTCGCGGTAGCGCTGGGCAACGAGCCCGGCCAGGGTGCGGTCGAGCAGCGCCACCCGGTTGTGGACGGGCACCACCACCGCCAGACGAGGATCACCGGCCGAGGGCAGCTCGGCGATGCCGCGGTAGTCGTTCTCCGGTGCGACGTGGGGGGGGAGAGGTGGCTTCATCAGGAACCCGCCAGGGGATGGTTCGCGGGGCGGACCTGATAGCCGGAGGCGGGTAGCGCCACCCTCACCACCGAACCCCAGGAGGTGATCTCGGCGTCGGGGCGAAGGGCACGCACTTGCCGGGCGACGGAAGCTGCGGTGCGGCCCTCCACGTACACGTAACGACGGGCGGCGGCAATTGCCCGCTCGAAAGCGACGTCGGAGTCGGCCCCGATCACGACCGCGTCCACCTGGTCGGTCCTACCCACCGGGTCCAGCTGCTCACCGCGCCACACGACGCGGTCGGTCAGCTCGGCGGCGGCCTCGGCGGCGCCGAACATCAGGACTTCGTCCACCTCCACGTCGGCGTGGACCGCGCGGGCGAGGTCGCCCAGGTCAGGAGCGGGCGGTCTCGCAACTCGGGACGTCTCTTTCACGATTTCAACCAGCTCGTTGACGCGGTGGTCGTAGCGGTGGTGATCCATGGCGTGGCGTCGAGCGTCCTCCGCTCGCCGCGGGGTGTCGACCCGGGCGAGGAGGTCGCCGACCTGGGCGGCGACATCGTCACCGACGAGCTCGTAGTGCCAAGCCGGGTCGAACAGGAGATCCAGGCCGGGCGCCGGGTCGGTGAGCAGCAATGCCCCGGCGCCGATCGCCTCGAAGACCCGCATCGTGATCGGATGATGGCGATCTCCGCCCTCGTTGAGCACGACGCGGCTGTTGCCGTAGAGGTCGGCCATCTCGTCCGGCGGGATCCCGTAGTGGAAGGCTGACGTGGTGGGAAACGCAGCTTCGAGGGCCTTCACCAGGCGCCCGCGCCGGTTGTAGCGACCCCCGTCGGCCGCGACGCCGGCGCCCACCATGGCGATGTCGAAACGGCGCTGCTCGAACGGGATCCCGGCGCGGGCGAGCTCGGGCGCCACCGCGAACGGGAAACGATGCACCGGCACCGGGAAGCGGTGCGCCAGGTGCCAGCTGTGTGCCATGAGCACCGCATCGGCGCGGTAGCGGTCCGCCAGCCGGAGATTCGTCGCCAGGTGATGCTCGCCGTGATGGACCCAGAACAGCACCGGGATACCGGGATTGTGGCCGCGCACCTCCGCCGCCGGGTACGGGCTCTCGACGAATACCGCCGCCGCGGTATCCGGGGGAATGGTATCCCAATCCAGCGCGGCGTCGCCCTCGACGACAGTGATGCCGGCACGTCGCATGGCGGCCTCGAGGTACCGACCCGGGCTGGTGGTGGTGTGGCGGTAGATGAGGGCTATGCGGAGCCCTCGATGCCGGTCCCCCTCACACGACGTGGTGCGGGGGGCGAGTGTGGAGCGAGTGGTCGAAGGGCCGGCCGGCGACGAGCTCCAACGTGCGTCCCGAGGTGCGAGGCGGACGATGTCCCGCGGTCCCGCATCAGGCCAATGAGGCGCGGTGATGACGGCACCTGCTACTCCGGCCGCTCGCGTCGCGACCGACACGTCACGTCGGTCCATCGGGTACAGGAGCGAGGCGCCGACGCGCCGTGTCGCTCGCTCCAGGAATCGATCGAAGAGCAACCGGCGGAGGGCCGGCGGCTGCAGTCGCCGAAGGACCCAGCCCACCGGTCCCCACCCCGAGGGAAACCGGCTCGGGATCCGCCGGATGTCGAATCCCGGCAAGGCGGCATGGTGTGACCCGCCACAGACGGCCACCACTTCATGCCCGGCGCGAACCAGGCTGCGGGCGAGAGCCCGCGCCCGCGGGCTGCGGGCGACGTCGGTGTGGGAGACGAGGCAGACTCGCATGCCCGCAGATGTTACCGGTGCGTGGCCGCGGAACCGGGGTCGAGGAGCCGGATCCAGCGATCGACCACGGGGGCGAATCCGAATCGCGTTACAGCCTCGCGGCGTGCCCGTTCCCCGGCGCTCGACCATGCCGCGGGATCGCTGCCGAGTTGCAGGATGCGCTCCGCCATCGCCTCGGGCTCGGGAATCACCCAGTCGGGACCGTAGATGTCGACCGCGCCCGGCCAATCGCGCACCAGCGGCACCGTCCTCGATGCCATACCCTCCGCCGGCGCCAGGTGGAAGCTCTCGTCGGCGCTGGTGGAGAGGATGAAGCCGACGGTGCGGAACCATGCTGCGACGTCGGGGCCGAACGGCACGAACTCGACCGCA
>Ga0315551_10001004_pt1 | contig 21903 bp, 18 predicted proteins | sample SalMarSW160290MG_FD_203678 | JGI IMG/M metagenome (GOLD analysis project Ga0315551, IMG submission 203678) | Salt marsh sediment microbial communities from the Plum Island Ecosystem LTER, Massachusetts, United States - Salt Marsh Sediment SW1602-90 ...
TCTTGACCTCTTGCGGCTCGGTGATCACGGCAAGAATCCGCATCGGCGAGCCGCATCTAAAAAAGCATATCCTCAAGGATCCCTTCGCAAGAAAGCGGTTGTCCGAGATCACCCGGGCCAATGTGCTGGACTTGCGTTCCAGGCTGCTGGCAAAGAATGCACCAGCCAGGGTGATCAAAGCCCTGGGGATTGTGAAGGTGATTTTCCGGGAGGCGCTGTTCCGGGAGGAGATCAACCGCGATCCCACAGCAGGAGTGGGAAGGGTGAAGTATTGCAAGGTTGAACGGGGGATCTTCACCGCGGAAGAGCTGCGGACTTTATTCCCCGATCACGGATATGGTCCCTGGAAAGACATACAGGACTACACCTGCTTCTACCTGGCTGCTGTCACGGGGCTGCGACGCGGGGAGATCCTGGCCCTTCAGTGGCGGCATATCGACTTTGAACGGCAGGCCCTCACCTTATGTGAGGCGTGGAAGGGCGGCAGGGAGATCGGCCCGCCGAAGTGGGATCACCTGCGGATGGTGCCGCTTTCTTCAAGAACGATTGACAAGCTCCGTCAGCTTCAGATGGAATCCATCCGCCTTGCCCCGGAGGACTTCGTATTCGCCTACGATGACGGTTCCCGTGTAGGCGAGACCTGGTGGCGGAAGCGGTTCTGTAAGGCGCTGGATCGGGCTGAAATTGACCGGCAATCCCGATGCCTGACAGCTCATTCCTTCCGGCACTATTCCGATGTCGGAATAGCAGGCATACGATCAACACGATCGTGCGGAACTCAGGCCACGATCCGGCCAAGATTCGAGCCGTACTGGGATGGATGGACGAAGCGGTTCAGGAGAACTACACCCACTGGGACCTGGATCATCTGAAGGCGTGGGCGGACATCGTGGATTCGATTTGGGAGGGGTGATCACAGAGTGTGAAACAAAGTGTGAAAGATTTTTCGCAAGGGTGCACGCGTTACGGTCATCTGCTGCCCTTCCCCTTTTTCTCCCGGAATATGGGTTAAGAGCAGCATACAGTCACCCGCCACATCTTACAAAGCATAATCCAACAGGCAGTTCGACTTTCATCATAATGACCCAGTGGGATCAATCAATCGTGATCTGAATGTTAAAAAATTCTTGAATAAAGACGTGGTATTATATATAATACCATTATGGTGTCGAGAGTAGGTCTTGACACGAACGTTCTTGTCTCAGCACTTCGATCACGTAAGGGCGCTTCGTTCAAAGTAGTAAGCCTAATCGACAAGGGTTTGTTTCAGTTAAGTATCTCGGTTCCGCTGGTTCTCGAATACGAAAGCGCCGTAAAACGGATCAGTAAACTGGTGGGTCTCAAGTACTCGGACATCGACGACATCGTGGATTACATCTGCCAAGTTGCTGAGCATAGAGACATTTACTATCTATGGCGACCGTTTTTGAAGGATCCAAAGGACGATATGGTGTTGGAAGTAGCGGTAGAGAGTGAGCCGGATTATATCGTGACCCACAACGTCCGGGATTTCGCCGGGATTGAACAGTTCGGTCTCGAGACCATTACTCCAAGACAGTTGCTTGAAAGAATAGGAGAAATATCATGAGTATTATAAGTCTACGTCTTTCAGAATCTCTTCATAAGAGGATTAGGGAACTTGCCAAAAAAGAAGGAATCTCAATCAATCAACTCGTCAACAGCGCCCTAGCCGAGAAAGTATCTGCACTTATGACCCTGGAGTATCTGCAGGAACGGGCTAAACGGGGGAGTCGAAGTAGGTTTGAGAGGGCTCTCTCGAAGGTGAAAGATTCAGAACCTCACGAAGAAGATCGTATCTAGCGAAATCGATAACCTAGTATAACGTTTCTTTAAAATCTTTACAAAATAACTTCGTTGGTCCATGATATCGATAGTTCCTATACTGGGAGGGGACATATCATGGCAAGACGAAGTGAGCGAGCACGATTATTGTTGGATGAGGAGGAGCGAGAACGGTTGAAGCAACTTGCCGGGTCAAGGACGGCGCCGAAACGTGAAGTCGAAAGAGCCGACATTCTGCTTCGATTCGCCCGGGGAGAATCGATTACCGATATCCAGAAGAAGGTAGGTGCGAGTCGGCCTACCATATATAAATGTATCGACAAGGCTCTGGCCGCCGGTATCGAAACCGGTTTGAAAGACACATTTCATCGACCAAAAGCACCCGACATTACTCCGGAGGCGAGTGGGTGGGTGGTGAGTCTCGCGTGCACCAAACCGAAAGATCTGGGGTTGGCCGCGGAATTGTGGACAATATCGGCGCTTGCTTCCTACGTGCGAGAACACGCGCCGGCCGCCGATCACCCGAGCCTCTCTCGTGCAAGTAAATCGACGGTGTGGCGCATCCTGAACGCTCATGAGATCAAGCCACATCGCATACGCTACTATCTGGAACGGCGTGATGAGCAGTTTGAAGAGAAAATGCGCGAGATCTTGATGATCTATCGGGAAATCGCCATGGACCTTGAAGCGGCCACACCGGAAGGAGCACGGCCGGTCTATACCGTCAGTGTCGATGAGAAACCCGGCGTACAAGCTTTGGCTACAAGCGCGCCTGATCTCCCTCCCGTTCCCGGGCGACATGCCGGAGTCGGTCGAGATCACGACTATGTCAGACATGGCACGGTTTCCATTTTGGCAGGTGTGGATTTGCATGACGGCCACATCATTGCGCAAATCCACGATCGTCACCGTAGCCGTGAGTTCATCGAACTGCTCAAGGAGATCGACGCCTTTTATCCGGCCGACAGCGTGATCCGTGTCATTCTCGATAATCACTCATCGCATATATCCAAAGAAACTATGCGGTACCTGGCCACCCGCCCCGGTAGATTCGTCTACGTTCATACGCCGAAGCACGGCTCGTGGCTCAATCTGATTGAAGCGGTGTTCTCCAAAATGGCCCGAACGTTCCTGCGTCACATACAGGTGAGCTCGAAATCCGAGCTGGTCGAGCGTATCATGAGGGGCATTACTGAGTTCAACCAGCACCCGGTCGTGTTCCGATGGCATAACTTTGACAAGCTGGCCGCAGAAACGTAAATGTTTTCGCGAAACGGAGTACTAGAAAGCCGCTTTTCCGCAAAGCCCCCCCCGGCCTTAGGCAATATGCGGCGGTAGCTTTAGCTGTGTCACGATCACCGGAGCCCTGGCGCTTCACAGTTTCGCGGAGATACTTCAAGAAAAAATGAACGGCCACAAAAATCTGTCCCTTCTTCGCGAGAAGGAGGCGCCGTTTACAACGAGGATTTTCAGGAGCTGATCAACCGGCAGCCGTTTTGTTTTTTCGGTAAGCTCGTCTCTATTCAAGTGTCATAGAATCTCTAGATGAAGAGTTTGCCCAGTGTTATTCAACCAAAGGTCGCTGAGCCACCTCGCCGGCATTCTTAGCCTGTGTCACGATCCAGCAGTTTCGGGAGAACCTGAGTGATCCGGAGACCGCTGAAGCCTGCGTGCGCAGACTGGATTGGAAAATTGCTCTTCATCTTCCAGTAGGTAAGAAAACCAGCTTTCACCCTTCAACGCTTTGCTACTACAGAAAACGATTGAGAGACCATGAGGCGATGTCACTGATCTTCGACAAGACCGTGAAACTTGCCCAGGAGAAAGGACTCATCAAGAAAAGGACGAGCCAGCGGATCGACTCCACAAATATCATCGCCCACGTGAATCGGATTGCCATCACCGATCTGCTGTTTCGAGCGGTGAAATGCCTAGCCGAGGAGATTGAGAAAAAGGATGCGCAGTACTTTGAGCGGGAGATTCCCGATTACATTCGAGAGCGGTACAGCCAGCGCTTCAGTTCTTTTGGGATGGGCAGAGAAAAACGAGGGGAGAAGCTTTCGGAGGTTGTGGAAGATGGGTTGCCAATCAAAGAGCTTCTGCACCGAGTTCCCTCCGATAGGTTGGCTCATGTACGACAGCTGGAGATCATGGAGACCATATTTCGAGAGAATGTGGTGATCCCAGAGAAAGAAGTCGATCAGAAGATCTTCATCCAGGCCGAAGAGATCCAAAGACCGAAACAAACCATCTTCGATCCAAGGGATTTGGGTCTGAAACTGAGCAAGAAAGCAAGCAAGGGCTGGGTTGGAAGTAAATGCCACGTGGTAGAGACGGCGCAGAAAGGGAAGGTCAATTTCATCACCAACATGATCCATCAGCAGGCACAGGCGCATGACTGTAATATTCATGGAAAATTGCGAGAAGGAAACGAGTGCCGAGGGCTACATCCAGATAAAGTGTATGCAGATATGAGCTACATCAACGGCGGTGCGATCTGTGAGCACCGAAAACACGGACAGGAATTGATGGGCTATATGCAAGGAGAATACATAAACAAACCTGAGGCATTCAAAGCCTACAGCTTTTCCATCGATATGCAAAAACGGGAGGCTATCTGCCCGGCAGGCCAAGTGACTACGAACACAAGAGTGCGGGACAATGGATTTGTGAGTTTTCAGTTTCGTCAATTAATCTGCATGAAATGTCGTTTCTGGAATGAGTGTGTTGGTACCAAAAAGCGTAACAGAAGAAATATTGCGGTGAGCGGCTATTACGAGTATGTGCGAGAACGGCGGGAAAAGCAGAAAAGTGAGGCGTTTCGCAAAGAGATGAGCGTATGAGCCCAAATCGAAGGGACCATCAGTGAAGGCACCCGATTTCATGGCCTTCGACACGCCAGATACCATGGTGAGTTCGGCCATCAGATGAAATTCTATTTAACCGGCGCAGCGATCAACGTGAAACGGCTAATACGGGCTATGACCAGAGGCGTAGACATACCGACAAAAACTGCCCTGGCCTACAAAACATAGAGACAATCGCGCGGGACGATTTCGGAAGAGGTGGAAAGAGAGCGAACAAAAAAAGGGCGATGAACACCAGCTGAGAAATCACCTAGTGTATGCACAGTCGGTTCCCTCCAGGACCCTATTATTCAATGCAACCACGACGTGGCGGAAGGGAGGCTCCATGTAGCGGTCGCAGTTTAACAAGAAAGACCGCGACCGATATTAGTCGCTTCCTATTCAGTGTCTACGCTACCACTTACCCATGAATGTAATTGCCGTGATCATTGATCCTGCCGAGGTCAAAAAGATCTTGCGGCATCCGGTGAAGGTCGGCCGGTCACCACCCGGACTGGATCTGAGCTTCGTGTAATCCCCTATCTGTTCCCTCCCTGCCTGCTCCGGGGGATCAGCATGTCCCTGCAGTCTCTCTCGACCTCCTTCCAGAGGCGCATTTCTCGGCCCGAATTCCGGTACAGAGAGTAGGTAGAGTGGCGGTCGAACAGTAGCGCGCCCACAGCAGGGAATATGGGACGACCTGGCCAATCTTGCCTCGACAGTAGCTGATTCCGAGCCGTTCCCTGCATAGCGCCAGTTTTAACTTTTGCTATCATTTCACCAGGCGGTATAACCGCCGTCGAGCAGCAGGTTATGCCCTGTTACGTAGGAGGAGCCTTCAGAGGCGAGAAAGGCCACCGCCTGCGCGAACTCCTCCGGCTCTCCGAGCCTTCCCATGGGAGTCATCTCGAGTTGAATTTCTTTGAAACCGGGTATGGTTTGCGAACGCACTCCCATCTCGGTCGCCATGTAGGATGGGCTGATGCAATTCACGGTGATGTTATGCTTGGCCCACTCCACCGCCAGGACCCGGGTCAACGTGATGATCCCTCCTTTCGCGGCGGAATACGGTCCCAATCCCACGAGCCCCCGGTTGGCGATGATTCCGGATATCGATGCCGTGTTGATGATTCGGCCCCATTTATTCCGGATCATGACCCGCCCGACGGTTCGATTGATGAAGAAAGTGCCGCTCAGGTTGACCTCGAGTACCTGGTGCCAATCCGCGTCCGATACCTCCTCCATCGGGAGCCATCCGTTTTCACCTCTCTGCGTTTTGCCGCGGGCTATTCCTGCACAGTGTACAAGGATATCTATACGACCAAATCGGGAAACGGCGGCATCGACCAGCCGCTCCACGTCCGCCGAGTCCGAAACATCCACAGTTACCGCTTCCGTTTCGGTGTGCACGGATAGTGCCTCGGCGACCTTTTCCGCGCCGTTACCGTCGACATCCGCAGCCACAATACTCTTTCCTTCCAGCGCGAGAAGCTCCGCGGCTGCCCTGCCGAGTCCTCTGCCGGCGCCCGTGACGAGCGCGATTTTCTTATCTTCTTTTTCTGCCATCGTTATCTCCTCGATCGTTATCTCCTCAATTGATGCTGCATCCCCGGTAATCCCACACCGCTGCGTTGCTACAATCCTGGATACCGCAACTCGAATCGCTCGAGAGCCGCTCCCCCGGTCTACAGTTGACGCATCGAGGGCCGGTGAATAGTATAACGTAAAACAAAACCGGAAAGCGTTGCAAAATCCCGGATTCTTACAGACCTCGAGACTATTTGACACTCCGGCTCGATGAAGCAGACTACAGCAATTACTACCGACAACGAAGCACAAGGATGAATCATGGCAGTGAACTTACTCATAGCCCACGGAGGCGGACCTACAGCTGTTATCAACGCATCGCTGGCGGGCGTTATTCGCCGCGCGCGTCAAGCAGAGGAGATCAGCCGCGTTCTTGCTGCACGCCATGGGATCGAGGGTGTGCTCAAGGAGGATTTGATCGACCTTACCGGACTCAGTGAAGCGGAACTCGACAAGCTCACAGCGACACCCGGCTCGGCAATCGGGAGTTGCCGATACAAAATGCGAGCTGAGGATCACGAAACCGCCGTTCGAGTCCTGGACCGTAACAACATCGGCATCTTTCTCTACAACGGCGGCAATGACTCTATGGACACCTGCGTGCAGGTCGCGGCCTTGACCGACCGCACCCGGGTTATCGGCATTCCCAAAACTATTGATAACGACCTGGTTCGAACCGACCATTGTCCAGGATTCGGGAGCGCCGCCCGCTACTATGCGATAACCGCCCTGGAGCTCTGTCTCGACGTTGCCGCGCTGGACATCCATGTGGCGATTCTGGAGGTCATGGGCCGGAACGCCGGTTGGACCGCTACCGCCACAGGACTTGCCCAGCGAATCGGCTCCATCGGACCGGAGATCATCCTGCTTCCTGAGAAACCATTCGAAGAGGAAGCCTTCCTCGACCGCGTACGAGATCTGTGGGCCCGCCAGCGCGGCTTCGTGGTAGCCGTGAGCGAAGGTCTTGCCGGCATGGAAGGGAACCCACTCGTATCCGTGGTGGACCGTAGCGGAGCAGACGCCTTCGGTCATGCTCTGCCCGGCAACGTGTCGCACTATCTGGCGCAACTTATTACCTCCCGGCTCGGATATCGCGCCCGCAGCGAGAAACCAGGACTGGTGGGGCGCGTCAGCGCCGCATGCGTTTCTCCCATCGACCGAAAAGAAGCCTACGGCGTCGGAGTTCATGCCGTCTCTTCCGCCCTCCACGGCGCGAGTGGCTCCATGGTTTCGATTCGGCGGATCTCCTCTTCGCCCTATGCGTCGGAGTTCGAACTGGTGCCCCTCTCTGAGGTCGCTAATTTGGAACGTAAGATGCCGGACGAATATTATAACGCAGAAAGCGGCAAACCCACTTCCGGATTTGTCGATTATTGCATGCCGCTCATCGGCGGGGATCTCCCTGACTATCTTATTCTCGATAGATAACCGCTGTCATGACCGGACCCATACGGCTTTATATCGGTCCACGCTTCGGCTAGACCGTGCCTGAGCTGCCCGTCAGCCGTATGATGCCTCGAATCACCTCCTTGATCTTCTGCTCCGCATACTGACACACACGCCAAGCATGGCCTTTGTGCTCGACAGCGCCCCCGAGGCCCTCATTCAGATATTCCACGAATTTCACTCTGACCACGGTCCCGAAGTTGATCTTCGCCATTCCGTTCTTGATGCACGACTTCACCGTGGCTTCCGGGATACCGGTAGAGCCGTGCAACACCAGTGGGGTATCTCTGGCAACTTCCCGGACACGCTGCAGGAGGTCGATCCTGATATTCGGCTCGCCCTTGTAGAAACCATGGGAATTGCCGATTCCTACGGCCAGCATATCCACCGGGGCCTGCTCTAAAAACTGCCGAACATGTTCGGGGTCAACGAGGTTTTCCGCCGCCCTCGGCGTACCATCTCCATCATTCCGAAGCAGCTCGCCCAACTCCGCCTCCACCGCAATCCCCTTGGGATGGGCGGCGGAGATAACCGCCTTGGTCGCCTCGATATTGTCGGCCAGGGGCTTCGTCGAGAAATCGATCATGACGCTGCTGTATCCCAGCTCCGTTGCCCGCTTTGCCAGATCCACATTCTGCCCATGATCCAGGTGCACCGCAACCGGTATGTCGAAGTCCCCCTCCAGCGCTGAGACAAGCTTCGGAAGCCAGCCTAATCCGTAGTAGGCGGTGTTGGCGGCGTAGGCCATGAGGATAACCGGCGCCCGCTCCTCCACGGCCGTTTCCATAACAGCGCGTACAATGTCGTAGTTGCCTCCCTGACAGTTGATGGCGGCTACGGCATAACCCTCTTTCCACGCTTTCTTCACGATTTCCGCACTGCTCACTATACTCATGACTGGTCCTTCGCTGTTGATCCCCGTTGATCGTCTCTTCTTTTCCTTACCGGTTGTTCTATACCTAAAAGGGCGGGCGGGAGCCCCTTCTGCACCAGCAGGAATTGGTCTCCACCGGCGTTAGTGGAATTCCCTTCCTCCTGTGACATTCACCGCCTGACCGGTCATGTACGATGCGTCGTCGGACACGAGAAAAGCCACGACACCGGCCACGTCCTCCGGCGTTTCCAGCCGGCCGATCGGAATAAGCGCCTTTCTGCTCGCCAGAACCTCACCCTCTTTCATGCCCTTGCGTTTTGCGAGCACTCTGTCCAGCTCTTCCCACATCGCGGTGTGCACGATGCCCGGGCACACGGCGTTGACATTGATTCCGAACCGGGCGACCTCCTGAGCCAGACCCTGGGTGAACCCGACAACGCCGAACTTCGAAGCCGCGTATACGCTGAAATCTGGCCTTGCGGTTTTACCTGATTCCGAGGCAATATTCACGATCTTCCCGCTTCCCTGCTCCACCATCTTTCGCAGTACCAACTGGGAGCAGTTAAACACTCCTTTGAGGTTGATATCAAGTGTCCGGTCCCACTCCTCCTCATCGAACTCTGTCACCGGTTTTGAAATCGTGATGCCGGCGTTGTTGACGAGAATATCGATCCGTCCCCATGCGTCGACGACCGTCTGGACCATCTCGGCAATCCCCTTCCGGTCCCGAACGTCTAATTGTAATCCGATTGCCTCGACGCCGCGCTCTTTGATCTGGGCAACCGTTTCTGCCGCAGTATCTGCGTCTATATCGCACACGGCGATATTCGCTCCTTCTCCGGCCAGACGCATTGCTATAGCACGCCCGATTCCCCTGCCGGCGCCGGTTATAATGGCTATCTTGTCTTTGAATCTCATGGTATTTCTTGTACCTGCGGAAGCAAGCGGAAACTCCTCTAACCTTTGATCGCACCGATGGTCAGCCCCTGGACCAGCCAGCGCTGCACGAGAAACGCCAGTAGCAACGGCGGAAGCGCTAGGACCATTGTTGCAGCCATCAGCATGCCCCAGTCCGTGACTCCCTCACCCACAAACCGGAACGCGGCAACGGTTAGGGGACTTGTATTGATGTTCGAGAGCACGAGCGCAAAGAGAAAGTAGTTCCATGAAAGGATGAATGTGAGAATCACCGACACCACCATGCCGGGCGCGGCCAGCGGGACGGCGATGCGTCTAACGATCCCGATCATTGTAAGGCCGTCGACGAACCCGCACTCGATCAACTCGCGCGGAATACCATCGAAAAACGAGGACATGATATACAGGGTTATCGGCATTGTGATCACCGTATGCGTCAGGGCCAGTGCGAGGTAGGTACCTTGGAGACCCAACCTGTTGAAGATGATGTACCAAGGTAGAAGGTAGAGTCCGCCTGGAGCCATGCGTGCCATCAGGGAAACGGTCGCAGGCCAGTTCGTCCTGTACCACGACACCGCAAAGGCGGCCGGAACTGCGAGAAAGAGTCCCAGCACGGTCGATCCGCCCGCCACTATGATGCTATTCAGGGTATAGAGAGCGTAGGGCAGCGTATCGAACAGTTGAACGTAATTGTCCAGGATCGGCTGGAATAGAAGACTCGGGGGGTAGCGGGTAACCTCCGCGGAGGGCTTGAAGCTCGAAGTCAAGAGCCACAGAAGCGGGAGGAGGATGATCAGGGAGACCACCAGGTACTGGATAAACAGTGAAGCCCTCTTCCAGAGGCTGACCGGTTTTCGTTGTCGTATGCCGGCGTCGCTCATTGTACCGACCTTCTGAAAAGGGAGAGCGCAAACACCATCACCAATACAATGAAAAAGAGCGCGATCATCAGCGCGCTCGCGTAACCCATATGGAAGAACACGAAACCGGATTTATACGCGTAAATATTCAGAGTTGTGGATGCTGTGCCGGGTCCCCCCTGCGTCGTTATATAGATCGTATCGAAGAAACGGAGAAGGTCGATGCTGCGCAGCACAGCCGCCGTAATAATCGCGGGCCGCAGCAACGGAAGCGTAATATACCAGAACTGCTGTATGGGGGAAGCCCCGTCGATCACAGCTGCCTCGTACGGCTGGTCCGGTAGTGACTTGAGCCCGCCGAGAAGGATGAGAACGATCAGGGGTGTATACTGCCAGGTATCGATTGCGGCCAGGGTGGGCACGACCTGTTTCGGCGAGGCGAGAAAAAGCAAATGGGGCAGGCCCAGCACCTCCAACAGATAGTTGATCGGGCCGAATTCGGGGTCGAGAAGGATCAGCCACATCATGCCAACGGCCACCGGCGGCATGGCCAAGGGAGACAGCAGAATTGTGCGCAGGGGGCGGGCTCCGGTAAAGTTCCTGTTCAGCAGAAGGGCTATCCACAAACCGATCACCAGCTGCGCCGCCAGGGTGATGATGTACAGGGTGAATGTCACGCGCAAACCGATCCAGAAGACCGGGTCTGCCAGCATCTGCAGGTAGTTCCGCAGTCCCACGGCGGTAGCCTGCAGGCCCACCAGGTAATCCTGGGTGCTCATGTAGAGCACGTATCCCAGGGGAAAAGCTATCATGACAAGCAGGAAGATAACCGCCGGGGCTATCAGCCATACAAACGGGGATGTGACGAAACGGACGAACGAATTCTTACTCGTTCCTGCTATGCTCGTAAGCGCATTCATACCCGGCTCCCTCTCTACCGCTCTATGTGCGTACTCACACGCGGAGGTGTTTAAACGTGGATCATCCTATAATATTTGAAAACCTATCCGAATATAAAGGCCTGGAGAGCCGTGCACGCGAACGTGTCGGCCCTCCAGGCTGTCCTGTTACCGTCGCTTAGGTTCGAGTAATGGTGCAATCCACATAAAGATGGATTACTGCGACTGTTCGATGAGTCTGTTGATCTGTTCGTCCGCGGTCCGGGCTGCTTCTTTAGCAGTTGCCTCGCCCAGAATCACAGAGCCCACCTGGTCTCCTATAATCTGCCGCGCTTCCGGCTGCAGGACGATTTGCGGAGCCAGGATCGAGCTTCCGGTTGCGGCCAGCTCCGACAAAGCGTCGGTCCACTGACGGCGCACCTCTACTTCGCTCAGCCAGTCCTGGAACTCCGTGGAGTGCCACACCGAATCACGCGGAGGAGCAAGACCGTCCAGTGCAAGCTTGACCTGCATTTCCTTGCTGGTGGCCCACTGGATGAAGTACCACGCAAGATTCTTCTTCGATGAGAAGGGTGACATGGAAAGTTCCCACCCTATCACAACCGGAGTGCTTCCCGCGGGTCCCGGAGGAAGCACCATCAGGTCCGTATCGGTCTGGCGAGCCTCCGTGGCCATGACCTTTCCGAACTCGTTGCTGGACTCGAAGACCATGCCGGCCTGCCCGTTGGTATTAACAGCTGTCAACTGCGGGAACGAGTAGTTGATGCCGCCCTCGGGGCCGTATTCCCGCATCAGCTTGGCGTAGAGGTCGATCGCCTGTATCCCTTCCGGGCTGGAGAGGTTCGACTTACCGTCCGGCCGCTGATATTCGCCTCCGAAGTTATGGAGGAAATTGCTGAAGGTGTATGGAAGCGCCGGTGCGAGTCCGCGGCTGGCGTATGGGATCAGGTCGGGATGGCACTGCTTCAGCTTCTCAGCGATATCCACCAGACCGGTCAGGCTGGAGGGTTTGTCTAGTCCGCATTCCTCGAATACATCCGTCCGGTAGTAGAGGATCGGGCCCTCGATGTTCACGGGAATCCCCGTGAGGATGCCATTTACGGTCTTGGACTCGATAACGCCCGCGCCGAAATCGTTGAAATCGTAATCCGGTGAAGTCAGATTCGGGTTGCTCACAAACGGCATAATCGGTTCGTACCAGCCCGCTTTCTCGAAAAGCATCCCCTGCTGAGAGACTAACGACATATATACGTCGACCTCGTCGCTCCTGGCCTGGAAGATCGTCTGGCGCCGCTGCCGATACTGCTGCTCGCTGAACAGGCTGATCGTGACTTCTATACCGGTCAGCTCCGTGAACTCGTCGGAGTACTTGTCGATGAGCTGGCCTACGGGATTATTGTTCGCGAGGAAGTGGATGCTCTGCCCCTCATAGCGTCTCCAGTCAAAGCCCGCCATCGCCGCTTCTTTGGTCTGCATGTTCTTTGGCTGTTGTCCTCCCGCCCAAATGCAGAGGCCAAACAGCAAGAGAATAAGCACTAAGATGGCTCTCTTCATAAAAACCCTCCTTATAATTTTTATATCTTGGTACGATATTAACATAAAAAATTCGACTTGTCAATACTGTTTCCTCGCAAATCATTCCCTGGTGATCCTCATAAAGAGACTGATTCTCAAAAATTGGGCAGCTTGACAGCGAAATCGAAGAATATTAATATCGCCTTATGATGAATTATTCTCTCGCTGTTTCTTGGGTCGATCGGTGTAGGCAAGCCAATTGTGCCGACCGTGATCGACTCGACATGACTCCTTTGGGGAGTTATGGCAAGCCCGAACAAAGGGAAACTGCCGTGAAGACTGATACCACCGTTTCTGTAGAGAGAGCCTTCCCAAATGCGCCGGTTGCTTACACAACCTGACTATATGGAAGCCGCTTGGCGACCCATCGATTATTTCTATAAAGATACTAATGGGAGTGTCACCCGTGTATAGGGGAGAACAGAGCCCACTGACAGAGAGCAAACGGCGGATTGTCACACTGTTGTACAAGGACGGACCCCACACGAAACGCATGCTTACAGAAAAAGGCCATATGGGCTGGGCTACTGTCGTGAAGGCGATTACCCAGTTGATGGACGAAGGTATCATCGAATGCTCAGGAATTGCCCGGAGAAAGAAGAAACGCCAGGGTAAGGATGCCTACCTGTACGGACTGACAGCGGAGAAACCGCTGGCGATCGGTGTGGATGTAGAATACAAAACGACCCGAATCGTGTTGACGAATCTGTCCGGCACTGCTCTGGCCCAAGAAACCTACAAGACCCCGCAGCACGTGGACGACCAGGAAGCAAAGGGTTTTCTCAGGGATTCGATAGCAGACTTCATGCAGAGAAACAACATCCAAGGAGCCAATCTGGACGGAATCGGAATCGGAATACCCGGGATCGGTTTTCCAACCAGCTCCCGAATGGACAATATCGAAAAGGCCCGAATGCTTGAAAGACACTTGAGTGAGATTTTTCATACCTCGATCCGTATCGAGACCAACACCAAGGCCTATGCAGTGTTCGAAAAGTGGAGCAACAAGACCTTCTCTTACAGGGATTTTATCTTCGTATCAATTCGAACAGGAGTAGGTACCGGCATCTTCCATCTGGGGAACCTGTTTATCGGAACCCACGGGCTGGCCGGAGAAATCGGTCATATGAAAGTTGTCCCAAACGGTCCGGCCTGCCGATGCGGAGGCTCCGGGTGTATGGAAACAGTTGTCAATCAGAACTACCTTTTCCAGCAGTACAGGATGAATGTTATCAAGGAGGCAGGCTGGTCACCAAGGTCGAGCGAGGTTTCTCTTTTCGAAGGTCTGGGTGATTTGTTCACACGGGCGAAGAGGAAAGAAGAGCCTGCAGTAGCGATTGTAAACACTGCGGCCAGCTACTTGGGACACTGTATTGCCAATGCCATAACTGTTCTGGATATCAACAACATCATTATCAGTGGACATTTCGGACATGATGGAGATGCAATTCTCGATCCGCTCAGAGAGGTGATTCGATCCGACATCCTTCCCAAGGTCAAAGTCAACCTCTCCTACTTTCCCATCGATCCCAACGGACATACTCGCGGTGCGGCACTCCTCGTACTGACGGATTATTTTGTGGACATCCCGATACAACATGACCAGAATTCGTAGGATTCAAAGAACCGGTCAAGTAATAAACGCGGCTTAATTCCCACAGCCTGTTTAAACTAATCTAAATCGATCGTATCATCTGTAAGCTTGTCACTTTTATTGACAACGCTTCGGTTCTGATCTATCATATCGGGGGTCGATAAAATAAACCAGGATGGAGTTGTTCGATGATAATACTTGTGGGCTCAGCCGGTCTCGACCAAATCAAAGATAGGACCCACGGGGGGTGATCGACTGTGTTACCACAATTAAAAAGGTTCCGAAGTGCCAGCGTGAAAGTTCGATCGAAGCTAAGAGACGGAGTTGAGGTAAAAGCATGGCAACAATATTTATCAACCTGAAGCGGTTCGACGTACCGCGTTCACTGGGCGGCATCTGCCCGCAGGAACGACCCGATCGGTGGATACGTTGGGTTATAGAAAAGTCCGTGGAAACCGGGCTGGGGAAGGACAAAAAAGTTCAGCTTGTCTACCTCCTACCGGAATCGCTCATTCTTCCCGCTTTGGAAGAGATGGGGCGATTTTCAGCGGAAGAGACCGCCTATATCACCGTGGGTTGCCAGGGAGTTTTTCGAGAGAATGTTTCCCCGGGCGGCAATTTTGGTGCGTTTACGACGAACTTGCCAGCGGCAGCGGCAAAAACGCTGGGAGCGAGCTGGGCCATCATCGGTCATTCGGAAGAACGGAAAGACAAGATCGAGGTATTGGAGGCCTACGACGATAGAGTGGGCGAGCCGGGTGGGGCACGCGTGAAGGCGCTTCGGACAGTTAATGAGCTCATAAACCAGGAGGTGCTCCGCGGTCTCGAAAGCGGCCTGGACGTGCTCTTGTGCATGGGAGAGACTGCGGATGAACGGGGCGATGGAACATTTAACGAACAGCGGCCGCGTATCAAGGAGACGCTGCAGTCCCAAGTCGATATCGGACTGAGCGGCGTCAAGTTATACCTGGACGGGCGCCGGATCGTTGTCGGATACGAGCCGATATGGGCGATAGGGCCGGGAAAGACACCACCGCGTGCCGATTATATCGAATTCGTCGCCACCTATATCAAAGAGGCGGCCCAGCGGACCCACGGCTTCACACCCGATGTGGTATATGGTGGGGGCCTCAAGGAAGAGAATGCCGGAATGATCGGGAATTTACCGCCCATCGACGGTGGCCTGGTTGCTCTTACCAAGTTCACACAACCCATCGGTTTCGACCCCAACGATCTTCGCGTCATCGTAGACAAATACATGGATAAGGGAGGAGAAAAATGAAAACCTTGGAATTTGAATACGGCCAGGGGTTGATGAGTGCACAGTTGCCGGACAACACAGACGTCTACCTACCTGGCGAGACGGTACCGGACCCGCCGATTATCCCGGAAGACAGCCTGGTCGAAGAAACGCGAAAGTCGATCCATAACCCGATAGGGATGCCTCCCATAACAGACCTCGTCTCGAAGGGTTCGAAGGTATGCATTGTTTTCCCGGATCGTGTAAAAGGGGGCTTTCAGGCCACCAGCCACCGAAAGGTATCGATTCCGATAATCCTGGAGGGGCTCAAAAAGGCCGGCGTGCGCAAGGAGAACATCAAACTGATCTGCTCCAACGGACTTCACCGAAAGAACAAACAGGAGGAGATCAGACGGATTCTCGGTGACGAGGTTTTTGACGACTACTGGTGGTCCCACCAGATCGTCAACCATGATTCGGAGGACTACGATAACCTAATAGATCTCGGCTACGATGAGTTGAACGACCACGTTATAATGAATAAAGAGGTTTTTGAGAGTGATCTCACCGTCGCCATCGGACACACACTTGGAAATCCCTACGGCGGGTACTCAGGCGGCTACAAGCATGTGGCCACGGGTATCACCCACTGGAAGAGCATTGCCGCGCATCATGTGCCGGCGGTCATGCACAGGGACGATTTCACACCTGTGAGCGGACAGAGCCTCATGCGCAAGAAGATGAACGCCATTGGAATACACATGGAAAAGAAGATGGGACGCAAGTTCTTCCTCTGCGATGCGGTGCTCGACACATACGGCCGGCAAATAGCCGTGTACAGTGGTTACGGTAAGGAAATGCAGCCTCTATCCTGGAAGATCGCGGACAGGCGAACATACATTCCCTGGGCAGAAAAGAAGTACGACGTGATGGTTTTCGGAATGCCCCAATTTTTCCATTACGGAGACGGACACGGCACGAATCCGATTCTCATCCTGCAGGCGATCGCGGCGAACGTAATCCGACACCGCCGCGTGCTCAGTGACAGAAGTGTGGTTATCTGCTCATCCCTCTGTAACGGTTACTTTCATGACGAGGAGTTTCCGGCGTACCGCGAGCTTTACGAGATCTTTCAGCAGGATTATCACAATACACTTCCGGACGTGGAGAAGTATGGCGAGTACTTTTGTCAGAAAGAGGAATATATCAAGAAGTATCGATTTCGGTATGGATTTCACCCGTATCATTGTTTCTCCATGATCAGCTGCGGGCAGGTGGCGCACCTGAACTGCTCAGCCGTCTACGTTGTGGGAGCACAGGCACCGGGGTATGCGCGGGGAATGGGCATGAAGCCCATGGCTACATTCGAGAACGCCCTTGCCGATGCCAAGAGGATGTATGTGAGTGAGAATCCGAATATTCTTGCTCTCCCTCGCACCTTCAAGTGCGCCGGTGTACATCTCATGATGAAAGACGACCAACTAAGCTGACTGGGGCACGTAATTTTATTGTCGCACACGGTGCGGGAACGACGGCAGTTATAGGTCCGTCGTTGGCCGTAGTGGCGCGCCTGGCCGGAGATAGTGTTGCATCCAGAGAAGCCATTCGGTGAGGATGTCTTTCTTCAGATTGTTGAAAAGGGACGGCGCCCTCTACGCAGTTTTCCTCTTGACTGAGAATGAGGGGCTGACCCGATGCAGATGATCGGCCCCTCGCTCAGAGGGGCTTTTTACGCGCAAATATAGCAGGGGCAGGACTCGAACCTGCTACCTCCGGGTTATGAGAACACCCCGGCTTTGTATCGGCGCGTATCCGCTTGTTGATTATTGTTCATCGTATAAAAGAATACGTCAATTCCTTTATTTATGAATGTATCCCTGTGTAGCCTTTTGTAACTCCTCTATCTGACATTTTCCATCTTACACTTTCTAGCGGATCCTCATCCGGCAATTGCCGCTTTCGATATTTCTGTGTCGATCGTGGCTGGCTGTAGCACCTTGCATACTCGTCGCTGTAGAAACCTTGTACCGGTCCGTCGCTCCTTCAACTGCTGCCCTGCATCGTGCAGGGCTTAGAAGTTTCCCTCCGCTGCATCCTTCAGGATTGCATTGTCCAGAGACAGATCAGCTACCAGCTTCTTCTCACCGGTCGTTCTGCTTCTCAAGCATCTTCAGTCGCTTCGCCTGCTCTGTGCGAACCCCGCCCTATTCCCGACGCCAGCGGAAGTAGATGTGGTCCGAGATCGTCAGTTCCTTGGCCACTTCGCGAATCGGCCGGCCTTGAGAGAGCAGGACTTCAGCCTGCCTCAGCTTGCTGATGATCTGTTCTGTGGTGTATCTCTGCCGTGGCATCCCTGCCTCCCTTTGTTAGTCACCAACTCTAAAATCCATTATAGCGCTGGATCAGTTTTTGGGGGGCAGGTCACTCGTGCATACGCTAAAAGATGAAATCCTTATCCTTTCAACGCGCCGGCCAGGATCCCTTTGATGAAGTACTTGCTCAGGGCCAGAAAGAAAACCAGCGGGACGATTAAGGTAATAAGGGCGGCGGCCATTTGCAAGTTATAGAGCGCGACAAAGGTTCCTTTAATCTCGGTCAGCTTGAGCTGAATAGTCTGGGTGCGTGGGGTCGCCAGAGTTAAGGCTAACAGGAATTCATTCCACACTTGGGTAAAGATAATGATAATGACGGAAACATAAGCGGGGAAGGCCACCGGTGAAATAACCCGGAAGAAGATGTGGATTTTGGAAGCCCCGTCTACTTCGGCAGCTTCCTCCAGTTCTCTAGGAATACCCAGAAAGAAGGTACCCATCAAGACCGACGCCAAGGGGATGTTTAAGATGAGGTTACTGCCAATTAATCCCAAATGCGTCAGTGCCAGGCCTGTTTTCGCCATAAGTTGCACCAGGGGGATGAGGATCACCTGGTACGGCAAATACATCGCGACACCCACCATAACGAAGAGAACCATTGAAAACCGGGTCCTTGTTCGGCTGAGATAATAGCCGCCCAGGCCGCCAACAAGTGTGCACAGGGCTGTCACCGAGAAAGTGATGATGGTGGAATTGAGCAAGGCTGGCAGGATGAGCTTGAAAGCCTGGGCATAATTCTTGAATTGCAGGTTGCTGCTGAGAAGCAGGTACTGCCGCTGACTGATCTCGGCGGGTGTTTTGAGTGAGGTCACGAGCACCACATACACGGGCAGAACATAAGCGATGGTCAGAACAATCAGCGTTAATACGACCAGGATCGTTAGCGTGCGGTTTCTAGATTTCAATCGAACCACTTCTTGAATGCATAGATTGTATAAGGGATAACGATGCTAGCCGCAAGAAGAAATATGACCACGCCGATTCCAGCTCCAAGGGAAACCAGGTGCTGCTGGAACGTGGCAAGCAACATATAAAACGCCAATACATCGGTCGCCGTGCCGGGGCCGCCAAAGGTCACGATATACACAATATCAAAGACCTTCAGCGTTGAGATCAGCAAGAGCGATATTAAAATCAAGAGTCCACTCCTGATATTCGGGATAATGATCTGCAGCAGAATCCTTAGCCTGGAAGCTCCATCAATTAAGGCGGATTCAGTCATTTCACGGAGTTCAGCAGTTCTCAAGGAGGACTGGAGGATGATCACTGAGAAACCGAGATACTGCCACACAAAGATGAGAATGAGCCAATAGGTGGCTGTAGACGGATTGGTGGTAAACCGGCCTTGCAGGAAATCCAGACCGACTCCCCGCAAGATCGTGTTGAATACGCCTTTGTCAGGATCGAGCATCCACGACCAGATTGTTCCCGTGACGATAAAGGACATGGCCACCGGGTAGAGAATCAGCGTTCTGATATACGACTCAAGTCTCCGGAACGACCCAAGCTCGAGGAGATAGGCGATGAAAAGCGCCAGAATGACCGTCGGAATAACCCCCAACGAGAGCCATTTAAGGTTGTTGGCCACATCTACGTGGAAACGATCAAGGGTGATCATCAACCGATACCACTTGAAACCAGCAAAGTCATAGTTAGGGGCCGTTCCATGCCAGTTTGTGAAGGAAACCACGATTGTCCACCCGAGCATCCCATAGAGAAGGCCTACAAAAAACATCAGGGGAAATTTAAAAATGAGAAATTCAATGAACGTATATTTCGATCTGACGGTCTTCTTGCGTCTTACCACCACGATCCCATTCTGAGTGTAATGCATTTTCACGCATGGCCAGAGAAATGTAAAGCACTCCTGACTATCCGTCAAAATAAGGGAGAGACGCATGAGGATGCGTCTCTCCGTCCTTCGAACACCCTAAACATCGTGAGGTGTTACGGCCAGACATACCATGCTGCATCTTTCTTGACTTCGTAGGTTGTAAACAGGGTGCCTATCTGCGCGAGGGTTTTGTCGATATCGGGTCTATCCTCCCCCATGAAGCCGGCGATGGCAGCCCAGTACTCAGACGAGAAGCTGGCGGGAGCAATACTGCCGTGTTGATCCAGGATGAGTTTCGTCGGGTTGTCCCTAATATAGGCCTGCATTTCTTGCCGGATGGGGTCTGGGAACACTTTCGGATCAATATCAATCCGGGCGACCAAGCCGCCCTGGACGACATCGCACGGGATCTGCAACTCTGGCGAGGCCGTCACCCGCAAAAAGTCCATTGTTGTACCCGGATGGGGCGCGTTCTTGGGCAAAATAAAGCTATCGGCGTGGAACAGCAGGTACCGCTCTTTACCTTGTGGGAAGGTGAGCGCTCCAAAATCCTCGCCCGGCGTCCATTTATTGTTCAGGAAGGCGCCGATCGCCCAGGTTCCCATCGTCACCATGGCGGCATCGCCGGCCACCACCAAACTCACCGACTGGTCCCAGGTCAGATTGGCGTGGTACGGATACGTATATGTTTTTAGTTTGGCCAGTTTTTCAAGCGCAGTCCTGAAGATCTTATCCTTCGTGACATCAATCTCCCCTTTGAACAGCTTCACATAGTATTCAGGCCCACCTTCGCCCAGGATAATAGCATCCAACACAAAGGCCGCTTCCCATTTTTCCTTAGTGCCCAGGCCAAGAGGATACATATCGGGCTTCGCCTTTTTAATGGCCGCCGCTACCGTTATCAATTCATCGAAGTTCTTAGGCTCCGTAAGTCCCAGCTCATCAAACAGGTTTTTATTGTAGTACATGATATTCTGGATGTGCATATTGAGCGGGATCCCGTAAGGGTGCCCATTGAAAATGAACGTATTAGCCAACGGACCGGGAATCACCTTACGATAATTCAGTTCCGTCCAAAGATCATCCAACGGTAGTAAGTAGTTGCCATCAACATACGCTTTTAGCTCAGCACCGCCCAACGCCTGGAACGTGTCAGGCGGCAAACCAGCAGACAGTCTGCTCTGCAAAACCACCCTATGGCTCACACCGCCGCCGCCGGCGACAGGGTTCTCGATCACTTCAACCTCCGGATATTTCGCATGCAACGCCTTGAACCATTCGTCAGCGGCTTCCCGTTCACCCGGGCCAACCCACCAGTGGAAGATTTCCAATTTTCTTTCTTCGGCGGCTGCCATTCCTGTCGCTTCCCCCCGCTTTCCACCTGCAAAAACGACAGCAGTAAATACAATCAATACGATTAACACGCTTACAATCTTTCTCATAACGTTTCTCCTTCCTCTTCGTTCTTTAATACGATACATCTTATAGCCAAAACCCTTATCCTAAATATATACATTCATTGGACACCACCTCCTTTGCTTGTTATCTTTAGAAGTTCAGCCCTCATGCAAACCTCCTCTTCTCGTCATGCGTGATAGGATTAGGGATAAATTACAACCTTCATCTTACTTGATCACCGCGACCTTGCTGCGGTCGAAAGTAAGCGTGACGCTGACGATGATCATGAACCCCAGGATCCCCCGCTGGAAGTACTGGTCGATGCCCAACACGGTCATCCCGTTCTTCAGCACACTCACGGTGAGGGCGCCGAATAGTGTGTTGATGGGCTCCCCGATTCCCCCCCTTCCGAAAACCTCCTTTGAGCAAATTTTTGGCCTTTCAACTGATTATTAAGCAAAAATAGTGCCATTAGTGTATCCATGTAGTAACATCCAATAAATTTATCTAACCAAAGCAATTACGCTTACAGCATATCCAAGGGGAAAAAACAATTGCAGTTTTAACATGTACAAAAAGCAGACATGTTTTGCGACATGTCTTACAAACCTACCTCTCACCAAACCTCTTATTGAGGTCCAGCTTGCCAGCCGGGTG
>Ga0315551_10001006_pt1 | contig 21884 bp, 20 predicted proteins | sample SalMarSW160290MG_FD_203678 | JGI IMG/M metagenome (GOLD analysis project Ga0315551, IMG submission 203678) | Salt marsh sediment microbial communities from the Plum Island Ecosystem LTER, Massachusetts, United States - Salt Marsh Sediment SW1602-90 ...
TAACTCGTTGATTGCGGTGAACTTGTCAGGTTTTGTTTCGTTGTTCAATCTTAACCGACTCTTTTTTTAGGTTAGTGCCGCTACAAGATTAAAAGGTTGCCGTGGCACTGCTCTGAATCAAGCACGGCAAAACGCAGACAACTGACACTTTAATTAGTGAAGAAAACTCTTTTACTCGAAGTATCTGAGGAACGAAAAGAAAGAATGGAAACCAAGAATATTAAATCTAAACTAGCGTTATATGTGCGCGCAAATAATTAGTATAAATACACCTAGTTAACTGCAAAAATATGCTATTGTAGAAAACTGAGAATTTACCCTTTTATTATTTTTCTTATTGTAGGAAGTATTGGGGTAACTAAATAAAAGGTAAAAATCTTACATATAAAGAGTTTCCGATTATTAATCTAATTGTGCTCTCCCAAACTTAAAACGGCGATACGTGGACGGTAAATAATTGGTAAAACTTTAAAGGTATATCTATTATACCAATACCCAAAAACTTGGGGGAGAGAGTTGACCCGTGACCTTGTTGATGGGCTACTTTACGTTTTAGTATGTTCAAGTATCATTTTGTTAATTGCAGGGGTCGTCCTTGCCATCATCTTTCCGATTAATCAAGCAATCTGGAAAGCAATAGACCCGAGTTTATCCTTGCCCGAATACAATCCAGGATTCGAAGAGGAAATAATTAGACCTGGAGATATTGTAGAGTTTGGTTTTGCATCTTATACTTCAATTGATGGGTTCTGGAGCGCAAGTCGGGTAGAGTTTGTGCCAACGATTCAATCGCTTGGTATATGGGAAGGACAAGACAGTAAGTGCGAGATCCCATTTGACAAAGACGCGGGGACTAGGTCGGCACACCCACAGGTGAAATTCCAGATACCTGACGATCCAAGTCTGGAAGGTAGGATAATTGATGGAACCCTCAAAATGAACCTAAGTTACCCCGAATATGCTGGCTCCTTCTATTACCGCTGGGTAAACAAGGATATAGAGAAACCCATTTCGATTAAAATCTTCTCCGCCGAAGAGGCGGAAACATTCACCGCATTGACTGAGGATACGACAGCACGGTTGGACTCAGTTTGCTTTCAAACATGGGTCTTCTGTTTGGGTGGAGGAGCCATTTTGTTTGGATGTCTACTCATTGGTGGAAACATAGCTGACCGACGTAAAAAACGAATACAAAACATCAAGCAATGAAACTTAATTTGCATTCTTTTGTGTGTGAGTTTTTTAGTTTACAGTTTTTAGTATTTGGTTTTTGGTGTTTTGTGAGAAGAGGGTAAGAGTAAGTATATGTAAGTATGTAAGAGCGTAAGAGTTTGCAAGTTTGAGAGAGAGAAAATTAAATTTTAATCCAAGATTATTATAAAGACCAAACTGTACTAAGAATTGGACTTTTATGAAACGATATGGTACTAGCGTTAATGCTGCTTGTGAATTAATTGGTAAATTTGTGAATTTCGCTGAGGTTCTTATAGTGGTTTCTGGGTTTTTCAAGACTTGTTGAGAAGCCTATGCTGAACAACACGTTCCAACTCGTTTTCAAGGGAGGTGATATACGCAGAATAAGCGTTCTTAAACGCGCTATTCTTTTAGCACTTCATTGGTTAAGTATCGAAGCGGCGGTTCAATCTATGTTTCAGTCTTTAAATAAGGGGGCTATAGTCTGCCGTGAGCACAACAGTTCACGCCAGTTCCAGCCGCAACGCAGCGATGCTTTTTATAAGGACAACGCAGATAAGAAAAGCCCAAACACGAGGCAACGAAAAATGCCAAAAATAAAAGTCGCATTAATCGGCGTGGGCAACTGCGCCTCAGCCTTCATCCAAGGCTTGCAATACTACGGAAAGAAAGAAGATTACACTGGACTGCGCAATCCCAGCTTGGGAGGCTTAGCTCCCAGAGACATTCAAGTAGTCGCAGCCTTCGATGTTGACGACCGAAAAGTTGGAAAAGACCTAGCTGAAGCTATATTCGCGAAACCAAACAACGCGCCAAAAGTCGCTGGGGTTCCTTCAACCGGCATCATCGTCAATAAAGGTCCGCTGCTGGACGGCATCGGCAAATCCACCCAAAGCATCGTGCAAGTCAGCGCCAAGCCTGACGCAAACGTGACGCAGGTGCTAAAAACCGCGGGCGCCGAAATCGTGATTAACTTGCTTCCAAGCGGAGCCACAGGCGCATCGCAGTGGTATGCTGAACAGGCGTTAGCGGCTGGGTGCGGCTTCGTAAACGCTACGCCCGCCTTCATAGCCAGCGATGCAGCGTGGGCGAAACGGTTTGAGGCAGCGGCGTTGCCTTTGGCAGGCGACGACTTAGTCGACCAAGTGGGGTCTACTGCGCTGCATAAGACGTTGCTGAAACTGCTTTCGATGAATGGCGTGAAGATTACGGAGACCTATCAGTTGGATGTGGGCGGAGGGACAGAATCACTGGACACGCTAGACCGGAGCCGTGAAGCCAAACGCACCATCAAAACGCAGTCCGTAGCCAGCTCACTGCCGTACAAGGCGGAAATCGTAGCAGGCTCAACAGACTACGTAGACTTCCTCCAAAACAACCGTGACAGCTACTTCTGGATCAGCGGCGTCTACTTCTGTAACGCGCCAATGCAGATAGACCTAAAGTTTAGCACGGTTGACGCGCCGAACGCGGGCTCCGTCCTCTTTGACGTGGTAAGAGCTATGAAAATAGCGTTGAACAAGAAGCTTAAGGGCGCAATACTGCCAGTCTGTGCCTACGCCTTCAAACGGTCGCCCCAAATGTTGCCGCTTGAAACCGCAGAAGAAATGTTCAAAATGTTCATAAAAGAAAACGGTTCAGCGTGACGCAGCCAACTTCTCCAGTTCACGGATTATCTTCTCTTTTGTTCCGACCTCTTTCATTTTCTCCTTCAAAAGCGCTATCGTGCTAACCGGCGTTGGGTCCACTTTGCGAAGAATTGCCAAATAAACGCTTGTGAAATCGCCGATGCATATTGTTGACAACATCTTGGCGAGTGCGCTTTTGCCTTGGCTCCACACTTCGAACATCTTCGAATCAGGGCGCATCAAAGTTTTTGTTGTTTCGATTCTATTACGAATTTCGTTGGACTCGTTTTTGTCTCTGATGAATATTGTGGAAAAGCATTTTGCGAGTTTCCCAGCCTTTTCCCAGCCTACAATCTCGTTGTGGTTAAGTTCGGAGAAAAACTCCCACTTCGAAGGAACCTTGCTGTTTTCATTGAACTGCTGCTTAAAACGTTGTGCCACGCTGCGGTAAACGCCAAACCCGTAAACCACAGGAACAGACGCATCAATTCCCAAAGCCAAGGTCTTGGAAAAATTTTCGCGTGCAGATTTTTCAGGTGCATTCTCGCCGCTAATTCGCTCTAAAATTTTTGTCGCTTCCGAAAGATCCTCAGAGACGCTTGAAACTATCTTCATTTTTTCCAGTGACTTGAGCAGAGGCGTGAACAGGTAGGGAAGAGCTGCACGCGGGGGCATGCCAGAAGGAACACGCAAGTACGGCGCATTCAGCTTTTCAGCAAACTCCAGCAAGCTTCCTCCCGAGCTTATGCAAAGGATCATGCACTTCCTTTTTGCAGCGTCGAGGAAAGCGCTGAGGGATTCTTCTGTTTCTCCTGAATAGCTCACGATTAACACAAGGCTTTTCTCGTTTGCATACGCAGGCAACGAATAGTCTCTGCTAACTTCTATAGGCAGCTGCGCCTTGTCGCGTGCCCAGTCTTTTAGCAGTTCGCCGCCTATTCCCGATCCGCCCATGCCAGCAACAATGATGTTTTCAGGTTTCGGATATCGCAGCGAGATTTTCTCAGCTATTTTTGCGGCTTTCTGATAATGCTTTGGAGCTTCAACGCAGAATGAAAGCATGTTGCTCCTATCGATTTCCCTTATTTTGCCTATATCATCCAAGACTGATGTCGCCAACTTTCGCTCACCTGATTACCCGCACTTTTATATTCAGTTTTTAACTTTTAAGCTGAGCGTAGACACGCAGCGATTTACGTGAAAGGAGCAACACTGGGATGGACAGAAAGAAGCTTGCAATAGCGATACCTGCATCGGTTATTTCGGACACGCCGCATTTGCGCGAAAAAACCTCGAAAATAGGCTTAATTGGAAGAGCCGCTGCAATCTTCAGAGTAGACGAAATCATCGTTTATCCCGATAACATTAAGGTTAACCAAGGCAGAGAGATTGATTTAATTGCCACTTTATTGGCGTATATGGAAACGCCACAGTATCTTCGGAAGAGACTTTTCAAGCTGGAACCGCGCTTGCAGTTTGCGGGGATACTGCCGCCGTTGCGAACGCCACATCATCCGCTGAACAAGAAAGCTCGAAATCTGAAGGCAGGCGAGTACCGTGAAGGCATTGTTGTATCCAAAACCAAAGAGGATGCGCTTGTGGACATCGGTGTTGAGCGGCCTGCCCTTATGCGAGAAAGGCAGTTCGCTGTGGGCAAGCGCTTGACTTTGAGAATAGCGAAACTGGGTGAACAAGTTGAAGTTCAAACGGCAAACAAAGATGAAATTCCCTGTTATTGGGGATACGCGGTTTCGGCGGAAAAGCGCTCTTTTGGCAAATTGGTGAAAAACGGAAAATTCGACTTGACGATTGCCGCCTCCAAGTTCGGAACCAGATTCGCAGATGTTACCAAAAAAATAGGCGAAAGATGGAAAAAAGCAAGCAGCATTCTCGTAAGCTTCGGCGCGCCAACGAGAGGATTATTCGAAATAGCCAGAGACGAAGGCGCAAACCTTAATGACATTGTGGATTTTGTGGTGAACATGATTCCTGAGCAAGCAACAGAAACTGTTAGAACGGAAGAGGCGCTCCTCGCCTCACTAGCCATCTTAAACGTGCAATTTGGCGTTTAAGGTTTAAATGTTCGTTTGGGTTATGTGCTGTTCATGCTGTCTTTCGACGTCACCATGCCAGTAGCATTATTCGTTGTAACTCTCGTGGCTATGCTGTTAGACAGGCGGATTGAAGGCAAGTTGAAAACGACTTTTGAGGAGAGGGAATTTCGCATGCGAGACGCGATCTTGTTTGTGGTCATGATCAGTGTGGCAGTTTCGGTTATCGTTTTTGTTCCTCAGATGGCTATAATAGTGGTGTTCCTGTTCTCTTATTCAACGCTGCTCTTCACGTTTTCGTACATTTTTTCAGACATACGGAAGAGGAGAGCGCAGCTTTTTTGCCTTGGATTCGGCGTTGCCAGTTTAGTAGCTGGAACCGCTGCTCTACTTGATCCATTCGCCCATAGCCTGATGTTCTATGGTGCCGTGGCGTTGCTTGGTTTGGCGGCTTTCGCATTTGTTGCCATCGTATTTGAGCAGAAAAGATCAGATATAAAGCAAAGGTGGTACTTGGCGGTGATGCCTCCAGCCTTGTTTGTTCTACTATTCTTGGTTTATAATGGGACATCCCTCTGGTTTCCGTATCTTCTGGATACTTACGGCGTGATATTTGCTGTTCTGATAATTCTTTATCTTGGGTCTTTGTTCACGTGGAAGAACGCGTTGATTTTTGCGGGGCTCCTCACGATAATGGACATTATACTGGTGCTCGTCACTGGGGTAATGGTGACGGCGGCGCAAACGGTTTCTGGACTAGGTCTTCCCGTTCTTATTTCGTTGCCCACTCTTCCCTTAATCATAACAGAACGGGGCATTCAGTTTATGTCACTGGGGCTGGGAGACTTCTTCTTTGCGGGAATACTTGCCACGCAGACTTTCAGGAAATTCGGCAAGCGAACTGCTGTTTTATCCGCCATAGCGATGAGCGTGTCTTTCGCCATTTTCGAAGCTTTGTTGCTGACCTACAGGTTTGGAGCTTTTCCGGGAACGTTGATGATTATCTGCGGATGGCTACCTGTAATAGCTTGGAAAATACTGAGTGAAAGAAGGCAAAAACAGCAAGAGAGTAGGGAAATAAATCAAAAATAGGATGTTGGTTTATTTAGCCGAACAGGGCGCCTAAACCTTCGAGCGCTGCGTCTTCTTTAGCTTTTTCCTCTTCTGCTTTCTTCTTTTTGTCTTCTTCTTTCGGCTTTTGCTCTGCGGCTGGTGCAGCTGCTGGTGCTGCTGGCGCGGCTGCCATCATTGTCGGCGCAGCTTTGATCGCCTCGTCAATGTTGACTTCGCTTAAAGAAGCTATTAGGGCTTTTACTCTAACAGAATCAACTGTTAGTCCTGCGGCTGTCAAAACGTTCGAGACGCTTTTTTCGTTTATTTCTTTTCCAGCCTTGTGAAGGAGCATCGCAGCGTAAACGTATTCCATACTTTTTCACCTCTTCATTCAACTATTTTAACTTTTTCTGGTTGATACAGCCCTTTCCCCTTAAAGGAAACAAGCTAATACTTAAACCTAGGCGTTGCCTATGGCGTTTTTCTTGCCGTTTAGAAGAATGCCCAATCGCTTAAGAACCTTTCGTCACATACAAGATTCCAACAGAATATTCAGAAAGAAAATCATCACTCGCTCGACATCGAAATAAGCCAATACACAACCAACAGATAGTAGTTATTCCAAACGATAGAGAAAACAGAATCCGCAGCTATTGAATTTTCGTTTCACTGTACGTTTCAATTCTTATTTAAGGAAGGGAGTAGCTCTCAGAGAGCACGATAGTTACCTTAAACGTCGATGAAAAAATTGAAGTCAACAGACAGTAGAAAAACTGTTATGTTCACTGAGTTAGGTGAGTAGAAAAAATAGGAGTTGCTGTTTGCTTTTTAGACTTGGGTTGGTGCTTCTGCTGATGTTGTAGGTTGTGCCTGTTGTGCTCTTATTGAGAAGAAGGCTATTGCAAGAATTAACATGGCGATCCATATGAGAATAAGGCCGACAGCGATTATGGTTAGCACTGCACCTATTAGTATTAGTAGGCCTGTGGTGCCGAACAGGCCTACGCCTGTTTTTGTGGACAGGAGCCCCAGCGATTTCCTAAGTAAGATGGCTGTGATGATAACAAAGACGAAGAGGACTACCAAACCTAAGAATATGTACGCAGCGAAATTCCCTATTATGTTAAAATCTACGCTTGTCCAGTCCATCTGCGAGAATTCCGCCGACCAATCTGCCACGTTTCCGATGGTCATGCCAAGCTCAGCCAAGAAGTCAACAAGCGCAATGAATACTACACCCACGAAAACTACTCCGCCTACGATGGCTGTGATTACCCCATAAAGGGTGTTGTTAAAGATGCTAGCTTCATTATAATAATCTGCGAATCCTTTCATTGCTACCAATACGAGTATTAGGCCGACAAGTCCTATTATCCACGAGTATGGAGCTATCCATGGCAGTACACCAAGGAACATCAGTATTGCGCCAACACCGCCTAAGTTTTTGCTTGTTTCCAAGTTCAAGCGTTTTTCCTCCTTGGTTTCCACTCGAACCTTTAAGGATAAAAGCTTTTTCCACCCGCGTATAATCGCTGGTTTACTGGGTGCCAACAAGCGTGCTGGTCTGCTTAATCTCTGCCATTTGCCGTATGTCCGTGACAATCTTGTCCAGATGCCCTAGACTTTTGGCTTCGATGCGGACAACGATGTCGTAAAGGCCGTAAGTAACGAGGACTTCTGTAACTTCTTTAATCTTTCTAATTTTCTGAGCCGCGTCGTGCTCCTTGCCTCGCTTCACCGTGGCGACAACGTAGGCTTTCACAATCTCCACCATGCCAATTGACCTCTTTTAGTTACTCTGCACGAGGATGCTTAAAGCGTTTTTTTAAAGTGCATACTTGCGACATGTTGATGTTTTTGTGTACAGCGACGCCGTTGGCACCTGATTTGCTTGTGAATTTGCACAAGTTGGATAAAGCGAGGAAACTAGTTGAGGTCTGTGCCTTCAATTTGCTCCTTGAGTATGTCGTAATAGCTTTGAAGGTGCTCTTTGCCGTCTTTTGTTATGGTGTATACTTTTCTTACTCTTCCTCCTCGGGTTTGTTTTTGGCTTGTGAGAAAACCTTTTTGTTCTAGGTTATTGAGCATGGGGTAAAGAGCGCCGTGTCTGAGTTTTATTTGGAAGTTTTTTTCTACTTTCTTTTTGATCATGTATCCCCATAGGGGTTGGGCTTGAACCATCCGTAATAGTTGGATATCTAGCAGATTTTTGATTATGCGTTGAACAAGTTCTTTTCGGTAGGTTTCCGCCATGATTTTTCCCTGTTGCGGGTTCTATCTTGGACTTGTCTATGTTTTGGTTTATTTAATTTATGTTAGAATGTGGATTTTAGTATTGCTGCGTTATGCTTTGTTATGCTTGTGGTGAGCATGAACATTTATATTTGCGTTTAGTTTCTATAGAGACATACGATATGTCTCATAGTGGACATATTGTACACAAGTCTAACAGAAAAACTGTTAAACACAAATACAGAAGGGAAAAAAATGGTAAATCCCCAGAAAGAGGTCCAAGTTAAATTAATGAAAGGCTTACTAGACCTCATAGTCCTACAATTTCTAAGTTCGCAGCCCATGCACGGCTACCAAGTCATAACCAAAATACGCAAAACCTTCGGCGTCTACTTCGGCCCAAGCACCATCTACCCGCTACTGGCAACGCTTGAAAAGAAAGGCTTCGTCAACAGCGAATGGAACATGACAAACGAACGCCCCCGCAAAGTCTACAAACTCACAAACGAAGGACAAAACATGCTAAACTTCACCGAAAACTCACTCAACTTCATATGCAGAAAAATAAGCGTACCAGCAAACACAGACGTAGCAGTTGAACCATCCAACCGAGCAGCATTAAGCCCCATGCTGAAAAAAATCAGAACACACCCACCAATCATTTAACACCCACTTTTCACATAACACTAGCACAAACGCTTTCTCAGTGTAGACCCGCACGTAAGAGTATATACTGCCAAAGTCTTCTAAGTAGCTGCTCATTACGTGTTTCACCTTGCGAAAGCGGCAAACGCGTTGAAAAAAATATATCTCTCCACACCGCATAATTCTATTTAATACGTCTTGCAAGGTGAAGGCTTGAATCAAGATTCCAGCGATACAGGCAACGAACTACATCATCAAATTCTCGAATTTTGTAATCATATTGCCGGGTCAAACCAAGTCACCGCCGTAAGCCTGCTCGGCGATTATTCGCTCGGAAAGTTAAGCGCAAAGACAACTTTAGAGGTAGTTTTGGTGATTCATGATTTTCAGCCAAGACTAATGAGCTACGTCAAAATCGTTGGCGGAAGAAACATTATTGTTTTTGCGGTTGACCAGTGGATTTTTGAAAGAGACGTTGACCGGGGCTTTCTAGGCGAAGCGCTAGCAGGCACCTTAATTTTTCCTAATACGGTTCTTTGCGGCAAGGATTATTTGCATGCGCAGGAAATAATGTTGAAGAAACGTCTAATCCTTGAATTGTTGGAGAACTTGGTCCTAAGTTTTCCAGAACTCTCTTACCGCATTCACATCAAACCAGAGTATTTCATGTACGAGGTTATGCTGAACCGAGTTAGAATTTTTCCTCCGCTGGCTTATGGTCTATCAAACTTCATGAACGGCGTTGCCCCCAGAAAGGAAGTTGAATTGGTCTTCCATGGCTACGTGGAAGCCTTGAAGCAGCTTGAAAAAGAGAAAAAAATCATTCTTTCAGAGGGCTACGTAATGATTCCCAAAAAATTTGTGGCTGAAAGCAAAAACCCAAAAGTTCGTTTCGCAAACATCTCAAAGAACGCGCCGAGAACACTGTTCACTTCAGTGTTCGCAGCTTTCCCGCAACTCTTGAACTTTTTTTCGCAGAACACCGAAGCCCTTCTAAACTTTCAAAAATTCACTATGAAAAGAGAAGCTGATTTGGCGCGACGCTTTGTAGACCCTCAAAAATACGTTTTTGTTCCCACAGCAGAAGGCTTAGTTTCTTTGGCGGATAGACTTGACATCGACGCCTTTGCCCAAAAGATGCTTTTGAACGGCGAGAAAGCCAAAATCGAGTTTGAACCGGTCGGCGGAGTTTTAAATGATGTGTACTTGATCAAAGCCTACCCGAAGGGCATAGAGAAAAAAGTTGTTGTCAAACGGTTTAAGGACTGGTCTGGTTTCAAGTGGTTTCCACTATCCTTGTGGTCCTTTGGAGCTCGAACCTTCGCTGTCTTAGGTCAATCCAGACTTGAAAGAGAATGCGCAATAAGCGAGTTTTTACGTTGTGAAGGATTTAACGTTCCAAAGATTTTATACGTGAGCCACAACGAACGCTTAGTTTTCATGGAATACATAGAAGGAGAAAACCTCAGCAACGCTATCAAACGCATCGCCACATCAAAGAGCAGAGAAAAAACAGAAAAGGATTTTACCAAAATAATGAGAGTGGGCAAGATATTCGCGCAGGTGCATTCTCTCAATGTTACATTAGGCGACACGAAACCAGAGAACATAATATTCGACCCGGACGACAAGGTTTACTTATTAGATTTTGAGCAGGCTTCTCACGATGGCGACAAGGCGTGGGACGTAGCAGTATTCCTGTATTACTCGGGTCATTATCTTCAGCCGTTGTACAGCAACGGCAAAGCCGAATCCATTGCCAGAGCATTCATAAGCGGCTACTTGAAGGGTGGGGGTGACTTTAACACAATCAAAAAGGCAGGAGCCTCTAAGTACACGCGGGTTTTCAGCGTTTTCACCATGCCATCCATAATGTTAGCCATGTCAAAAGTTTGTAGAAAAACCGAAGCGCCGAGGTAAAAAGGACACATGGTCAAGAACACAACAACATTAGCCTTCTACGGCGGCGTCAACGAAATCGGCGGAAACAAAATCCTACTTCAAGATAGAGACACACGAGTCTTTTTTGACTTCGGCATGTCCTTCGCCATGAAGAAACAGTTTTATTCGCCGCCTTTCCTTTCGCCTAGAAGCGAAAAAAGTCTTCAAGAACTCGGAATCCTCCCACAAATCACAGGCGTCTATAAGTTCGACCAAAGCCCACCTGAAGTTGACGCCGTTTTCATATCACACGGCCACTTGGACCATTCCGCTTATTTATCATTCATAAAACGTGAAATCCCCGTATATTGTGGGGAAACAACACAAATAATCTTGCAGGCGCTGAGCGAAATTCGCCGTTCAGACCTGGAATTCAGCGTCTCCGACATCGAGTTCAAGGCTTTCCGCACGGGCAAGAAAATCGTCGTGGACAGCTTGGAGATTGAGCCGTTTCACGTTGACCATTCGGTTCCAGGCGCTTACGGTTTTGTCATACACACTTCGAACGGTACAGTTGTTTACACTGGAGATTTTAGGGATCACGGTGCCAAGCCTGAGATGACCCGTGATTTTGTGGAAAACGCCAAGAAAGCGAAGCCCACTGCAATCATAACTGAAGCCACGAACATGACTGGCGCTACAGTTTCCTCCGAAGCTGAGGTTGAAGGCAAATTGAACAACATCGTTGCAGGGGCTGATGGTATTGTGCTTGCCGAGTTTGCCTATTCAGATGTTGACCGCTTGAATTCTTTTTATCACATAGCCAAGAAGAACCAGCGGTGCTTGGCTGTTTCACTGAAGCAAGCGTACTTGCTGGATGCACTGCGAAAAGATAAAGGCCTATGTATTCCGGCGTTAGATGATGAATCGATGTTGATTTTTCGAAAGTCGAAGAAACGTTTTGACAAGTGGGAACGCCAGCTGATTGAGCGGTATGACAAGCAAAACAAGATTTTCGACGTGTTCGAAGTTTCGAAGCAGCAGTGCAAAGTGGTTTTAGCCTTGTCCTTTTACGATTTTGAGGAGCTTGTCCCGCTTCAGCCCGCAGCGGGTAGTTGCTACGTCCTGTCTGCGTCTGAACCGTTCAACGAGGAGATGGAGATTGACTATGAAAGGCTAGTTAACTGGCTGAGGCATTATGGCTTGCCGCAGTACCATGTGCATGTTTCGGGGCACATTATGCCATTGCAGCTGAAAAAGGCGCTTAAAGAGATTAACGCTAAGCGGATTTTTCCTGTCCACACTGAAAATGCAGATTTGTTCGCTAAGTTCGTGCGGAACCTGAAAAGCCAAGTGACGCTTGTCGAAAAATCCAAGGAGTACCTCTTGTAGTCTTCAAATGGCTATGCTGGTGAGGTTTTTGCAAGCGTTTATATTTTCTGTCAAACGAAATATGTGTTGTGGATTGTCATGAGCGAAGAGGTTCGTTACTATAAGGGGCTGCATAAGGTTAAGGTTGTAACTGAAAGCGCTGGCTACTGGATGGTAGAGGCTTTGGAAGAGTTTGAAGATTATGTTGATGGCGAGAAAGTCAAGGTCAAAGTCGGGGAAAGACGATTTGTTCCCTCTGATACGGTTCATAAGCGGAAATACCTACCGCCTCCAATAAAAGAGCACGCTTACGAGCTACAGATGGAGAAGAAACTGAAAAGGTTAGTCGCCGAAGAGGAAAAGAAACAAGGCGAAAAAGAAACAAGATGACTGTGCTTGCCTATTCCATGTAGGTGCGTTGCTTTTGTGATGTTGAGTGGTAATCTTTAGGTTTAATTCTGTTTGCTGTTTCATAAGCTATAAGCTCTAAAAAAGCCCTCAATATTCACGATCATCGATGACTTCGACGCCAGCGTTCAGCCGCAGAATGCGCTTTGTCTTTCACAGTTTAGGCTTAAGTTGTTTAGGCGGCGCCATTTTCCTCCAAATCCTAGTGTTCGCGGACATCCTCCAGCATGGATACTTTATGGCGGTAGAGCAGAACCCAGCCATACTCGCATTCGAAGTAGTTCTAACGGGTTTTGCCTTAATCTACTTCATTTACATTTATCAGCGCCTAATGCGCCAAGTCAAGTAAACCACTCGATACCTTTTTTCGGCTGCGCTTCCAGGGCATCTGTATGAAACGGGGCCAAGTTTTGTCTTGATAATCCCTTTAGCAAGACCCTGCTTAATTATGGGCTATTTCCGTGATTAAAGGGTTTTTATCAAGTTTTCTTGACAAACAAACCTATTCCATCCATAATTTGAATAGTCAAACAGTGGTTCCACGCTTATTTCAGTCTTTATATAAGGGGGCTATAGACTTGTGAGAGCACTAGAGTGCTAAACTCGAAACAAACAAACCCAGTTCTAAACCAAAGTTCTACCCATAAATAGAAAGAGCAGAGTATTCTTCCACACCCAAAACGAATATGCTTATTAGCTTCTAGCCAAGAGTAGCCACGATGAAACATGCCTCTCGAAGGATTCGTAGAATATAAACGGAGAGAATTCTGCAACGACGTGAAGTGCCCAGTGCAGATGGAATTGAACCGCTTGGTTGAGAAGTCAGAAGAGTACGAGAAAATCAGGCGGACATGCAGCATCGCTTGCAGGTACACCACATGGCAGTTTCACCACTGGCTCATAGAGAAAGGTTATTTAATTCTTAGACCAAAAGGTTCCGAGGAGAAGTAAACGATGGAGTGGGGAATGAAAAACCGCTTATCCCGCCTAATCCAAGCGGATGGCAAAGCCCTTTTCCTGCCGATAGACCACGGATACTTCCAAGGACCGACACACAAACTGGAAAAGCCCGGTGAAACCATAAAGCCGCTGTTGCAGTACGCAGACGCATTAATGTTGACCCGCGGAGTGCTTAGAAACTGTGTAGACCCAGCTATGGATAAGCCCGTGATACTGCGGGTTTCAGGCGGAACCAGCGTTGTGGGCGAGGATTTAGCCAACGAAGCTATAACAACATCCATTCAAGAAATCATCCGCCTAAACGTCAGCGCCGTGTCCATGTCCGTCTTCGTAGGCAGCAAGTACGAGCATCAAAGCCTGACAAATTTGACGAAACTCGTAGATGCGTGTGAGGATTATGGGATACCTGTGATGGCTGTCACCGCAGTCGGCAGAGAACTTGAAAAACGTGAAGCTCGTTATTTGGCTTTGTGCTGTCGAATAGCCGCTGAATTAGGCGCCAGAGTGGTAAAAACCTATTACTGCTCAGAAAATTTCGAAAAGGTGGTTGAAGGTTGCCCAGTGCCCGTGGTAATCGCAGGCGGACCCAAAACCGAAACTCAACGTGAAGTTTTCGACTTCGTCTATGATGGCGTGCAGAAAGGCGCCATAGGCGTAAACCTTGGAAGAAACATTTGGCAGACAGAACACCCCGTAGCCGCAATACGCGCAATCAGAGCCATAATCCACGACAACTACACGCCCGAAGAAGCTCAAAGCCTGTTTGAACAGGTAAAAGCAGGAAAAGCCTAACGCGCTTTCGCTTTGTCTCTGGTGAAACAGATGCTCGCAGCTGTATACTACAACAACCGAGACGTTCGAATCGAAGAGATGCCTACGCCAGAAATCGCGGATGACGAAATACTGTTTAAGGTCATGGCGTGCGGCATATGCGGAAGCGACGTCACAGAATGGTACCGCGTTCCCAAAGCGCCGAGAGTTCTCGGTCACGAAGCGACAGGCGTAATTGAGAAGAAAGGCGATAAAGTTACACGGTGCAAAGTGGGCGACCGAGTTTTCGTGTCGCATCATGTGCCATGCAACAAGTGCCGCTACTGCCTAAGGGGGCATCACACGGCATGCGAGACTTTGCATACGACGAATTATTATCCCGGTGGTTTCGCCCAGTACGTGCGCGTGCCCAAAATCAATGTTGAACAAGGCGTTTACAAGCTTCCTGACGGCATGTCTTTCGAGGAAGGCACTTTTATCGAACCCTTGGCTTGCGTGGTTCGCGGGCAAAGGCTTGCAGCACTCCAGAAAGAGGACACACTGCTAATTATCGGTGGCGGACTAGCTGGGAACCTGCACGCGCAGCTTGCAAGAGCGCAAGGCGTCCGAGACATCATCGTGGCTGGCGTGAACCAGTATAGGCTCAGGTTGACTAAAAAATTCGGAGCCCACCGCACCATAGATGCGAGACTGAATGTTCCGCAGGAGCTGAAGAAAATAAATGGGGGACGACTGGCAGACCAAGTGTTCATCTGCAAAGGTGGTGCATCTGCAGCTTTGACAGCGATGGAGTGCGTGGACAAGGGAGGAACCATCCTGTTCTTCGCGGTGTCTGACCCAACGGTGAGAATTCCCGTACCCATGACTGAGTTCTGGAGAAACGAGATTACGCTGAAGACCAGTTATGGCGCTGCGCCGCGGGATTTGGAAGAATCTTTGGCGGTTCTGGCTCAGAAAAAACTGAATGTTGCGGACATGATTACGCACCGGTTCGGCATTCAGCAGGCAGCGGAAGGTTTCAGGCTGATGGCGGAGTCAGGAGCTTCTTTGAAAGTTATAATTGAGCCTAATAGAAATTAGCGGCAAAGAACGTGTAGTTTCTGTTTCGGACTGATGTGCTGTTTTTGACTTATACGCCCTCTATAAATAGGTAGAAATAGTAGTTGATTTGGCTGAATGTTGGTGGATACTAGTGCTCTCTGCAGACTATAGCCCCCTTATTTAAAGCATGAAACACAGGTTGAACTTTTAAGGTGTTTTTTGTGCAGGTTGAATTTTTTGGTTAGGAAAACGCGTAATGGCAATAGACCCTCTACTGGTTTCTGCAATGAATGGTTATTAGGCTCCAAATATATCGTTTGTCAAGAAATCTTGACTAAAAACTGGGCGTTTCTGGCTTGTTTAGTCAAGAAACCTTGACAAAAACCCATATATTAAAAAAGAGCCAATATTCTGTTGGGTAAGTTCACGCATGAGAAAAACTGCTGTCGTCACCCTAATCCTGATAGGCCTGATGACTCTAGGCGTAGTTTGTATTCAACCCATTAAAGCAGAATATCAAGGCGACATCAGCATAAACGCTGACGGAAGCATAAGCCCCTCAACAGCGCCCATCGAACGACTTGGTGACAGCTACATTTTAACCAGTAATGTCATTGGAAATATAGCAGTAAAAACAAACAACATCGTATTTGATGGAAATGGACACGTAATTTCAGGTTTTCAAATGTATTCAGTGAAAAATGAAACCTTAAGAAACCTTATCATTACAGGTGGTAACATTGGCATTGCTTTAAGTGATGTATCGAACGTCACTATTACGAATAACACTATAACGGGAACAAGTGCCTTGCCTTTAATGCCAACTGCTGGAATCGACGTTGTACGTGGAAGCTTTAGCATCATAGCTGGAAATAACTTTGTAGACAACAAGGTTGGCATATCTCTCGTTGAATGCTCACATAACGTGATTGTTGGAAACAACTTTACAGGCTGCTCCACCGTTTTTCTTTTATATGACAGTTCAAGCAATACTATCTATCACAACAACTTCATCAACAACACGATAATGCTGGAAGATACTGGTTACTTAGGATACGGTATAGTTTCCGTTAACATCTGGGACGACGGTCGTGGTCTTGGCAACTATTGGAGCGACTACCTTACAAGGTATCCTAACGCCACAGAGATAGACACCGCTGGAACAGGTGACGCACCCTATTTTGTAAGACCGCATGGCTATGTTGACCCTTCAAGCTTATCGGGTGAGGCGAAGGATTACTGGAGCAGACTAAATGCGTTATGCGCTAGTAATATTGACCGTTACCCACTCATGAAATCCTTCACGACTACTCCGCCGAAAATATCGGTTCAGTCGCCGCTGAACCAGACGTACAACGACTCTAGCGTACCTTTAACTTTCTCAGTAGATGTTCTCTCACCCGATAAGAGTGTTAACTGGACTGGCTATAGTCTTGACGGGCAAGACAACGTAACCGTCACGGGCAACGCTACTTTAAGCGGGTTAACCAACGGCTTGCACAACGTAACAGTCTACGCAAAAGACACGTTTGGAAATGAAGGTGCTTCAGAAACGATAACCTTCACTGTCGCCTTAGAGCCTTTCCCAACAACAATAGTCATAGCTTCCGTAGCATCAGCGGTTGTTGTGGGCGCAGGTCTTCTGGTCTACTTCAAGAAATATAGGCGACAGTACGATTCAAACAACTTAAGCGGAGTCAGAGTATCTGACTCGTCTATGGCCGAAAAGGCAATGCTGTTATTTAGAGAATTATTGTAAAAAAATAGTTTGGTTCTCTCAATAGATATGTGTCTTCTAAATTAACTAATCTTGTATCGTTTCGGCTCCAAATATGCGCTTTTAACTTGCTGTGAGTTAAGAAGCGCTTGAACTCTTACGTGATGTTGGCAAAGACTAAAATGCGTCTGCTTGGCATTGAATAACCGATGCTCATGGACCACATTATGGACTCAGTTAAGAAACGACGGAGCATCAGAAACTACTCCTCTCGAAAGGTCTCAACTGATATTCTTCGTCAAGTTTTGGAAGCCGCAAAGTGGGCGCCATCAGCGCACAACGCCCAACCATGGAGATTCATCGTTTTAACTGACGCGTCTTTGAAGCGTGAGCTGTCGGAAGCTATGGCTGATGTGTGGGTAGCGGACATGACTAAAGACGGCGTACCCTGTGAAGCTCGTGAGAACCAGCGTAAAGCATCCGCTGAACGGTTCACTCATGCGCCAGTGCTCATAGTTGCGTGCCTAACCATGAAGGACATGCTCAGGTACGCAGATGAATCGAGACAAAAAAGCGAGCGTGATTTGGCAGTGCAGAGTTTAGGCGCTGCTATACAAAACATGCTTCTAGCGGCGCACGCTAAGGGTTTGGGTGCTTGCTGGTTCTGCGCGCCGATATTCTGCAAAGAGACAGTACGAAGGATTTTGAAGATCCCTGATGATGTCGAGCCTCAAGCGTTAATCACATTGGGGTATCCAGCTGAAAAGCCGCGTGCACCATCCAGAAAACCGCTTGAGAATTATTCGTATTTGGATTATTGGGGCAAAAAACTGTGATCGCAATAGAATAGACCAGTGTGGATCTTCTAATCATGTTTCTGATTATGTTTTCTTGATTCCCTCTTTTGGTTCAGGCTTTTTTTCTTTTTCGTCTGGAATGAAATCCATGGAAACCGAGTTCACGCAGTGCCGAACGTTCTTTTTTGTGAAGCGTTCTCCAACGAAAACGTGGCCCAAATGCGCGCCGCAGTTGGCACAAGTGATTTCTGTGCGAACTCCATCTGGGTCAGGAGTTCTCTTCACTGCGCTTGGAATTTCGTCGTCGAAGCTTGGCCATCCGCAGCCAGCCTCAAACTTGCTTTCAGAGCGGTAAAGCGGCGCACCGCACCGTTTGCAGACGTATGTGCCGCGTTCCCAAAACGCGTAGTACTTGCCAGTGAAGGGCATTTCCGTGCCTTTGTGGATGATGACGCTTTCTTCTTCTGTGGTTAGCTTTTTGTACTTCGCTTTTTTCTTTGACGTTCTCATCACCCATCAAGTGAACTAAAGCTTCAATGTATATATAAGGGAGGGGGTAGCCCTTCGAGAGCGCAGCAGTTACGGCTTAAGGAAAGTTTTTATTAGCGTGTGAAACTTAACTTCGACCCGTCAAGACAAAGGATGATTTACGATGCCCCTGAAAAAAGGAGATTTCATACTAATCAATTATACGGCTAAAGTGAAAGAAACCAATGAAGTTTTCGACACTACAATTGAAGAAACCGCCAAGAAAGAGCGCCTCCACAAAGAAGGCGAAATACACGAGCCAAAACTCGTAGTAATCGGCGAAGGCTGGGTGCTAAAAACATTAGACGAAAGCCTAACAACCATGAAACTAAACAAGGCTACGTCAGTTGAGATTCCACCTGAAAAAGCCTTCGGACCAAGAGACCCAGAAAAAATCAAACGCGTCCCGCTGAAACAGCTTTTAGCGAAAGACGTTCACAACCCCACCATCGGAATGCGCGTTGACTATAACGGAAAAATGGCCACCATACGCTCAATCGGCGCTGGACGAGTGCTTCTCGACTTTAATCCGCCACTAGCGGGAAAAACCCTCATCTACGAAGTCACAGTGAACAAAAAACTCAAAACCAACGAAGAAAAAATAGCCGCCCTCATTCACCGCAGAATCCCCGTCGTGGAAGCGGAAAAATTCAAATTCGCCATCCAAGAAAAAACCTTAACAATAGAAATGCCTGAAGACACCTTCTATATCGAAGGAGTTCAAATCGCAAAAAGAGGCATCGCCATGGATGTGCAAAAGTTTCTGCCTGAAATGGCGGAAATCAAGTTCGTTGAAACCTTTAAGGCTGAGCCAAAACCAGAAACAAAAAGCTAAAAGGCAAACCAATTCGCCCCAATTCGGCCACAGCACACTTGACTAATTTTAACAAGTTAACTACTAATTATTCCCGTTATTTTTGCAACTTTTTCGCACGCTTCATAATTAAGGTTCAGCTTGTGAAGAATGGTGTACCTTTCTGGCCGTATCGTCGCCGCCATCTCTAAGGCTTTAACCACATCCTCGTCTTTCACGCCCAATTCGCCCGCTGTCGTGGGTGCACCTATCTGCTTGAGAGTGTCCCTGATTCGCTTCCAATTCGCCCTGTGAAGATAAGCAGCCAACACTGAACCCACGCCACATTGTTCTCCGTGCATTGCGTGAGGGCAGTGAAGCATATCTAGAGCGTGGCTAAACAAATGCTCTGAGCCGCTGCAGGGACGGCTGCTTCCTGCGATGCTCATAGCAACCCCGCAGCTTATTAAACCCTCAAGGAGCACCCGCAAGCCTTCATCATTTCCAGGCTTTATCAGCTCCGCGTTCTGTATTACTAATCTGGCACTCATTAAGGCAAGACTAGAAGCGTATTCACCGTAGTATTCATCCTTTTCAGCGTGCGCCAGCTTCCAGTCTTTGACCGCTGTGAACTTTGCGATCACGTCGCCGCAGCCACTTATGACTGAGCGCCATGGAGCCTGCGCAATTACGTCGGTATCCGCAATTATCGCCAAAGGCGCCTGCGCCATGATCGAATAGGGCTTGTCGGTTCCTTTTACGGAAGCCAGTGGGCTCGCGATGCCGTCGTGGGAAAGAGTGGTGGGCACACTTATAAACGGGATGCCCTGACGAGACGAACTCAGTTTTGCAGCGTCTATTTTGGTTCCACCGCCAACGCCGATGAGCACGCGTGGTTTCCAATCTTTTATTCTCTCTTCAACCATCAAAACGTCCTTGATCGTTGCTGTTTCAACCAGAAGAGTGTCCACGTTCATGCCTGTTTGCTCGAGGAGATCGCGAACTTGTTTTCCTGCAATCTCGCAGCTTTTTGCTCCTGTAACTATGAGGGCTGACCCGCTTAAGCTGAGCCTTTGCACAACTTCCTTAACGCGCGTCAAGGTTCCTTTTCCAACGATGACCTCTCTCGGAAGCTGCATGTAATGGTAGGGTGAAGACAAATCAACCACTATTCGTTGCGTAGTCATAAATTCATAGCATAAGGTTTAAAGCTTTTCGAATTCAGCAGCTATCCGCTAAACTCTAATGCTCGGAAAAGACTATACCCCCTTATATAAAGGAACTATAAATAGGTCCAAGAGAAGCGCCACGGGATAGACTCCCTCTACTGGTTTCTGTATTGATTGGCTATTAGGCTCCAAATATGCCGTTTGTCAAGAAATCTTGACCAAAAAAAGCCCGTTTAGTCAAGAATCCTTGACAAAAACCCTTTAATCACAGAAACAACCCTAGTATAACATCTGGGATTAGCATGAGAAAAACCGTTGCTCTGCTGCTTGCCCTCGTCTTCCTGACAGCGTCATGCGTAATGGTGGCTAAGCCCGCGTTTTCCTCAGCTGACACAGCCGAAGACACATGGGCAACAAAAGAGCCGATGCACGTGGCAAGGAGCAGCTTAGGCGTTGCGGTGGTGAACGGCAAAATCTACGCCATCGGAGGCAGCGCGGAGAATGGAATTGTAGGCACAAATGAAGAGTATGATCCAGCAACAGACACCTGGACCTACAAGAAGCCCATGCCGACTCCGAGAGCCATTTTTCGCCTCGAAGTTGTCCAAAACAAAATCTACTGCATAGGTGGAGACACAGAAGGCGGAACCACTACGCAAGCAAACGAGGTCTATGATCCATCAACAGATACTTGGGAAACCCGAGCGCCTCTGCCTACTCCAAGATACTTTTTTTCCACGGTAGTTTTCAGGGACAGAATTTACGTCATAGGCGGAGAAAGAGGCCGTGATCCCGCAAAAGGGTTAACGGGGACTTACACAGGAGTCACCGAGGTTTACGATCCTGCTCTGGACAAGTGGGAAACCAAGGCGTCAATGCCGAACGCCAGTTCTATAGAGACCTGTGTTGTGATAAACGGAAAAATCTACGTTATACGTGGCGCTTCAGTATATCCTAAAAGCGTATCGGTTCCTGCTGTTTATGACGAAGACACGGATTCATGGACCAACAAGGCGCGTATGCCTGTTGTAAAGCATGGTGCAGCAGTTGTCTTCGATGACAAAATTTACCACATAGGCGGCTCTTATGAAGACTCTCCAAGGGACTCGGTTTTCGTAACTTTACTCCAGATTTATGATCCTTCAACTGATACGTGGAGCGAAGGAGCTAGGCCTCCTAATGGCGGCGTTAGCCATGGGTCTGTGTTTATGACGACAGGTGAAATGGCGCCACAACGTATCTACGTCGTGGACGAATCTCTTCGCATCTATAACCCGGAGAAAGATGTTTGGACTCTTGGTCCCAGCAAAAACATTAGCCGCCTTTTCATGGGCGTAACTGTTTTGAATGATAAAATCTACGCTATCGGAGGCTCGACAAGTGTTTTCTTAGGGTTCGATTCACCTCCAAGTCCAGGATATGCTGTCACGAGGCACGCTACAAATGAGGTGTACACGCCCGTTGGCTACGGCACTGTCCCGCCCGTCATCGATGTAATTTCGCCGGTGAACCAGGCGTATAATGGGTCCAGTGTTTCCCTGGTTTTCACCGTGGATAAGCCGGTTAACTGGATGGGCTACAGTCTGGACGGTCAAGACAACGTAACCGTCACTGGCAACGCCACTATAAGCGGGTTAACCAACGG
>Ga0315551_10001010_pt1 | contig 21867 bp, 34 predicted proteins | sample SalMarSW160290MG_FD_203678 | JGI IMG/M metagenome (GOLD analysis project Ga0315551, IMG submission 203678) | Salt marsh sediment microbial communities from the Plum Island Ecosystem LTER, Massachusetts, United States - Salt Marsh Sediment SW1602-90 ...
GGCATTACCCGGGGACCATGTAGAGATGGAAGTGGAGTTGATAAATCCTATAGCTATGGAGAAAGAGCTTCGTTTTGCCATAAGAGAAGGCGGAAGAACCGTTGGTGCCGGTGTGGTAACAACCATACAGGAGTAAAATGGCTAAGCACATCAGAATAAGGATGAAATCTTACGACCACAAAATCCTTGACGATTCTATAGAAGAAATTGTGCAAGTTGCGGAAAGGACAGGGGCAGAAGTAGTCGGACCTGTTCCATTGCCGACAAAAAGAAGAATCTATACAGTTCTTCGCTCTCCTCATGTAGATAAAAAATCAAGAGAACAATTTGAAATCAGGATCCATAACAGGCTTATCGATTTGAATAAACCCTCCCAGCAAACGATGGAAGCTTTGACGAAGATGGATTTACCTGCGAGGGTTGAAGTCGAAATCAAATACTAAGAAAGAGGTACGGAGATGTTAATCGGAAAAAAATTGGGAATGACGAGAATTTTTACGAAAGAAGGGGCAAGTGTTCCGGTAACTATTATAAAAGCATCTCCATGTTTCGTTATCGATAGAAGAACCGAAGAAAGGGACGGTTACAAGGCTTATGTTATGGGTTTTGGGGAAAAGAAGGAAAAAAGAACTAAAAAGCCGGTTTTAGGTATGTGTAAGAAGGCAGGGATTCCTCCGGTTGAATTTATCAGAGAGTTTAGAGTTGATGATACTTCAGCATTCGATATAGGAGAGCGAGTACCCGTTTCACTTCTTCAAGAGGGAGACAGGGTTGACGTTGTTGGTTGGTCGAAGGGCAGAGGTTTTCAGGGTGTAGTTAAGAGATATCGTTTTAAAGGAGGGCCCGCTTCACACGGGTCCACTTTTCATAGAGCTCCAGGTGCTTCGGGAGCACACACTTATCCGGGTAGAGTCACAAAAGGTAAAAAATTTCCCGGCAGGATGGGTAATGAGAGAAAGACTATTAGGAATCTCGAAGTTGTTATTCTGGATGAAGATAATGGCCTTGTCGGTGTAAAGGGTGCTGTTCCCGGTGCAGGGAACGGATTGGTTCTTATTAAAATTAAAAAAGATATCGATATTTCCGCAAGGAAAGAAATGGCTAAGGAAAAAATCGAAAAAAGTAAGCTGGAAGAGGAGAAAGCCAAAGAACAGCAGGAAAAAGAAGAGAAAATAGAATCGAAGGATGAAGTCAAGAAAGAAGAGAAAATAGAGGAAGTAAAAGATAAGGTTAAGGAAACAAAAAAAGAAGAAAAAGTTGAAGTTAAAGCCAAGGAAGAGAAGAAAGAAAAAACAGAAGAGAAAACTAAAGAAAAGAAAGAAAAGAAGGTAGAAGATAAGGAAGTTAAAGAAGAAAAAGGGAAAAAAGAGAAGAAAGAGAAGAAGGGAAAGAAGGAAGACAAGGCAACGGAAGATAAGGAAAAGAAAGGTGATAAGTAAAAATGTCGGTGAAAGTTAAGTGTTATAATAATACAGGGAAAGAAGAAGACTCTATCAGTCTATCCGGCGACCTTTTTGAGTCTGAGTATGACGATGCTTCACTTTATTATGCTGTGGTGGATCATCTTCACCAGAAAAGGCAAAATAATGCTAAGGTCAAAAATAAAGGTGAGGTTTCCGGAAGCGGTAAGAAACCCTGGAGACAGAAAGGCACGGGCAGAGCTCGTGTGGGTACCAAGAGATCCCCTCTCTGGGTCGGAGGAGGTATTACTTTTGGTCCGCACAGAAAAGAATATAATTTCAAAGTTAACAAAAGAATAAAAAGAAAAGCACTTAATACGGCAATTTCCAAAAGAGTAGCTGATGGGCGGTTTGTGGTAGTTGATGAAGAAAAATTCGATGCCCCTTCGACAAAGGTGGTTGCCGGTACGCTTAAATCTATAGGTATTTACGGTAATAAAATATTAATGCTTTATAACGGAAATGATAAGAACTTTTTTAAATCTTGTAGAAATATATCCGGTTTACATATTATGCCGGCAAAGCATGTCAATGCTTATGAGGTTTTAAGCAATGATTGGGTAGTTGTTACAAAGGAAGCAGTCGGTACTCTTCTTGAGGTTTTCAAATGAAAGATTCCAGAGATATTGTGATAAGACCTATCATAACAGAGAGAGGCAGCGACTCCATGTCTATCGGCAGGTATACTTTTGAAGTTGCGATGGATTCCAACAAGCCGGAGATAAAGAAGGCTGTTGAGGACCTTTTTAAAGTTCGTGTAGAGGATGTAAATACGATTATTGTCAAAGGGAAGAAAAGAGGGTTCGGAAGATTGATGGGGAAAAGAAAAAATTGGAAAAAAGCTGTTGTTTCTCTTCGTGAAGGAGATTCAATACCGTTATTCGAGGGAGCATAAATGGGAGAACGAAGAAGCCGTCCTGTAACACCAAGCAGTAGATATTATATAGCTCAAGATTTTTCGGAAATCACCAGAAAGAAAAGCGAAAAGAGTTTGACTAAGAACCTTCCGGGTAGAGGGGGCAGGAATTCCGGAGGGCGAGTTACTGCCGACCATAGAGGTGGTCGAGTCAGAAGAAAATACAGGATTATAGATTTCAAGAGAGATAAATTCGGAGTTAAAGGCAGAATCGAATCTGTCGAATATGACCCCAACAGGTCCGCTCGTATCGCTCTGGTCGTTTACGAAGATGGCGATAAGAGATATGTCATTTCGCCTGATGGTATAGAAGTAGGAAATATTATTCAGGCAGGACCGGGTTCTCCTGTATCCCTTGGAAATTCTCTTCCTCTTTCGGAAATACCACCCGGTACCTTTATCCATAATGTCGAACTTGACGCTGGTAGGGGTGGAATACTTGCCAGGGGTGCTGGTACAGGTGCTCAAATCCTTGCAATAGAAGGTAAATTTGCTCATGTTAGATTGCCTTCCGGAGAAGTCAGATTGATACTTTCTTCCTGCTGTGCTACGGTTGGCCGGGTTAGTAACGTTGCCCACGATACTATATCGGATGGTAAAGCGGGACGGAGAAGATGGAAGGGTAAAAGACCCGCGTCTCGTGGAGTTGCGAAAAATCCTGTTGACCATCCTCTTGGCGGCGGCGAGGGCAAATCATCGGGTGGACGTCATCCGGTTTCAGCTACGGGAGTTCTGGCTAAGGGGTACAGGACCAGAAATCGCAAGAAGCAATCTTCCAAGTTCATAATCAAGAGAAGGAAAACAAAGAGGAGGATATAAAGTATGGCTAAGGTCTATGTGGACGAGAAGTTACTGAAAAAGATTAAAAATTGGAAAGAAGGAGATCCTCCCCTTAAAACTTATAGTCGTGGTTCTACGATTACAGAGGATTTTATCGGCCATACGATTACCGTGCATAACGGAAAAGAATTTATTTCGGTTTATATTAGAAGGGAAATGATAGGACACAAACTTGGCGAATTTGCCCCCACGAGAAAGTTTGCTAAACACGGCGGGCAGAAAGAAACGGTTATTACTCCGCCTAGAGTTTTATGATGGAAGGTAAGACAGTTCAGAAGAATGTTCAAGTATCGGCTAAAAAAGCCAGAAGGCTCGTACCGCATATTAAGGGGAAGTCTGTTGTTGAAGCTAAAATGCGATTGGATTTTCTGCCTCAGGGAGCCGCGAGAATACTTAAAAAGTGTGTTCATGCCGCAGCGAGCAACTATCTGGATAAAGCGGGCGAAATAGATTTGAAAGAGGAAGATTTATTTGTTAAATCGGTTATGATTGACGAAGGGCAGAAGTTAAAGAGGTTCAGACCCATGTCTTTCGGTAGAGCAGGAATCATCAGAAGAAGGTCTTCGCATATAACAGTAGTGGTTGATAGAAGAGGAGAAAAATAATGGGACAAAAGACACATCCGGTAGGTTTTAGACTTGGAGTTAATAAAGATTGGAAATCAAGGTGGTTTTTCGGGACAAAATTCGCCGAGCCTTTAAAAGAAGATGTAAGTATTAGAAAATATTTTAAAACCGAGTTTCAGGATGCCTGGATATCGGGGGTAGAAATTGAGAGAACTTCGGAAAATATAAGAGTTATAATTGAGACGGCAAGACCGGGTATGGTGATAGGTAAAGGGGGAGAGGAAGTTAAGAAGATAAGAGACAAATTGAGTAAAATGCTGGGAAAAGACATTTATCTTGATATTAAGGAATGTAAGATGCCTGAGTTGAACGCCTCTCTTGTTGCCCAAAATGTGGCAAGGCAGATCGAAAGGAGAGTTTTGCAGAGAAGAGCGATGAAAAGAGTTGTCGAAGAAGCCATTAAAATGGGTGCCGCCGGTATCAGGGTCCAGTGTTCGGGAAGACTCGGAGGTAATGAAATAGCAAGAAAGGAATGGTATCTTGAGGGAAGTGTTCCTCTTCATACGATAAGTGCCAACATTGATTATGCTCAGGAGACTGCGTATACTAAATCGGGAACGATTGGTGTTAAGGTTTGGATTAACAAGGATATTTTGTAATTATGATGATGCCAAAAAGAGTTAAGTACAGGAAGAGCCAGCGAGGGAAAATGAGAGGCAAGGAAACAGCCGCTGTTTCTCTGGATTTCGGAGATTATGGCCTCCGTGCGCTTGAATCAGGCTGGATTTCTGCGCAGCAGATAGAAGCTATGCGAGTTACGGTAGCTCATTTTTTGAAGAGGGCGGGAAAGTTGTGGATAAGAGCTTTTCCCGATAAGCCTGTTTCCAAGAAAGCTGCAGAAACCCGTATGGGAAAAGGCAAAGGAGAGACTCTTTATTGGGTGGCTCCCTGCAGGAAGGGTAGAATTCTTATCGAATTGGAAGGCGTTACGGAAGAAGAAGCTCGAGAAGCTCTGAAAAGGGCAGCATCGAAGTTGCCCGTTAAGACCAGATTCATAAAGAGAGAAGGAGTTTTGTAATGCAGGCTAAAGAACTTCGGGAAATGACAGACGCAGAGTTGAATTCATTAATGCATGATTTAAAGGAAGAATTGTTTACCTTACGTTTTGACAAAGCAAGAGGTAAATTGAATAATCCTGCACGCTTTGAGCAGTTGAGAAAAGAAATTGCAAGACTTAAAACGGTTTTTAATGAAAAGGAGAAACAAAGTGGCAAGTAAGGTGGGTAGAGTTGTTTCTGCAGCTCCGTCAAAGACGGTGGTAGTTTTAGTGGAAAGGAAAGTTCAGCATCCTGTTTATAAGAAGTATATTACAAAAAAGAAAAAGTTTTATGCCCACGATGAAGAAGAAAAAGCTTCAGTAGGAGATTTAATCCGTATAATATCCAGCCGGCCTTTATCTAAGTTAAAAAGATGGAGGGTTGATAAAATTGTCGAGAAGGCAAGGGAAAACAAATGATACAGCAGGAAACAATTCTTAAAATTGTGGATAATACGGGAGGAAAAGAAGCTTCATGTATCAGAGTTATGGGTGGGTCGGGCAGAAGATATGGGACTCTGGGAGATATCGTTGTGGTAAATGTTACGAAAGCCACACCTAACACTTCCGTAGAAAAAGGCAGCGTCCATAAAGCAGTTATAGTGCGGACTAAAAAAGAATTCAAAAGAGATGATGGAACTGCGGTCAGGTTCGATGATAACGCCATTGTTTTGCTTGACGCCAATCTGGAACCTGCCGGAACCAGAATATTCGGACCTGTAGGCGAAGAATTAAGAGATAGAGGATTTATGAAGTTGATTTCTCTTGCTGCGGAGGTACAGTAGTGAAGATAAAAAAAGGTGATACGGTTTTAGTTATTTCCGGTAACTATAAAGGAAAAAAAGGAAAGGTCAGAGAAGTGGTAACGGAAGACGAAAAATTAATCATAGAGGGGATAAACATTAAGAAAGTTCATACGAAACCCAGAAAAACCGGTCAACCTGGCGGAATTCTCGAAAAAGAACTTCCTGTTTCTTTATCTAATGTAAAATTAATATGTTCCTCTTGTGGCAAGCCTACGAAGGTTGGCTTTATGTTTCTCGAAGATAAACGAAAAGTTCGTTACTGCAAGAAATGTAATGAGATTATTGGGTAAGAGGTGAAAATGGCATATATTCCGAGACTACGAAAATATTATAGAGAAGAAATAAACAAAGATCTTCAGAAGAAATACGGGAATTGTATGAGAGTCCCGCAACTGCAGAAGATAGTAATTAATTGCGGTTTGGGCAAATCTGCGAAAGAAAGAGCCGTATTCGAATCTGCTATTGAAAGTTTAAAGGAAATAACGGGACAGAAACCAATAATTACGCGTGCCAAAAAGTCTATTTCGGGTTTTTATATAAGAGCGGGAGACCCTATCGGCTTAAAGGTTACTTTGAGAAAAGATAGAATGTATGAATTCTTAGATAGACTGGTAAATATAGCAATTCCAAGAATTCGTGATTTCAGGGGACTTGATCCCGATTCTTTTGACGGTAGAGGGAATTATACTCTCGGTATTTCCGAGCAATTTATTTTTCCTGAAATAGATTATGATAAGGTTAAAGAGGTGATAGGTATGGATATTACTATAACTACAACTGCCAAGAACGATGAAGAAGGATTGGAATTACTTAAAAAACTTGGTTTGCCGTTTAAGGCTAAAAAGGATGCATAATGGCTAGGAAAGCAGCAATTGAAAAAGTTAAAAGGACTCCAAAATACTCAACTCGAAAGGTTAACAGATGTTTTAGATGCGGAAGGAGACACGCTTATATACGTGATTTTGGATTATGTCGTTTATGTTTTAGGGAGCTTGCGCTCAGGGGTGAAATTCCTGGTGTCAAAAAGGCTTCTTGGTAGGAGGTTCGTGTGTTGACAGATCCGATTGCTGATATGATTACGCGTATTAGAAACGCAGTGGCTGCGGGGCACCGACATGTCGAAATGCCGGCTTCGAATATTGCGAAAGATATAACGAGAGTACTTTTGGAGGAAGGTTATATTGGTAATTTTGAATTTATCGAGGATAAAGATAAGAATCAGGGGTCTATAAAAATTACTCTTAAATATATAAAGGACGAATCCCCCATTCACGAAATCAAAAGAATTTCCAAGCCTTCAAGAAGAATTTATGTTGGAAAAAAAGATATTCCTCTTCTTAAAAGAGGTTTCGGTATTTCTATTTTATCCACCCCGAAAGGCATAGCGAGCGACGCTGTGGCACGAGAGAGCGGCGTCGGCGGCGAACTTTTACTAGAGGTGTGGTAAGGAGGATTGATGTCGAGAGTTGGTAAAAAACCGATTTCTATTCCTGCTGGAGTAGATGTTAAAATAGAAGAAGGAAAGGTAAAAGTAAAAGGGAAAAAAGGAGAATTGGAGGAAGTTATTCCGAAGGGTGTTAGTGTTAGTGTAAGTGATGGCAAAATTATTGTATCTCCTGTAGGCGATTTGAAAGAAGTCAAATCATTCTGGGGTCTCGCCCGGTCTCTCTTTAACAACATGGTTAAAGGTGTGATGGAAGGTTATACGAAAACCCTTGAACTGCGCGGTAGGGAATACAAGGTAAGTTTAAAAGGAAAAGACCTTGATTTTGACCTTGGGTTTTCTCATCCGATAAAAGTTTCCCCTAAAAAAGGAATTGAATTCAAAGTCGAAGAAAATAAGATAACGGTTAACGGCATCAACAAATCTTTAGTCGGAGAACAGGCGGCCGAAATCAGAGCGTTGCGTCCTGCCGAAGTTTACAAAGGTAAAGGGATACGATATGAAGGAGAATATGTTATTCATAAGGAAGGTAAGAGAGGCTTATAATGGGTGAATTCGAAAAAAATAAGATGAAAAGATTAAAAAGGAAGCTGAGGACACGGAGTAAAATTTTCGGCACTCCCGAAAATCCGCGTCTGTCCGTTTGCAGAACAAATAAGCATATATATGCCCAGGTAATTGATGATTTAAAGGAATGTACCCTGGTACAGGCAAGTACTCTCGATAAGGAAATAAAAAATAAATTAAAAGGCAAGACTTTGAAAGATAGATCGAAAGAAATCGGTCTTCAACTGGCAGAAAGATGTAAAAAAGTAAAAATTAATAAGGTGGTATTTGACAAAGGTCGTTTTACATATCATGGTTGTATTAAGAGCCTGGCGGAAGGAGCGAGGGAAGGAGGTTTAAAATTTTAAGCGGATTTACTAAGGCGCGAATGAAGATAGACCCCCGAGAGTTCGAACTTGAGGAAAAAGTCGTTCATATTGGTCGTATTTCGAAAGTGGTAAAAGGGGGTAAAAAATTTAGATATTCTGCATGGGTTGTTGTAGGTGACCGGCAGGGTATCGTGGGTTACGGGCATGGTAAAGCCGGTGAGGTTCCCGCAGCTATTCAGAAAGCAGTCAAGGATGCCAGGGGCAGATTGATTCGAGTTCCGATTGTTCAGACTTCGGTGCCTTACTTCATTATTGCTACTTATAAATCGGCTAAAGTCATGATGAAGCCTGCTGCTCCCGGGACCGGTATTATTGCAAATGATGAATTGAGGGCAGTATTCGAACTCGGTGGATACAGGGATATTCTTACCAAGTGTCTTGGTTCTAATAGCCCTTTTAATAATATTATTGCTGCTTATAATGGTTTGCTGACGATGCGGATTCCGGAAGAGTTTGCCGAACTTAGAGGAAAATCGATTGAGGAGATGTTGAAAGGAAGAAGAAAAATTGGTGATATGAAAGATGCTACGAATTAAACAGATAAGAAGCAGTATAAATTGCCATGGAAGACAGAAAAGAACATTAAAGGCTCTTGGACTTAGGAAGATTAATGATGTTGTCATACATGAAGATAATCCCGTAATCAGGGGAATGGTCAAAACGGTATGCCAGTTAGTAGAAATGGAGGAAGTTAGTGGGAAGTGAATTGAGTAGATTGAAACCACCCCGTGGTAGTAGAGAAAAGAAGAAAAGAGTAGGAAGGGGTCCTGGTTCCGGAATGGGAACGTACTCAACGAGGGGTTTAAAAGGACAGCTCGCGCGTAGCGGCGGTGGTCCGAGACTAGGATTCGAAGGAGGCCAAACGCCTCTTATAAAAAGAGTTCCTAAAAAAGGATTTAACAGAAGAAAAAATGTCAGGTTCTCTGTTATAAATGTGGATGTGCTTAACAGGTTTAAGAAAGGAGAGGAAGTTACAATTGATAGGTTTAAGCAGGAAAAACTTGCCGGAAAGAGAGATAGAGTGAAAATTCTTGGTAACGGAGAAATTGATAAAAAACTTAAAGTACATGCCCATAATTTTTCGAAATCTGCCAGAGAAAAGATTGAAAAAGCCGGGGGAGAAATAGTAAAAGATGCTTGATACGTTCCGAAATCTCTGGAAAGTCGCAGATATAAGAAAAAGAATTATTTTCACATTGATTATGCTGGCGGTATATCGCTTTGGCAGTCATGTTCCGGTTCCCGGAGTCAATATAGCGGTGCTTTCGGCGTATTTTGATCGCATGCGTAGTTCGGTATTGGGACTTTTCGATTTGTTTGTGGGTGGTAATTTAAGCAGAGCTACCGTTTTTGCACTTGGTATTATGCCTTATATCAGTGCTTCGATTATTCTGCAGATACTGGGTACTACTATTCCTTATTATCAGAGATTGTCGAAGGAAGGTGAAGAAGGCAGGCGTAAGATGACCCAGCACATAAGGTATCTCACGGTAGCAATAGCGATAATCAATTCTTTCTCGTTTACTATCTTTTTACAAAATCTTTCATTCAACGGTGTTCCGGTTTTACCTGTTTCCAGTCTTTTTGTCAAGTTTTCAATAATTATAACAATGACAGCGGGAACTATTTTTCTGATGTGGCTTGGTGAACTTATAACAGAGGTTGGTATAGGCAATGGTGTTTCACTCCTTATTATGTTGAGCATTCTTTCGAGAGTTCCGTTAGAGATAGTACAATTCGCACAGCAGATTAGAGCAGGGGCAATAAGTTTGACTTTAGCATTGATTTTTTCGGTGGTTGCCGTTTTAGTCGTTGCTGCAGTGGTTTTTGTTACCCAGGCGCAGAGAAGAATACCCGTTCAGTATGCGAAGAGAGTTAAAGGCAGAAAAGTTTATGGCGGACAATCGACCCATTTACCGCTGAATGTCAATACCGCAGGTGTTATTCCAATAATATTTGCACAATCGGCTCTTATGCTTGTCCCGACTTTTGCAGGGTTCTTCAAAGGGAGAATCTGGGCGGATTGGATAGTAAATATTCTTTCGCCAAGCGGATTTTTATATAATTTTCTTTTTGTAGTTTTGATAGTAGTTTTTGCGTATGTTTATACCGCAATCGTGATAAATCCTCAGGAACTTTCCTCGAATCTGAAAAAATATGGTGGTTTTATACCGGGAATAAGACCCGGAAGAACTACAGCCGAGTATATAGATAGAACAATTGCGAGGATAACATTACCGGGTGCTCTTTTCTTTGGATTTATTGCAGTTCTTCCCACTATCATAACGATGAAGTTTAAATTACCTTTTTACTTCGGAGGAACTTCTATACTTATTATAGTGGGAGTGGCGCTTGATACCGCAAGCCAGCTGGAATCCTACCTGCTGATGAGACATTATGAAGGTTTCATGAAACAGGGAAGAGTTCGAGGGAGAAGAAGATGAGATTGGTTTTTCTTGGTCCGCCCGGAGTGGGGAAAGGTACACAGGCTGAAATTCTAGCCAGAGAGTTGAGAATACCAAATTATTCTACCGGCGACATATTCAGGGATATTTTAAAGAAATCTTCGGAGTTGAGTAAGGAACTCGAAAAATATGTCAATTCGGGGGGACTTGTTCCCGACGAAATGGTTTTTGAAACCGTTAAAGAAGTACTTTCCAACGGGAGAAACAAAAATGGGTGGCTGCTGGATGGGTATCCCCGGAACAGGAATCAGGCTGAAGTACTGGACGATTTTTTAAAGAGTAGGGGTGAGGAACTGGATTATGCTGTTTATCTCTATGCTTCTCCCAAGACTCTCGTTAATCGTTTATCCGGTCGTAGAGTGTGTTCTACCTGTGGTGCGATTTTCAATCTGGTAAACAATCCTCCTGAGCGGGAAGGTCTTTGTGATAAGTGCGGCGGGGAATTGATCCAGAGGAAAGATGATAAAGATGCGACCATAAAAAAAAGAATATCGATATTTGAAAAAGAATTTAAACCCCTGGAAAAGCATTATAAAGATGCAGGCATCCTTCTGAAGGTATCTGCGGAAGGTCTTAGTTCTAAAGAGATTGCCAATCGAATTAAGGAAGGGTTGAAAATTGGCTAAAAAGGAAGTGATAAAAGTTAAAGGAGAAGTGATTGAAAAATTGCCGGATTCCAAGTTTAGAGTCAAACTTGATGTGCAGGACCATCCTATTGTACTTGCCTATTTGTCGGGTAAAATGAAAATGAATTATATAAAAATTGATGTTGGCGATTTTGTTGATGTGGAACTTTCTCCTTACGACCTTACTAAGGGTAGAGTCGTTTATAGAGAGTCATAGGAGGTAAAGATGAAAGTCAGAGCATCGGTCAAAAAGTTATGTAAGGAGTGTAAGATTATAAGACGTAAAGGTAGAGTTTATGTGGTTTGTAAAAACCCGAAGCATAAACAGCGGCAAGGGTAGGAGGTGTTATGCCACGAGTAGCTGGAGTTGACCTGCCTGCAGATAAACCTGTTCTTATTGGTTTGACGGCGGTTTTTGGTATCGGAAGGCCGACTTCCTTAAAAATTCTAGAAAGTGTTAATGTTGAAAAGGGGAAAAGGGTAAAGGATTTAACTAACGAGGAAGTTGACAGGATAAGACATTTGATAGAAAGTGAGTATAAAATAGAAGGTGAATTAAAGTCCGAAATTCGACAGAATATAAATAGGCTGAGAGATATTAAATGTTATCGAGGAACAAGACATAAAAAGGGTTTACCGGTTCGAGGGCAGCGCACGAGGACTAACGCAAGGACAAGAAAAGGCCCGAGAAAAGGAGCAGTTGCCCTAAGGAAGAGGGAAATTAAAAAGTAAGAGGGGGAAGATTGGCTAAAAAGAAAGCAAAAGATACTGGAAAACAAAAAAAGTTGAGAGCACCTGAGGCTGGTATAGTTCATATACATTCTTCGTTTAATAACACCCTGGTGACTATAACAGATAAAGACGGGCATACAATAGTCTGGGCGTCTTCCGGTAGCATTGGTTATAAGGGTAGCAGGAAGGGAACTCCATATGCTGCTACCAGAGCGGCGGAAGCAGCTGTCCAGAAGGCTCTTGATGCCGGTATGAGAACCGTAGAAGTCTGGGTTAACGGTCCGGGAAGAGGAAGGGAGTCTGCAATTCGGACGGTACAGGCGGCAGGTATGAATGTGCGCGCAATCAAAGATGTTACTCCTCTACCTCATAATGGATGCAGACCTCCAAAGAAAAGGAGACTGTAATGGGCAGATATACTGGTCCAAAATGCAGGAAATGCAGAAGACTCGCAATGAAACTCTACTTAAAAGGCGACAGGTGTTATTCGGATAAGTGTCCCGTGGCAGGAGAATATATAAGGTCGCCCGGTGAACCTTCGAAGAGATGGCGTTCAAGAGAATCTTCTTATGGTTTACAATTGCGTGAGAAGCAAAGAGTCAAAAATATTTATGACCTGAGAGAAAAACAGTTTAGGAATTTGTTCGGCAGAGCAATCAAGATAAAAGAAGCGGTAACGGGTGAAGAACTGTTGAAATCTCTCGAGAAAAGGCTGGACAATGTCGTTTATCGTTTGGGTTTTGCCATGTCAAGAAGACAGGCAAGGCAGGTTGTGCGCCATGATTATATCAGAGTGAATGGGAAGAAAATAAATATTCCTTCTTATCAGGTTTCCGTTGGTGATGTTATTTCGGTCAGCGAAAAAGGTAAAAAAGCGAAGATTTTTATGGAAGCTATAGCACACGAGATTGAAACTAAAGAATGGCTGTCTGTTAACAGGGAAAAAATGGAAGGTAAGATAGTAGCAGAGCCGAGCAGGGTAGATATAGAATATCCCATTAAGGAAAATTTAATTGTTGAATTGTATTCCAAGTAATTAGCCGGGAGGTATAAGTTGAGGATTAGATCCCTGGTCATGCCAGAAAAATTAACCGTAGTTGAAAAAAATGAAGCATATGGTAAGTTTTCTTTGTCTCCTTTGGAAAGAGGATATGGGATTACTATAGGACATGCCCTCCGAAGGATGCTGATTTCTTCGATTCAGGGTGCTGCAATAACTGCTGTCAAGATAGAGGGTGTGATGCACGAGTTTTCGACGATGGAAAATATTAAAGAGGATGCTGCTCAGGTTGTTTTAAATCTGAAGAAAGTAAGATTTAGATACAATAGCGAGGAACTGCCTCAATATGTTATTCTCGAAGGTAAAGGGCCAGGAGAAATTAAAGCTTCCGCTATAAAGTTGTCTCCTGGCTTGGAATTGAGTACACCTGATCAGCTTATTGCAACCTTGGAAGATGGCGCGGAGATAAGAGCTACATTAAGAATAGACGTTGGCAAGGGGTTTAAACCCAAGGAACTTTTTTCGGATTCTAAGATGGGTGAGGGTACAATATTCGTAGATACGAATTTCTCTCCCGTAAAGAGAGTTACATATAAGGTTAATAATGTCAGGGTCGGTCAGAGGACGGACTTTGAGGAATTGATAATGGAAATCTGGACTGACGGTTCTATTTATCCGGACGAGGCGCTTAATCTTTCTTCCAAGATTATAAAAGACCACATTGAATTATTTATAGAAAAGGATATATTTGAAGAAGAGGAAGAAAGTGGCGTTACCGAAAAAGAAGAGATGAAAAAAGCGCTGGATTTGCCCGTAGAGGAATTGGGAATGGGTAACAGAGTCAGCAATGTTTTGAAAAATAAAAATATTAATAAATTGAAAGATATTGTTAAATATTCAGAGGAAGAAATGCTTAATTTTCCTAACTTTGGTAAGGTTTCGCTACGAGAAGTTAAAGATAGATTGGCCGAGTACAATCTAACTTTAAATATGGATTTGAAGAATATGGAGGATAAGAAATGAGGCATGGAAAGAAGGTTAAAAAAATAGGAAGGACACATGCCCATAGAAAAGCGGCTTTAAATAACCTTTTCTGTGCACTTATATTGAGTGAATCTATAAAGACTACCAGGGGTAAGGCTGTAGCCTTAAAGAGATTTGCCGACAAAGAAGTAGCTAAGGCTCTTAAGGCTGATCTTAGTATTAAAAGAAAATTTAAAAGCAATTTAGGTTCAAAGCAAGCATACTATAAGCTGTTTGAGACAATAGTTCCGCAGTACAAGGATAGGAGGGGTGGATATGTTCGTATTGTCGATTTGTCTGTGGGTAGAAGAGGTGACGGAGCTATTGAAAGTATAGTAGAGTTTGTATAAGTTTGAACAGTGATAGATGAGAGGATTTCTTCTTTAGAAAGAAAAGCGGAAGAAGAATCAAAATTTGCCGAAAGACTTAGAAGCAGATTCGGCAAGAAATCTTACTTAAATTTACTAAAAGATTCTGTGGCCGGAGCCCTTGGCCCTGGCGAAATTGATTTTCTCTCAAGGGCAGATTCTTTAATATATATAGTATTTTCCGAACAAGTTCAGTCCGAATTACAAAAAGGTTTGAAATCAATAAGCTCTTTTCTCGACGAAGGAGAAAAAAAGTATCTTATGACGCAACTGGACGAATTCACTCAGACTCTGAATAAGGTCTTCGATGAAGGAGTGAAGGCAGGTATTTCCCCGATTTTGATTGAGTTGGCTATCAGAAGGTGGCTTAAGGTTCAAATGCCTTCAAAGAGTTCGGCCCCGATTCATAAGAAAGTGAATCTTTCTTTGCAATTCTTTAGCAAGCGGGAACTCCGGAAAGGGGTAGCCCAGAGGAATGTTCTGCGTTTTCCGGAAAAAGCACTTCCTGTTACAGTGTCGTTGAATGATTTACAACTAGAGCATTTTTCCGATTTTATCGAAGCCGGAGATTTCTTTTCCGATGTTGCAAAGATATTTGCCGATTGTTTTATAAATCAGGTGAGGATAGAAGTTCATCAGGTTGATTACAAAGATACAAAAGAAAAGATAAAATCTACCCAGAATTCCATCAAAGAAAACGTAAAAGAAAAAATGAAAAAGCTTTTCGAAGAAATCGAGGACTTGAGTGTTAAAGAACTTCGCCAGAATATTGACGAAATAATAAGATATATAAATAGCGGGGAAATGAAGGTTAGGGCTTTAGGAGCCCAAATGTCTCGGCTCAAAAATATTGCCGAAACAGACGAGACTGTTAAAACTCCCGGAATTCTGAGGTATTTTGATATTAATCTAAGCAAGAAAATAAGAGGCAGCGTGAATAGTTCTATAGCGGCACTCAGTGGCAAATTAGACGGTGCGCCCGAATCGTTTTTATCCCGTAGTTTATTGGGAAGAAAAACAGATTATGAAAGTGTTATAGATTGGTTTACCGAAACTTATGACGAGGTATTTTTGCCGACGGTTACGGAGCTTATTTTCGAAGAAATGGTCAAAGTATTTCCCGAATCGGATAACGACTCTTTGGATGAAGCCAGGTGGGTGGGGTTACTTGCCAGGAGAACAGACCCGCCGGCTGTTTACTTTATTCCCCAAATCGAGAGAACGCTCTCCAGGGCAGAGAGTATTGTAAGGGATCATCTTAAGACGGTTTCTGTAATGGTATATGATATTAGGGGTTCTTCTTTAATGGGGGAGAAGTTATTGAATGCCGAGATGGAAGATAAGATAAGAAACGAGTTTCAATCGGAATTGTTAAAAGCGGTAGAAGATACAGGAGGATTTTTTGTAAAGGACACCGGGGATGGAGGTATCGTTTTGTTTTCCGAAGAAAGTAGCGATTTCTATTTCAGGCAGATTTCTATGTCTGGGAGCGGGAAGAAAAATTCGGAAGAAAAGGAAATGAAGCTCAAGGCTTCCTTGGATTCGGCGAGTCGGGCGATAAGATGTGCCAGAAAAATGCTCGAGTATTCGGAAATATTTGTTAGAAAAAACTTAAAAAGATATAAGGAATGGTTTAAAGAGTTTGATGAAAAAGAAATAGGTTTTGGCGGTATAACTTACGAACATTTGCCTCCGGAATACAAAAGAATATTCCAAATAGGTATAGGTATTTCTTCCGGTAACCCGGGTGAAGATATCTTTTTGGGAAAAAATGTACAGGGTCATCTTGACCTTACGGGAAGTCTTGTCAGGAGAGCAAATATGTATTCTACTGTTCATCATCCCGATAAGTCGGTTATTCTTATCGGGGCTTCTACGATGTTCAGTTTTTTGCTACAGGTAGGTTCCTTCAAATCGGTGGCAGGTGAGGAAAAGATCGAGAAAAATGCCTACCCTTCCATACCTGTTAGAGAAAAACTAATAGAAGAGGTTATTCTCTGGATGAAAGGACTTTCGGGTAGTTATATTATTAGTGACCATAAAGTATCTTTACAGAGGATAGATTATTTGATTGACGATAAGGGAGGCGTGGGAAAACTTGATATGCCTGCAGAGGATGTTAGCATAAAGAGAGGGACCCGCGTCTATGACGGTAAAGTGAGGGAAGAAAGAGTTCTTTATGAGGTTATACCGGAGAAGAGGAGTTAATAGTGGAACTCTCGAAGAAATATGACCCTAAGTCAGCGGAAGAGAAATGGAGAACAATTTGGGAAGAGAGCAAAACTTTTGTAGCAGATATTGATAGTGAAAAACCTTTTTATATAATTCTTCTTCCTCCGCCCAATGTTACGGGCATTTTACATCTCGGTCATGTGCTAAACATGACAATACAGGATGTTTTTATCCGTATTCATAAGATGCAGGGATTCGAGGTTTTATGGCTTCCCGGGACGGACCATGCCGGAATTGCAACTCAGAATGTTGTGGAAAGAAAATTGGCAAAGCAGGGTCTTTCAAGATTTGATCTGGGAAGAGAAAAATTCATTGAAGAGGTCTGGAAGTGGAAGGGCGAATATCATAACAGAATCGTATCGCAGATGAAAACTCTCGGTCTTGGTTGCGACTGGAGCAGGGAAACTTTTACTTTAGACGAAGATTTTTCCAGGGCTGTCGAAGAAACTTTTGTCAGGTTGTACGAAAAAGGTTATGTTTATAGAGATGAGTACATTGTAAATTACTGTCCCCGTTGTGAGACGGTTATTTCGAACGAAGAAGTAGAAGATAAAGAGCTCAAGGGTAAATTTTATTACATTGAATATCCGTTGAAAGAAGGCGGGAAGATGCAACTGGCGACGACACGTCCCGAGACGATGCTGGGCGATACGGCCGTTGCGGTTAACCCCGACGATAAGAGATACAAAAAATTGATTGGGAAAAAAGTAATTCTTCCTTTGATGGATAGAGAGATTCCTGTAATTTCCGATAAGAAAGTGGATAAAGAATTCGGAACAGGCGTAGTCAAGATTACCCCGGCGCACGACCCGGTTGATTTCGAAATTGGCAGAGAACATAATCTTCCTCTGGTAAATATTCTCGATAAAAAAGGAAATATAAACGAAAATGGTGGAAGATACGAGGGTATGGATCGCTATGATGCGCGTGAAAAGGTTGTGGAGGACCTTAAAGCTTTAGGTCTTCTGGACAAAATAGAGGATTATTCTCATTCTGTCGGGCACTGTTCCCGTTGTAAAACTATTCTTGAGCCGTATATCTCGAAACAGTGGTTCGTAAAAATGGATAAAATGGCAAAAAAGGCAAAGAAAGCTACAAAGGAAGGTAAAGTGAGATTTTATCTTCCCCGATGGGAAAAGGTATATAACCACTGGCTTAGTAACATCCGTCCCTGGGTGATTTCGCGTCAATTGTGGTGGGGACACCAGATACCTGCATATTATTGCAGAAACTGCGAAGAAGTTCTGGTCGGTCGTGGTGTACCTTCGCAATGTTCGAAGTGCGGGAGTAAGGATTTATACAGGGATGAAGATGTTCTTGATACCTGGTTTTCTTCATGGTTGTGGCCTTTTGCTCCTTTCGGATGGCCGGAAAAAACTAAAGATCTGGATTTGTTTTTCCCTTCCACGACTCTTGTAACAGGATGGGATATAATCTTTTTATGGGTTGCAAGGATGATTATGTCTTCCCTTGAATTTATGGGGGATGTTCCTTTTGGTAAGGTATATTTCACAGGTATGATTCGTGATTCCAAGCATCGAGCTTTATCTAAATCTCTGGGAAATTCTCCGGACCCGCTTGAACTGATCGCCGTCTACGGGTCGGATGCCCTGCGTATAGGAATCTTGCGGATTACACCCGAGGGTAAAGATGTAATATACAAAGAAGAGAGTATCGAGCAGGGAAGAAATTTCCTTAATAAAATATGGAATGTTACGAGATTTTTGATGATGAATTGCACGGATGATGATACGGGAAGTATAGATGGTATGAGTCTTGCTAAGACGGATAAATGGATTGTATCAAGAGTTATGGGACTTGTGAAAGATGTAGAGGAGCTTATCGATTCTTTCAGAATTAGCGAGGCAAGCAGGATGCTTTCTTCTCGTTTCTGGGATGAATTTTGTGATTGGTACCTGGAAATGATAAAACCGCGTATTTATTCGGGCGATAAGAACGAGAGAAAGGTTGCCATTTCTGTTGCTTTGTGGGCTTTTGAGAGATATCTTAAACTTATGCATCCTTTTATTCCTCATATAACGGAGGAGATTTATGATATGCTGCCGTATACTTCGGACCTTATTATCGAATCGAGATGGCCGGTTTACGATAAAAGCCACAGAAATCTGGAAATGGAAAGCGAAATGAATTTTCTGCATGAATTTGTTTCCAATATTCGTAATATTAGAGGTGAGTTCAACCTGCAGCCGGATTTGAAGCTTAAGGTAATAGTTAATTGCGAAGATAATCTTTTCGATTCCGTTCGGGAAGAGACCGAATGGATTTTAAGGCTCGGCGGTATCGAAGAGCTTAAAGAGGGCGGAAAAGTTTCCAATTCGGCGTTTTTTCATTTGAAGGGGATGGATGTTTATATCCCCCTTGAAGGAATAATCGACCTTGAAAAAGAAAGAGAGAGAATGAAAAAAGAAATTACCGAAATTGAAGGTTTTCTTAAGAGGACGGAAAAGCAGCTTTCGAAGAAAGATTTCTTGGAAAAAGCTCCGCCTGAAGTAGTAGAAAAAGCGAAAGAAAATAAAGAAAGACTTGATAGTAAATACAATAAATTAGTCGAAAACCTGGAACGAATATCATAGTTTAAGTACCGGATATCAGGTGTCAGATACCAGCCAAAAAGAAATGTAGGTCGAGAAATTCCATCCGGATGCGAATTAAAAATTAAAATTTAAAAAGCAAAATGACAAATAAAAATACAAAAATTAAAAAAATGATAGCAAGCAGATTTATGTATTTAAAATAGGATTTTTTATTTGTTGTTTTTTTAGTTTATTTTTGAACTTTGATCTGTAATTTTACATTTTGATATTTGATTTTTACATTTTTGCGGCTTTGCCGCAGTATGTAAACTATATTTGACTTAAGGTAAAAAAATTGCTTTATGCGAAATATAATTGCATTTTGCAAGGTATAGTAGAGACCAAGGCTTTGCCAATCAATGCTTTAAGTTCTGGAATAGAAGTTGCATATAAAGTAAGTAGTTCGTTGGTAATTTAGCAGTCGTTAGCAAGTGGTTTTCGGGAGTCTGTCTGATGTAAAGCCTTAAAGGAGGCGAAAATGAGAAAAATTTTAATTATGTTAATAATTTTACCGGTTATGCTTTTTGCGCAAGGCCGGGTCGCGGGCCCGAGTCCTCAATCTATGGATGCGACTTTGACTTTTATGATTCCAACTGCTGTTGGAATATACGTGAACAATAATGCTGAGTGGAATTTCAACAATATAACGCTCAATCCCAGTAATCCTATTTACCCTCCTGTCACCTATCCCGAATACTATTTTCCGACAACGCCTCTGTCTTCTCCTTATCAGCAGCTTGAATATATGGTCGCCGGTTCGCCAGCCGCCACTCCTGTGGATTGGACCCTTACGGTGTATGGAAGCGGAGACCCCGGTAACGGTGTACTTCTTTCGGATATAGAACATAGTCCTGCTGGAATGGGTACATGGAATGATTTCAACACGTCGGCTACGCCCGATACACTCGTAAGCGGAAGCGGTAATACCGGCGGATGGCAGTTTTTCAATCAGGATTATCGAGTGATTCTGGATGGCGACGAAGAACAAACTGGTGGCGTGAGCTGTTTGCTTACCTATACGATTCAGACTGATTAACTGAGCCACTGAACTAAGGATTCTGCTAAAAACAAAAAGGGCGTCTAAAAAACGCCCTTTTTGTTTTTTCCCCAACACCATATAAAAAATTAGACAGGATTGACAGGATTAACTTGATTTGTTTCGAATAAATAAAATGGGTTGTGAGGTAGGCTTAGTGTTCTCTGTGTATTCTGTTTTTCTCTGCCTGCCCTGTAGGGAGGAACGACCGTATCAGGGTGTGCTCTGTGGTGATTTTTTTTTAATTCATTTTTTAATTTTTATTTGTAATTTTGCTATTTGATATTTGATTTTTGCATTTTAGCGGTTCTGCCGCTTGACAACTTTTGGTTATCAGATTATAATTAATATTGTAGTTATGATAATATTCGTTTTAATGTCTTTTCTTATAAATCATGAAATATTGAGTCAGGCTGATTTTGATGAATATCTTTCTCTTGATATCCAATCCGAAAGAATAGACATTGGTATTCTCAGTCCGTTGAATTCTCCCATCGAGATTCCTGGAGCCATAAAGGGTACAATACAGGCTGATACCGATTGGGTTTTTATCTGTTCAGCTGAAGGAGATTTCCTATCCAGAGAAGGAAACACCATGCCGGTAGAGCGATTAGCCTGGCGGCTCGAGGGTGGGGAATGGGTTCCTTTCGAGATGGGTGAGACCAAGCTTCTGGAGGGAGTTCCCACGTCCGAGGGAGGAAGGTCTTTTTCGATAGATTTGCGGTTGGATTTGAAGTGGATGGACAACGCCGGGGATTTTCTGACCAATATCGGTTTCACTTTGATGAAAAAATAAGGGGAGGTTATTAAATGTTGAATTTAATAATGTCCGTATCTTTGCTTGTTTCTCCTTTGCGGTTGGAAGTTAGTTCATATCCGGGAGTGGTTACGAGGGAGATATCGGTAAAGAACGGAGATGCGTACAATGAGGCTATAGTTACTGTTTATAAGGGTGATTGGGATTTAAGTAAAACCGGTAAGATATTGTATTATCCTGCGGATTCTCTTAGTAGTTCCTGTTCCGGATGGGTGACGATAAATCCTTCGGAGTTTGTTCTTCCGCCCGGAGCCATACAGACTGTAAGGGTTACGTTCGAGATTCCATCGGAGAGTAAAGGGGGGTTCTGGAGTGTTATATTTTTTGAAGGCAAACCTCCGGAGGAAGAGGAATGGACTCCTCTTGTAAGGCTTGCCGGTAGGGTTGGTATAACCGCTTATCTGGATGTTGCGGGCACGACATTTAAAGAAGCAGAAATAAAGAAGATGGAGCTGGGGAAGGATGAAGATTTGAAGATGGAAGTCAGGAATAAGGGTAATATATGGGTGAGACCGAGGGTAAATTACTGGATTAGCCGTGGTGAGAGCGAGATATATCGTGATTCTCTTGGTGCATCTGTGATATTGCCTGAGTCAATCCGAGAATATGAGCTAAAGTTTGGGGATATCAAGATTCAAAAAGGTGATAAGATAGTAGCGAGAGTGGATTACGGCGGTGACAAAATACTTGAGGGAGTTAAGAAGGTAGAATAAATGTAAAAATCAAATAGAAAATAGCAAAATTACAAATCAAAATTCAAAAAGAAACTAAAAAGCATAGAAACAACGAATCTCACAAATAGCACGAATAAAGACAAAAAGACTCTATTTTTTATAAAAAAACTATTATTAATTTATTTGTGTAATTTGCCTGCCCCGTAAGGAAGAATGACTGTATCGGGGTGCTATTTG
>Ga0315551_10001019_pt1 | contig 21773 bp, 18 predicted proteins | sample SalMarSW160290MG_FD_203678 | JGI IMG/M metagenome (GOLD analysis project Ga0315551, IMG submission 203678) | Salt marsh sediment microbial communities from the Plum Island Ecosystem LTER, Massachusetts, United States - Salt Marsh Sediment SW1602-90 ...
CTCGGAAGGCAGCTTCTGTCCCTGTTTCAGTCTGCCCGATCGAATTTCGCCGAGTAAAAAAAGTTTGAGCTGATGATAGTAGGGTACGGCACTCTCTCTATCGATTTTGAATTCCCCACTCGGGTTATCATTACTCATCGTATTCCTTTCATCGACTTGTTTTTTTACTTCACTGTCCCGGCAGGATCCCCCACCAAAGAATTATGTAAAGCCGGGGACAAGCAGGCAGGGATCCTCCGCCACCGATTTGTGAGTTTCAATCACGAATCCATCAGATACCCGCCGTTAACACCAATAATCTGACCTGTTATAAAATCCGCTTCATCCGATACGAGAAACAGCGCAGCTACAGCAATGTCTCTGGGGGTACCAAGTCGCCTGACGGGTATTGCTTCCCGCATCTTTTCTCTCTTTTTGTCATCCCAGTAATCCATCATTGGGGTTATTACGGCATGTGGTGCTATTGCATTGACATTTATTCCAAACGGACCAAGCTGGCGTGCCAGAGATTTCGTCAGTACCGACAGAGCCCCTTTTGAAGGTCCGTAACAGGGTGCAGTCGAATGATCACCGCGCTGACCAGCTATTGATGATATGTTGATGATTTTCCCGTATTTTTGCCTTTTCATGATCGGCACGACTTCTCTGGAGCAGTAAAATGCACCGAAAAAATTAACCTGAAAAACTCGTTCTAAAGTTTCATCCGTTATCTCCTCGATCTGTCCGAAGGGTAAAATTCCGGCATTGTTCACGAGAATATCGATTCGGCCGAAATTCTTCAAGCATGTACCGATCATTTTTTTCACTTCTGCCGATTTTGACACGTTCGCCTTCTGAGCAATCGCAGTGCCTCCCTTACGCAGAATTTCTGAAACAACCTCGTTTGCTTTTTCTTCTGATTTAGAATAATTTATAAGTATACGTGCCCCTTTCTCAGCAAAAAGCAGCGCGATGGATTTGCCGATACCATAACTGGAACCTGTCACGATCACCGACTTTCCACTTAATTCTGCCATACATCAGGTCTCCTGTATAAATGAACCATTCAAGCGATTGAATAAAACCCGCTTGACAGGAACAATATAATCATGTTATCCTATTATCCTGTAATCATATGTGATAGTTTATCACTTTTTTTTGTGCTGTCAAGAGAAAAAACGGTTTTTTTCTGATGGAGATGCTAATGCGCGGTCTTAACAAAGTCGCTATTTTGGGTGGTAACGGTACAATGGGGTCACTCTCCGGTGGTATATTCGCTCAGGCAGACATTCCCTGCTTATATTTCGAGCGTACAGCTGAAGAGGCAAAGTATGGCATTGAAAAAGCAGTAAAACAGGCAAAAAGTGCAATTTTACGGGAGTATATCATTCCCAAAACGTACAACGACCTCGAAAAAGAACTACCTGACTGCGACTGGATTTTAGAAGCCTTATCCGAAAACATTGATCTGAAAAGGGGGTATCTGGAAAAAGTCGACAAATCCCGTAAGCGTGGAAGTGTTGTTTCAACAATCTCTTCGGGCCTTTCTATTGAAGAACTGGCGCAAAATCGAAGCAGCGACTTCAAAGCACACTTTCTCGGCATGCACTTTTTCAATCCGCCCGGCAAGCTCATCGCCAATGAGCTCATATACCATACCGACAACTCAGAGACGTTCAAAAAGAATATCTATGAATTTTGTGAAAAAGTACTGAGGCGGGCCAACATCATTGTACGCAATATTGCAGGATTTGCGGGCAACAGAATAGGATTTCAGCTTTTAAACGAGGCGGCTGTATATGCAGAGCTTCTCGGAGTCGACAGGATGGATTACCTGATCGGGCCGTACACGGGCAGGACACTGCCTCCACTTGCAACACTCGACCTCGTCGGCCTGGATGTTCACCGTGCAATCGTGCAGAACATATACCAGAAAACCAATGATGAGAGGCATGAAACCTTTAGAATGCCCGGGTATCTGCAGAAAATGATAGACCGCAATATGCTGGGAATGAAAACACCGTCAAACGGTGGATTCTACTTTAAAGACGAAAATAAGGAAAGGTACATCCTCGAACCTTCAACTCTAAAATATCGTAGAACCAGGCATGTAAACAGTGAAGTTATAGAACATGTAAAGCAGCACATTCACGACGGAAACTATAAAAAAGCGGTATCGGTACTTAAAAACGACAAATCCGAAGAGGCATCTATAGCGCGACATTTCATCCTCGGATATGTTTCGTTCAGCTTTTTCAGAGTCGGCGAGGTCACTCCAGAAGAAAACGGCATACATGGAATCGACAGGGTTATGGCATACGGATTCTCATGGATGCCCCCGTCAGGCTGGGTTGATTTCCTGGGCGGGCCCAAAGAAACCGTACGCCTGATAGAGGAGGCGGACCTGCCTGTTCCCGAAGCATTACGCAACCTGCCGGAAGAAAAGTTGTGCAAAATACCAGACATACCGCGATTTTTAATCGCTGTCTAATACCGGCTGCATAACAGGAGAAAACATATGCAGAAGAGAGTCTATATACTCGGCGGGTTCCAAACAGACTTTGCGCGAAACTGGACGCGGGAAGGAAAGAGTGTACAGGCCATGATAAACGAGGTGATGGAGGGAGCATTTGCTGCCGCAAATATCGAGCCCGTGGAGATACAGGCTGCCCATGTCGGCAATTTTGCCGGAGAATTATTTACCATGCAGGCTCATTTCGGCGCACTTGTTTTAAACTACGATCCTGTGCTGCGCGGCATTCCCACAGCACGGCATGAAGCTGCCTGCGCATCCGGGTCGATTGCGGCCCTTGCCGCGAGAACTGAAATCGAAGCCGGCCTTCACGACCTTGTACTCGTGCTCGGTGTTGAGCTCATGAAAAGCGTCGATTCAAAAAGGGGCGGTGATTATCTTGGGACAGCGGCATGGTATGAAAAGGAGTGTAAGGGGATTAGTTTTCCATTTCCAAAGCTTTTCGACCGCATCTATGATCTCTACAACGAACTGTACGGTGTTGACTATGAGCATCTGGCGCAGATCTCAGCCATTAATTACGCGAATGCAAAGAGAAACCCGAAAGCGCAGACAAGAGACTGGTATATGAATAAGCAGCACGCCTGCAGCACAGGCGAGTTCAACAAGGCCATCGGGAACACGCTTCGAGCAACGGACTGCTGCCAGGTGACGGACGGCGCTGCCGTTGTATTTCTTTGTTCACAGGACTATGCCGAAAGCTATTGTGCCAGGCACAGCTTGAACCTGGATGATATTCCGTACATACAGGGTTGGGGCCATAAAACCGCTCCCATCCTGATCGACGACAAAATAGAGGACGCCAGAAAAAATGAGTACGCATTGCCCTACACACGCCGGGCGATTCTCGATGCGTACACCCGTGCCGGAATCAGCGGGATCAAGGAGATCTCATGCATAGAAACCCATGACTGCTTTACCATCACGGAATATGCCGCAATCGAGCACCTTGGCTTCACAAAACCCGGCGAAGGCTGGAAAGCGATTGAAGACGGGGTTATAGAGTTCGACGGCAGCTGTCCCATCAACCCATCTGGGGGATTGATCGGTGGGGGACATCCGGTTGGTGCAACCGGAACGAGGCAGCTTCTCGACGCATGCCTGCAGGTCACGGGCAAGGCCGGCGACTACCAGGTGCCCGGTGCAAAGAGGGTTGCGACCCTCAACATCGGCGGTTCTGCAACGACGAATGTCGTTCATATTATTGGCGCAGGCAATTAATATGTGGATCGCAAATCAGCAGTTGAGGAGGCGCACTTTCATGCTGACGGTTGTTCTACTTTAGAAAGTCCAGCATAAGAAAATCAGAAAGTAACGACCACCTTGATTACCTCGAGCTCCCTGGAGGAAGCGATTTCAACCGCCTCTTCCACATTCGGAAAGGGAATGGTGTGTGTAATCAGCTTTTTAGTGTCAACCTGTTTGTCCCGTATCAGCTCGAAGGCCCTTGGAAACCCCCAGTTCGGTATGGCATGTGAGGCGATGAGCCTCAGCTTTTTAAAATGAAAGCTGTTTGCGTTGAATGCCAGTGTCTCCTCTGAGAAGCTTATCCCGTTGTATACAACCCACGCTCCGAAACTGGCAAGCTCCAGGGTATCGGGTATGGTCGAAGGCGGTGAAGTAACGATTATCCTCTGAAATCCCCCGGGAAATTCCCCCTTAATCTCTTCTTTCCACCCCGGTTCGTCCGTGTCGTAAACCCGGTCAGCGCCCATTAGAGATGCGGCCTGGATGCGCTTTCTTCCCCGCGGGGATGTATTCGTCCGTCCCAGCACTGCAACCCGTCTGGCCCCTGACAGCGTTGCGAGACGCACGCAGGAAAGCCCGATCATCCCCGGGCCTAAAACAAGAACATCCTGATAGATATCAAGATCCGCCTGCTTCATGAGGTCGAGCGCCACAGTCACGGGTTCTGCAACTGCGGCCTGGACGAAATCAAGAGACTCGAAAGGCAAAACCATTTCACGGGGCACCGTAAGGTACTCCGCCATACCGGCTCTGTCGTTCATGTAGGTTTGTATATTCAGGCACCGATCCCATTCGCCGTTGAGGCAGGATGTACACCGCCCGCATATGACATTGTTCTGTACAACAACCATGTCCCCCTTTTGGAGGCTGGTGACCGTAGAACCAAAATCCTCGACAATGCCGGATACCTCGTGCCCAAGAGGCATATGTGTTCCCTCCGGATAGTCATGGTAGAAGTGCAGGTCGGTTCCGCATATCCCACAGGCCTTGATTTTAACCAGCACCTCTCCCGGCCCCGGAGTTGAAATATTCTGTTCGCGGATCTCTATCCTGTTCTTACCGGTAACCCATGCGGATTTCATACGCCTCTCCCCCCTGCATACGGATAATACAGGGTACAGGTTGGTTGTCAATCGGTTTCATGCGTTGATATTCCTCAAAAATGTGCCAAATCTGCCAGGTACTCGATTGTCTCTTTGAGTGAGGGTATCACCTCCTTGAGAGGATAGTACTCGAGCCCGAAGTAACCCATATACCCCATTTCAGCGAGTTTTTTCAGAACGAGTGGCAGGTTTATCTCCCCATCTGCAGGTTCATGCTGGCCAGGTATACCGGAGATATGAATATGCCCGATATACTCGATATACTCCTGGAGAGAAGCAAGCAGATTACCCGTCATGATTTGAATATGAAAAAAATCATATAAGATTTTGATGTGTTTTCCCCCGACCTCTCGACAGAGCTCGCCTGCATCTTTGATTGTCGGAAGCAGGCAGCCTTTGTACTTTGGATGGCTGAGGGGTTCTATGGTCAACTGGACACCGGTCCCGTCAAGCATTTTATCCATCTTTCTCAGTGACAGAGCCACCTTTTTAATCTGTTCGGCCCATGTCATGTCCGGTCGTTCATTGCCCACAAATGTAATGAGCTGCAGCACGCCGAGCTTCTGCGCTATCGGAATCAAGCGGTCAAGCTCCTTCATCATCATGTCGGTTCCCCTGTCATCCACGAGATTGCCGCCGTGATCCGCATGCGGGGAATTCAGCGTAAAGGTAACGAGCTTCAGTCCAAGCTCCTGATTCAGACGATATACCACGTCGAGGTCCTTTGCATTTTCCTTTTCGATCCAGCCGCCTTTAGGGTTCCTCTGCATGTCATGATACCAGAATTCATACGCCTTGAATCCGAGCGATGCGCACGTGCGAATCTGTTCTTCATATGGAACCTGATAGGGGAAAATCGTTTCAATACACACACTCAACCTGTCGATGTTCATTTTTCCATTACCCTTTCTCTTAAAGTAATTTTATCCCGATGACTTTCACCCGAATAACCACCCAATCTTGTGTCATGCACGAATAATAGAGCATCCTTATTCACTCTCTATCGCTGCTTTCTTCAAACAAACGCTGAAAGCACAGAACAACGTGCAGAGGCCAATCGTACTATTTCCGGTCAGGGATTTACAACAACCTTTAACAACTCACCCTTCTGTACCTCATACAACATCTGCGGTAATTCATCAAGCGAAACTGTTTTACTGATAAACTTTTTCCCTTTCACCCTCTTCCCGCTCATCAGATCGAGGCACATCTTGATTTGCGACGCAGTGCTCCCCGATGATCCGTGAATATAGAGCTCCTTGTAATGGATCAAATTACTGTCCAGAGTCACGCTGCTGTCATCCTTCGGAAGACCTCCGAAAAAATCGATATGCGCACGGTTTGCCGCAATTTCAATAGACATCTCCTGCGCCTGCCTTGATGGTGCCGCAATAATTATAACCGACGGCCCTCGATCCTCCGTCGCCTCGTTTATAATATCTCTCAAATTTTCCTTCTCGTGATTTATATAATAATCAGCTTCAAATTGATGTGCGAGCTGCAACCTCCTGTCGCTGATTTCAGAGACAAGCACCTTCGTCGCACCGAGAGATTTAGCCATACTTATATGCATACACCCAATTGGGCCTGTACCGATGACAAGGACATGATCACCTATACCGACATCGGCGATCATCTGCCCATTCAGCACACATGCCATCGGCTCGGCTATTGCAGCCTCATCATCAAGAACGTTGTCAGGTATTTTAATGATATTGCCACTCTTTATCGCTTTCCCGGGAATGGCCATATACTCGGCAAATCCGCCGGGATAGTAGAACCCGAACGCTTCAGTTTGTTTTTGAAAGGTTAAACAGAGGTTGGTCAACCCCTTACGGCAGTAGTAGCATTCGCCGCACGAAACAATTGGAACAACTACGACTCTGTCTCCAATGTCAAAGCCATTCACCGTTTTTCCTTTTTTTACCACACTCCCCGATATTTCATGACCGATAATCTGCGGCGGTTCAAAATGTTTATACCCATGCATAAAAACTTTAATATCAGTTCCGCATATAGCGCAGGCGTTGACTTTAAGAAGAATATCTTCATCTCCGATATCGGGAATCGGCTGTTCTTCAACGCGCACATCCTCAATTCCATAGTAGACAGCAGCTTTCATGAACCTACCCCTCTCCCCTGCAGATATTTCTAATGTATGTTTCTTTACTATAGGGTGGACCAGACATTTGTGAATAGTATATATAACGTAATCATATTATCCTATAATCTTGTTATTACATGTTATTTTACTGAAGTATACTATCATGTCAAGAAAAATCAAAGCAAAATGTCTTTTTAATTCTTCCAGGTGGATGTATTTGAACAGGGCATTTCGTATATTTTTTTATACACCGCTATTCTTCTGGCCGTAGTAGGCGTTTTTGCCGTGCTTTCTCAAGTAATGCTTGTCTAAAAGGGTCTTTTTGATATTTACCGCTTCCGGGTTCAGCAAAACGGACATAAAAGCCATGTGCGCCACTTCTTCGAGCATGACGCTCAGGTACACCGCTTCATCCGGGTTTTTCCCCCAGACAAAGGGTCCATGGCAGGCAACGAGCACTGCCTTCATGTGATCGACATCAAGTCCCTTCATTCTCTCTATAATAACACAACCGGTTTCCTCCTCATAATCACAGGCTATCTGTTCGTCGCTTATGACTTCGGTACAGGGTACCTCGCCGAAGAAGTAGTCGGCATGGGTCGTACCGAGACAGGGAATGGGGCGCTTCGCCTGCGCCCATGAGGTTGCATATCGGGAGTGGGTGTGCACCACACCGCCTATTTCTTCGTACTCCCTGTACAGCTTGAGGTGGGTTTTCGTGTCCGATGAAGGGTTGTAGCCTTTTGTAATCACGTTTCCGTCTAGATCGAGCATCACCATATTGTCCGGAGAGAGCCTGTCGTAATCGACACCGCTCGGTTTAATAACCACAGTACCGCTCTCACGGTCTATTCCGGAGGCATTGCCGAAGGTGTATATCACAAGCTCCTTTTGAAAAAGCTCCATATTAGCCTTATACACATCATGACGCAGTTTATCCAATTTATCGCTCATACTCTTGTCCTCTCGATTCACCCCGGAATGAAAGTGCCAGGGGGTACTGGTTCCATCTGTGCGCTGCGAAAACATCTATTCGCTGAGAATTGCTGATTATCAGTAGTGGAGGTGAGCTTACCCGCCGGCATCCATCCATTGTTCATCCGTGCAATGGCCAAAACGCGGTTGTTTATATCGAAACAGGATCTCCTCATACAAACAGTCTGCTGCTGCAGTAACATTCCACCTATTGCCTGAACTGCTCTTCGAGCATCGCACCGACCTCCCTGTACCTGCTGTACATTGCATCATAGAAGGACGTACGCTTTTTATCCGGGTGATAGGTGGTTATAAATCCGCTTCCCATTTTTTCCTGCGCTTCGCCGACCAATTCATACAGACCGGCCGCAACCGCTGCAAACATCGCGGCGCCCAGTGCGCCGGACTGATCTGTGCGGGTTACCTTCACCGGCATGCCCATCACATCGCTCAGCACCTGCATCACATACGGAGATTTCTTGGGGATGCCGCCCGCAGCAACAATCTCCTCTATCTCGATGCCTTCCTCCTGAAACCGCTCGATAATAGCCCGCGCGCCGAAGGCGGTCGATTCAACCAGAGACTTGAAAATCCGCACCGCATCCGTGCCCAGACTCAATCCAATAACCGCGCCCTTCAGCCTCTGATCCGCGTATGGGGTTCGCCTGCCGTTCAACCAGTCGAGCGATACGGGCCAGGGTTCATCCGTATCAAGTTTTGAGGCCTCCTCGGAAAGCCGCGTCACAACTGTATCCTCTATTTGTTCGATACTTTTTTTAACTGTTTCATCCCTGCCCAAAGGAGTTTCTGAAAGCATATTTCTCAAAGGCCACATTACCACGTCCCTGAACCAGGCATACACATCACCGAACGACGACTGCCCGGCCTCCAGACCGACCATTCCGGGCAGGATGGACCCGTCCACCTGTCCGCAGATACCGCCGACAAGTTTGTCCCCCACCACATCCCGGGACGAAACTGCCATGTCGCAGGCCGACGTCCCGAGAATCATGACAAAAGACTTCTCCCTGACCTGGGTTCCCACAGCGCCCATATGGGCATCGAATGCGCCAACCGCAACTGCAGTGCCTTCTCTCAAACCAAGCCTTTTAGCCCACTCTGCAGAAAGGCCACCGGCACTTTCATCTGCTGTAAATGTCTTTGTGTACAGCCGTTCTCTCAGGCCTTTCAAGAGCGGGTCAACCGCAACAAGAAACTCCTCTGGCGGAAGTCCGCCCCATTCCTGATGCCACATTGCCTTGTGTCCCGCAGCGCATCTACTCCTTTTGAGACGCAGGGGGTCGAGATGCCCGGTAAGAAGCGCCGGTATCCAGTCTGCATGTTCGGCCCAGGAAAAAGAAGCCTCTCTCACTGCAGGGTCCTCGCGAAGAATATGCAGTATCTTGGCCCAGAACCACTCCGATGAATAGACACCCCCCTCATACTTCGTAAAATCCGTGCCACCCCAGGTTCGAGCCACCCTGTTAATCTCCTCAGCCTCCTCAACGGACGTGTGGTCCTTCCAGAGCACGAACATCGCGTTTGGATTATCTCTGAACTCATCTTTCAGCGCAAGAACGTTTCCATCTCTATCAACCGGCGCAGGGGTAGACCCCGTGGTATCGACACCGATGCCGATCACTTCCTCACAAACCTTATTCCCGAGACCTTTCAGTGCACCGGTTATAGATTCCTCTAGTCCCTCCATATAGTCAAGCGGATGCTGCCTGAACTGGTTTTTGGACGGGTCACAGAAGGCACCTTCCCCCCATCGTTTGTAATTCGAAACGCGATAGGAAATTTCCCTTCCGTTGTGTGCATCTATCACGATTGAACGCACGGAATCCGTACCAAAATCAACACCAATCACATACCTTTTTTTCATGCCTGCCTCTCCGATTAATAGACATATTTAAGTTGGGCATTCAGCCGACCTGTCTATATAAGAAGTTTACGGAAAATTATTATAGTGCCGATGAATCGATTTCACAAGAAAATTATGAAATCGAAAATGTCGCAGGTATCAACCACCTACTCGCGCACCCGGTAGGTGTGTATCAGATTCTGATAGAGTGCTGCAAGATGTGGGTTTTTCGCGCTACCAATTTCTGCATCGATAAGCAGGTCCTTCCTGCTTCGAAAAAACCAGTTGTACAGACGCACCGATGCATCAGCTTCATTTTCGGCTGCGTGGCAGATTTTAACAATTTTTCGCATCTCTTCGCGGGTGAAGAAGATATGAAATCCTTTTATTACAATAAAAAAATGCTTCCCATCGTTCTTCTCGACCACCTCGATCGCGAAGTCCTGATCTTTCTCTTCTTTCTTCGATGATTTCTTTTCAGCCTTCAGGGTACGAACCTTTCTGTTATACTCCTCAACACTCTGATTATACCTGATGACGTTTGCCTGTTTAATTAAAAAGAGAAGACCCTCTTCATCGATATCCTGAAGAAGACCCTGGAGCTCCGAGATAAGCGTCTCTCTGCTCAACTCATGCCCTGCATCTCCGTTGTCCGGCATTTATCAACCCCGCTTGTAGATACATTTATCCCGCATCGAACAGTAGCTGCAGTGTCCCTATCCTAGTCCCACAGATTCTTTCGCTGTATCGTTTCCTTTTCATCAGAACCGGTCGAGACAATCGCCACCCGTACACCGAGCAGGTCTTCGATCCGGTCGATATACCGGCGCGCGCTTTTAGGAAGGTCTTTGTAGTCCTTTACGCCTCCGAGATTATCCCATCCCTCATACTCCTCATACATGGGCTCCACCCGCGCGAGCACAGCGACGTTTGCCGGAAAATCATCAGTTTTTTGTCCGTCGACTTGATACTGCGTACATACCCTTATTTTTTCAAGCCCGTCGAGCACGTCGAGCTTGGTCATAGCAAGTTCTTCGATGCCTGCCGTGCGTAAGGCGTGACGCACCGCAACTGCGTCAAACCATCCGCAGCGCCTCGGCCTTCCGGTTGAGGCCCCGAACTCCCCACCCTTTTTTCTAATGAACTCGCCGGTTTCGTCCTCGAGTTCCGTGGGGAAAGGACCCTCGCCGACCCGCGTCGTATATGCTTTTAAAACGCCTAGTACCCGGCCGATTGATTTCGGACTTATACCGAGCCCTGTGCATATACCGCCTGTTGATGGATTGGAAGATGTAACATAGGGGTAGGTGCCGAAATCGATATCCAGAAGAATCCCCTGCGCGCCTTCAAAAATTATGTTCTTGCCTTCATTAAGATACCTGTTTAAAAGTATTGACGTATCGGTTACAAAGGGTTTCAGAATATCATGGTATGCCCGAATATCTTCAAGAACCCTGGACAGGTTGAGCGGTTTCCTGCCGAAACGGTTTACCAGAGAGGCATTTACCTCTTCAAGCACGGTACCTACCGTCGTTTCAACATAGTCCTTTTCTTCCAGGTCGCAGGGACGCAGCCCCATGCGTGCGTATTTATACGAGTACGCCGGGCCGATTCCCCTCTTCGTTGTGCCGATACCGAGCGATTCCTCATAGGCATGATCGAGCTCGATATGATAGGGCATGATAAGGCTCACCCTGTCTGAAATGAAAAGCCGCGAGTTGCATTCAATCCCGAGAGTCTTGAGAAGATCGATTTCCTCCTTCAAGGCATAGGGATTCACCACGAGCCCGTTGCCGATAATGCATATCTTTCCCTCTTTTAAAATGCCCGAAGGAATTAGATGAAGCACATACTTTTTTCCGCCGGCTACAACGGTGTGCCCCGCATTGTTGCCGCCCTGATATCTGCAGATGACATCCGCATTCTCCGTCAGAAGGTGGACTATCTTCCCCTTGCCTTCATCCCCCCACTGTGCGCCGATAATCGCAATACTGCCCATTTTTTTCTCCGGTATTTATGATGAGAACGTAATGCAGCAGACCTCCGGCTTGCTGTCAACAAAACGAAGCCCGTTGTGCTTCAATACATACTAGGATAATGCGAAAACTGCAATATAAAAAGGTTTTAATTGACTGTCTTTCAGGTGCATAGTAGCTTATTGTATCCTGGATCAGCGTCGGTGGTGGTGATGGAGGATAAGAAAAAACAGTCTCCGATAAAAAAATACCTTGTCTCAGTTATAATCGGTTTTGTAGCGGTTGCCTTTGTAGGAAGCTTTGCCTACAACTACGCAGCAAAGCGGGGCGGGGGGCCGAGCGTTGCCGTTATCAACGGCGAGACTGTCGCCGTTGGCAGCGATTCTCTGTTTGCGAATTTCTACAGGCAGTACTACGAAGAAGAACGGCAGAAAAGCGGCGATGAGGGTATGACCGATGAAAAAAATATTCAACTGCTGCGAAAAGCGCTCGACACCGTTATTCAGCGAACCCTGATTCTTCAGTACGCAAAGAAAAAAGGCGTCAAGGTAAGCAGGGATATGGTTCTGGAACAGATTATACAAAAGGGCTACTACGCCACACCGAACAAGAAGTTTGATGAAAAACGGTACATGAATACACCAGAATCAGACAAGAAACGTGTATACAAGTCGGAGGAGGAACAGCTCATCATCGGTATGTTCATCGATGAATTCATACGAAACTCCCTTGTCACCGACCTCGAGATTCGTTCGTTCTATCAACTCTACGCATACGGAAAAAAGATTGCATACGTATTCCTGAGATACGATGATGTGCCTGAAGACCGGCTTAAAACATTCTATGAGGAAAACCCGAAACTGTTCGAAAGGGCTCATGTCGCGCATATATTAATAAAGGGCGACGGAAAAAAGGCCAACGATGTCTATGAAGAAGTTATGAAAGACCCCTCCCGGTTCGAGGAAATAGCGAAAGAGAAATCGGAAGATCCGACTGCAGAAAAGGGAGGGGACCTCGGCTGGTTTTATAGAAAGGATATGGTTCCCGAGTTCGCAGAAGCCTCGTTCAAGCTCAAGAAAGGACAGATCAGCACCCCGGTAAAAACAGTGTTCGGTTATCATATTATTAAAGCTCTCGATGATGTGCAGAAACTTGGTTATGACAAAGCGATAAACAGGGTGAAGCAGGAATACGTAAATGCCAACCGCGACGAAGTCGAACGGGCGACAGCTGAAAAGGGAAAGAACATCCTTGAAAAAGCTACCAAAGAACCGGAGTCTTTTGAGAATATTGTAAAGAACGCCGGTTCCAAAGTGGAAAAAACGGACTATATATCCCTTGAAGGCCAGTATATCCTGAATGAAGGTCGAACACTGCCGCTCTATGATCTCATGGGCATTGAAAATCTTCCTGAGATTGTCTTTTCGACAAATATCGATCAGGTTGGCGGCCCTCTCACATCCCCAAAAGGTGAAATCATCTTCAAGGTTGTCGGTGAAAAGAAATTTGATCAGGCAGAATTCGAAAAGGCTAAAGATTACGTGTATCAGGTCTACACCAACCTTAAACAAAACTACCTCTTCAATGACTGGTATCAGAGCGCTCTGCGTAACTCGAAAATCGTCGATAACTTTAACAGAGTTTTTGCCAAAAAAAGCTGATCAGGCTCATTCAGCGGGTAAATTCTACTGGCATGTAAACTTATCAAAGGAACAGGGATCAGATGATGACCTCGCTGTAATTCGTCTATGGAATCACCGTTCGATAAAAATATCGAATTTCTCACCGCGCACTTTTCCCATCTGCTGAAAAAACTTCTTTCTCCTGACACACTTGCGCCATACACCTTCGTGCAGGGTTCGCCACCAAACATAGTACACGGGAAACGTGCATTTCATTCAAAAGCCGATCCTGAGCGTGAGGCTCTGAGATCTGTTCAGAATATTATCGTACAGGAAGGCACCCTCATCCTTTTCCTCGGTCTGGGAATGGGCTACCATGTCGAGAAGTTTATGAAGCTGTATAATACAGCCGGGGCACGGGTGGTGGTGGTCGAGAAAAGCGCAGAAGCATTCACAATTCTTGTGCAAAATCGGGACATCTCTTTCCTGCAGGGTGTAAAACTTTTCATCGCTGAAACCCCCTCCTCTATTATCGATTACTTTGAGTCTCTCAGCCCTGTTTCATTTAGAGGACACCGCGTTATCAGGCTCCGCGGGGCATTTGAGCTGTTCAGCCAGTACTATACGAAGATACAATCAACATTTGCCGCACTCATGTCCGCCAGGCTCTCCGATATGCTCACACGGTTTGCCTTCGAAAGTCTGTGGCTTAAAAATTTCATCAGTAATATTCCCCTCCTTTCAGGAAGGAGATCTATCGCAGCCCTGAAGGGTACCCTCGCAAAAAGCCCTGTGCTCGTGATTGGGGCTGGGCCCTCTCTTAAAAACCAGCTTCCCCTCATTGCACGTATAGCTCCGACTGTTCATATCATTGCGGTCGACACGGCGGTCGGGCCGCTTGTAATGTGCGGCATTATTCCCGATTTTATCGTCAGTCTCGACGCCCAGTACTTTAATACCTGCGACTTCTTCTCCCTCTTTTCGGATGTACATACCGCCGAAACGGTATACCGGCGCTCGGTTCTCGTTACTGATATCGTGGTCTGCCCGCAGATTCTTAAAAACTGGAAAGGCGACATCTATTTCAGTGAAACCTCCTACTCTCCCGACTCCGACTACGACGGTTTCAACGGGAACATCCCGCTGGAAACACACTCTCTGTCTTTGCTCCTGCATACATATTTCCATGACATCGATTCTCTCGAGTGCGGAGGCTCGGTTACCACGACCGCTCTGGAACTTGCCCTCTACCTCGGTACAGCTCCGGTCTACGTTACGGGTCTTGACCTTTCATACACGGGATATCAAACGCACGTCTCATCCTCACCCTTCTACAACGAGCTGTATCGGACGAGCAGCAGGTTTGCTCCGCTTCAGACCCTGATAACAGGCTCGATAAGAGGGAGGAAGATACATCAGGTACCGGGTAAGGACGGGAGGATGGTCGTATCAGATTTTATATTTTTAAACTACCTGAAATGGCTGGAATCAAGGGCTGTGTATGAGTCAAGGGTTGTGAATGTCACTGAATCGGGCCTTCAAATCACCGGCATTGTGCACCAGACCCTTGAAAAATGTGCCGCAGAACTGAGCTCCAGAGAGAAAAAACCTGATATGCGGTTGCATACAAGCCAGGCCCAAAACTGGGACAGGCCTCCGAACCGGAACAGGCCTCGGGACGGGTCCCTAATCAGGGACAAGTCCCCGGACCGGTATAAGCCCCTGAGCAGGGGGAGACCCCTGAGCAGGGAAACTGCCCTGCTGTTCCTCCATACACTCCAGAAAGAAAGCAACGAGGCGAAATCCATACTCAATGAGCACGGCTTTGACATGCAGGCCTTCATGGGCAGATTCGCCTTTCTCAGAAACAGCACACTCCATGCATTGCACCTGTACAAAAGCGAACCGTCAATCAAAAACCACCTCCTCCTGCTCCTCCGGTTCCTGGACAGGTATATTCAAAAAGCCTGTAAAAAACTGGATGCAGGATGAAAAAACTCTTATCGGTGAGCTCGTTCGACATATCAGGATTTGACAATAATATCAGAGATGATATTAGCCGCCTCGTCGCACCTGTTTGCAGATCGTTTTAAATGCCTGTACAATTCACGCATCTTCATCATGAACACGGGCGTATTCTCAGCGTTGTCGAAGAGTTGAGCCAGAGATTCCAGATAGAGTATATTCATCTGGTTTTCAGTGGCTTTTGCCCTTTTTGCATGCTCCATTGCAACAGCCGGATTTTCTTTCATATTCTTCAGTGCATCGAATATTTCAAGCGTTCCATCCTTCAAAGTCTTCGATTCCAGCAAAAGGTCCTTTGTCGGCTGTATTTTAAAAAGCCGGATCTCCTCGACGGTACTCTTCGCCGCATCAATAATGTCGTCAATTGCCCGCGAGAGAGCAAATATATCTTTCCGGTCGAAAGGGGTAATGAGGGTTTTATTAAGATTCTCAATGAGTATTCTTCGCAGGTCGTCTGCCTCCCGTTCGAGAAAAAAAATACCTTCAGGATCACTGCTCGAGTTTTCTTCCAGATAATCAACCAGGAACCGGTACGCCTCATACACTTTTTGCGCATGATCAATGAGCAACTGGTAAAAATCGATCTTTTTTCTTCTTGTGAAGAGATTCTTTGTTTTCATTTCGGTTACCCTGTTTTCCCAAGTAAAAAAGTAATTGCTATGTATATACCAATGGAAACGAGTGCAGAGAGAGGAATCGTCAGAATCCAGCTCCATATAATGATAAAAATGAGCGACCAGCGCACGCTCTTCGCCCTGAATGCACTTCCAACCCCCAGGACTGATGAGGTGATGACCTGCGTTGTGCTCACCGGGGCACCGATCAGGTTCGAAAAAAGGAGAACAACAGATGCCGATAGATGTGAAGAGAGCGAATGGATGGGACGCAGCTGAAAAATATCATACCCGACCGTTTTTATGATTTTAACTCCTCCCATAGTTATGCCCAGTACAAGTGATGATATACTCACGATTTTCATCCAGGAAGCAATCTGGATTTGCGATGTTTTACCCGCAAGAAATAACAGAAGAGCGATGATCCCCATCGCCTTTTGAGAATCGTTGCTTCCATGGTTGAGGCCCAGAAAAATGAGACTTGCAATCTGACCCCTCATGATGTATTTCGTTGCACTGAACGGTGCATTTCGTAAAAAAAATTCCAGACACCTGTACGACAAATAGCCAAAAAGTATACCGAACAGAGGCGATAAAAACAGGGCGCCGATTACCCTGGTGCAGAATATCTTCCACGGCACTGCCGTCATTCCAAACCGGAACAGAACAGGACCTACCACGCCTCCGACAAGGGCAAAGGACGAGCTGGTTGGCAGCCTTACTGCCCAGGTCACGATGTTCCATAACAGAGCACCCGTGATCCCGGCAAGAATCAAGAGAACCGACTCTCCTCCATGGGGCAAAACATCGATATTTATTATCCCACTCGCAACTGTAATGGCGACCGGAGTGCCCAGCACAAATGGACTGAGGAATTCCGCACAGAGGACAATAATCATTGCATTCCTTCGGGAAAATGACCGTGATGACACTGCCGTCGCCGTAACGTTGCACCCATCTTTCATTCCGTTTGAAAATGAAAAAACCAGAACCAGAGCAATTGAAATGAACAGCACAATATCAGTCATAGATTTACACTGATGAATATTTTATTCAGTAATGAGTGAATATTTTCATTTTCATCATGTATCCTTTCAAAGACTTCACCTGTTTCATAAACACCCCTGTGTGAAAATGCATCAAACATTGTTGCATTAACAACCTGAATATACTCACGTATAAAGTTCTTCAGCTCATACCTGTTGTTTTTCAAGAGTTCGGATATATACTTTCTGTTCTTCAAATAATCATTCATAAAACTCTTTATGTGATCCAGAATGCTGTGCTCTACGGTGAGCAATGCCTCATAGGAAACGGTATTTTTATAGACTATGCATTTATTGAAGTAGATATGAAGATGATTGTTCAGTTTTTCCATACACTGTACAACAGCGTATATATCCTGCCAGTAGAACGGAAGGTTGTATCGGTTAACAAGCCTTTCATTGAACAGGCACACCGAATTCTCGAAATCAGCTTCGATTTCAATGATCCTGTTGAAATTCCTTTGCAGGGTACCGAAATCTTCCGATTCCAGCAGAATCTTTACGAACTGTTGAAGCTCAGTAGTAACATCGATGACACCTTTTTCCAGTTCAAGCCTCTTCTTTGTGATACCGGCAAACATGCGCATATGTTTTTAACCCTGTTTAAAATGCAGCAAATTTCATGCCGATCAATATATAGACTGCACCTAACCTATAGAGCTTCTAACTGTATATATATAGAGTAATTGTGAAACAAGGTCGGTTACGAAAAGGTTGGACCTTTTGTAGCAGTTGGTTTAAATGCTCAATATATGTACAACAGGTGTACAACTATTTAACTTTTTCCTCTTGCAGGTATCCTTTCAGCATCATTCAAACACTGTAACATAGTTTCCATTTTGCTTTACAAAATAAATACCAGACGCTAAATTGTAGTTGATGAGACTTAAAAATTCGGAAAGAGCACTTATTAAAAAAGTGGTTTTGGAATTTGACCCGGATTCAAGCGTCTTTTTATTCGGTTCAAGGGTTGATGACAGGAAAAAAGGCGGCGATATTGATCTTATAGTAATCACAAACAGAAATTCTTTTTTAGACAGGTTGTATCTTAAAGTAAAGTTAAAAGAAACACTCGGAGATCAAAAAATTGACCTTGTATTAACAGACGGAAAAGAGGATCCGTTTGTCGATATGATCAAAGAAAATGCAATACTCATATGACTGAAAAGAGAGAGGAACTGTTAAAAAGTGAACTTGACTTAATGTACAAGGCACAAAAAATACTGGAATATTCATACGAAGTATGTAGAAAAATCTCCGAAAAGGATAAATACTCTTACGAAGAAGAGGATAGATTCGAAGCATTAACGAGCAGGTTTGCAAGATTATCCGATATTTTGATTCAAAAAATATTTCGGCTTATCGAATCTCTTGAAATGGAGAAAGAGGGAACTGTAAGAGACAGAATAAACAGAGCTGAAAAATGGGAGATAATCGCGAGTACCGATGACTATTTGTTAATACGAGAATTAAGAAACAGCATTGCACATGAATATCTTCCTGAAGCAATTTATAACATTTACAAACAGGTTCTAAGATTTACTCCCGTACTTTTTGAAACTGTTAAGAATGTTGATCGTTATTGTAAAAAGTTTTTAGAATGAGCGACGACCTTTTCAGGCCTTCAATCTTTTTCTGAAGCGTTACTCTGCTTATACCGAGGAACTTCGAAATCTCGCTCTTATTGCCGTTGAATCGACGAACCATTGTATTCAACAGTTCTTTTTCCAGCAGGGAAATCAATACTCTATAGATATCCCCTTCCCCGTCGTACCGGGCGAGAAACTTTTCGATGAAATATTTGAAAATATCCCCATCCGTACCGCCAACCGGCTGTAAATGCGGGATACTGTTTATGAAATCACCCTGGAGGTGTATGCAGATGTTCAACATAATATTCTCGAGCTCTCTTACATTGCCCGGCCAGTGATACTGACGCAGGGTGTTCAGCGCCTGTACGGAGATACCCTTGATATTCTTTTTTAATTTCAGATTCGCCTTTTTGATGAAGTAATCGACGAGCAGGGGTATATCATCCAGCCGTTCCCTGAGAGGCGGAATTTCAATCGTGGCCACATTGATCCGGTAAAAGAGGTCCTGCCTGAAATTACCCTTCTGCACTTCATCGAAAAGTTTTTTATTCGTCGCTGCAATAATGCGCGCTTTAAGCCGAATGGTTCTCGTTCCACCAAGCCGGTGAAACTCTTTTTCCTGAAGCACCCGCAAGAGCTTACTCTGAATTGAAAGCGGCATATCTCCTATCTCATCGAGGAAAATAGTTCCTTCTCCAGCCACCTCGAACTTTCCATTTTTCTGACTTTCCGCGCCTGTGAAAGCCTGTTTTTCATGACCGAACAGCTCGTTTTCAAGGAGAGTCTCAGATAATCCTGAACAATTTACCGCCATAAACGGTTCTTCCTTTTTGGGACTGCTGAAGTGGATGGCCCGTGCAACAAGCTCCTTTCCCGTCCCGCTCTCACCGGTAATAAGTATTGACACATCATTATTCACCAGCCTGCCAATATTCTTGAACACCTCCTGCATGACGTCGGATTTCCCGACGATACGTTTCAGACTGTATTCCTCAATTTCCCGGTCCTTGATCAATTTTATATATGAAGTTGCCTTTCTCATTTCCAACGCACGCTTTGTTATAAAACTTATCTTCTTTGCATCAAGCGGTTTCTCGATGTATTCGAATGCGCCTGATGCCATTGCCTGTATGATTGTCTCAAAATTTCCGTATCCTGATATGATGACAACATACACATCTGGGTCCGATTTTTTAATCCTGTTCAGGACCTCGAGCCCATCCTCTCCAGGTATTCTGTAATCAAGGAACACCAGGTCGACCTTGTTTTCACTGAGTATTGACAGTGCCTCCTTGCCGTTGTAGGCCCCCAGAACAACATGCAGATCCCTGAAAAGGGATTGAAAGCTCTCGATGATACTTTTATCATCGTCAACCACAAGTATTTGAGCCATTACGTCATTCCTCTATATCAAATTAAATGTTTTCCGGTCGCTGCACAGGAAGAAATATCGAAAAGCAGGTGCTGTTCATACCGCTTTTCACGTCGACCCTGCCGAAATGTCTCTCCACAACCATCTTCACCAGTGCAAGGCCGAGACCTGTCCCATCCTTTTTCGTGGTAAAAAAAGGCTCAAAAATGAAACCAAGGTCTGCTTTATCAATACTTGCACCTGTATTACAAAATTGAACGCGTATACGTTCTTCACTCACCTGTGCTGTTTCTATCGTAAGCTCTCCTCCCTCGGGCATGGCTTCAAACGCGTTTATAATGAGATTGATGAAAACGATCTGTATCTTCTCAGGGTCGAGGTCGATGAGAGGAAACCCCTGCCAAAACCGCTTTCTGATCTCGATATTCTGATGCTTAATATTGTATTGAAGGATATCGAGTGAATCGTTGATAATCCGGTGCATGTCCTGCTTGATGAAATGCATGGGGCTCGGTTTCGAATATTCCAGCAGTTCCTTTACCAGCTTGTTGATTCTGTCTATTTCACTCATAACCACGGCTGTTTCATGAGCACCTTCCACCGGCATATAACGGTTTTTCATCACCTGCACCATCATTTTAATAGAGCTCAGAGGATTCCGAATTTCATGGGCTATCCCCGCAGCTATCTGGCCTGCAGTGTTAAGTTTGGCAGACTTGATCATTTCATCCTGGAGTTTTTTAATCTTTCTATTATAGAGCCGGATTTTTTTTACCATCCGGTTCAGGCTGTCCGCGATATTCCCGAACTCGTCCTTCCGCTTGATATCAATCCGCGTTGAAAAATTGCTCATATTAATGCTGTTTATCCCGGTAATAATTTTTTTTAGGGATGTATTTATATTCTTTGCCAGCAAAATATAGATAAGAAGCGCTATGAATACACCTCCTGATATCATGAATAAAAGTGTGTTCAACGAATAACGAAGGTACCGCTCCCCCTCACGCCTGGACATGGCCATTGCCAGTCCACCCCAGTATGTCCCATCCTTGAGAAACAGGGGCTTAAAAATCATATAGTACGGTTCATTATCTATGTCAGATTCTTTTATCATAACTATTTCGTCTTTTATCAGCCTGCTGGCAAGAGGGTGATTGAGTGTATCGAGTCCGGAAAATGTCGAAATTATTTTGGTATGCCCCTTGTATACGGCACTTTCCATACCTGTCAGATCTTTAATCTGATTCACGAACCTTTCTGAAAAGAGATTGCCCGCCATAATAAGCCCGATAGTCGTACCCCCTTCCTGAATAGGGGAAACCGCCCTCACGGCAAATCCGGATTTCCCTCTTTCATAGCTTACCACGCTTTTCCCTTCGAGCCCTTCTTTCACGATATCCTGGTCTACCTTTATGTCTCCCGCCAGATCCGGATTATGTCCTCTTAAGAGCACCTGGCCGCGTATATTCTCAAGCTCGATAATGTCGACAGCCCCCAGCCTGTATATTTCCATGAGCTTTTTTTTCAGGTTGTCGTATTCCTTCCTCATCACCATACTGCGAATTTCATCATCCTTCGCAAGCGCGTTCGCCACATTCAGACATTTCACTTCTATTGACTTTATCTCTTCATCAAATCCCTGCATACTCGCTTTCAGCCTGAGCGATACTTCATACTCTATTATTCTCTTGACAAGTGAATAACTGATTAAAAAGGAGAT